>Ga0193717_1000009_pt1 | contig 362546 bp, 277 predicted proteins | sample U2c2metaG_FD_145900 | JGI IMG/M metagenome (GOLD analysis project Ga0193717, IMG submission 145900) | Soil microbial communities from a riparian zone of the East river system, Colorado, United States - U2c2 | ecosystem: Environmental > Terrestrial > Soil > Riparian zone | place: USA: East...
GCGGGTTGCAAAAGTAGAAAAATATAACCAACACCCAAACCATAATCCACTTTTATTCCAACCAAATCCTTAAACACCCTGATACACAACCAGAAAAAATATACTAAACCGTTAACCGGACCACTAAATCCCAATCTTTTATAGATTAAGGTGTATTATATAAACCTCATCACCCCTCTTCCCTGTTAAAAGCCTTAATGCAAGTGGGTGCGGCATCACTATATATAATATATAGTATCCTTATATGGCATATCCTTTTTTGTCTTCTGCTGATATAGGTTTACGGTTATTAAACTACAACTATCCATATGAAAGAGCATTAAGCGGCTATGAGTATAGCTACAGACGGATAAGACGGTGCTCTTCCTGCGCAGTACATGTGTTTGTACTGAGTGCACGGTGTCAGCGCAGCTACCACACAGGTGCTACCTGCATGCGATCGGTGTGCAGGCCGGTAAAGATAATAAGAAGAAATGCCCCTGAAAATATCCAGACTTAATACTGCCCCGTCGATAGCAAAATCAATATGCATTAAAACTAGCCGTTTAGAGCTCATTTGATGTAATCTATATTATGTAATAAGCAGGTTCATGATTAGATAACAATATGATCACTTCATAATCAACACCTGGTTAATCTTCAGAATTTGTTAAAATATGTTAACAGCTTGTCCTTACGATTGCCTTTACATAGCTTAGCGTCCTATTATTTTTAATTGACGGAATCGTATTATTACCTTATCTTTGCAGAATGTTTAAAATTAAACACGCTTTATTATTAAGTTTTACCCTTATTGCCCTTACTATTGCAGGTTGCAAAAGCCAGTTTGAAAAGATCAGGCTAAGTAATGACGTTGCTAAAAAGTATCAGGAAGCACTAAGGTTATATAACAAGAAAAACTATTCCAAAGCGTTGATCTTATTTGAAGATCTTTCTCAAAAATACAGAGGACGCACCGAAGCAGAGGAGCTTAACTATTACTACGCCTTAACTCTTTATAAAATAAGGGATTACACTACGGCCAGGTACCAGTTTAAAACTTTTGCAGATACCTACCCCACCAGCAAATACGCGGAAGAATGCCGGTATATGAGTGCTTATTGCTACTATCTGGATTCTCCAAGACCGAGCCTTGACCAGGAAAACACAGTAAAGGCTATAGATGCTTTACAACTTTTCATCAATTTTTACCCTAAAAGTGAACGCGCTGTTGAAGCCAGCAAATACATTGCTATTCTGCGGACCAAGTTAGAGGATAAAGCTTACGCAAATGCAAAACTGTATTATGACCTTGGGGGCGTAGGCGCTAATGCTACCAATTATCGTGCAGCAGTTATTGCATTGAAAAATGCACAGATTGACTTTCCGGATATTAAATATGCGGAGGAAATGGACCTTTTGATCATTAAATCTCAATTGGCTTATGCTAAGAACAGTATAGAGGAGCGTCAGGAAGACAGGTTCAATGAAGCGATTACCTATGCTGACGAATTTGTTGAGGCACATCCTCAAAGTAAATTCCTGGAAGAAGCTAAAGACCTGAAAAAAGAAAGTGAATCAGGAATAGAAAATGCGAAAAGAGTATTGGCCATAAAAATGGCTGACTATGAAAAATATAAAGCTCAATTGGAAAAAGATGCCAAGAGAGACAGTTCTGCTACAATTAAAACACCGATCAAATAATGAATACTAATAAACCCGCAATACCGAACACTACGGTTACCAGAAATGTTAATGATCTGGATCAGAAAACTGAAAACATTTATGAGTCTTTAGTAATTATTTCAAAAAGGGCTAATCAGATTTCAAATAATATGAAAGAAGAACTTCATGGTAAATTGGCCGAGTTTGCTTCTTCAAACGACAACCTGGAAGAGATCTTCGAGAACCGGGAACAAATTGAGATCAGCAAGCACTATGAGCGTTTACCAAAACCCTCACTAATTGCTATCGATGAGTTCCTGAATGACAAAATTTATTACAGAAATCCTGCTAAAGAGCAACAATAATATCAGGCATAGGTATTAAATTGCATCCTTGCATTAATAAACCATGCTAAAAGATAAAAACATTATTCTTGGCGTTTGCGGTAGCATAGCAGCATACAAATCTGCCATTCTGGTCAGGTTACTGATCAAAGCTAGCGCAAACGTAAAGGTAATTCTTACGGCCGATGCGGCAAATTTCATCACTCCGCTAACTCTGGCTACCTTATCAAAAAACCCTGTTTACACCCAATATTTTGAAGAAGAAACCGGTGTCTGGAGCAATCATGTAGAACTTGGCCTTTGGGCAGACTATATGGTCATAGCCCCTCTAAGTGCCAACACATTAGCCAAAATGGCGGGCGGGCTTTGCGACAACCTGCTTAGCGCAGTTTACCTGTCGGCCAAATGTCCTGTTCTTGTTGCCCCGGCCATGGACCTTGACATGTGGAAACATGAAAGTACTCAACAAAATACCGGCAAGATAAAATCTTATGGGAATGTTGTAATTGTGCCCAATAACGGCGAACTGGCCAGCGGCTTGTACGGTGCTGGTCGAATGGCCGAGCCTGAGGAGATCGTTGACTTTCTAAATACCGCCATCCAAAAAGATCTGCCTTTTTTTGGAAAAAAAGTTCTCATAACTGCCGGACCTACTTATGAAGCCATAGACCCTGTGCGCTTTATTGGCAATCACTCTTCCGGAAAAATGGGTTTTGCCATTGCTGATCAATTTGTAAAACTGGGAGCAGATGTAACCTTAATTACAGGTCCTACCGAGCAAAAAAGCGAACTTACGGTCAAAAGAATCGATGTCGTAAGTGCGGCACAGATGCTCAAAGCTTGCGAACAGGAATTTGGCAATGCAGATATCATGGTAATGAGTGCCGCCGTAGCAGATTACACACCGGTAACTGTCGCCGGTCAAAAGATCAAAAAAAACGACGGATCACTCATCATCGAGCTGACAAAAACAAAGGACATCCTTGCCGCACTTGGCAGGTCAAAAACCAATGCGCAGATCCTGGTAGGATTTGCACTGGAGACGGAAAAAGAAGAAGACCATGCCAAAGAAAAACTGACGAAAAAAAATCTGGACCTGATCGTGCTCAATTCTTTGAATGATAAAGGAGCAGGCTTCAAAACAGATACTAATAAAATTACTATCTTTAATAAGGCATTTGAAAAAACAGTTTTTGACATTAAATCTAAAACAGAAGTCGCCAAAGACATTTGCCTGGAAATATTAAAACTGATCCCTGCATGAAACGCATCCTCCTGATTATTCTGACTTTATTTTCCTTTCAGCATTCCATGTTAGCGCAGGAACTAAACGCAAGAGTATCCATCCAGGCCCCTTCAGTTCCCAATATTGACAGAAGGAATATAGAAGTGCTTCAAAAGGTCGTTACAGAATTTCTGAACAACAACAAATGGACTTCGGAAACTTATGCACCTCAGGAACGTATTGAATGCAATTTTGTGATCACTATAACAGATTGGGACGGAAGTAACGCTTATAAAGCGGAAGCTCAGCTGCAATCCAGCAGACCTGTATATGGCTCGGCCTACAACAGTACGATACTCAACCTCAGTGATAAGGATTTTGATTTTGGATACACCGAAGGTCAATCCGTTGACTTTTCCGATCAGAACTTCATTTCCAATCTAAGCTCGCTACTGAGTTTCTATGCCTATACCATCATTGGTTTAGATAAAGACAGCTTTAGCAGAATGGGCGGTACGCCATTGTTTAAAAAAGCACAGAACATCCTGAATAATGCGCAAAACAGCGGCACAAAGGGCTGGAAAGCATTTGACGGGTTACGGAACCGGTATTGGCTCAACGAAAACCTGCTCAACAAAAGTTTTGAAGACCTGAGGGCCTTTATTTATGACTACCATTTTAACGGATTGGACCGGCTGCAGGATAATTCAGGCAGAGGTGTAAAAAAGATGATCACACTGCTAACCGGACTGCGGCAAATGGACAAACAAAAACTGGGCTCTATTTTCCCTAATTTTTACTTTGCAACCAAAGCCGATGAAGTAGTCAATGTATTCTCCATTCCTACAGGAGATCCTTCAGACCGGATTAAAGCCTACAATCTTTTAGTAGAGATAGATCCTGCCAATATCAACAAATACGAAGCCCTCAATCAGGCTGGGAATCCCCTGCAACAGGGAATCAACAACGGGCAGCCCGCCCTGAATAACAACCAAGGAGGTATTCGCAACTAAATAGTTAAAATTTGTTAAAATAATTTTGTTTATACGAATACATTCGTACATTTGAATACGAAACAATTCGTATAAAGATGTTTATGACAGCAACAAACCTTAAACCTACCGAAAGTGAACTGGAGATCTTACAGATATTGTGGGAAAAAGGCGATTGCACAGTAAGAGATGTGCACGAGATTTTGGAGAAGAATAAAGACGCGGGATATACCACCACCCTCAAATTGATGCAGATCATGCATGAGAAAGGCCTGGTGGCAAGGGATACTTCCGCAAAGACGCACATCTACCACGCATTGATCAACCAGGAAAGGACCCAGCAGCATCTGGTCAATAAAATGATTGACAATGTGTTCAACGGATCAGCGGCGAGATTGGTCATGCAGGCACTGGGCAACCATACTGCGAGTAAGGATGAGATTGATTCAATAAAAAAGTATTTGGATGAACTAAGCAACAAATAAAACAATGGAAACAATCGTAAACAATCTGATCAAGGCCACCGGCTGGAGCATATTCCACTCTTTATGGCAAGGGGCTATCATCTATGCCATCTTAATGCTCATCGTAGCAGCAGTACCAAAAATGAATGCGAGGGTTAAACACAACCTGGCTTACTCGGCTATGTGCTTCATGTTTACAGGCTTTTGTATCACCTTTTTTTCCCTATTTAACATTCCCAACTCAGCGGAGCACGTCCAGTCGAGCCAGGTTACCGCAGCTGAGCCTGTCAGTTACCTGCTCAGTTTGCCTCAGGAGATCAACAGCCGCACTGAACATCTATTTCCTTACCTGGTCAGCGTGTATACGCTTGGTCTCTTGTTTCAATTACTAATCCTCGGTGTCGGCTATAAAAAACTGCTTAAACTAAAACAGGCTGAACGGAGCATGGTGCCTCAGGAATGGCAAGCGGCCTTTAAGCAGCTGACGATAAAACTAAACCTGCGCAGGAAGATCAGTTTTTACCTTTCCGCCAATGTGAATGTGCCGCTGGTGATCGGTTACTTTAAGCCGGTGGTGCTGTTTCCAATCGCACTGGCCACTCAACTGGATATGAACCAGGTAGAAGCCATCCTGATCCACGAGCTGTCCCATATTCGCAGAAATGATTATTTGCTCAACCTCATCAAAACAGGAATAGAAACCGTATTGTTCTTCAACCCTTTCATCTGGCTTAGCGGCAGGTACATCAATATTGAGCGTGAGCATGCCTGCGATGACCTCGTACTGAAATTTACAGGAACTCCGGTTACCTATGCCCATGCACTGCTGAAACTCGAAATCCTTAAAGACAAAACCACTCCTGCCCTTTCTATGGCCGCAACCGGAAGCAACCAGCATTTGTACCAGCGTATAAAAAGAATCACAGATATGAAAACGAATTACATGAATGCAAAGCAGCAGCTCTTTGCGATTACATTAACTGTTGCCACAGTAATTTCCCTGGCATGGGTTAGTCCGGCTAAAACCGGTTCTGACAAGAAAAACAATGCACTGCTTAAAAAAGGAATTGATGCCGGAACACAAGGCATTAAATTTAAAGTGCTCGATCTGGCAAAGGAAAAAGCAGTGTCAGCAGCCAATTGTAAATTGAATGAGGACACCACCAAAAAGAAAAAAAAGTTTAAGATTGTTACTGTCGACGCCAAAGGTGAAAAAAAAGAATACAATTCTGTAAAAGAAATGCCTGACAGTTTGAGGCAGGAAGTGATGAACGATACTTTCCTGAACAGCGATGATTTTCATTTCAACTTCAGGATAGATTCATCTATAAATGCAGGTATGGCTTACCTAAAATCAGATGATTTCAAAAAACACATGAAAGAGGCGCAAATGCAGGCAAGCATTATGGCCCGGAAATTCCAGTCACCGGAATGGAAAAAGCATCAGGCAGACTTCAAGAAACAGGCAGAAGAAATGCGTAAGAAATTTGATTCACCTGAGTTCAGGAAACAAATGAAAGATGCGCAGCTGCACGCTGCCACGGTAATGAAAAAATTCAACTCACCGGAATGGAAGAAACAACAGGGAGATATTAAAAAGCAGGCGGAAGAAATGCGTAAGAAATTTGATTCGCCTGAGTTCAGGAAACAGATCGAGGAGATGAAGAAGCTTCAGGATTCTCCGGAATACAAAGAACTGAAAGAGAAATTTGAAAAAGATATCCAAAAGCTGAAAGCTGAAAAAGGAATTAAATCTGATATAAAATCGCTTAACATTACTCCGGCAGAACGTATCATAGTGGAGCCGGGCGAGGGAGCAGAGGACGATGTAAAAGTGATCAAAATCGATTAGTACAAACACACATATATTTAGATGGGGGCAGAAGTTAAACTTCTGCCCCTTTTTTGTTAATAAGTATAAACATCCAATGGTTAAGATTTCCTAATTTAGCAAAGTAATATGCTACAGAAACTTTCTATTCGCAACTATGCTTTGATAGACAGTGTTGAGCTTGAACTGGATAAAGGTTTAAACATCATCACTGGTGAAACCGGCGCAGGAAAATCCATTATGCTGGGTGCCCTTTCTCTGATCCTTGGGCAAAGGGCAGAAACAAAATATTTCTTTAACCAAGATAAGAAATGCATTATTGAAGGACAGTTCCTGCTTGAAGGTCAGGCACTTCAACCTTTGTTTGAGGAAAATGACATTGACTTCTATACGGAAAGCATCCTGAGAAGAGAAATCTCAACAGATGGAAAATCAAGGGCATTTATAAATGATACGCCTGTCACACTAGGTATAATGAAACAGATCGGCGAACAGCTGATCGATATTCACTCCCAGCATGCGACACTGGAAGTCAATGACCCTACTTTTCAGCTATTGGTCGTGGACACGCTTTCTAATCATCAGCCGCTGCTTGACGAGTACCGCGCACAATACAAAACCTATAAAAAAATCCAGCAGCAGCTAAAGACATTAAAGGAAGCAGCAGCCGATGCCCGCAGCAGACAGGATTACGAAGAGTTTTTATTTAACGAGCTGGAAACAGCAGACCTGAAGGCCTACGAACAGGAAAAACTGGAAACAGAACTCCAGGTGCTGAACAACGCAGAAGCAATCAAACGCGGCCTGGTCAATTCTTTCAACTTACTGAGTGAACAGGAAACCGCAGTTTTACCGGTTTTAAAGGAAGCAATTTTACAGTTACAGGGTATAGAAAAGTATAATGACGATTACCTGGTTTTGAATGAGCGCCTGCGTTCTTCCCTGATAGAGCTTAAAGATATTGCACAGGAAGCTGCATCGCTTGATGAAGCAGTGGTTTTTAATCCTTCAAAGATAGAGGAGATTGGTGCAAGACTGGACATCATCTATAGTTTACAGCAAAAACATAAAGTAAGTACTATTGGGGAATTGCTCGCGGTACAGGAGCAGTTGTCTGCAAACTTAAGTGAATTGCTGAGCGGAGATGAAGAAATAGACCGATTGGAAAAAGAGATAGCGGCGATGTCCAGTGACCTGGAACAAAAGGCAGAGAGCCTGTCTGCCAACCGCAGCAAGTCGATACAGGTTACTGAAGGTCTGGTTGCCGAAGTATTGGTTAAAGTCGGGATGCCGCACGCAAAAATCAAGATAGAACAAAGCCGGTTGCCGGAACTCAGCAAGGACGGCCGGGATGGGATTGCGTTGCTGTTTTCTGCAAATAGCGGTCAGCCTCCTGCCCCGGTTGGTAAAATTGCATCGGGCGGGGAACTTTCCAGGCTGATGCTGGCCATCAAGTCTATTATGGCCAGACATACTGCATTGCCAACACTGATCTTTGATGAGATCGATACCGGGATCTCAGGAGAAACCGCTGTCCGGGTCGGGAATGTCATTGGTGAGCTGGAAGAAAATATGCAGGTGATCTGCATTACACATCTTCCTCAAATAGCGGCCAAAGGTGATGCGCATTATTTCGTTTATAAGAACGAAGCAACAGAACGGACAACCACAGGTATAAAAAAACTAATGCCTGCTGAGCGTGTAAAGGCGATTGCTGAAATGCTCAGTGGTAAAGATCCAGGCGAATCGGCCTTAAAAAATGCTCAGGAACTATTGGGTATTGGTTAGTGTTTATTAGTAATTCTTCAATTACCTCTTCTTCATATCTTTTTTATTTTCTTACTTTCGGTTATTAAAAACGAGAACAAAAAACAACCGATATGTATAACTTGTTAAAAGGTAAGCGCGGCATCATCACCGGTGCTTTAGATCAAAATTCCATTGCCTGGAAAGTAGCGGAGAAAGCACATGAAGAAGGAGCTGAATTTGTTTTGACCAATGCCCCTATTGCTATGAGAATGGGCGAGATCAACGCTTTAGCAGAGAAAACAAATTCTCAGATCGTACCTGCCGATGCGACCAATGTGGAGGAACTGACCAATCTCTTTACCCAATCGCAGGAAATACTGGGCGGCAAAATAGATTTTGTACTGCACTCCATAGGCATGAGTGTGAATATCCGCAAAAAGATCCCTTATGCCGAGTCAAACTATGACTATTTTATGAAAGGGATCGATGTATCTGCTTTGTCTTTTCACAAGATGCTGGCCGTGGCCAAAAAACTGGATGCCATCAATGAAGGCGGAAGTGTAGTGGCGCTGACTTATATGGCTGCCCAGCGTACTTATCCTTTTTATACTGACATGGCTGATATCAAGGCAATGCTCGAATCTATTGCCCGCAGCTTCGGTTATCATTATGGCCTGGAGAAAAAGGTACGCATCAATACGGTTTCCCAATCGCCGACAAAAACAACAGCCGGAACCGGCATCAAGGGTTTTGGGGATTTCTTTGATTATGCAAATGCTATTGCCCCATTGGGCAACGCTGATGCAGAATCCTGTGCAGACTATTGCATTACTTTGTTCTCAGACCTGACCCGCATGGTCACCATGCAGAATCTTTTCCACGATGGCGGTTACTCGTCTACCGGTGTGAGTGATTTGGTCATGCAGAAAATGGGACTGGAAGGATAGCGCATCCAGACTCAGTTGACCTGCAGGACCTCAGTTCCACTGCTTTCCTCATTGTTCATATTGATCGCCGTCAGCTTATATAAATTAAGCTGACCGGCGATATATTTTTTGGTGAGTACATTGTCCTGAGAAGAAGGAATCGTCTCGATCAGCACAAAAGATTTACCGGTCCACTTGTATAAACGGTAACCTTTCAGTTTTAAATCTTCATTTTTCCGCCATTTCACGTAGAGCGACTTTTCGATCGCTGCCGCTTTGAGATATCTTGGGCCAAACTCCTTTTCAAAAGCATTGTGATAGGTAAATGGCTCACTCAGACGGCTCAGCCGCGAACCATTCATTGCCTGTACCTTGTAGGTGTCCCCGTCTTTGGGTTTCAGAATCTCCACATAATTTTCCCCATTACCTGGCAGCACATTGCTCATGGGAACAAATTCGGCTTCGGATTTCCGCTTTCTGAATACTTTAAACCCGGCTATTTCTCCCTGTCTTAAACTATCAATTGTCCACACTAACCGGTAGGTAGTGTCATTAGCAGTCAGTACCCGCAAATCCTGCGGTGCAGGCAAAACTGCCTCTTTATTAACATAAGCGATCATTACCGTATCTGAAGGCACACTTTGATCAAAAGAATTGCTCTCAGCGACTACATAATACTGATACATCTCTCCCGGCACCAGCGAACTAACTGTGTCCGTCCATTCATATTTATTTAGCCTGCCTTTTGTCAGTGCTGAAGAAGCCGCCACGAATGCGCCTGAATTGCGTGTTCTTTTCTTCACATAAAATGCCGTGGCATATTTGTCCGCATTTTCCCAGCTCAGGACGACAGCATTTTTTCTCTGTTCAGCATGAATGCCTACAGGACTCAGCGGCTGGATTTTAAACTGGGGAATGACATAAATGGAGGCAGAAGAAAGTACTGGCCCATCGCCATAAGCCGACAAGTCAAGACGGTAAAAAAAAGGCTCATTGGCGTCATTCACCCGGTCCACATATAAACTATCGGTACCACTTAGCGTAGTTACCGGAACAAAATCCATGTCTTTCTTTCTGCTGCGCAGCAGGGTAACGCTCCTGAGCAGGAAACTGTTCTCGGTTTTCCAGCTCAGGGCTATGGCATTAGAACCCTCGATTCCAATACCCGAAAACTTACCTACGACCGGCCTCGCATCATCAGGATAGGCCTGCGCCCAAACGCGATCACGCAACAGCAATACAGTATCCCTGCGCAGCTCCACCTGGTATTCATAGATTCCGGGCTTTTGACGAATGGTCGTATCGGCAAACTGCGTCACCTTAAAAACAGCGATCTTTTTATGCTTCCTGATAAGCTGCCTGCCATCCAGGCCATTCCGGAATACATCCATAAAGACACTATCTTGGCCAGTCAAACCGGTTGGCATATAACTCAGGACAATATCGCCACCGTCATACTTTGCCGTTAAATTGGCTGTCGTTATTTTTTGCTGTCCAGAACCGCGAATCGCCAGAACCGACAGGCACAATAGGATTAAATATTTCATAGCTTTTGTTCTGCTTATTATCTAAGTGAGGGTTTAAATTTAAAACTGCCACTGGTTTTTTCTAGTAAAAGGTCCAGCCCAACCCCGGTACTGCCCACGCAGTAAATGATGTTGGCGTTTACACCAAATTTCAGGAAACCAGTCAAATCGCCGCCGATGTAGTGCAGACCAAACTGTCCGTCTGCACCACCAGAAAGGCCTATACTGCACATCTCCAGATCATATAAACAAGAAGCACGGGCAAAGGCCTTTCCGCCAATATTAACTTCTGCACCATCGGCAACGCTCAACAGTACATATAAATCAATTCCTGCTGAGAAATCAAATACCGGCACAAAAGAACCAATAATCGGTATGCTTTTTAAATTAGGCCCCGGCAGCTGAGGAAGGTCTTGTTTGCCCAATGATTTCATCACATTGACATAGAAACCCTTCAAACCCGTGTTGAAGGAAGATGGCAACTGATTATAGAGCGTGACACCCAGCAATTTACTCTTCATGTATGCTGGCAATGCGGCACTGTAATAACCAATCGCTATTCCACTTTTGAAGTTTCCAACCAATGCCGATGGCAAAGGTGCAGAGATCTGGGCATTGGTAATTGCACCTACCAATACAAATCCATTTTCATCCATTTGCACATCAATGGTACCGTCCTGGATGGTAACAGGCCCCATGATGATATTAGCATTCGATAGCGTCAATGCCCCCTGGAAAATTTTCCGGTCAAAATCAAAAGTTAAACCCAGGTTTCCAAACGGACTTTTGATGTCACTCAGTTTGATGACTTTTCCGGATGACCCATCAGTAGACAGCGCACCATTGACTACAAAATCGATCAGGTTGCCATCCGGCAGCAACATATCCTTTGTCGTATTCGTCGCCTTATCATAGGATGTATAATTTTGCGGCTGACCCGTGAAACGCAGCAGATCCCATTGGTTATTGCTCACTTTATTGCCACCCACCTTCAGCAACAGGGATTTCAGACCCATTACAATCTTTTGATCCGGCTTAAGATCCATTTTGATGTCCCCCGGAACCTTAGTAAGCGTACCTTTGATCCCTTTTATGGCATCATCAGGGGTATTTTTGTAGATCAGCACGTTACCATCCACAATCAGTTTATCGGGCGAAAGCTCATACTTGTACCCTTCAAATTTCACCTTACCGGCCATATTCACGTCGGTTTGCAACTTTTCAACGCCCAATACCACATTATTGTTATCCCGTTTTGGATCGGTGGGATCTTTATAAAATTTAAACCGGCCTGTCACACTGCCATTCGCTCCCGGTATCTCCAGATCAGTATTGCCTACCAGGGTGAAAAAGTTATCGGCCACTTCAATCCCGCTGACATGCTGCCCGATCACATTGTAGTAATTTACATCGGTTTCCTTTATCATGATCGTTTTATGCTTTCCGTCGCTATAGGTGCTGAGCATGTCGATGTCAATTCTCGAACCCATCATACCCGGCAGATTGCCGATATAAGCAACAGGCTGCTGCCCGTTGGCCAGGTTTAGCCGGTAATGGGGTTTTTGGTCAAAAGGTGCCGCTTCATCATAATTCAGGGTGAGTTTTGCACCACTGAATAAATTCAGCGGTGTCACATTAGCCAGTGAAAGTGATTCATTGCCTGTCATTTTGCTCGCGCCCAGGTCTATGGACTTAGGCATGATCATCAGGTCATTCAGCGCAACCGAAGGTAAATTGGTTTTTAAGCTACCTCCTATTACCTTGAAACCACCCTGGTTCACATCATACATCAAACCCTTGCCCCTAATTGACCAGCTCTCCAGTGGCAGGTTGATATCACCCACATATTGGTTCCAGACAATCTCCTTTGGAGCCACTTTCAACTGCCCTGCCGGTAAGGTACTCGCACCCACCAGTGGGATCTGTACATTAACATTGGCATTGAGGTAAAATGCACTCTGGTTAAAATACCCGGAACTGAATTTCGCACTGAAGTTGTGAATACTAAAATTGTTCCTGCCATACAATGCAGACAATGCATAAGTCGATGCAGGCTGGAAGCTTGTATTCGCTGAGAAAACCGTAATGAGAGATTTCGACATCTCAAACGGAGTAGCCGCACTGTTCAACAGGAACTTGCCTGTATAGTCATAGCTAAAATTAAAGGAAGCCAGTTCAGAAGTCACATAGCCACTCAGTTTACCCAGACCGTTGTTCTTCTCGACAAACAATTTTCTGGAAAATGCACCATTGTCAGAAGCCAGAACCTCACAGGCATACTGGTTAAAGGCAGTAACTTTTAGCGCATTGGTCTCTAAGGTGATCCGCTCCGCTTCCGGCACCATCGTCCCCAGAGCTACGGCACCTGGCTTCACCTTCGCACCCAATCCGCCAAAGACATCATCGGGTTTCTTGAAACTAACCGTCACATTATTAAACGGTAAGGCAGCACTTCCAATACCCGTAAAGGTGGTGTTGAGCGGCATGCCTTTAAACACCCCTGAAATTTTAGTCACATTGTGTACCGAGGTCACTGAATTGATTTCTACAGGAATGCCCCATATCTCACTTTTTGCTTTAAAAGAAGTCAGACCAAAGTTGGCAATACTTAACCCCGGCACGTTAGGAATGCCGATAGCATTAAGTTCTTGCCGGATATACGGCGTCCCTGTCGACTTCACGGCATAGATCTTCACTGGCAACTGCGGAAATATTGGGGGAAGATTGAACTTTGCATTTAAATTCTCGGCGCCGTACAGGGTATATCTGCCCTGTGCATCTGTGGTGGTCTCATTTTGTTGCTCTCCATCTGCGTTGACACCGCTAATTGTATAGACGCGTGCCCCCTCTATTGGGCTGCCTGTATTTGCATCCACAACCACACCAATTATTTTTTGCGCAGGAACCAGTTGTATCGTCATCACCTTTGGTTCCTTGAGCAGCGGAATCAGCAGATAATCATCATAAGTTACATAACCAGGGGCCGTTACCCGAACTTTAAATTCGTTTGCCGGACTGGCGATAGCCACGATGTCGGTAGAACTATAGGCGAAATAATCTGTAATGCCATTCCTGATGCGGGTTTCACTGCCCCCGATCAGGTTGTTGTTCTGATCGACAATCTGAAAGCGGGCACGGTGCAATTTCTCTTTCAGCACAATCCTGCCACTTGCCTGACCGGCGGCATTGGTGATCACCGTCCAGTCGCCATTTGCCTGAATGACCGGCGCCAGCGTATCAGAAAAATAGTTGTCCACTGTAGGCACAATTTCCACAGACTTCCAGCCCGTAGGTACATTTTCAATCTGGAAATATCCATTGGTATTTTTAATAAAAGGACCGTTTGCTACCCGGATGTTACAGGAAACTGGCTGGCCCGCTTCATTAACAATATATCCGGCAATTTTCCCGGCAGCATGCATGGGTTGTTCCACTTGCGCAGGATAACGCTCACCAAGGACGATGTCTTGTCTGACCGGCACACCATTTTTTACGGTAACTATTTTATCTGCAAAACCTGTTCTTCGGATCACAATCGTGCGGAACAAATTCTCTTTCAGACCGGATAGCTGAAAATATCCGTTCTCGTCCGTATAGCCGTTCGTACTTTCTATCGGCGCATAGGCGTTCAGGCTCGCATAGGTCGCTACGGTAACGATAGCACCCTGAATACCCTTTGGAACGTTATTCTGAATGGTCACCGCCCTTAGGTATATTTCAGGTTGTTTAGGCCGGACAATGACCTCTGCATGAAAGGTTTCCGGCTTAAAGTCGCTGTTGAAAGTCCCATCTGTCGAATTGTTTACCATACCGGTCTTAATCAGTGGGCCGTACATTGGCTTATAATTAAAGTTTCCTTCAAAAGGGTTCACTGCGACAAAGGGTATGTGGGTATGAGTTGTCAGCAGGTTTTTGAAATGCGCTACCCCGAATTCATCCGTTTTGACAATGTCTACGATTGGCAGGTTCTCCTTGTTGGCGGCTTCGGCGTTAATCATGTTTTGCCCGTTATAACTTTCCGCATTTGCTTCGGCAGGCATGGTCAGCGGATTATCTTCCAGGTCTTTGTCAAAATTGACTTTGTTGTCACCATCGTTCTGTTTGCCAAAATAGACATGCTGATCGAGCAGCTGTACCGGATAATTGGCCAGTACCTTTCCCGGGTCAACCGCCTGGTTCTTAATCGTCTTATCGGTCACAATGGCTACATCCGCGTTATAGGACCTCACAAAGACCAGCTCATCCGGCAGGATGGTTGTTTTGCCCGGTTTTGGCACCAGGCAAATATCCGAACTCGTAAAATAACGGCTGTCATCTTCGATCATCGGACGGATAAAGCCAAAATAGCTCAAACCTTTGTCAGTACCGATATACCCAAGTTTATAATTATTGACAAAAGAAACACTGAAGTCCCCATTTGTACCTAGGGTGGCAGTTGCTACCTTCAGATTATATTGTATTTTTTCTCCATTATAATTCAGATATGCACCGGAAATGTAATCTGAAGTAATAAAGGAAATTGGCTTCAGCTCAGTAAAGCTTTTAGGGTTCTTATTACTGCTTTGCAGGATTACATATTCGAAACTGAGCTTCACATTTTTCAGCGGTTTTGCATTGTCACGTACAGGGAAGCGGTTGTTACCAATAAAGTCAGGAAATTTGGCATTGTCAAACATTTCCACATTCTTCATCGTCTGACCACCCATCGCATTTTTGCCGGCGTTTTTATCTACTACCAATTGGTTGCTGACAGGCGGCAAACTGAGCGGATACGCTATTGGTAGCTCATTTTCATCCTTGAAGCGGTACAAAAAGCGCCCTGCTATCCTGCTGATGACCGGAGGCGGAGGAGTCTGTGCAGCCAGTTTGGATTGATCATAATAGATAAACTGCACCACCTGGCTTTTACCAAAGTTTGCCAGCCTTAAGGTATCCCCCGCCGGGCTTTTGCTGATGGCACGCACCTGGATGGCATAACTGGCACTGTCCTCCAGTACCGCCGAGGATTGTGATTTCATCCCATAGCCGTTGGCCTGTCCATCCAGATAAACCTGAGCGCTGGTCTGTTTGCGGCTAAAAATCAGGGGGCCGGCACCTTCGATCGCAATAGCCGGATCAATACCCGGTGGAACTTTAACTACTTTAATTTCATATATAGGAGGATAAGCCAGATTTCCTGTCTTCCATTCAATTTTCACTATGGGCTGCGGCGCATTTTCCAGACGGGTAAAAACCGCATACTGTTTCGGTGCAGTAATCTCAGGCGCCAATGGTAAGACTTCGGCATCCTTCAGCTCCCCAAACTCAAATGTTCCGTTTTCACTCATGCCATTGTTTTTAAACATGGCTTTACCTAAAATGTCATAGGCCCTGACCCTCCATACGTAGCGCTTGTCCATCACAAAAGCCGGATCGGCCGCAGATTTCAGATAAAAGGTATCAACCAGTGTCCTGTTGATCATAAAAGTTCCTGTATTAAAATTCTGATCGGGATTTTTGCTGTTTACAGGTATTTCTGCTACCTGGAAACTATACCGTATTCCTGCAACAGGAGATTTTTTCCAGTTAAAAGATAAGCCCTGGGCAACGGCGCCCGGAAGCTTGGCAGCTGCAGCCGGACTGATCAGTAGTGGAGCATCCAATGGCCTGGTATAAATGAATACATTCGCCGCACTCACCCCATTGTTTTTAAAGGTGACTTTTCCAGCGGGATCAAATGCCCTCACCCGCCAGGCATACCGCACATTCTCGCGCAGCGGAGGATCCGAAGGAGAAAGAACATAGCTTAAGCCATTCATGCTCTTAGTGACCAGGGGAAAGGAAACGGAGTTTAATAGCTGGTTGGGATCAACCCGAATACTGGCCGGCATTTCCGCAATTTGCAGCACATACCGGGTACCCATCGGTACAAAGCCTGCATTGATCCAGTTGAACACGAGGCTCTGAGGAGTGGTGACCGGCAGCGGGACATTGTGCAAAGGATTGATCAGCACTGGAGCCTCCGGATAAGCAATCGTAATATTGGTACAACCTAAAGGAGCATTGGCAGAAAGCATTTGGTTACTGGCATAATCAAGGGCCTGGACACAAAAATTATAATTCCCTTCCGGAAGCCGGGAGGTCTGCAGGAGTTTGGCCTTATTGACACCGTAAACATTGAGTGTATTCAGGTCAAAAATATCTTTTAGTGCAACCCCACTCAGTTTTTTGACCTCATTTGGCCCCAAAATGATCGGTTGCAAAGGCACATAATTGGATTTGGTGGTTAACCGGATGCCATTATCGCCTGTTAGCTGACCCGCCAGCTTAATGCTCCTTTGAGTATTGGACAGATTTTGAACAATCAGCAGAACTTTCCCTGCATTTGCCCCTGCATAATCTGAATAATAGGGAGAGTAAGGGGGCGTAATGCTCACGTTGATGTTTACACTGTTTACTGTCTGTCCCATGGCCTTGTTGCCGGCCAGACCGCAAAACAGCGTCAGCAATAGCGCCATTGTTTTACCACAGGTCATCAGGTATAACTTTTTCATGGGTGATTGTTTTATAGATTAGAAGGAATGAGTTAAATTCAGGCTGCTCCGCAGTTCATTAAAACCCGGAAGCGTGATGTCTTTGGAATTACTTTTGAGGTAGCTGAAGGAAATCGAAGCGGCATTTCTTTTGGAGATCAGGTAAGAACCGTTGACATTCCCGTTCCACAGATTCCCCGCATCTTTCTTATTGTTTTGCTGCTGCTGATAACTTACTGAAGCATTCAAACCATACTTTCCCTTTGCAAACTGCTTGTCCAGCCCCAGAGAAGGCCCATAAAAAACAGTCCTTCCGAAGGAAATATCTGCTACCGTGTAGTTGACATTAGCATTCAGACCTAATGCATGGGGTACAAAATTGAGCTGATAGGAAAAATTGACCGTCTTGCTGTTCGATTTGTTCTGACCAGAGGTAAAATTATTGAGGTCAACCAGCGACTGGATATTGCCAACCAGCACGAACCCCTGTGCCAATAGGTCTCCGTTAATATTATACCGCAGCATCGCATTGATGTTGTGATTGGTACGTGCCACCCGCAAAGTATCTACGATCGGGTTCAAGCCCCTGTCCTGGGTGATTCCATAATTTGAATACCTCAGGTCAAGACCATAATCCTGTGTATTGTAGGAAGCGCTCATGGCCCCGATCTTACGGTTCGACCGGTAGGCCTTATCATGCAGAATGTTGTCATTTTGCAAGCCAAGGCTCCCATTAAGCTGCATCTTTCCTTTGAGTAACCTCCAGCCTCCTTCAACGGTATAATTCTGCACATCTGTTTCAAAATAATAGGCGCCCATGGATTTATAATCGGGATCTACACGCCTGTACCTGACCAGCACGTTATAATTACTGCCCTGATACCCCAGGCTGCTTTGTCCGGCAGCCAGCAATTGTGTAGATGTATTGAGTGTTACCAGTTTTCGAATCAGGGCCACCTTCCGCAGCTGGATGTTACCGATCGTATCGGACAACTTGTTGTTCGTATAGATACTGCCCGAGAGGTCCAGATCAAAAAGCACATGCTTAAAAAAGGTAAACCGTGCCGATGTACCCAGTACCAGATTCTCCGAAGGTTTTATACCACTAAACGTCACCGGGTTTTTGAGTGACCCGGCTTCATCCCCCGCATTCAGGACGATGATGTCAAAATGGTTCTGTTCGGTTCCATAGCCCAGCTTTGCGCTGTACCCCATTCTCCGGTAGGCCGGAGTCTGGGCAAAAGCAGAAACTTGGTTTGGATCCTCCTCAATGGCTTTGTTAAAGCGGCCATATATGAAACCCAGCCTCAGTTTACCAGGATTCAGTTCTACTCCGCCGCCCAAAAATGTATGGCCCGCCAAAGTGAAAGGAGAAAACTCCAGACTTTGCCAGCCCGCATGAACGGTAACCCATTTGTATCTTGGACTGATCCCATATTGGTTAAAAGGCTGACGGAAGCCGCGCTGCTGATCGCCGACCACCACACTGAAAGGAAAAGACACGCCGTAAACAGAAACTGCCGGTGCGCCGCTCAGGAGATAGGAAAATGCCCTCTGCCTGGCTGGAATGCCGCTGGAACTGTAAGTACCGACACCCAGGCCCAGGGTGCCATTGATGACAAATGGTTTTTGATTCGCTATTTGTTCAACATCCTGGGCCCGGCTTTGAATACTCAGCGCCATTATGGTAATGCAAAACCACAACCTTAAAGTACGTTTCATTTCTGCCTACTTTAAACTGATGAAATCTTTTTCCGATAAACCAAGTTTCTGCATCGTGCTGATCATAGGCTGGTCCTTGCTCCTGATAGCGCTCAATACTCCGGTAGTGCTGGCTGGAGTAATAATTATACGGACTTTATCAACAGTCAGAGGAGTATAGTCCGGAAGTACGTTGTGCAAGATTCTGAGCTTTGCGTCTGTAGGGTTGACCCTCAAAAGGTACCTGTAGAAAGCATTGGCCCCCAGATTTACATCGGTAAAATTCAGTTGCTTCCAATTATAGCTTCCCGACCCCGCATCAGCGCGGATATATACCAGCACTATTCCATTTTTTGCAGCGTTAAAATTAGCTGCTGGTATATTAAATACGGAACTGGTATCATTGAAAGATACACCCTGTTTTTTCAGGATACGATTATTAAATTCATATGACCAGCTGAAAGTTACATTATCTGGTGTTTCCAGGGCAATCACATTTGCATTGCCGTCGGCACCATTTTGCCCCCTTAAAGATGTTCCGTAAGGACTCCATGTGCCGCCTGCCTTTGGCCCATATATAACATAAGTGGAAATGTCAATGTAGAAATCTCCATTATTGCCCAGCGTATTGGCGGGTAGTCCTACCCCATTTAAAACAGAACTGCCATTGGTACCGTTACTGCCGTTAGCACCATTAGTACCATTGGTTCCATTTGTACCGTTTGTCCCTTTCAGACTGACCCCAGGCCCCCAGCCTAAATTTGATTTTGGACCATACATGATCGCGGTCACCGTAGCAAAATAAAAATCACCCAGTTTACCCAGGGCCTCATCCGGTTCAGTTTCGCCGCTATAAATTACAGTGCCGTCCTTACCCGCCGGGCCGACAGGACCCTGTGCGCCACCGGCACCCCGCAGTAATAACGCCACGCCCCATCCGGCTGCTACCTTCGGACCATATAATAAATAATTGGTTTTGTCCAGGTAATAGTCTCCGATTGCTCCTAAACCCACTGCCGGCGTACCGCTACCGCTAAGTGTTGTACTGCCGTTGACTCCGTTGGCACCATTTGTGCCGTTCGTTCCATTCACTCCGTCAGTGCCATCGGCACCATTGGCTCCGTCAGTGCCATTTGTGCCATTGGTTCCCCTGAGGATTAAAGCGATGCCCCATCCGGTTCCTGTTTTTGGTCCATATAAATTCCCTGTATTTTTATCCAGGTAATAATCCCCATTTGTTCCAATTGTGGCATCCGGAACCCCCGACCCGCTATAAATAATGCTGCCATCTTTACCGGCAGCACCGGTCGGCCCCTGAACTCCCGCAGCACCGCGCAGCAAAAGAGGAATTCCCCATCCGTTGGCATCTTTAGGTCCATATAATAAATAGGATGATTTATCCAGGTAATAATCTCCGGAATTACCCAATGCCACAGATGGACTCGTGGTTCCACTAAGTGTTTTGCTTCCGTCCGTCCCATTGGTTCCGTCAGCGCCATTTGCTCCTGTAGCACCAGTCGCCCCTTGAGCACCCATCAGCAGTAGTGGAGTGCCCCACCCTGCTCCGGCCTTTGGACCATATAAATTTGCCGAGGTTCTGTCCAGGTAATAATCACCTATATTGCCAACTGCAAGTGCAGGTACTCCGGTACCACTGTAGATCGTACTTCCGTCCTTGCCAGCTGCACCGACTGCGCCGGCATCACCTTTAGCGCCTGTGGCTCCGCTTGTTCCTATTGGGCCCGCCGGGCCTTCCGGACCTGTCAGGCCCTCTGTCGTGCATCCAAGGATACAGCAAATAGATATTGACAGTATCCAAAGTAAATTTCTGTTTGTAGTGATTAATTTTTTCATGTCTGAATAGGGTATCTAATGACATGAAGGTAGCGGGGTGCATGGTCAAAACGACGATCCGATCGATGAACGAACGGTAATAATCGTTGAAAGGAAAAACGTTGAGGTATCAGGAATTAAAGAAGCTGATCGTCACCGTGGTAACGCCATCTTCGTCCGATGCAAATGCAATTTTATGGTTTAACTTGGCAGAAAGCTCGTCGACCAGTCGCAACCCGAGTCCCGACAGACTCCTTGCATTGTTTTCACTGGACAGCGCGGAAAGATAATCTTCCTGACTAAAGCTTTTTCCATGGTTGTTTATCACGAGTATGGTCTGATCCGCGTCTTTTCTGACACTAATCTCAATTTGACCACCATCTGGAGAGGCCTTTACGGCGTTTTGCAACAAATTACGGACAATGGTCTGCAGAAAATACGGGTCGGTAACAACTGAAATATCTTCTGGTACCCGGTTTAGGACCTTCAAATGCTTCGATTCTATATTGAGCTTCAGCAATTGCTCGCATTGCAAAAGCACAGGATGTAAAATCGTCGGTTGCAAGCTGGTATTGAAATGGCTCATTTGTGTTTTGCTCCACAGCAGCAGGTCTTCCATGGTCTCCAGTAACGAACCAGTAGCTTCCTGGATCCGGGAACTTAATTCCTTTTTCTGGGCTTCGTCGTGCAATTGAGGATTCAGCTGCTGCAATTTCAGGAACTGATAAACCTGGCTGATCGGTGAGCGAAGGTCATGGCTAATGATACTGAACAACTTGGCCTTGGTCTGGTTGGCCTCTTCAAGTTGTTCGTTCAGTAGAGCCAGGGCCTTATTCTTCCCATCCAGTACATCTGCGCTGCGTTTCTTGCTTCGATAAATGACCACAAGCAAAAAGACAACGACAGATAACAATGCGACTCCCCCAAAAAGCCAGATCCGCTGTCTGCGCCCCGCGCTAAGCTGTAGATTTTTCACTTTAATCTGCTGGATCTTCTGGGAATTCTGGTATTTGCCTTCTATCTCGTTGAAATTTTTATCAGCAATCGACTTCAGCAAACTATCACTCAACCGGCTTGCTTCACCCAAATGATAATAAGCCTTGTCCCAGGTCCTGAGCCCGGCATATGACTTGGCCAGCCCTTTGTGAAGGTTTGAAAGACTTTCTTTATCAAATTCAAAAGAACCTATCAATCCCGGCTTCAAGTACTCGACAGCCTCGGCGTATTTTCCCTGTTCGCTCAACACCGTACCATAAAGCAGATTTGATTCAATCAGCGGATCCGTACCGGAGGCCTTTTTTCCAAAGCGGACACCAAGTTTTGCATAATGTAGCGCACTGTCCAGTTTCTTTTGCTCCAGGTAATAATTGCCAAATGAATAATTGACATAGCTCATCAGCGAATAAAGCGTATCAATGCCTTTCATTCCCTTGTAAACCAAGTTATAATACACTCGCGCGCTATCTGGCTTTTTTAACGCCAGATAAGAGATCAAATAATTTCTGTACAGCGTTTCTTCTCCGTTTCGAAGCACATACTCGCCAATATACTCCCGGGCATCATCAAAATATTCAATGGCTTTTTTATCCCTTCCCAGGTAACTCATCATGGCGCCCATGTTGCTAAGGGCGTAGCCCACCACTACGTTTTTATTCCTGGCGGTGTCTGTCTTACTAATCTTTTTCAGCAGCTCAATATCCAACAGGCGGTATTTAACCGATTTTTCATATTCGTCTGTATCATAATAATAGCCGCCCAATGCGGAATACAAAGTTTCCTTCGTCTTGATGTCCCGGGCTGTATCTGCCATCTTGATCATCCGGTTGAGGTTCCTTTTTCGCATTGGGATGTTGCCGGTAAATTCGTACATATGGCTCAGCTGTCCTAAGGCTATCACCCCGTAGGTTGTTTTCCCCGCTTTCGAGGACAGCGATGCACATTGCTCAAAGTAATAGATCGCTTGCTGATAATTCCTTGACAGCTGATAAGCCGAACCAGTAAACAACGAAAACATAGCCTGGTTTTTAAAATCACCCGGCGGACAAAGTTTCAGACCATATTTCGCTTCAACGATAAGCTTTTTGTTGTTGGCCTCGCTCGTGTTCATCAGCCCATTGCAGTAAACACGCCAGGCTTCAATCTTATCTTTTACAGATTTTATTTTGGAGAGATCAGGCCTTTCCTGACTAAAACCTGAAATACTGCTCAGGGAAAAAAATAAAATAAGCACGATTGATTTTGCTGGCTGCATATCAGTTTCTAATTTGGGCTAAAACAGAGCGATAAGTTTTTCCAATTGGCAGGTTGGCCTCGCCAATAGCAATCGAGGTATGAAAGATTTGCCTGATCTGGTCTTTGGCCACCGCATAACTCCGGTGTATCCTGGCAAATTTATCGGCGGGAAGTTCTTCCAGAAAGCCACCAAGCGTGGCCAGGGTCAGATAGTTTTTCTTTTGAGTGACCACTTTGGTGTAATCGCCAAAAGCTTCCAGATAAAGAATATCGCTGATGTTCAGGTAAATCACATTGTGGCCTTCTTTAAAAATGACTTTTTCGTTTTCCACCAATGAAGTATAAGCCTGTGCTTTTTCCCTGATGGCTATAAAATCACACAAGCGGTCCACAGTACTTTTAAACCTTTCTGTAGTCAGTGGCTTAAGAATGTAATCAAATACCTTCAACTCAAAACTTTGCAAAGCATATTCCGGGTAAGAGGAAATGATCACGCACAAGGGGTTATAGGTGTTGATACTTTTGAATAGCTCCAATCCGGAAATGTCGGGCATATCCACATCCAGAAACAATATATCAGGCTGGCAGCTCCTGATGCTTTCCGCAGCTTCTGTGGCATTGTCAAAACTACCGACAAGCCTGAAACATTCCTGGTTCTTAATTTCAATTTCAGCAGACACCCGGTCTAAATAACTATCGTCAACAATAACGCAAGTAAATTCATTTGTCATAGAAAGCTCATCAATTCAGATAAAATAAAAGTACATAAAAATCGGCAGGAAATATGTGGGAAAAACAGTCTTCCAAATTACTAATAATATTAGTAATTTTAGCTAATGAATTTAGATGACAACAAATCTGAAAGCTATTTCAAAGGAAGAGGAGCTCAGTTCAATCCGCATAACCGGTTTGAAAAAAATGACTATGTAAAAGCGCATGAAGAAGGAATAGATGAATGGGAAGAAGAAGATCATAAAACCTCCTTCATATTCGGAAAATCCAAGTCTATTGTCAATAAGGTAGATAGTCCTGACGTAGGGATGGCCTATTCCCTAAACCCATACCAGGGGTGTGAACATGGCTGCACCTATTGTTATGCTCGAAATGCACATGAATACTGGGGCTTCAGCGCCGGTCTTGACTTCGAGCGTAAGATCATCGTAAAAACAGATGCACCAGCACTCTTTAAAAAATTCCTGGGAAAAAAATCATGGAATGCTGCTACTATATCCCTATCAGGAAATACGGACTGCTACCAGCCTGCCGAAAGGAAATTCAGAATTACCCGCCAACTGCTGGAGATTGCTCTTGAGTACAGACAACCAATTGGTATGATTACAAAGAATGCACTTATACTCAGGGACATTGACATTCTCAGTGAAATGGCAAAACTAAATCTGTGCATGGTTTACGTATCCATCAACAGCCTCAATGAAAAGCTGCGCCAGAAAATGGAACCGAGAACTACTACTGCAAAACAGCGTCTGAAAATCGTGGAGGACCTTAGCAAAGCAGGCATCCCCATGGGGGTAATGGTAGCTCCTCTGGTACCCGGTCTAAGTGACCATGAAATTCCGGCCATCTTAAAAACAATCGCCAGTTGCGGAGCGACAGCGGCAGGATATACCATTGTAAGACTCAATGGAGCTATTGGTGGAATATTCGAAGATTGGCTGCGTAAGAATTATCCTGACCGCTTTGAAAAAGTATGGCATATGATTCAATCCTGCCACGGTGGAAATGTCAATGACAGCAGGTTTGGCGACCGCATGAAAGGGGACGGCAACATCGCACAAATGATCAGGGATACTTTCAAGCTCCATTGCCGCATTAACCATCTCAATGAAAAAAAAACAGAGCTGGACTCAAGCCTGTTTAAGGTCCCCGAAGCCCAGCTGCGTCTGTTTTAAGAGGTCGAAAAATCTATTTACGAAAGAAAATTATCCGTTTCACGGTAAGCCTGGATCACACGCAGCTCACCTTCTTTACCTTTCAAAGAGTTGCCGTGCTCCATTCCCATTACTCCTTTATAACCTTTTCCGTGAATGTGTTTGAAAAGGTTTTTATAATTGATCTCCCCTGTTGTAGGTTCTTTTCTTCCCGGGTTATCTCCTATTTGGATATAAGCTATTTCATCCCAGCACCGGTCCATATTTACGATCAGCTGTCCCTCTGTTTTTTGCATGTGGTAAATGTCGTAAAGGATTTTACAGGAGGGACTTTGAACCGCTTTACAAACAGCATATGTTTCATGAGTTTGCTGTAAAAACAATTCAGGCGTATCGCTTAGTGTCTCAAGCACCATAACCAATCCATGAGGTTCAAAGATCTCCGCTCCCGCCCTCATGGCATCAATCACATTGGCAAACTGGTTGCCATAAGGCAAATGGCGTTCATAAAATCCGGGAACAACTGTAAGCCATTTCGCATTACACCTCTTGGCTGCCTCCACCGAGCGTTTGCAGGTATCGACAAACTTGTCCTTAAATTCTTTTTTTCCTGTTGTTAATGACACTTTCCAATTGTCTCCGCCATCAACCACAAACACCCCCATCCTCATGCCAAGCTTCGCCAGCAAATCACCAATTTTTGTCTGCTCTTCAGCAGAGCGGCCAAGATAACCGTTGTCCTCAATAGATCGGAATCCCTGGTCATACATATATTGAATCTGGTCAAGGAAACTTTTTCCGGCATTGTTTTCAAACATCCCCTGATGCGGGGCATAATCCAGATTAAAGGTTTTTCCTGCAAAGGATGATTTTGCCGGTTCATCAGCTGCCATTGAACTCATTGAAGAGCCGGCAACCAATGCACCGGTAGCCACAAAACTATTCTTTAAAAATTCTATTCTGTTCATATTGTTATTCTGTTATTGGTTCATTCCTTAAATATATAGTTATTAGTTGACCATCAGTCGTTTAAAACCTTTGGTAAGGGTATCTGCAATGCTTCCGTCTTTACGGTGGTAAATAATATAAGCTTCCATGTTTTTTTTAGCAGAAACAAAGGCTATCGCCTCATCGATATTCATGGCCATAACTGCATTGTCATAACCGTCAGCCGTTATCGCATCCCTGGAGTAAACCGTCACGCTGATCAGGGAATTCTGTAAAGGATAACCTGATTTCGGGTCTATAAGATGACTTATTTTCTTTTTTCCCATTTGCAAAAATCTTCTGTAATTCCCGGATGTAGTAATCGCACCATTATTAATTGCCAGGGTGTGCCTGATCGCCGGTTCGGCATCAGGGTTTTCCGAAGGCCCCTCAATTCCGATCCTTAAAGAAGTCCCGTCAGGTTTTGGTCCTTTCATACGCAGTTCACCGCCGATCTCCACCACATATGCCTTTATTCCTTTTATGTCCAAATGCCCTGCCACCACATCAACACTATAGCCCTGTGCAATTCCATTCAGATCAATTTGCACACAAGGTATTTCTTTTTTCAGGTCATTACCTTTCAAACTTAAGAAGTTCATTCCTACACACTTCAGCATAGTGCTCACCATCGTACTGTCGGGAAATTTTTCAGCAGGCTTGACTCCAAAACCCCACATCTGAACCAGTGGTTTGACTGTTACGTCAAACCGGCCCTCTGTACTCCTATAGATCTCAAATGATTTAGTCATCACCTTCGCAAAATGCCTGTCGATCCTAATTCCTTTTGTCGAGGCATTAAATTGATTGATTGAAGAATATGGTTTATAAAGAGACATTGAAGAATCTATTACCATAAGAATACTATCTATTTCTTCTTTGGTAACTATACTGTCCCTGGCGAAATACTTAATTGTATAGTCGGTTCCCTGGGCATAACCATGAATGGTATACTGCCGCTGGTCTTCCTTTTGAAAAAAAAGAAAGGCCAGCAGCGGTATAAAGAAACCAAATATCTTACTGAATGTAAACATTCCTTAAGCGATGCTTAGATCACTTTGGTCTTCCCGGGCGTAGGTATTGGATAGAATCCATCAGCATCCGGCAACAATTTTGGTTTGGCATCCCATGCCAGTTTATCTGGAAACAAACTGTTATCCGCTTTTAGCGCTTCGTCCCATTTAATAGTCTCTCCTGAATAAGTAGCATAGCGACCAATAATAGAGGTAAAAGTACTTTTTGCTACGCGTTCTGCATCCCAGAACTTAAACTCACTTTTTGCGATTGCATCAAACAATTCATCATGCTCTGTCTGGTAAGGATTAGCATTGCCCTTTTTATCATGACTATAGATCTTCTGGCCCTTATAGTCTGTCAGTTCACCACTGTTGTCTGCTGATAAATAAACTTTGCCCTTTGTACCACTGAAGGACTCATCAACCCGATTGGAAATCCCTTCAAAATGACGGCATTGGCTATGAATGATACTTCCGTCTGCATATGTAAGCTCTAATGAGTGGTTATCATAGATCTCACCATATTCTTTATCTCGTCTCCAAGCTCGGCTCCCTGTACCCTGTACCGACACCGGATAAGCATTTTTAACCCAGTTTGCAATATCTATATTGTGCACATGCTGCTCAACTATGTGGTCTCCGCATAGCCAGTTAAAGTAATACCAGTTCCTCATCTGGTATTCCATTTCAGTTTGACCAGCCTGGCGGGGCCTTACCCATACACCTCCGCTATTCCAGTAAACCTGTCCGCCTGTAATATCGCCGATCGCACCATCCTGAATACGTTTAATGGTTTCTCGGTAATTCTTCTGATACCTTCTTTGAAGACCAACCACTACATTTAGTTTCTTTTGCTTAGCCTGCTCTGCAGCAGCCAAAACCCTGCGTATGCCTGGAGAATCCACAGCGACTGGCTTCTCCATAAAAATATGTTTTCCCTGATTTACTGCTTCTTCAAAGTGCATCGGCCTGAAACCCGGAGGTGTTACTAATAAAACGACATCTGCTAATGCTATCGCTTTCTTATATGCATCAAAACCTATAAATCTACGATCCTGAGGCACATCTACTTTATCTTTAAATTTATCTGAAAGTATCTTATAACTAGCATCCAGTCTATCCTGAAAAGCATCTGCCATAGCAACCAGCTTGAGGTTTTGCTTAGTGCTCAGTGCCTGAACAGCTGCGCCGGTTCCACGGTCACCGCAGCCGATCAATGCGATCTTTATCGTATCGTCTACCGATGAATGTGCACCGCCGCCGGCAAAAGCGACACCATTTAACATTACTCCCCCCGCGACGAGGGCGGTGGCTTTCAAAAATTCGCGGCGTTTATCACGCAATTCTTCATTGTTCATTGTAATTTAGGTTTATAGTGGTTCTTATTTTGTGAGTTTACAGGTTAATAATCTGGAATTGGTTTTTTATTATAGTATACTTCTATGTCTTCTTTCGATGGTGTTTTAACAGGTCTGACAAGTCGCAATCCAACAAACGGCGCTTCCGGAAACCACCAGTTGCTTTTAGGCATTTGCGGATCCAACTGTTTCCAAACCGGATCAGATGCCAGCCTTGCAGCAGATCTCGAATCTTTAGCCAGATCATCAAACGATCCGCCGCGTACGACCTGCGGATACAGCTTGTCGGGAACCGCGACCGGGTTCTCCGATACTTTGCCAGTGTAAAAATCAGGAATGTATTGATCGTAAGTCCATTCAGCCACATTTCCGTAAATATCATACAATCCCCACTGATTCGGTTTTTTTAATCCAACCGGATGTGTTTTCTCACTGCTATTGTCCTTAAACCATCCGTATTCGGATAATTTGGATTCATCATCTCCAAAAAAATACTCAGTAGATGTTCCCGCCCTGCTGGCATACTCCCATTCCGCTTCTGTTGGCAAACGGTAAAACACACCGGTACGGGCATATAGCCATTTACAATACTGTATGGCATTATAATGTGTCATGGCTAAAGCCGGCTGACCAGCCTTACCCATACCAAAAGTCATATCCAGATAGGGTTTTGTCGGACGTGTCACCGCATCAACATTTTCAGGGACCGGACTTACACTATGTGTTTTTTCATAATCCCTGTACAAAAAAGGTTCATAAATATCCCAGGTCACTTCGTGTTTGCCAATCCAAAAAGCAGCTAATTTTACTTTATGGAGCGGAAGTTCATCTTTTTTACCTTTTTTGCTACCCATTGTAAACTCTCCGGCAGGAATGGCCTGCATATCGAAAGACAGCGTCGTTCCGTCGATCTGTTGTTTATACGATTCTGCCTTTGCCTGGGCAGTGGCTGTTTGAGTATAAAATAATACGAGGGGAACGAAAAAAGAAAATGATAGCTTCATCTATTAATATTTGGCACAAAGTATTTTAACCTAACCGATTGAATCCCTAAAATAGATGCAATAATTGACAAACCAAAATCTGCTAACAAAAAAAGCTCCCCCGATGTGATATCGGGGGAGCCTCTATTTACGAATACTATATTATTCTATGCTTCCTTCTTCTTTCTTCTTTTTCTTGCCCGGACTTCTGTTGTCCACCACAATCCTATCGCCTTCCTTATCGTAATCGATTTCCAGGATATCGCCATCATGGATTTCGCCTTTTAGGATCTCTTCTGCAATCGGATCTTCCAAATATTTCTGGATCGCACGTTTTAGTGGTCTCGCGCCAAAGTTTGAGTCAAATCCTTTTTCAGCAATAAAGTCTTTTGCATTCTCAGTCAGTTTCACTTCATAACCCAGGTTATGAACACGGCCAAACAGCGATTTCAACTCGATATCAATGATTTTGAAGATATCTTCTTTACTTAAAGAATTAAATACAACCACATCATCCACACGGTTCAGGAATTCAGGAGCAAAAGCACGTTTCAAAGCACTTTCTATCACGCCTCTGGAGTGCGTATCCACCTGGTTCACTTTTGCAGTAGTTGAAAATCCCACTCCCTGACCAAAATCTTTCAACTGGCGTGCGCCGATGTTAGAGGTCATGATGATGATGGTATTCCTAAAATCCACCTTACGACCCAAACTATCTGTCAGCTGTCCTTCGTCCAATACCTGGAGCAAAATATTAAACACATCCGGATGCGCTTTCTCGATCTCATCCAACAGGATCACAGCATAAGGTTTACGGCGGACTTTCTCAGTCAGCTGACCGCCTTCCTCGTAACCCACATATCCTGGAGGCGCACCTACCAAACGCGACACTGCAAATTTCTCCATGTACTCACTCATGTCGATCTGGATCAGTGAATCATCGCTATCAAACATAAAGCGGGCAAGTTCTTTCGCAAGTTCAGTTTTACCAACACCTGTTGGCCCTAAGAAAATAAATGACCCAATCGGCTTTTTAGGATCTTTCAATCCCGCTCTGGTACGCTGAATGGCTTTTGTTAGTTTTTTAATCGCATCATCCTGACCAATGATCTTTTTACCAACGGTTTCGAACATGTTCAGCAGCTTCACGCTATCTGTTTGTCCAACACGCTGTAAAGGGATACCGGTCATCATAGACACCACCTCTGCTACATTATCTTCCGTCACGGTATAGCGTTTGGTTTTAGTATCACTCTCCCATTCCGACTTGGCACGGTCGAGTTCTTCCAGCAGATTCTTTTCAGTATCTCTAAGTTTAGCCGCCTCTTCATATTTCTGGCTTTTCACCACCTTATTTTTTTCAAGTTTGATCTCTTCAATCTTACTCTCGATATCTATGATATTCTGAGGAACATGAATATTGGTCAGGTGGACCCTTGAGCCTGCCTCATCCAAGGCGTCTATTGCCTTGTCCGGTAAAAATCTGTCTGTAATGTACCTGGCTGTCAATGCAACACAGGCATTGATCGCTTCATCAGTGTAAGTTACCCCGTGATGGTCCTCATATTTCTCTTTAATACGATTTAGTATCTCAATCGTTTCATCTGGAGTAGCAGGTTCAATCATTACTTTTTGGAAACGGCGGTCCAAAGCACCATCTTTTTCAATATACTGACGGTACTCATCTAAAGTAGTCGCACCGATGCATTGTATCTCGCCTCTAGCCAAAGCCGGTTTAAACATATTTGAAGCATCCAGCGAACCTGAGGCACCACCGGCACCAACAATAGTATGGATTTCATCAATGAACAGGATCACATCAGTTGATTTTTCCAGCTCGTTCATCACCGCTTTCATGCGTTCCTCAAACTGCCCGCGATATTTTGTTCCCGCTACCAATGAGGCAAGATCTAAAGTAACCACGCGTTTATTGAACAACACCCTGGAAACCTGACGTTTCACAATGCGCAGTGCCAGTCCTTCCGCAATAGCAGATTTACCAACACCCGGTTCACCAATTAAGATTGGATTGTTTTTCTTACGGCGCGATAAGATCTGTGACACACGTTCAATTTCTTTTTCACGTCCTACGATCGGGTCAAGCCTTCCTTCCTCAGCGGCTTTGGTCAGATCTCTTCCAAAGTTATCCAAAACAGGGGTTTTAGATTTTATGTCAGAAACCTTTTTAGGACTGCTGAAGCTTTCTTCCTCGCGGTAATCATCGTCACCTCCGGTAGAAGCGCTATTCTGGACGTCATCTCTGAACCCGTTCTTGTTCACTTCTACTTCCTGTTTGAATATCTCGTAATTTACACTGTATTGCAACAAGATCTGCGACGCAATATTATCGTCATCACGCAGGATAGAGAGCAGTAAATGCTCGGTTCCTATCAGATCGCTTTTAAAGATCTTAGCTTCCAGGTAAGTTATTTTTAATACTTTTTCGGCTTGTTTTGTCAACGGAATATTACCCAGATTTACTGTAACACTTGAGGTCCCTCTAACAGAGTCCTCTATTGAGCGCCGCAGTTTTGAAGTATCGACTCCTAATGATTTTAATATCTTAATAGCCATGCCATCGCCTTCGCGAATGAGACCCAGCAATAGATGTTCCGCGCCTATATAATCGTGACCTAGTCTCAGGGCTTCTTCCCTGCTAAAAGAGATCACATCTTTGACCTGTGGAGAAAATTTAGCTTCCATATATAACCTTTCTAAATCCGGAATGCCCTAAACTAAAAAATTTGTTTAATAAAAGCATCCCCGGCTTTTTTTATTTTATCAACAATTACGCCAGTGGACACTAAATAGATGTTGCTACTGCCGTTATTTCACAAATGTTACTAATCTTTGACCTATTATTTAGCACTTATTTATCAACAGTTCAACATTGATCATCACTCCGGAAAGCTTTTTTTAACTGTTTTAGGTATAGCCAAATCCCTTTGTCGTATAAATGTAATGATTTTTATGCAATTATATTACTGTCAAAACCGGGAGTCTTTAATTAAAAAACTATCAAAATGGCAGACTTTTGCCGGTCAGCAATTCGCGACAGCTTTACTTATCAGCAATTTATCTTGCCGTACTCCAGAACACCTACCCCTTCCCACGAAGATTATAGATCCATTCTTGTTCCACCTTCTTCAAATGATGCTTTTATCAGGAATTCCGCAGCACCGGTCTGCAGTATCCGGCTGAGATCATGTGGAGTGCCGGCCATCCTCAGGTATATGCCAGGAAATCCGGCTACCGTCCCGAGCCGGTGTCTGTGCCAGCAAAAAAAACAGGGATATAAAATTAACAGCATACTGTGGACAATTTGTTTCCTGTATCTTTTCAAACAATTCATCTGTCTAAATTTATTGTCTGTGATTAATTTCAGTGTTCAGCAAACTGTTAATGTAAACATATAAAAAATCTTTGACAGGTGTTTTCTTATCTTTGCAGAAAACGGGCCTAAGTATGTCCCCTTTTCTGCTAAAACTATACTAACAAAAAATAATGAGTTCAGAAGAAAAAATAATATTTTCGATGGCAGGGGTAAATAAGATTTACCCTCCTCAGAAACAAGTTTTAAAGAACATATATCTATCCTTTTTCTACGGCGCAAAAATTGGCGTCATCGGCCTCAACGGATCTGGAAAATCATCCGTTTTAAAGATTATTGCCGGAATTGATAAAGCCTTCCAGGGTGAAGTAGTTTTCTCTCCCGGATATACCGTAGGCTATCTTGCCCAGGAACCCGAACTAGACAATGAAAAAACAGTCAGAGAGGTCGTAGAAGAAGGTGTTGCAGAAATTACGGCGATATTAAAAGAATACGAATCCATCAACGAGCAATTTGGCTTACCGGAGGTCTATGAAGACGCTGACGTAATGGATAAACTAATGGCTAAGCAAGGCGAGTTGCAGGATAAGATAGATGCAGTAAACGCCTGGGAGCTTGACAACAAACTGGAGCGGGCAATGGATGCGCTGCGCTGCCCTGATCCTGATACCAAAATCGGAGTATTGTCTGGTGGCGAGCGCCGCCGGGTTGCTATGTGCCGTTTATTATTGCAGGAACCAGATGTTTTGTTGCTCGATGAGCCTACCAATCACCTTGATGCAGAGAGCATCGACTGGCTGGAACAGTTTCTGAAAGAGTACAAAGGAACTGTCATTGCAGTTACTCACGACAGGTATTTCCTGGATAACGTAGCCGGATGGATTCTGGAACTGGACAGGGGTGAAGGGATTCCATGGAAGGGAAATTATTCTTCATGGCTGGACCAAAAAGCCAAGCGCCTGGCACAGGAAGAAAAAACAGAAAGCAAGCGTCAGAAAACACTGGAACGTGAGTTGGAATGGGTCCGTATGGCACCAAAAGCAAGGCATGCAAAATCCAAGGCACGCTTATCCAATTACGACAAACTGGCCTCTGAAGACGGCAAAGAAAGAGAAGATAAATTAGAGCTATTTATTCCTGCGGGGCCAAGATTGGGCAATGTGGTCATTGAAGCCAGCAATGTCACCAAGTCATATGGTGACAAGATCCTGTTCGAGAACCTGAGTTTCTCCCTGCCCCCTGCGGGGATTGTAGGCATTATTGGCCCTAACGGAGCTGGTAAGACCACACTTTTCAGGTTGATCACAGAACAGGAAGTTCCTGATGCTGGCACCTTCCGAGTTGGCGAAACTGTTGCATTGGGCTATGTTGACCAGATGCACAATGATCTTGACCCCGAAAAAACGGTATACGAAAATATCACCGATGGTTTAGATAATATTCAACTCGGCAATAAAGCAGTAAATGGCCGGGCTTATGTCTCTAAATTCAATTTCAATGGCGGCGACCAGCAAAAGAAGGTGGGCGTTTTATCAGGCGGAGAGCGCAACCGCGTACACCTGGCCATCACACTGAAAAAAGGAGCCAATGTATTGCTGCTCGATGAGCCGACAAATGACATAGATGTAAATACACTCAGGGCACTGGAAGAAGCACTGGAAAATTTTGGCGGCTGCGCGGTAGTCATAAGTCACGACCGTTGGTTCTTAGACCGGATCTGTACGCACATCCTGGCTTTCGAAGGATGTAACACCGCACAGAATTAAATACAAAAAGCTGGTTTAAACACCAGATTTTATAGGCTCACTTATGCAATTTGCCAGGGGCGGAGCAAAAAAGGCCAGAGTTGTGAGTCGACTCACAACTCTGGCCTTTTTAAATAGCTTAAACAGTACTACTTATACTGCGCCAATACGCGTTCCAGCAAGACTTTTGTCTTCCTGATTCCTTCTTCCTCAGACAAACTATCACCTTCCCACTCAATCCCTACTATACCCTTAAAGCCGCTATCATAAATGATTTTGAACATACGGGTATAATCAATGTCTGCTTCCTCTCCCTTATCATTAAACTTAAATGTCTTGGCACTTATGCCCTTAGCGAACGGAACAAGATCCTGAACTCCCTGATACATGTCGTACTGCCGCTCTGCATTGATCCTAAAATTCCCAAAATCAGGCAAAGTTCCGCAATAAGTACTATTCACCCCCTTCATCACGTCTGACAGCCATTTGCCGTCAGAAGAATAACCACCGTGATTCTCTACAATAATATTGATCTTATTCTTCTTTCCATAGTCAGTAAGTCTGCCCAACCCATCTATAACTGCGGTCTTTACATCAGCTTCAGAACCCTTTCCTGCAGCATTTACCCTGATTGTCAAACAGCCCAGTATCTTAGCAGCATCTACCCATTTATAATGATTTTCAACTGCCTTAGTTCTGGCTTTCTCATCCAGATCACCAAGATCACCTTCTCCATCGATCATGATCAAATGATTTTGGATACCTTCATTTTTTGTTATGGTCAGAAGTTCTTTTAAATAGGCGGCATCCGTTTCTTTCTTATTGAAGAAAGGGCTCACATATTCAACGATATTTATCCCAAAATCATTTTTAGCCTTCAATGGAAATTCCAGATTGGTCATCTTCCCAGCAAAAAGCGCCTTATGAAACGACCACTCTGCCAGGGAGATCTTGAAAAATTCTTTTTTCCCCGATGCCATTACGTCAAAAGGAAGCAGTGAGGTTATGCCTGCGGCTGCAGCCAGCATGCCCATATCTTTGATAAAATTTCTTCGGTCTTGTGTTTTCATTTGTTGTCCAATGTAATATTTAGGTTTAGGGATATCACCACAAGGATATCGGTTATCTAAGATAGGAAAAATATTTCCCCGCTAAGTAACATAACAAAATCATCACATGGAGTTTGAAATATTAAAATCTGCTGTTGCAGAATTAACCCTTTTTGCTGAAGAAGTTATTGAAATACATCAACTGGAAACCGATCGAATTTGTCCAGTATTCCCAGGTGTGCGCACCGGGTCTTATGGTAAAATCATGGGGGATATTATTGTAAAGCAATTTCTCGTGCAACTGAATATTTACATTGTAGAAGAAATCGTCTTTTCCGCAGTCAATGTTCAGTGCGAGCTTATTAGGAACCAGTAAATAAACCAGGTTTACAACAGAATTCTGCTCCCACCTTTCCGGATATTTTTCTTCAGCACCAAGCCTCCTGGCAATATCCCAGTTTAATGGAAAAGGCCTGATGTCCACGCCACCGCTCATGCTTCCGGCAGCTCCAAACACATCCTGATGCTTAAAAGCAAGATACAACGCCCCATGACCGCCCATGCTCAAACCAGTTATAGCCCTTCCCCTTCTGTCATTTATAGTCTTATATTTCTGATCTATCCAGCGCACCAGCTCCTTTGACACATAGGTCTCGTATTTCCATGCGGGGTCCTCCGGGCTGTCAAAATACCAGCTGGTCACATTTCCGTCAGGACAAACAATGATCATCTGAAAATCGTCCGCATATCTTTTTATTGCAGGAACCTTATTGACCCACCCTGAAAAACGATCACCGGCACCATGCAGTAAGTAGACCACCGGATAATTTTTGCTTTCATTATATCCATCAGGCAGAACGACGACTGCCTTAATGTCCTTTTTCATTGCCGCACTATGCGTCAGCACAGTATCAACTTTCGCGGCAAAGGTCAGCTGGCAGCCCAGCAGGTTCAGCAATGCTAAAACAATATATTCTTTCATCCGTTTATGAGCTAACTTCTTATTAAACCCAGGTACACGCTGCGCCTACCAGGGCGGCATCTTCCCACATTTGAGTTTGTCTGATCACTACGGTTTTATTTGCTATTTTATCCTGCAGTTTACCAATAAAATGATCCCAGCACCTCGCAATATTCCCGCCAACGACCAATACCTGGGGATCCTCATCCGCTATGAAATCATTTAAAAAGGCTGCAAGATTTGTAGAAAACTCGTCAAAAAGTTCATCCTTTATCGACTGATCCGCTGTAGCTAAAAGCTCTTCTACGTTCTTCACTTCTTTACCGGTCAGCTCTTTATATCTTCTTAAAAACCAGCGCGTAGAAATATACTCTTCTGCTATGCTATCCAGAAAAGGTACAAACGCCCTGTTGACATCTATGGTTTCACCCTTACAGTTACTGGTTGAACCCAAACCCGTACCCAGTGTCACCCCGATAGCCCGTTCAAAATCTGAAGCCGCTCCCGAGGCAAGTTCCCCGCGTAAAAAAGCTTCTGCATCGTTGATAAAAGTAATGTGCTCACCAGGAATACCCAGTCTTTCTGCGAGGATTTCGCGAATGTTCATTCCATACAACGAATCGTATTTCTGCATTCCCTTCATTAATGAAATGCCCTGTTCATAGTCAAAAGGGCCTGGCATAGCTATGCCAATTGTAATCGTTTCCTCTGATGATTTTATAATCAGGGTAGAAAGTGCTTTTACCCATGATTGCAGAATGGCCTCTGCATTATCCATAGAAGCAACACGTTCTCTTTTTAAGGTACTGTCTATCACTCTGTATGTATTACAATCTACATGAGCCGCAGTAATGTGAGAGCCGCCTATGTCTACACCAATAAAGGGTAGTTCAGATGATTTTGTATTCATTTATTGGTTTAATTTGGTCTGTTGACTGTTGATGATTCAATCTTCCAAATAAAGACATTTAAACCGTTTTAGCAAAATTTTATTTAATTTATTTTAGGAGAAGGCCCTGATGTTTCTTTTTATCACATGAAATGGCCTTCGTTTAAAAATACTTAGGGTTCATTAGGTTATAGTTTTTTCGTGGAAACGTCATGCTGAGGGTTACTTCATGAGATCCCTGCTGATAACTGGCGAGTGCGTTCGTGCTGTAATCAAATGAGTAACCTACCCTAAACCTGTCACTCACAAAGACCTCAACTATTGCAGCCAGGGCATTACTTTTTTCAAGCCCTTTTTGAAGATTGCTTTTCTTCCAGAGTGAAACCCCGGTTCTATAAGAACCTCCTATCCAAAGCCGCTTATTGATAAGCAGATAAGCATTCAAATCAAGGTTCGTTGGCCCCCTAAAGTCCTCTTTGATCATAAAGGTCGGCTTGATATCCAGCACTTCTGACAACGGAAAAATTGCGCCGGCGGATATATAAAGATGTCTTACCTGCTTCAGAATTTTATAATTATCATCAGTGGTGATCTGATCCCGGTATGCCGAGAACATGTCAAGCACAGAGGCGCTAATGTAATACCTTGGATCAGAATAATATACACCTACTCTAAAGTCAGGATAGATCTTGCTTTCGTTTCCTGTTGGTATACTTGTGTCGTTGGGATCAACTGCATTAAGCTTAGTGCCGTCAATTCCGTATTGGGTAACCCCAAATGCAATTCCAAAGCTCAATCTTCGCTCTTCGTCGTCGTCAATCTGCAATCTATAAGCATAATTCCCATAGAGAGATGAAGTACTCTGGGCGCCCAGCCTATCGTTAATTGCTATAAAGCCTAACCCCACTCTTTTCTCGTAGTCATTGGTCACACCATCAAAAGAAGCTACCGCCGTTCTTGGCGCACCATTTATTCCCGCCCATTGCATGCGGTAACTCAAACTGCCGGTCCAGTCTTCCCTGTATCCAGCGTATGCAGGATTCACAGCCAGCCCGTTAAATACATATTGGCTGAACTGAACCGTTTGCTGCGCGTACATCTTAAAAGCGCTAAAAAACAATAGTAAAAGAAAACCCGATTTCCTTAAATTCCCCATCTCATCAACATTTTTTACCTATGTTGAATATAGAGAATAAATCAGGCTCGCTAATCTGTTCAAGTCATTCATTTTGCCGGAAATGCGAATAAAATTCTACTTTTCCGCAGGTTTTGGATCTCTGGGACCACGCTTATAGATCACCAGGCCATTCAGGAAATTGCGGAGGATCTGATCCCCGCAGGCCTTAAAATTAGCATGGTCATTGCTTCTGAACATATCTCCGAGTTCACTTTTTCCGATCTTGAAATTGACCAGGCCCAGAATCTTAATAATCTCTTCATTATTGAGCTCAAGGGCTACACGCAGTTTTTTAAGAATATCATTATTGCTCATATCACATCGCTATTTCAATTTTTACCTTTTTATTCTTGATCTTCTCATTGGCCAGTGCAGATAAGATCTTGTTCACCATTTTTCGTTTTACAGCAACGTAGGACGTCTGGTCTTTCACTTCTATCAGCCCTACATCTTCCTTCTGCAAGCCAGCCTTTTTTAAGAGCAGACCGACAATATCAATTTTATTGATCTTATCCTTTTTACCCGCAGCTATATAAAGAGTCTGCCATTCACTGTCTTTTGGCAACGCAAATTTACCCTTTAAATCTTCGGCCTCTATATCTGATTTTAAAAAGGGGTATTTCTCATCGTCAGCTATAATCAGATATGCCGTTCCCTTTGCATTCATCCGTGCTGTTCTGCCATTACGATGCAAAAAGGCATCCTCGGTATAAGGCAACTGGTAGTGCACAATGTATTCCACCTCAGGAATATCAAGCCCTCTTGAAGCAAGATCTGTGGTGATGAGCATCTTAATGCTGCCATTTCTGAATTTCAACAGCGCACGTTCCCGCTCATCCTGCTCCATTCCCCCGTGAAAAATATCATGCGCCAGATTCTTGTCGATTAGCAGGTCACTGATCCGGTCTACCGTCTCTCTGTGGTTACAAAATATCAGCATTGGTTTATTTCCAATTTTACAGATCAGCTGAAACAAGGTATCAAGTTTGTCCGCCGCAGTGGTCAGTACCTTTTTTAATTTCAGGTCCGGCACGACCTTTACATCTTTCAGAAAATCGATCTCAGCAGGATGACTGATCCCTGTAAACCCAGGAATATCGCTCATGGCTGTCGCCGAAGTAAGTATCCGTTGTTTCAGGGACAGGAGTTTACCAATAATATACGACATGTCGTCCTGAAAGCCAAACTCCAGCGCTTTGTCGAATTCATCTAGAACCAGGGTTGTGATCCCCGATTCATCAAAATTCTCATGTCTCAGGTGATAGGCAATCCTTCCCGGAGTACCAATCAGAACCGCGGGTGGTTGTTCAAAATTATTGCGTTCCGTCTTTACCGGATGACCGCCATAGCAGCAATTGACCTTAAACCCCGTTCCCATTTGTTTAAATACCTGTTCTATCTGCAAAGCCAATTCCCGAGAGGGCACAAGTATCATCGCCTGTACACCATTAAAGCCGTTCTTCAAATTGCTTAGTACCGGCAGCAAAAAAGCAAGGGTTTTACCGGATCCCGTAGGCGCCAGCAACAACACATCTTTCCCTTTTCCAGCAGCACCCACAGCAGCAAGCTGCATTTCGTTTAAAGACTTGATTTTTAATTTCTCCAGGATCTTTTCTACCATCATGGCACCAAAGATAGGCCTAATCAAAGAATTTAACTCAAAATATTCACTAAGCTGTTGACAACAAGATAATTGTTAGCAATTAAACAACCGAAAATTAACGGGATTTTAATCTTTATCCCTTATTTTTAGTAAACCTGAATGCGGGTTGTTTACCAAACACCATTGAACGTATGACCTGGAAAAAATTTAGCGGCGAGGTAATCCACTCGTCAATCCTTGAAGAAATTGAAAATTCAATCGTAAGAGAAACTGAAAAAGGCTACCGCCTTAAAGTCTGCATCGGCACAGACTCACAGGTAAAAGGAGCAGTCACAGATTTCGCAACCGTCATTGTATTGCTAAGAGAACACCACGGTGGTTTTATGTACATCAACCAGGATAAGACCACACAGAAAATGAGCATCAAAGAGCGTATGCTCGTTGAAGTACAAAAATCAATTGAGATCGCCTATTCTATCTGTGACCTGCTGGACCTCTACGATGTAGACCTTGAAGTACATGCGGACATCAATACCAATCCGATGTTCAAATCAAACAAGGCACTTAATGAAGCAATGGGTTATATTCTGAGCATGGGCTTTATATTCAAAGCCAAACCCGAGGCATTTGCAAGCTCTACCTGTGCAGATAAAATGGTTCACTGATTACCATTTTGTAGTTGATACAGTAGCGGGCTTTTTCTGTTCAGTTTTAGGCTCAGCCAGGGTATTGCTCATCATTACTTTGAGCCTGTCGGCAATCCTTCTGGTTTCAGTGAAAACAAATGCCATATTCGCTTCCCATTCTGTGCGGCCAAGTTTCCCCGGTGACTTTTCAAGCCCGGTGCTTACCGTGACGGGCACGAAATTGCCATACCTGTCCCGTTCATACGGGGTGACCACAAAGTCCGTCATGATCAGCCTGTATTTCCCTTCACGCAATGCAATTGAAATGGTGTAATTTACTTCCGCAGACGGATGACCGATCCCTGCAACCCCTTTTTGAACGATCATTTTACCTTTCCCTAAAAACACAGTATCTTTTTCTTCGGCCGTCAGCTTTAATGATTTGGAATTGACCTTAAAGAAACGTCTTGCATTAGCTGCCATTACAGTCTTTGCTACTGCTTTAAGTTCTGCAACTTCCAGGAAGGTATATTTTCCGGACTCGTCCATGGGCAATATCCTATCCTGGGCAAAGGAACCAAAACCAAGCATCATTAAAATCAGGATCAGAGGTAGTTTCATAGTTGATTTGTAAAAAAGGCTGCCAGAAAATATTTCTGACAGCCTTTAAATTTAAAAAATAATTTCAGCTTTTTTAGAATGCGTATACAAATGCCAGTGAGAACTGAGCAGCTTTTTTAGTCATATCTACACCATTCTCTTTCCAGAAACGCTTATCAGAAGCATTATCAAACCTAACCTCAGGGATAAAGGTCAGGCCGCCCGCTTTAATGTTACCAGACAAAGTTACGGCAGCAACTTTTTCGCCATCAACTTCGCCAACATCTTTAGTTTTGAAATACTCGCCTCTTAAACCCAGTGCTACAGCAGGGGTGAATGCATATTGTGGGTATAATGCAGCACCTGTATAGCCACCACCATCATTAGTGATCGAGTAATCGGCAGCGTTCAAGCCTAATTTGAACTTTTCAGTTACCTGGTAAGCAGTGGTCAGGTCAAAAATAGTTCCCGTTCCGGCAACGCCTACAGATTTTCCTGTCAGCGCGTTCAGATAAGCAGTCCATCCTTCAACCGGCGTTATGGTCAGCTGACCGCCAACATGCGATACGCCGTTGAAGTCAGAATAAACGTTCCAGTCATTGAATAAACCCACCATCAAGCTTACTTTGTCGGAGAATTTGTATTGTCCTTTGATACCGGCGTTCTGGAATGGCCCGTTAGTAAACAAATAAGAAGTTGAATAGTTAAAGTTACCAGTTGGAGGTATTACCTCATAACCGATGAAAGTACCCATAAATCCTGCAGTCAGCGTAAACGCATCAGTAAAAGCATAAGATGCGTATAAATTCTGAATGTGAAAAGATTCACCGCCTTCAGGCAAAATTGACTGGCCCTGTCCACGTGGTCCAAAGGACAGTTCACCGACAAATGATGCCTTACCGGTAGTTTTTTTCAACGCAAGATCGATCATTCCCAGTGAAACAGAGTTTTGGTCACTTGCAAAACTAGTCAGGATATTTGGATGCTTTGAAAAATCATATTTATAATATGCATCAGCTGATCCGGAAATCTGTAACGGAGCGTCTGCTTCCTGAGCAAAAGAAGCTGTAACTGTTGACAAGAACGCGAGGGATAGTATTGCTTTTAATTTCATAATTTGAGGTTTGAGGTTGATAATTTAGTGAGTATGGTTAAAATTGGTTTTCTACTTCCTGACCTGCAACGATCAAGGTACCCTGAGAATATTTCTCATTGTGCTGAGACGCATCCAATCCTTCTTCTTCTTCTTCTTCAGATACACGGATAGGCTGTACCAGGTTGATCAGTTTGAAAATAATGAATGACATTATGAAACTGAACGCCACAACGATCACCACACCCTTTAGCTGAGTAATGAAAAATGCAGGGTTTCCATAGAACCAACCATCAACACCAGCACCATTTACTGTTTTAGTAGCAAAAACACCAGTTAACAGCATACCAACGATACCACCTACACCATGACAAGGAAATACATCCAATGTATCATCAAGACTTGTTTTTTGTTTCCATGAAACCACAAGGTTGGAGATAACTGCGGCGATAACACCAATGAATATACTTGAAGGAATGCTAACAAATCCTGCACCCGGAGTAATGGCAACCAAACCAACTACTGCACCTATACAGAAACCCAGTACCGAAGGTTTTTTCCCTCTTGCTACATCAAAGAACATCCAGGCCAATCCGGCTGCGCCTGCAGCGGTGTTGGTTGTCAGAAACGCTGAAACTGCTAAACTACTGGCTCCAACAGCAGAACCTGCATTGAAACCAAACCAGCCAAACCAAAGTAAACCAGTACCGATCAGTACATAAGGAATATTAGCAGGCGGAACTTCTTTATGCTCAATATGGGATTTTCTGCGTTTCAATACCAGTGCACCGGCTAAAGCCGCCATACCAGCAGAAATGTGTACAACCGTACCACCTGCAAAGTCAAGAACGCCCATTTTAAACAGAATTCCATCCGGGTGCCATGACCAGTGTGCCAGCGGTGAATAAACAAACAGCGCAAATAAAACAATGAATAAAATATAAGAGGTGAAGCGGATACGCTCAGCAACTGCTCCAACCACCAGACCCGGAGTGATAATAGCAAACATCAGTTGGAAAACAGCAAACAACGAAAGCGGAATGGTTGCTGCCAGACTCCATGAAGGACTGGAGTTTACACCCTGGAAGAAAAGGAAGGTCTTTGGATTTCCAATAAATCCTCCAATGCTTTCTCCAAAAGCCAAACTAAAGCCACATACAATCCAAAGAACTGTAATAACACCGGCTGCTACCACACTTTTGATCATGGTAGAAAGAATGTTCTTACGGTGAACCATACCTCCGTAAAAAAATGCTAAGCCTGGAGTCATGATAAATACCAAAGCACTAGCAATTAATACAAACGCGATATCTGGTCCGCTGTATTTTCCCTCATCGAAATTTGGAAGTAAGGGGATAAAAAGAGCAAGAATTGCAATTATTAATAAAACTGCAAATGGGCCCCACTGTTTAAATAAAACTTTTGCCATAAATGTTAGATTTTACTAGTTTGAAATTATGTGTTATTTGATTTTTTTATAAAACTAGTAATTAATTTCAACTTTCATCACTTTTTCCCAAACAATTTTTAAAATTATATGTTTATGAACCCATTTTTTACGCAAAAACATGAATTTATAACAAAAAACAGGTTCAATTTTTGTTATTTTATAACAAATCACCCAAAAACCGCTACTTTTTTTGTTAAAAAAATAAAAATCACCATAATCCATAAAAAAACCGTTCAGCAACCCTGTAAAAGTTCCAAATCCGTAAAACTACCATCACAGCGATCTTATAGAAATTAGCTTACCTTTATACATACTTATATACATGAAATCGCATCATCTGACTTTTAACCAGAAAAAATCGCAGGCATTAAGCTAGACTGGATAACAGAGATCACCCCATGTTTCAGAACAACAATGCTTTGTTAATGAGCAGCGATTTAGTCCTACAGATTCTGGCATCATCAGCATCATTTCAAATCCATAGCCAGCGGAACCGAAATGAATGATGTTTTAATATTTGAATTTAGAAAACAGAAAGTAGTTGAAATTTTTGGAGCTTATGATTGACAGCATGTCCGTCACACCTTATAGTACAGATGAAACCTGATAAGCAGAACCCTGCACCACACCCTTGCGCTCAATCTCCTTATCAATATAAGTCTGGATCGCCGACTTGTTTAATCCCCAGTTTGGTGCGATCAGCAGGTCCCAGTCAGAAATACCAAATAGTCGTTGAATGACAATATCCGGTCTTAGCAACGGGATCAGCTTACAAAGCAGGTCTGTATATTCTTCGAGCGAAAACAGCTTAAAGGGTTGTTTTTTATATTTCGCCCCCATAATAGAGCCCTCTACAATATGAAGATGGTGGAATTTCACAAATTTGATCTGCGGAAAACGGTTGATTTCGTGAATATAGCCGAGCATCATTTCTTCAGTTTCCCAGGGAAAGCCAAATATCGTATGCACGCAGAGGTCAAGTTTGGAATTTTCGAGCAGTTTAACGGCCTCAACAAACTCCCCGTGACTGCAGCCCCGGTTGATCTGGTTTAGCGTTTCGTCATAAATAGACTCCATGCCCATTTCCAGGTCCACGTCAAACCTGTCGGTATAACTCTCCAGCAAAGCAACCTTTTCCGCATCAATACAATCCGGCCTTGTACCAACCGAAAAGCCCACCACATCATGAGTATTTATAGATAATGCTTCGTCGTACATCATTTTTAAATAATGCACTGGTGCATAAGTATTGGTATTAGGCTGAAAATAAACAATGAACTTATCCGCCTTATAAAAGCCCTTACCCCGTTCCATCCCTTGTTCCAGCTGCTCACGAATGGTTGGAAGCTTTCTCGAAAGTTCAGGAGTGAAAGAATCTACATTACAATAAGTACAACCCCCATAGCCTTTGCTGCCATCACGGTTCGGACAAGTAAAGCCACCATCAACAATTACTTTAAATACGCGTTGCCCATTATATTTTTCCTTAAGGTGCGTACCGTAATTCTTATATCCCTTAATGCCTAAGTCCAGTAAAGTTCCCAATTGCTATTATTTTTCTGCAAAAATACAGCTTTATTTTGGAATACTATACCATACCACCCATCAATGGATCTGTCGTTGAAGCAGCGCCAGTTTCAACGTGCCCGGCGAAGCCGGTACTAAAATTTTTATTGCCAGACAACTCCACGATAAAATCATACCAGTTATGCGACTTTACCAAATTCAAGACAACACTTTCCTTAGTATTTGGAGCAACTGTTTTTTTCACTGTACCTGATTGATAACTATTGTCACTGACAATAAAGGTATGCGGTTTGCTGTCGTTGTTGACGAGGTTCATTTTTAAATTCCCGGTCAGTTTCTCCCTGTTAACACCGCTGCTTTCGTAAGCTATACTGACTTTTATTTTTGGATCGCTGCGGTGTCCTTTAAATTCCCTGTAAAAACCATTAGGACCATGCACACGCAAGTGATATTTTCCGTTCTCAAACGAATCCAAGGGCCAGTTATAGCTTAGTCTGTCCCCCGCCTTTACCCCGAATGCCCAGTTTCTGCAAATTTCATCCTTACTGCCTTCATCGCTGTATTTTACCGGGGCATATACGGTAAAAGGAGATCCTGCAGCGTGTTTACCAAATACAATATCGCCTGCGGCAAAATTCATCTCAGCCGATATTCCATCGGCCGATAAGCCCCCGTCGCAATACAATTCATAAGGCAAAGCACAAGCCGGCCTTGTTCCTTTTTCCTGCAGGTTCAGCAAAGCAGGTTTTGCGGAGATCTTAGCAATCTCATCCGCAGACAGCTTTTTAAACCCCACCGGATCGCCTTTAAACTTGGCGTTGTAAATAGTTTCCACATTTTTATTCCTGTCCAGAAAAGGGACCTTTTCCGGTTTGCTGCCATCGTAAGGACTAAAAGCAGAAGTCAAATCACCACAGATTGTCCTTCTCCATTCACTGATATTGCCCAGATGTAAATTCTTGCCAAACTTCTTATTGACAAAAGTTTCAAGAAACTGCAGTGTTGAGGTATGGTCAAACACTTCCGAACAAACCTTACCACCCCTGCTCCATGGTGAAGCGATGATCAGCGGCACCCTGAATCCAAGTCCAACAGGAGCTTCCCGTGCCTGATTTTTAGGAATGCCCTGTTTTAGTTCATTTTCCAGCCGCACATGCTCTATTTCGGTTTCTATTCCGGCTGAAACTTTACCCGTTCCGGGAATTTTAACATCAGGGATAGAAAAAGGCGGAACATGATCATAATACCCGTCATTTTCATCATAAGTAGAAATGAAGATCGTTTTCTTCCAAACCTCCGGGTTCTCGGTAAGAATATTGAGGATCTCAGATACATGCCATGCACCATACCATGGTGCGCTGGGATGATCAGAAAAGTTCTGCGGTGGCGCGAGCCAGGAAACCGCAGGCAATTTGCCTTCATTTACATCTTTTCTAAACTGGTATAGCACATCACCCTTAGGAACGGTAACCTTTCGTTCCGTCCCATTGTCAGAGTAGGTCAGTTCCGTAATGTTCCGGAAACCGATATCACCTGAATTAATTACAAAAGCACTCTGATAGAGCTTCTTTTCATGATCACTTAGCTTTCCGTAGCTTTCCTTGTTCCAGATTGCCAGTTCAGCCCTGGCATTGTCCAGCACCGCCTGCTTAGCCTTGATGCTTTCCTGTGCTTTTTTGGCATCCTCATCACTTGAAGGCGTTCTTTCCTGGAGCTTATTGATCTCACCCGGTAATGTTTCTGCCTGCTTTTGCAGATTTATCACATAACGCTCAGAGAATTTAACATTATATTTCTTAAAGAATTCCAGCAGGTTGCAACCGAAGTTGGCTAACCAGGCCCTTTCCTGTCCTACAAAACCACCACCGCAGCTCAGGTCATTCTGATAAAACTTCCAATTGATGTCGTTTTGGGTCAGCAGCTCCGGAAATGTCTCCCAGGGCATTTTACCATATGCAAAGTCTGTATTCCTGATGTTGGCCTTAGGCAGCCCGTCCTCTTCATGAGTGATCTTACCCGTCCAGAAGAAAGAACGGTTTGGCGTAGTGCTCGTCATTGCAGAGCAAAAATTCTGATCACAAATGGTAAACGCATCCGCCATACCATAATTAAACGGAAGGTCTTCCCTGACATAATGACCCAGCGTCAGCGGCATATCAGCATATTTTTTATTCCCCGATCGTTTTGCCGGAAGCCACCCATCGTATTTCCCTGAATTATTCGCGTCGACCTGGCTCGCCCTGGAATGTGGCAGGTCCCCCAGCCAGGTTACTTTAGTATCTTTTATATTCAAACGGAATGGTGAATAGGTATTTCCGGAGGCATCTGTTTGCAGCCACACTGGTTTTTGGTCCGGCAGACGAACTGCTCTTGGGTCATTGAAGCCCCGTACTCCCTGCAGCGAACCAAAGCAATGGTCAAAGGACCGGTTCTCCTGCATCAGTATCACGATGTTCTCCGCATCAAGATACGTGCTGCCCAGGGCAGGGTTTATAGCCAGGGCTTGTTGTATCGCTCCGGGCAGTAAGTTCACCATAGCTGCGCTGCCGGATACTAACGCTGCCTGTTTTAAAAAATCTCTTCTTGAATTCATGGTATCAAATTTCTTTGTGCAGTTTAAAATTAATGTTAGCCAATCATTAATCTGTGAAGACAAAAGTATTATGCTTGTTACAGTGAAGAAGGCCGGGACCTGGACAGCACACGCATGAGCGGTAAAACTGCAAAAACTATCGTCAGCACTCCGGCAAACAGGCCCAGCAAAGCAGAAAGAAATGTACCATTAAATCCATGCCCGCTAGGGATACAGAGCTGTGCAAACAAGGAAACAAGCAAAACGACAGCAAGTGTAATCCCCCCATTGATACCAGCCGTCCTGAACAAGAACCTATTGGCATTAATCTCATAGGGGAGCGTCAGACCCGTCTTACCCTGCCCGGCCAGAACAGCAGCTTTTTTTAAGATGTCAAAAGTGATGATAAAAGGCAGAAAGAAAGCCATCGGCAGCAGGAAGCGGGCAAAACAAAGTTCACCCTGAAACAAATAAACTGCCTCCATATTTTTAAAAGTAAAATAAGGCACACAGGTATTAAAAAAAACATTAGGCACCATATACAGCAGCAGCTTTTTCTGAAAAAACCTTCTGAATACCGGGTCTCCTGCAATGATCTCCTTAAACATAATCTGCTACTGATTCCTGTAATAACAATGACAATGAACAATCCATAATTGCTGCAGCGGCTTCAGATCCCAGGAAGCCATCATTAGATGAAAAACAAAAATCCATCTCTCCCTTAAATGTGCCGGTCACGAGGGTATTGGGGTTTTTCCAGGGAAATGCCACAGTCGGGCTGTATATTGCTTCTACTTCAAAAGAATCATAGTGCTCAGGAATATTGAGTTTACCCATATTGGAAAATGTCACATCATGCGATCCCGGGGCAGACTTTAAGTAACCGATCATTTTAGGCGCCGAGGAATGAAAATACTCACTCATGATCAGCAGGTCATGAACATCCATAGCAGCAATCTTCGCGTTCAGCTCTTCTTTAATTTTTCTGGCAGTATTCCAGAATCCTGATCTGGTATCCGCCGACAATTCGGCAATGGGCGCAAATGCAAACATATGATCTGCTTTGATCTCGGGTACAAATCTTCTGATATCTACCGGACAGATCAATTTGCCATTTGCGCCGTTTCCTTTCAGTTGCTGAAAAGCATTTAAAAATGCCGCACAGAGTGCAGAATGAACAGTCACCCCTTCGGTCTTGCATGCAGTTGCAAGTGCAGCCGTTTTCCCCCTATCCAATCGTCTGTGAACCATATAGCTTTCCCCTGTTACGGGCTTATTTCTTTTCGACTTTATCAAAAAGAACACACGGGCAAATACAGAAAATACCCTGGCTTTTATCAATTTTCCAATTTTACCCGAATAACTTTTTGAAAGCAATTCTTCTATTGACATAAAAGGAAGATAAGATATCAGCTTTTCTTCAGGCCTGTCCAGCAGCATTAGTATTTCAGTCATCAGTGTAGTCACCGTAGTTCCATCGCATATACAATGCGGACAAACCAGCAGGAGTTCTGACACCTCATTGTCTTTTAACCAGACCACACGGGCCATGGGGCTGCCCTTACCGTCAAATAACTTGTGCCACTCTTTTTTTGATTCTGTTTTCCAGTCATCATCACCCGGGCGCTCGACAATCCTTATCGGGATGGGAGTTATCGCATTACTGGAAACAAAATGCGGCACGCCCATTGAATCTTCTTTGATGCCCGCACGCAGCAAAGGATGTTTTTGCTGCACCTTATACAATGCATTCCGTAAGCGTTCCAGCGTAAAACTCCCCCGGATCTTTACCGCAAACACACAGTTTACCGCGGTTTCAGCATCCACATACATAATTCTTTCACCGATGATGAGCTTTCTTCTCATAAAGCCGACATTATATCCATCATTTTATCTTTTATCGATAACGCATCTTCATACGGTAGGAACCCTTCACTGGCTATGAAAGTAAAATCCATTTGTCCACGGTATGTAGAGGTGATCATCGTTGTGGTATTACCCAGCGGGCCAATCACCGAGGGGCTAAATATCGTTTCCACTTCAAAACTTTTATACTGATGAGCAATGCCGATCCGGCCCAGATTAGAAAACATGCAATCGTTCGTAGACTTACCATATTTCAAAAACTTCGTAAAGTTATTCAGGGCCGAATGCGATTCTTCCATCATCATCAGCGTGCTGTACGGATTGAGCTTTGCCGTCTTCCTGTCTATATCCTTCTGCATCCTCCAGGCATCGCTAAAAAAATCCAGGTCTTTATCCGAAGACACCACAAACATCAGCCCGAATGCAAAAATATTGTCCCTTTTGATTTGAGGTGCAAACCGCCTGATGTCTACCGGACATGACACCTTATTGTGAAAACCCGCTTTTCTCACCGATTGAAATGCATTTAGCAAAGCCACACAAAAAGCAGTATTTACCGTCACCCCTTCATCCCTGCACTTTTTAACAAGCCGCTCACTCAGTCCCTGATCCAGTTTCCAATGGATCATATAATCCGTTTTGCGCTCAACCAGTTTTTTATTCACAGGCACCAGCCAGAGAAAAAGATTGGCTATGCCTCCTATAAGTTTGGACTTGATGAGCTGCTTTCTGCTGTTCAATATTTCCTGCGGCACCACATCTTCTATACCCATAATCTGTTTTTCTTTGCCGATATCCGCATCCGGATCATTCAGAACCAGCAGCAGCTCCTCCAGAATGGCCATTGCCGATCCGCCGTCACAGAGACAATGGTGGATCACCATAATAAATTCAGAAATATCCCCACCCCTTATCCAGACCATTCTGATCAATGGTCCTTTAGCCGTATCAAAAGGTATTGCCCACTCCGCTATAGATTCCTTTTTCCAGTCATCTTCAGATACGCGGTCTGCTATTCTAACAGGGATATCAATAAACTCGTTTCCACCTGCCCAAAACCAGGGCATGGCAACCTCATCGTAAACCACGGCAGCATTCAGCATTGCGTGCTTTCGCTGAAGCTTTCTCAATGCATGGCGCAGATCGGCCAGTAGAATACTCCCTTTAATCCGCCACGGAATTACCGCATTAAAAGGCACCGTACCATCACCATGGAGCATTCTTTCTGCAAACAGTAGTTTTCTTTTCATCTTCCGCTTAATCTACAGCAAAAAGTACTTGTTCGGAATCCGCAAATTCTTCCAGCAGCTGTACCGCCTTATCATTACCGCCTGCGGCGATAAAAGTCTCTTTTATCTTCAATGCGGCGTTTCTGTACTGAGGGTTTTCCAGCAGTTCAAACACCGCAGTTTTGAGGTCCTCAATACGCAGCCGCTTGTAGCGGATGCTGATCCCGCAGCCGGCGTTTACGATCAGCTTCGCCGTATGAAAATGATCATAGGCAATCGGAGTGATCAGCATCGGAAGACCATTGGTAAACGTATCATTGACCGTATTGAATCCCCCATGACAAATCACCATATCCATTTTAGGCATCAGCTCCGCCTGCGGCACAAAACCATTTACAATAAAGTTATCCGGCCACTGCTCAAAAATATCCGGATTGGTAGCCGCTATTATTGTGACAGGCGCATCTGCAAAGGCATCGATCAGTTTCTTAAAAAAAGCAGCCCTGATGTCCACCAGCAAAGTGCCCAGCGAAACAAACACTTTGGGTGTAGTTGCTTTTTCCAGTCTATCCCAGTCAAAAGCAGCATTATTTGGCCGGCCTTTTACCGGGCCTACAAACCTCATATGAGGCATCGGCTTCGTTACCCCGGCAAATTCTTCAGAAGTAAAAACTATATTCATTTTATGGGAATGGATGACAATGTCATCACCATAAACCCCAAACTCTCTTTGCAACCCTTTGATCAGGTTTTCCTGCCATTCAAAGATCTTAGGCGCGCTATTTGCCGTATCACCCATCACATCCGGCGGCACGGGCGTGGTCGTCACACAAGGAATGCCTTTAATGTGCGCACATAAGGCACCCGCAAAAGTGATGCAATCATTGACGATCACATCCGGTCTCCAGGAATCAGATACCTTGCCCAATGCTTCCATCATGATCCTTGCTACCGGCACATAGGTCTCTTCCAACGCCAGCTTCATCACTTCCGGACCAGAGCACGAAGGCCCGTCATCCTGTCTTTTCAGAATCTTCTGCAGCTCTTCCTGGTGCTTTACCAGGTCATCCTGAGGATAAATATATTGACCACTAGCCGGCACATGCGTGTCCGCCAGCGGGATTATGCCAAACCATCTTACTTCATGTCCCTTAGCGATCAGGCTGGCCCCGATGCTCAGTGTCGGACTGATGTGGCCAAAAAAAGGAGGTACTACAAATAAAAACTTCGACATAATTCTTTCTTTAATGATTTAAAATTCCCACATCACCGGCCGCAGGCACAGCCTTACCCGCAGTCAGGCCAACCAGCAGATCCGCTGCTGTACTGGTACCGCCCGCCTCCGCAAATGACCGCCCGATTTGCTCAGCAGCGTTTTTGAAACTGCTGTTATTTAAAATTTCATACACCGCCTCTTTCAGGTGATTTGCCTTGAAGCGGTTAAAGTTGAGCCTCAATCCTGCACCAACACGCACTACCCTTCCAGCCACATGAGACTGGTCATAGGCAATCGGCACCACCACCATCGGCAGGCCGTTGGTCAGTGTTTCACATACTGTATTATGTCCGCCATGACAGACCACCGCATCCAGGTGCGGCAGCAGTTCCAGTTGCGGTACATTGCGCTGTACCATAAAATTATCCGGCCATTGCTCAAACAGCGCAGGATCAGATACAACCACCACAGTCAAAGGCTCATGGCCAAAAGCATCAACCACTTTGCCGAAAAAGTTCTTTTTATGTTCATGGTCAAACGTAGTCCCTATGCTCACCAGCAGCTTTGGCTGTTTTCCGAATCCCTTCAAACGCTCCCAGTCAAAAGCAGTAGTTCCAGCCCGTTCATTGATCACAGGGCCGGTAAATTGATACTGTTCCGGCAAGTCCATTTCTCCGAAAAATTCCCGGGAAGTCAGCACCATGGTCAGCAGGTCAGAGCAGGCAATAGAAGCCCCACCCCCCACACCCAGTTCTTTTTGCAGCGCCACGATCTGGTTCACTTCCCATTCATGTACTTTTGGCAGCTCATCCATAACCTTGATCGCCGCAGGAGCGGTTACAGACGTCGCATAAGGAATGCCCTTATTAACTGCCGCAATAGCCCCGGCAAACATCTGATGGTCCGTGATCACCAGATCAGGCTGATAAACATCCAGCAAACCCAGAACACCTTCATAGCTGTGCCTGTTCAGCGGGATCAGCACCTCTTCATACAAAAACTTAATGCTGTCTATGCCGTAAACGATCTTTTTGGTAATGATGTCCAGGTACTTTTCACTGTCCTGTTTTTCCCGGTCATTCTCTTCATAAGCGATGAGGAGCAATTTTCCCCCTTCCGGCAACCGCTGTGCCAGCGAACTGTCCAGACTGATCCAGGCCACCTCATGTCCGCGCTGCAGCAATACCGCACCGATGCTCAGTGTTGGATTGATGTGCCCTGTTAAAGGCGGAACGATGAATACAAATTTAGCCATGTTTAAAAAATTTATCCAGCAAGTTTCCAATCAGTTGAGGCTCCTGTATTGGGATATTATGGTCTCCAGGGACTTCCAGCAGCTGAGCCCCGTTTATTTTTTGCTTCAGTAACTCACCTGCGCCCAGGCAATTGGAACCCGCCCCATAAAGCAGCAAGGTCTCCTGCGTAATGCCATCAATCTCCGGCGAATTAAAAAATTCCCGCTCCAGCAGCATGTCGCTTTTGATGCTGGTTTCGTGAAACAGATACTCGTACATGCGGTGGTTGCGTTCCATCTGGCGCTTGCCCATCTTCACTTTTGTGGTATCCGTAAAATTCTCCACATAATGTTCCAGGAACTCGCGGCTGTAATCGTCAATGATGTCCCTTGTCCTATCATCATTAGGGTCAGGCGCCTCAATAACAGCCAGTTTCTTTACCCTATCCGGAAAACTCGAAGCCATTTTTAAGGCGATCAGGCCCCCAAAGCTATACCCCGCCAAATGTACCCGGTCAAGATCAAGCTCGTCCATCAGCGTCAGCAGATCATCAGTCATACTTTCCAGATCATAACCATTGACAGCCTTTTCACTCATGCCATGACTTTTCAGGTCATACATCAACACGTGGAATTCCTTCGCCAATACCGGCGCGATGTTAAAATAATACACAGAAAGGTTACTAAACATACCATGAACCAGCAGCACCGTCTCCGCAGCACCTTTGTTCAATTCCTGGATGTGCACACCCCTGTTGTTTACTTTAATTACGGGCATCGTCAATATAATTAACGATCATCCCCAGGTTCAGGTTGATCAGCTGGTCCAGGTCCATATTAGACAGCCAGCCTGTAAAATCTATCTGATCACCGTAATGCGCTTTGATTTTTTCCGAGAACGAAACGATCTCGATACTGTCCATTTCCAGGTCTTTGGTAAAAGAACTGTTCATGTCAATGTCCATTTCCTCTACAAATTCTTCCCCAATCACTTCCGTTATAAATTGTTTCAATACGACTACTGTGTCCATCCGATTATATAGTTTTTATGTTTAATAGTTTTAATGTAAATGTCATTCACTTTCAGTTCCTCTCCCCTGATCTCCGAGATGGTATACACCCGCGGATTGCCCTGCAGGCCTTTACCCAGATACTTGCCATAAGCCTCCTTGGCCACCCAAAAACGGGTCGCCCACTCCGCATGGTCCCTGCCCTTCAGCAGCGCCTGCTCACTGTCTGAAAACACCAGGTCCTGAAAACCCTGGTTTCTTTCCTCAATACGCTCTATATCTATCCCGACAGATCTATCATACCGGGCTATGCCCACTGCATCTGTACCCTTGTGCGCTATCGATACATGGATCCCTTCGGTCATCTTCCCCTGCAGATAAGGCTTGCGGAACTCATCAGACCTGATCTCAAACTCGATCGGATAATAGGCCTCCCGCTTCTCCTTGTTCAGCAAGCTCCTGACTGCATCCTTCACCGCTACACGGCTGATGATCCATTCTTTTCGCTTATTGGGCAGCAATGAATGGTGGTGCTGTTTTTCATCCTTATTGAAATAGCGTTTTAAAATAAAATCCCAGGATACTACACGGCTGTACGCATTGTGAAACATAAACACTCCGGGTGCAATCTCTTCCGACAGGCGGTTGTGCAGGGGCGACATCGATACCCGCCATAAAGCCTCGTCTATTTCCAGTCTCCTGTTCTGCCAGCCATTGATCCTGGCCCAGACCTTACCATCACGCATCATCACAAAATCCGCAGTGGCAAATTCTTCATTCAGTTCGGTCAGCACGCAAGTGCATTCAAAGCTGCCTTGCTGATCCATCATATCCCCGAAAAACTCGATCTCCTGTATTTTTACCGGGAATGCAATGCGGTCCTTTGTCAGTGTCAGCTGCAGCCAGAGGCCAAACAACTGACCGGCATTGTCCAGCAATGAGCCTTTTCCTGTACCACCTTCAATAATTCCTGTTATTCCCTTATCGCCTACTGCTGTCAGTTTTTTGATGCCCTGGTAACCCGGTCCGTGAAACATGTGCTCCTCATAGATCTGTTCCGGGCTCCGGTCAATACCCAAAGGCAGGCCGGTATCGTAAAATCTTTCGGCTGCAACAGAATGCTTCCCACTCAGCAAAACCTCGGCATTGGCAAAACGATCTAAGTCCAGGTAAGCAAGTTGCTGACTTTTCCATTCCCCTGTCACCGTTTCCCTAAAGGGCTTCGCCACATTCATCCATTGGAATACCTTGATGTTCATGATCTTGTGGACATGTTCAGCATGCGATTGCTCCGCAGCGATCTCCCCAAACATTTCAAAGATCATCGTCATCGGGATCACCGGATCCATATCGTCTACACAATGCCAGCCCTTAGGTTGTCTCAGCAAAGAATGGTCAACCAAATAAGGACTGTTTTGCAAAGTCACATCCAAAACCTTAGTAAACGGTATTCTTAGTCTCGCTGCATGAGCAGGTTGAACAGTTACAGGCACTTGCGCAGCAACTGGCACAACGGGCGGCCCCTGTACAAAACCTTGCGGCGACTGAGCTGCATATCCGGCAGGCCTGTTCTTAAACAGCTCCAGCAGTTCCGACTGTATACCCAGCATCTCTTCCACATTGTCATTAAACGCCCGCATCACCGGATGTGCCACATCCTGCAGCAATGCTTTATTTTGATAAGCAGGGACTTCCTTTCTAAACTGATCAGCCGCAAGGTCCTTAAGTCCTTTTATGTTGCTAATCAAAGGCAGTCCAAGCTCTAGTTTTATTCCCTTCTTCGCGACAGCAGCTTTACTGCCGGAATAACCCATAAAAGCCATCCCCGCCACTTTCCCTTCCGCAAACAATGCCGCCAGTACCCGCTGCAATTGTGCCACACCCGAACGGATCGCCACGTTGGAAGGTACCGCACTATAATTTTTACCTTTCAGCGTATCGTCAATAAAGCCGATCAGCCCGCCGGAGCCCACCTGTATAAACATCCTGGCCCCCTCTTCGTAAAGCCGGGCTGTCAGTTCACGAAACCTCACCGGTTTGATCAGGTGTTCTACACTCAGTTCCCTGATGGCCTCAAACCCCTCCGGATAAAGCTCCAGCGTAGTTGCCGACCAAAGCGGGAATTTTGTCTTTCTGAAGTTCATGGTACTCATCCCTTCCAGCATCACATCCAGCTTATCCGCCACAAAAGGCGAATGAAAACCCGACTGAAATGGCAGCACCTGGTGAAAGATCTGCTGTGCCCTCAAGATCGGGACCAGCACATCCAGCGCCGCATTGCTTCCGCAAAGGATCACCTGCTGCGGGCAATTGTCATTCGACAGGTATAAATCCGGAATATCCGTCATGACTGGCTCCAGTTTCTCAATACCACAGCCAACAGCGATAAATTTGGAATCCTTTAACTCAAAAGTCTCCGGGTTCAGGAAATGGAGCAGCTGCAATACCGATGATTCTTCAGCAAGTTCAGAAGAACGGGCAGCAAGCCATTCGCCCAGGCTATGTCCGGCATTCATGTCCGGCAAGATTCCCAGCTGTTTTAAAGCCGTATCCAAAACACTGCTCTTGTTCAATATCTTTAAAGCCTCGTTCAGCAGGCCTTTACCTTTTTCATTATTATCTTCTGGTATACCGAAATGATCCGCTACCGAGGCAACTTCTCCGCCTGCCAGTCCGTCCAGTCCCGGAAATACAAAAGCGACCTTGCCGCCATCGGACAATAAAGGGGCATTGGTATACCAGATGTCCTGCTTATTTCTCCATGGGGAATCTTTGGAAGCGATCTTGACCGCTTTCTTCAACCTTTCAGGGCTTGGATCAAAGACCGCAATCCGGTACAGCCCTTCACCCGGTTCCATGCTGTGGGACTCCAGCGCTTCGAGCAGTTCGGCATGACTATGCCGCGCCAATAACAATACCTCATCAGTTCCCGCAGCCTTACCGGCAAGCTCAGGAACCAGTTTCTTCACATTTACATACCCTTCCAGCACCACATGCGCATTAATCCCCCCAAAGCCAAATGCATTCACACCCGCTATGCGGGGTAAACCCGAAGCCTCCCAGTCCATCGCATTTTGCACGGCTTCAAAACGCGTACCCGCAATCTGTGCCAGAGGCTGCTCACAATGCAATGTAGGCGGGATAATGCCATGGTACAAAGCCAAAGAAGTTTTGATCAGTCCAGCTATACCCGAAGCAGGCATGGCATGGCCTATATTTGATTTTACAGTTCCGATCCCAGCTTTAGGCAAAGCCGGATCATTGCCAAAGAACTGCAATAAAGTTTCTAATTCCGTTTTATCACCCAGCGGAGTACCCGTACCGTGTGCCTCAACATAACCAATATCATCCACAGCTATTCCGGCTTTTGCCCAGGCCTGTTCAATGGCTTTGAGCTGTCCCTTTACAGAAGGGCTCATGACACTGGTGCCACTTCCGTCACTGCTCACGCCCACACCCTTCAGTACCGAATAGATCCTGTCGCCCGCGGCCACCGCATCTTCCAGTCTTTTCAGCACTACAAAACCGCAGCCCTCACCGATGATCAAACCATCAGCACCCGCATCAAAAGGACTAATTTTCCCCTTTTTGGACAAAGCGCCCAGCTGGGTAAATATGCTCCAGAAAGCCGCATTCTGCCCTACATGGACACCACCGGCAATCGCCATATCGCAGCGCTTGCTATTCAATTCCTGAATGGCATGGTCCACCGCGATCAGAGAACTCGCACAGGCCGCATCCAGTGTATACGCCACACCGCCTAAATTCAGCCTGTTAGCGACAAGTGAAGCGACCAGGTTAGGGATCAGGCCCATAGCCGTATCCGCACCAAAACGGCCTTTGCGCAACTGGTATTCTTTCTTTACTTTTTCTATTTCCTCATCAGCCAGGTCCGGCATCAGGTCCCTCAGCACACTGGCGATCTGCTCACCAGTCCGGACGATCTCGATCGCCCTGGTTGCACCCGGACCCGCATAATTTCCCTTACCAATGATGATGCCCGTACGGCCCAGGGAAAGCCCTTTCTCAAACACTCCCGCATCTTCCAGTGCCTTATGCACCAGGCTCAGCGTCAACAAATGATCAGGTTCCGTACCCCCCACAGCAACCGGCAAAATACCAAACTGAGCAGGATCAAATACAAAATCCGGAATAAAACCACCCCTGTTACAGTAAAAACGGTCTACCCCCGCACCTTCTTCAAAATGCACCCCATCGATTCTGTCAGCCGGGACCACCTGTGTCGCATCAACCTTATTAACGATATTTTGCCAGAAGGTCTCCACATCCCCCGCACCGGGAAAGATACAGGACATCCCAACTATCGCAATATTATCAGGCTTCATTACATATTCCTTCACTTTCTCCATCCGCCCCCTTACCAGTTGTTTCCAGCCATGATGAGCACCTGGCTCTCATTTCCGTATTTCAGTTCATTCACAAAAGTTTCCTTACCCTCCTGCAGCGGGATCAGGGATATCCCTCTGCGTTTATATTCTTTTTCCAGTGTAGCCGATACCATTCCCGCACCCTTCCATGGGCCCCAGTTGATGGCCATCACCTTGCCTTTTATCTTTTCCTTCAATGCCCAGGCATATTTGTCCATCACACTATTGGCCGCAGCATAATCCGTTTGTCCGCGGTTGCCATATACAGAAGCAATACTGCTAAAAAAGATCACAAACTGTGTTTCCGGTCTCATCTTTTCTGCCAGCACCCGCAGCGGTGTTACCTTAGTATCAAACACCCGCTTAAACGAATCCAGCGTTTTGCTGTGAAACAGCTTGTCTTCCAGCAGACCCGCTCCATGGATCACACCATCTATTCGTCCATGCGCAGCATATACATCCGCAATGAACTTCGACAATCCATCCTCATCACGCAGGTCAAGCGCCGTATAATCTACCACCGAACCGCTGTCCTCCAGTGCTTTTATCGTTTGCAGGATCTCGTTGTTCTTATAGATCCTGGCAGTCTCCTGTTCAATCTCAGCAGGTTTTTTAATCTGACCGGCTTTAATCAAAAAGCTCCTGATTTCCTCTTTGGTCTTCATCCCGGCAAACTCAGTCAATCCATTGGTACGCGGATCAGGCGAACGCCCCACCAGCACATATCTGCATGGATATTCCTGTGCAAGATGGGTGATCAGTTTAGAAGTAATGCCCTGCGCACCTCCCAATACCAGTACTACCGCATCTTTCTCCAGTTTGACATCTGATTCCTGCAATCCGGCAACCAGCTGAGAAGGGATCAGTTCCAGCGTTTGCCTTTTTTTTCCATCATAAATGATCTCCGACGGCTGGTCGGCATTCAGGATCTCGTTCAGTGCAATACCAGCTACATCAGCAGCCGCAAGCTTACTCGTCAGGCTGATGATCCTGCACTTGGTCGTGTCATATTCCTTATCCAGGCTTTTAAACAAACCCGAATATCCCTGAAAATGTCTCAGCATGCTCGCATCATCCGCCTCCGTCATGTGACCTTTGGTATCAGAGATAAAGTATACCCATTTCATTTCCTCAAAATCCAGCCCTTTTATCATTGCGATATAATCGATGATGTTGATCTTGTTTATAGAAGCAAACATATTGAGAATGATCAGACCATCATATCCTTTCAACTGATCTTCAACAGCTACAATATCAGCTGTAGCGCCGTGGCCTTCAAACAGTTCCTTAATGGCTGCCGCCTGCAACCCACCATCATTGGTCACCGCAAAACGCTTTCCTTTCAGCGAAGAGGTTTCTGTATTTACAATTCTGGAAGCCGTCAGTTCAAAGCGAAGCCTGGAAAGAGATTCGCTGACCGTAGCCTGCTCCTCTATAATTTTTTTAGCCTCAGTTACAGGTTCAAAATTATCCTGTTCTATTTCCGAGATCCAGCTGACCAGACCATTTAGTGTCTTGATCGCCGCCAGCTTCTCCATCAGGTCATCGCCGCCATCTTCCCCTTTACTAAACCCTATTTTTATTTTCAGCTCACCAATGATCTCCATACGTTTGATCGAATCGATGCTCAGGTCAGCCTCCAGATCCAGGTCCATGCCCAGCATGTCCTGCGGGTACCCGGTTTTTTCACTCACCACAGACAGGATTGCAGATTTAACATCCGCCAAACTGAATTTCACTGCCGACTGGGCCGGCGCAACCGTAGTCTGGGAAGCTTCAGCACCCGAAGCCACAACAGCAACTTCAGCAGATACTTTGGCAACCGCATGCTCATTGATCCAGTTCACCAGACCGTTTAGTGTCTTGATACCCGCCAATTGCTCCATAAAGCTGTCCTCACTGTCTTCCGCCGAAGCGAAACCGCCCAGTTCAGTACGCAATGCACCAATGATCTCCATACGTTTGATCGAATCAATGCTCAGATCAGCCTCAAGATCCATTTCCATACCCAGCATTTCCTGCGGATAACCCGTCTTGTCGCTCACGATCTTCATCAGCACCACTTTCACATCTACGTGCACCGCAGCAGGTTTTGAGGCCGCCTGCTGAGGCACCGCCACAGCTGGAACAACAGGTAAAGGCTGCACAAATGATTGAGGAGCACTCTGTGGCAAAGGCTGCTGATAAGCAACCTGCTGGTACATCGGCGGCAATGAAGCTGCACCCAGGAACTGCAGCATCACATCGCGCTGCGCCTGGATCATCATTTTCATGCTATTCATGTATTCCTGCATCATCACTTCCGCAGCATTTGAGGGAGCAGACTGATGTATGATTTCAGTTGTTATTGCTTTGTCTTTCATTTTTAGGGGTGTTATGATTGGCAATGCACCATACGCAGGAAGTTTCCCTGTTGATGGTACCGCATGCTGGCCGTCGATAATCCAAACGGTCGGACTTTTTTTATACTGCCCCGGCTCATCCAGGTTCAGCAACTTGCCATTGCGGCCTTCAAATAATTTCTCAACTTTTACCTCACGTCCCGTGGCAATATAAGTAGCCAGGGTACAAAGCAAATGGGTGATCTTGTTGTGCCCGTTATCTTCAGCATACAGCAGCAGTTCATCCTTGCCAATGCAGGCCTTCGTCAATGCGGTCAGCACCTTACCCGGGCCAACCTCTATAAAGATCCTTGCCCCCGCCGCATACATCTGCTGTACCTGCTCTACAAATTTCACAGGTTTCACCAAATGCTCGGTCAGTCTTTCCTTAACCGCAGACGCCTTCACAGGATAAACCGCGGCGGTAGTATTTGACCATACCGGCAATGCCAGGTTATTAAAATCAACACCGCTCAGTACTTCTTTATATAGTTCTTTAGATTTAGCAACCAGCGGACTGTGGAACGCACAAGCCACCTCTAGTTTTTTAAACGAGATCTTTTCTGTTTTCAGTGTTTCACCCAGTTTTTTAATTGCCGGAGTAGTACCCGCCAAAACAAGTTGCGTTGGCGAATTGAAGTTTACCGCATAAACATCTTTCAGACCGTCAATGACCTTAAACACATCCTCATCCTTGCAGTTCACCGCAATCATGGCACCTTTATCTCCGTCTTCCACGGCATTGAGAATAGACTGAGCCCTCTCCCTGCTCAGAAAGACCAGCTGCTCTTCATCAAAAGCACCCGCAAAACACAGTGCCGGCAATTCACCATAACTATGCCCCGCCACCATATCCGGCGCAATACCCAGATCCCTCAGGAAATTGGCAAGCGCAAGATCTACGATACCCAGCAAGGGCTGCGCCATCCGCGTATCCTTAATTCTTTCTTTTTGCGCCTTCAGCAAAGCCTCATCAAAGACCGCATTCGGGAACAGCACTTCCTCATATTCCGGTCTGTCTTTCAGCAATTTCCGCATGACCGGGAACATCACAAAAAGATCCCTGGCCATATTGATGCGCTGGCTTCCCTGACCGGGAAACATAAAGGCCACCTTGCCCTCTTTTCTTTTAGTGATGTAAGTATCCTTGCTTTCTACACCAGAAAGGGCCAGATCAATTTTCATGATCAGGTCCTCATCCCTGTCGGCCACAATACTCAATTGTATAGGCTTGGCACTACCTAGAGCCAGGCTGTAAGCAATGTCCTTCAATGAAATATTATCATTATCTTCCAGCAGGGCTTTTACCACACTCAGTTGTTTTTTAGCCTCCTCATAGGTATCGCCTCTAAAGACGAAAAGCTCTGAAGGCAAAGATTGCAATGCCGAATGCTGATCAGCCACAGCATGACCGCTCTCCAGCACCGCATGGAAATTAGTACCCCCAAAACCAAAGGCACTCACACCCGCATATCTTTTATCCTCCATCCATAAAGCCGCCTCTGTATGAAAGGCAAACGGACTTTTGGCCGCATTGTAATAACTGTTAGGGTTTTTCAGGTTGATGGTCGGCGGTTTTACCCCATGATAAACTGACAATGCTGCTTTGATCAGTCCGGCAATTCCGGCCGCACACTTGGTATGGCCGATCTGTGTCTTTACAGAACCCAGATGCGTTTGCCCGGCTACCGCACCCGACTGGTTCAGCATATCGGTCAGCGCACTCAGTTCCGTGCGGTCGCCCACCACAGTACCAGTGCCATGCGCCTCAATCAGACCCAATACCGAAGGCGAAATCCCAGCCTGGTCATATGCACGTTCCAAAGCCCGTACCTGTCCCGATTTGCGCGGAGCAGTCAGCCCAAGGCTTTTACCGTCGCTCGATCCGCCCACACCCTGTATCACCGCATAAACCTTATCACCATCCCTCAGCGCATCCTCATGACGCTTCAATACCACCATCGCCACACCTTCGCCCAATGCGATGCCATCTGCATCCGAATCAAAAGTAGCACACCTTCCCTTGCGGGACAACGCATGCGTACTCGAAAACATCAGGTAATCGTTGATGCCATTGTGCAGATCTGCCCCACCAGCCAGTACCATATCAGATTTCTCCAGAAAGAGTTCCTGGCAGGCCAGGTCTACCGCAGCAAGAGAGGAAGCGCAGGCCGCATCGACGGTATAATTGCGCCCGCCTAAATTCAGCCTGTTGGTGATCCTGCCCGAAATTACATTGGCCAGAATCCCCGGGAATGAATCCTCAGTCGTCTTAGGCAATGCCGCATCCAGCTCAGCAGGCATTTCACCAAACACCTGTTTGAAAAACCCCCTGAAACTGTAACTGTTGGCTAAATCGTTTCCGCCTTCAGCGCCAATAATGACAGACACATTCTCGGCATTGAAACTGCCGTCTTTATAACCCGCATTTTCCATGGCCTGTTTGGCCACCATCAGGCTCAATAACTGTGTAGGTTCTATCGCCGCCAACGACTGCGGTGGTATCCCATATTCCAGCGGATCAAAATCGATCTTAGGAATAAACCCTCCCCATTTGGAATGCGACATGTCATTAGCCGTCGAGGACGGATCATAATACAAATCTTTGTTCCAGCGCTCATCAGGCACCTCAGTCACCGAGTTCTTGCCCAGTATAATGTTACGCCAGTATTCTTCTATGTTTTTTGCACCCGGAAAGATACAGGCCATACCCACAATGGCCACATTCAGCGATTTCTGCTGCGCCAAAGGTACTTCTGCCAGCTCCGCCTGCTCAATGAACCGGTAATTTCCGTCAGCAACCTCTTTGTGCAGGTCCAGCACAGAAACGATCTTGTTGCACATCGAAGCCACCTGCCCGATCATGTACATGCCCAGCTCCAGCTGTTCTTTTTCTTCAATATTGACCAGTTCATCACCACGGCGCTCAATGCCTTTGGCAGCAATGCGCAGCCTCCCCACATTGAGTGTCTCGAGCTTCGCCCAGATCTCTTTCTTATCCATGCCTGTTCTGCGCAGCTTCTCCTTTTCCTCATTAAAGAACTCCGCAAAAGGCGAATTCAGGCACCTGGTTTCATGTCCCGGTGCTGTTTCCAGCAATATCGTATCGGCCGATGACATGGCCTGCTCCTGGAACTGATCCTTGATCGCTCCGGAACTCACCGCCTCTTTGGTATAGAGATAAGAAGTACCCATCAGCACCCCAACCTTCACTCCTTTGGCAGCCAAAGGCGCAGCCATTACCGAAATGAATGCCGTAGATAAAGCATCATGGATCCCGCCGGCAAAGAATACACTGATCTCTTCGGGCTTATCTTCCTTCAATAATCTTTCAATTTGTTTTTCCCAGAGCACCATGCTGGACAGCGGACCAACATGGCCGCCGCACTCCCGGCCTTCAAATACAAAACGTCTTGCACCTTCCTTTAGGAACATATCCAGTAAAGAAGCAGAAGGCACATGCAGAAAGGTTTTAATGCCCAGCTTTTCCAGCGGTCTGGCCTGAGAAGGCCTTCCCCCCGCGATCAGTACCACCGGCGGCAGTTCTTCCATAATATATTTTAACTGCTCCTCCCGCAGTTCCTGCGGTGCAAAACCCAATATCCCGACACCCCAGGTCTTATCACCTGCCAGCGCTTTGGTATCTTTGATCAATTGTTTAGCTGTATCCCCCTTCAATAAAGACAAGGCGATAAAAGGCAAAGCCCCTGCTTCAGCTACCGCATTGGCAAAAGGAGCCACATCACTCACACGGGTCATCGGTCCCTGTGCAATCGGATAGGTCATCCCCAGGTCTATCGCCAGGTCATTACCTGCACTGATCACATTCAGTGATTTCGCCTGTCTAAGGTGACCATAAATCGCCTCCCGAAAACCAAAAACCAGTTTATCTATTTTTTTATAGCGGCCAAACAAGTCCTGCCCGATGGCAATGTCCTGCCCCAGTGGCAGAAAATCTTTTTCCAGATCAAACCCATTATAATAAGCCTCCAGATCTTTCTCAGTCGCATCATCAGCCAGTACCGGTGAATTCGGGCGAACCAGTACACGCGTATTGCCGATCAACCGGGTCTCCGTTCCGCTTAATTTCTCACAAACCCTTTTGATGGACTCAGGCGCACTGCATTCCGGAAAGAGCACCAGCTGACTGTCCAGTACCACACCTTTAGCACCGGAAGCCACCGCAGCAGCAGCAGTATGTATTCCCGCACCGCCCTGGATATAAACATCAATATCCTTAAATTCTTTAATGACCCGCTGAAAAAGCACATATGAGGATTCGTAGCCTACTTTGCCTGCGCCTTCATTGCCTTTTACAATGATTCCGTCAGCACCATCTGCATAAGCCTGTCGTGCCTCATCAATAGTATGGATCTGGTAAAGAAGTTTAGCGTGTTTATTTTCAGGTGGTTTTATACCATAAGGCAAAACCATCAGCTTTACCTGTTCAGGTAAAGGGACATTCATGAAGTCATCCGAAACCAGGCATACGCCAAATCCGTTCGGGCATTTTAGTACCAGCTGTCTGATCGCTTCGACAGCTTCAGCTCTGTCTCTTCCGAGATGGAGCACAGGAAAGGCACTGGCATTTTGCAAAGAGAGCATGAGCTTTACATCAGGCCTTTCAAATGGAGTAATTCCAATAATTACAGGAGTTTTCATGTTTGTTGAGGGTGATTAGGGTTCAACTTTCTTGTTGTTCTTAAATATTGACGCGCAATACTTACAGAAGCAGGGATTTTAACACAGAAAACAAAATGATTTTTATTCAATTGGCTCTATATCAGGAAAATTATGTGTTTAAGGGGCAAATATTTCATCAACATTACAAAAACACCATAAAAGCAATAATCCTACGCTTTTGTTGATGTAAAATTACTAACTAAATTCACGGACTTCACTGTATTAGGTAAAATGAACAAAAAGAACAAAACAAAAATGCCCTTTACCTGTGTAATTTCGCAGTTATTTAATGAAATGATAATACTAAAGTTAAAACAGATAATAAAACGTGAACACCATGCGTTTGATTAACCGCTAATTTTTAACTTCGCAAGATGAACGCAGATGAATATGAAGCAGCTTTTCAGGGCATTGACCTGCCCGCGACTGCCGAGCTTTTTCCGGGCACCATAGTTTCTGATGTACCGGCATTTATTAACAATTCCATATCATTGCTCAGGACCGTCAGAAACCCGAAGCAAACAGACGTCATTCAATACCGGCTGGACAGGCTGCTGGAACTGATAGCAAGCGGCGAACAGACCATCTGACGCTATTTACCAGTCTCCGTGTGCGGCGCATCAACCGGTTTAGATTCGGGCGAGCCCTTTTGCCGCAGGTAAATGGTGAGAAAAACAATAGAAAAAACAGAAAGGAACTCACTCTGCCAGTTCTGGAAGGTCTCAAACCAAAATCTGGGCTGCATCACAAATTCCATCATGCTTTCAACAGGCTTATGTTTCAAGGCCTGCTCAATATTATGGTCCTGCCAGCTCCCGTAGAAATGCATTGCCCAGCTGAAGAAGAATAAGATAAAAAACGCAATGGAGAGCGAATTGCTGTAAAGTTTCAACACCCAGCCGCCTTTTTTAACTGGCCATGGCGCGTCTTTTCCAGGTACAGGTTCGCGGTCCACCTCTTCTTTTTCGTCAGGCGATTTGGATTCAGCCGAGCCAACCTGCCGCAGCCCTACAGTAAGCAGAACATACAAAGCCATCTGCAGAAACTCACTTTCAAAATTCTCAAAAGTAGCCGATATAAAATGTCCGCTTTGCAGGTAAACAGGAAAGCTGATCTCAGGAGCATGCTCATCAGTGAGTTCCTCATTGTGCTCCTTCCAGCCCGAGAACGCCTGGGCCACCAGCGTGAACAAAAACAACAGCAGAAAAACAATAGTCAGACCGTTGCGGTAGAAAAATGAGTGCTGTGTCCTCTTAGCTTGGGTTTTCATAGACACTGATCTCTTTGCCAATTGCCTGTATGACAGCGTCATCCAAAAGAATATCCTGATGTCCGGAACTCTCATCATATTCGTAAACCGGAAAACCACCCGGTTCCAGCTGGTCTGCAGTGACCGCCTCCCAGTTGCCTCCCCTGCTGCCCATAAAGACCTCTCCGATCAGGGCGCCGTGGTAAACGACCTTAAAAGCTCCCGCTTCCTGCGGATGAATATTCAAATCGATCTTTTCCCCGCCCGATTTGATGATGATGTTAAACGGATCCATAATTTATGCTGTTTAGTTCATTTTCCTTATAACTCCTTCGGGCGGATATTGTTTTGAAAATCGTGCTTACAAACCGGACAGATAATTATTGATCAGCAAAGCGGTATGCTTTACGCTCTGCAGCACCACCTCCTCCGGATTCCCCGAAAAAACAATACGGTCGGAAAATATGGTCTTCGCGTCATGGAGACCATAAAAGAACATGGTACCCACAGGCTTCTCCGCAGTTTCACTTCCGCCCGGAGCGGGCAATCCTGTAATGCCAATATGTATATCAGCTGCTATCAGCCTGCTCAGCCCCGAGGCAATCGCCTCAGTTACCTCCATTGACTCCGGAGTATATTGTTTGATCAGGGCCGCAGGAACTCTGAGTAAACTTTCTTTCAGACAAGCATCATAACAGGCAATACCGCCTTTTAAAAACTTACCCGCATTTTCAACCATGGAAAACTCATCGGTAAGCCTGCCTGCCGTTGCACTTTCCGCAAACGCAATGCTCAGTTCTCTGTCGATCAGCAGATCTCCGCAGGATGCCACTTCAGTTATCATGTTCTTTACTTCAGATTAATTGTTATTCAGTCAGCTGCTACAACAACAACCGGCAGCAAATTGTTGTAAAAAAACACCCGCATTTAAAAATGATCAAAAATTTAAAATTCATAAAACAATCTTCTTTGAAAGGGGTTCAATGGGTACATCTATAAATTAAAATATACCACTATGGCAACTACAAAAAAAACCGGAAAAATGGAAGATTCAGAATTCCATGAATTCTTTATCGACGAACTGAAAGACATTTACTGGGCAGAAAAACACCTGGTAAAAGCATTACCCAAAATGCAGAAAGCAGCAACAAGTCCCGAGCTTGCCGCAGCTTTTGAAAAGCATACCCAGGAAACACAAACACACATCGATACCCTGGAACAGGTATTTGAATTGCTGGGCGAAAAAGCCGCAGCCAAAAAGTGTGATGCAATGGCCGGCTTAATAGAAGAGGCGAACGGTGTCATCGAAGACACTGAGGCCGGCACCATGGTCCGTGATGCCGGATTAATCTTAGCGGCACAAAAAGTAGAGCACTACGAAATCGCGACGTATGGCACCCTGAGGGTATTCGCGGCCAATATGGGACATACCGATGTTGAAGAACTCTTGTCTCAAACCCTTGAAAATGAAAAGGCAACAGATGTAGCACTTACAGAAGCAGCCGAAGGCTTTATCAACGAGCAGGCAGCTGCTGAATAAGTAAATAAGCAGTTCCCCAGCCCCCGGTCATGATGACAGGGGGCTTTTTTTATCAGTAACTCAGTCAGACCGCTTCAAGATCATCGTTTTCATAGAGGTTGATCTCCCAGCCAATCCGGTCAACCACGTGATCATTCAGCTCTATTTCTATTCTTTCGCCAACCCGGCCGGGTTCATAAAGCGGCAGGTCACCAGCGCTGATCTTATGCTGCTCTATCAGATCCCAGTCTTTCCCGTCAAAGCAGACCCCGCCGAGTATACCACCAAAATAGATCACCTTGTAATATCCTTCATCTGTCGGTAAAATCGTGAGCGTGACCTCATTTGTGCCGTAAGAAATTTTAACATTATAGGGTTCCATAGTTCATCATTATTAAATCTATCCAGCAAAATGTTTAATCATAACCAGTAAAACATTAACATAAAAAAAGCCCTTTTGTTTACAGGAATTATCAGGAAATCTTTCGCGTTCACCCTGTAATACACGTATTTAACCCCTCAAATCGGGTAGTTATCCCCAAAACATCGACAATATTGCTTTGTTGTCTAAGGGCAACCCCTATAAATCCTACCTCCTATGAATGAATTAACTTTTAACTCACAAATCTGCGGATACCGGGCGTCACTGATGCAGTCCGCAATGAAATTTACCGGCAACAACAACGATGCAGATGATCTTGTACAGGACACCCTGATCAAAGCCATCCGCTATGAGACGATGTACAAAGAAGGCACTAACCTGCGCGGCTGGCTGTTTACGATCATGAAAAATACATTTATTAACAACTACAGGAGCCTGCTAAAGAGAAAAGCGGTGGTAGTAACCAATGAAGACCTGCTGGCCTATCCTATGCCCGCTTATGCCGTCCGCAACCGTGGGGAGGCCAAGTTTATGATGGAAGACATCAACAAGGCACTGCACAACCTTCAGCCCGCCTATTCAATTCCTTTTCTCAGGTATTTTGAAGGCTACAAGTACCATGAGATTGCTGATGAACTGAGCATTCCCGTTGGTACAGTGAAAACCCGGATCCATATCGCAAGGAAATTGCTGAAGGCTGACCTTAAAATGTACAGCGATGATTTCGCCAGACTGATGAAGACTGCCTGATCTGCGAGTAATATTTACTAAACTATAACTAAAGAACTGATAAACAATTGGATTTTTCAGGAATCAACTACATACTATTCTATAACTGGTATAACTATAGACGGATAAGACAGCTGTACCTTTCTGCACTATTCCTGCGCTTATCCTGCAGACATGGAGAAGGTGCTTAGTACTTCATACGCAGCGGCAGGCTGAACCAGAATTCAGATCCTTCGCCCTCTTTGCTGTTGACACCGATCTCTCCGTTGTGTTTCCGGATGATCTCCGCACAAATGAAAAGGCCGAGGCCAAGGCCGGGCTGTTTCTGGGTCAGGGAAGATTCGACCCGGTAAAATTGCTCGAACACCAGCTGTTGTTTTTCAGCAGGGATGCCCGCTCCCCTGTCTATGATGCAGACATGAATACGGTCATCTTTTACTGCACTTTTGATTTTCAGGTATTTTTCTCCGTCGGAATATTTGAGTGCATTTGCAATGAAATTGTTGATTACCTGTTCGATCCGGTCCCGGTCTGCCTTAATGATCAGCTCTGCTTGCGGAATATCCGTTTCTACAGTCAGGTCAGGATTAGTTGTTTTGACATTGTCGATACAGCTTTTTAAGGCCTCAGTGATGCTGAAGTTGTTCATCAGGCAATGGATGTTGTCTGCATTTGTGCTGAGGCTGTCCTGAAGGTCTGAGATCAGGTGCAGCATTTTATTCAGCTGCACATCCATTTTTTCCACTGTTTTGATATAGTCCGGCAACTGGTCTTTGTGCAACTGCAGATGCATCATTTGAAGGTATGCTTTTAAGACAGTAATGGGTGTCTTGAGTTCATGAATAGTCATGCTGACAAAATCCTGAGACTTAGCTTTTTCGCTCTGTGTTGTGTTGTCAGTTTTACTCATCGTTATATCTTTCAGAAAGATACGTGTAATTTCTTTAAAATCAATGAACGCGCGGCATCAATACTTCCTCGTTTGGAAAACATTACAAATGTATTAAGCTTTTTGTTCTTTTAATGCGTATTTCCACGGGACCTGGTGGAAAATACGGGATTGAATCTATTGAATGATTCCATTGACTACCGCAAAACGGATAAGGGACGCGGTATTCCGGGCGCCAGTCTTGTCAATCAGGTTTTGACGGTGTCCTTCAATGGTCCTTTTGCTGATGAAAAGCCGCTCCGACATTTCGTTATTGGTCAGGCCTTCTGCGATCAGGCCGAGGACTTCTATTTCCCGCAAGGAAAATTCTATATCGGACGTGGGGTGCAGCAGGACATTTTGACTGTTCTTTAACGACTTGTCCAGCTGGGTCATCGTTAACTCGGCACACAAGTACTTCCCTCCGCCGCTCACATGTTTCAGCGCAAAGATAAGTTCATCAGCGTTTACATTTTTGAGCAAATATCCGGATGCGCCTTCAAGAAAGGCCTGGGCCACATATTTTTCATTGTCGTGCATCGAAAGCATCACAATTTTGGTGTCCGGACTTGCTGTTTTCATTTCTCTAAGCAGGGAAATTCCGTCAAGTCCGGGCATATTGATGTCCGCGAGCACAATATCTGTCTTTAGTCCCCGGGCGAAATACTCCAGTACTTCCAGGCCATTTTCCGCTTCTGCGACGATATGAATACTTTTATCGGTCTCGAGTAACATCCTGATGCCGTTGCGGACAATTGTGTGGTCTTCAGCAAGTAATACCTGTAACATCTCTTAAAAATTAGTTTTCTTTATCATTTAATTCATGTGTCATTTCGCATCATATTGTTTGGCGATCGTTACTGTATTTTTTAATGCTGCTGACATATTTGTTTAATTAATAAACCGCCAGTTCAGATAACTGGGGATCGTTTTTAAAGCTGATGGTAATGACGGTTCCTTTATTTGAGGTATTGAGCTCCATTTGTCCGTTGAGCAGGTAGATCCGGTTTCTAATGGCCCGCAGGCCTGAGCCTCTCAATACGGCCCGGTCCAGCTCTTCCTTAAATCCTATACCGTTATCGCTTAAGATCAGGGTGATCTGGCCATGCGCAGTACCGATCCTGATTTCTGCTATGGAAGCATGGGCATGTTTGATGCAATTGTTGATCAGCTCCTGGATCATTCTGAACAAATAAAGCTGTATGTTCTGGTGCAGGTGGTCGGCGGAGCTTTTTATCGAAGTTTTAATGCGAAAGGCAGGCGTGCTGAAACGCTGGGCCATTTCCCGGATTCCGGCTGTAAAGCCAAAATCCCTAAGCACGGATGGTGTAAGCTCGTAGGACAGTTCCCGCGTTTCACGGATGGCCTGGTCGAGCAGGTTGTTTACGTTTTTAAAATCGTCTTTCAGATTGCGTGTCACCTGTATGTTCTGGAGATTCATCCGAATGCCGTACAAAATCTGACAGACACTGTCGTGAAGCGCGCTGCTGATCTTATGGCGTTCTTTTTCCTGTGCATCAAAGGCTGCGGACAGGATCAGTCTTTGTTTTTCGGTTTCCTGTTTCTGAGACTCCTCGGTTATTTTTTTACTTTCGGTGATGTCCATGATCACTCCTGCAAAATAGTTGGATGCCAGCGGATTGTGAACCTCTTTCCCTCTGACAGACATGATCTGGATGTTTCCATCTTTGGACATGACCTTAAACTCGAGCGCTATTTCTTTGAAATTGTTGATGGCACTGAGCAGGCTTCGCCTGATCTGAGTCTGCTCTGCGGGATGGATGAGGTCTATAAAGCCATTGATGCTTCCGTCAAACTCCCATGGGGCAATTTGAAGCAGGGAGTAGCTAAAATTGTCCAGGAATACCTTATTGCTGGCCAGGCTCATGGTCCAGGTCCCCGTACCGCAGGCGGTCAGCGTCACTTCGAGTCGCTGCGAGGTATCCATTAGCTGCTGCTGGCCCAGGCGGCTTTCGGTAATGTCAATTACTGCAATGTAATATTGTCTTTTTCGGGTGATGGCATTGTAAATTGCAGTGCCCTCCATCCGGGTATAGCACTCTCCGTCATTGTTAAATAAAAGCCTGATCTCACAGCTTTGCTTGTCTTCAGCGGTTTGCATTTTGTGGAGAAAATGGTAAAACTGTTCCCAGGCCTCGGGATCAATAAAGCTTTGAAACCTTTGATTGAGAATATTTTGCCTGGAAATATGGAGCAGATCGATACCCGCCTGATTGGCCTCCTCGACCATACCTAAATGGTCCAGTATAAAATAACCTACCGGGGCGAGGTTAAAAAAGCCGGCAAATCTGGACTTTTCGTTTTCCAGTAAGCCATGCGAGGCGGACAGTTCATCGTTCCGCATTTCCAGCTCCAGCTGAAATACCTGCAGCTCGCTGAGCAGCACACTGAGTTCATGGTCTGTAATGTTTTCATCAAAAGGAACACCGGCTGATTCCGGTCTTTCAATGCGCGCCCTTAGGAGCGAGATTGTTTTTTCTTTACTGTCGGTCTTTTTTTTATTCACCTTCCTGTTCCTTGAAAACAATGATCACAGCGGTATGCGCTTTGGATTTCAGTTTATCCGTGTTCCACCTGTTATGAACAATTTCTATAAAAAATTGTTCTTTGATCTCGAATTCTCTCAGGTGAAATGTTTTAAGGATTGAATTGAGCTATAAAAAGCAGGCAGCTGTTAGCGGCCGCCTGCTACAAAAAAATCAATTCAAGATCAATACGCCCTTAACTGTACTGACCAAATTTGATTTGAGACCTCAAATGCATAACAATCAATAAATAAAAGAGTTTTTCGTTATCTTTAAAACGGCGGGATTTTTGTATAAAATCAAGCAGTTTAATCTGAGAACACTCGAAAACATCAAGCTTATAAATGACGACTAAACCCTCTTTTTGGCAGCGCATAGGTATTCAGGACTGGTTTTTAACCAATGACGGCGGCCCTGTATCCGGAAAAGCAAAAGCGCTGACCCCTGACATTGTTTACAAATACATCATCGAAGGATTTAAAAAGTCGATGACCGAATTGTCTTTTGCGGAACGCATTGTATTTTACCATGAGTTCATCATTTGCCTCAATACGGATGACTACCGGGAATTTATGGACCATAAAAAAGGGATATTAGGCCTGATATCCCATGAATCGGTAAAAAACTTTTATGATATCCTGAACAAGGAGGTAAAAGATGGCAAAAGAGTAGAGCCGGCCAGCAACAAATGGGTATTCAGGTTTGTCTCCCATCCTGATTACAGGGCCGGCGATATAGGATTTATCGGCAAACTGATGCCTGACAGCAATCAGCAGGAGGAAAATCTGAGGGTTACTTTTATTCCCCGGCAAACGGGTCTTGCGCAGACGTTTGACATCAATAATGACATCCTGAAGGACTTTACTTATTACAGTGATGGTTATTATGAGATCCCGTATTCGGACAGCAATATCAAACATGAAACTGCAAGAGCGGTCACTCCTGAGGCCTCGAATGCGGTACTGGCCAGGTTTGAAACTACCATTCCAGACAAGGCTTATGCGGGCAAAAAACTGGAATACTGGATGAAAAATGAGGAGGTTACGGTTTCGGGTGAGGAGGAAACCCGCGAGGGACAGCACATGTTTAAAATTCCTTCGGAATGGGTGAATACCCCGCACCTGAAGATCAAATATGACAAGGCAGCAGACAAGTTCTTTTTGGCTTCTTTTGGTGAGAAGACGATTCTGAACGAAGTGCTCCTGGAGAGAAGCGACATCAGCGGGCCGAAGTGGTCTGAACTGCCGGTCAATTCGAGGATCATCCTCAACGGAATTATTGGTATGAATATATTTAAATCCTGAGTTATGTCGCAAGTGTTATCTATAGCGTTATTTATTATTTGCATGCTGCTGCTCATTGCCCATTTTAGGGACATTAAAAATTCTCCGAAGAAGAATGGATAGAAATTATTTTGGAATTACAGATACAGGAAAGGTACGGGACAATAATGAGGATACATTCATTGCGGAAAAAACATCCGGCAATGACCTGATCATCGCCAGCGTAATCGATGGCGTGGGCGGATATTCAGGCGGGGAAATTGCTTCGGCAATAGCCAGGAGATCTATATTGCAGCACCTGAACCTGCCAAATGCGGATGTACCGGCATTGATGAAAGACGCCATAATTGATGCGGATACACAGATCATGGCCGAAAAACTGAAGGTAAAGGACCATGAAAAAATGGCCTGTGTGCTGACACTGGCAGTTGCGGACCTGAGCAGGAACCTGTTTCACTATGCCCATGTCGGCGACACCCGGTTGTACCTGCTGCGCGACGGGACACTCATCAAGATCACGAAGGACCAGAGTTTTGTGGGTTTTATGGAGGATACGGGCCGGCTGACTGAGGAACAGGCCATGCGTCACCCCAAACGCAATGAGATCAATAAGGCTTTGGGCTTTGGGATCAACATTGCCGGACAGGATGATTATATTGAACTGGGGCAATCTCCGTTTCTGCCCGGTGATACGTTGCTGATCTGCAGTGACGGGCTGTCGGACATGGTCAATAAACAGGAGATCACTGCGATACTGACCAGCAGGTCTGCGTCCTTGCAGGAAAAGGGGGAGCAGCTGATTGCTGCTGCCAACAAAAACGGCGGACTGGATAACATTACAGTTGTACTGGTCAAAAATGATAAGCAGGCACAGGTGCATGAAGCGGCGAAGCCTGCGGCAAAAAAGGCAGTTGAGCCTGTAGTTGTACCGCACAGCGCGCATGACCGGCAGCCCGCTTCTGCTTCGGTTAAATCTCCGGTAAAAAATCCTGATCCTGTGCCAGATCAACACGTCGTTCCGGTCAGGACCAATAAGGGTCTGGTTGGTTTTCTTATCGTGTTGTGTCTGTCGCTGCTTGCTGTAAATGCCTGGCTGCTCTGGCAAAACCATGTCAATGAAAAAGCCAGTACTGATCAGTTGAAACTGAATGCCATAAAGCCACCGCGCAATGTGCAGGAAAAGAAGCTGCAGGACACGCTGAACAAGCTGAAAGGCAATATGCTGATCCTGACTGATTCGCTGTTCAAATCTCCGATCCTGATCACCGAGCCTTTGCAGATCAACAGGGATACGCTTTATCTCATCGCTCAAAATGGCATGGTGATCAAACGGGATACCAGTTTTAGCGAAATACCGATTGCTATAAAACCGGCAAGCAAACATGTGCTGCTGGAAAATTTTACGTTTGAAGATTTCAATACCGTCATTTCTTCGCAAAACAATGCTTTGGTATTTAAAAATGTAAAATTCATCAATAGCCCGAATGCCATACAGATCATTTATAATTTCCCGGCAGGGAAATACATCAATGGCAAAATTCCAAGAAGCACTTTTAAAACTGATTCATTACCTCTACCTGTAAATAACTGATATGCGTTTTCTCCTGGTGATCATTTCTGTTGTTTTAGGTGCACTGTTCTTTACCCTGTTTTTCAATTTGCAAAACGGGTTTATGGATGTGGCATCCAGACTGGACAATGGGACGATGATCAACCTGAATGAAAAACAGCCGGGCAGACTCATCGGGGTATTGCTCGAAAAGGGTTATTATTTTGAGGACAAAAAAGACATTGCTTTAATTGAATCTGTGGTGACCGGTGGTGCGAAGTTGTTTAAGGAGCCGATCGATAATGTTGGCGAGCTGAATAAACGCAGGTTCTTTGTCAATGCGGACAGTGCTTTTGTGCATGGCGGACGCAATTTTAAGAAGCGGGTACTGGATTCGCGTGCCTTGCTGGGCTATACGGGTGATGATTCTGTCCGCTTTTTACAGGAAACGAAAAAACCTCCTTATTTTCCTGCTGCCGCTGATCTAAAAAAGGGGGAATACAGCATTACCGGAAGTATTGTTGATTCGCTGAACAGGCCGGTAGCCGGTATACTGATCAAATTGCAGATGATATTGCCGCTGGACGGTGCTATTGTAAGCGATGAGGAGGGCGCAAGCACTGAGGGGCTTGTGGCCTATGCACGGACGGGTGCAGACGGCCGTTATGGTTTTATGCATTTGCCGGAGGGCAAAGCTTTCCAGGTATTGCCTTTGCAGCCCGGGTTTCAGTTTGGACGCTCTCAGGGTGTGGAGGAACTGAGCAGGGATGCCTCCTTTATTTTCAGGCAGAGCCCGCATACCATCAAGCTTTTTTCTGCCCGTGATTTTAAGATATTGAAAAAAGAGAAGTCACTGATCGTGAGGACCCCTCAGGAATACAATGAGTGGTACTGGATCATTACGGGCTGTTTCTTTCTGGGCTTTTGGCTCCTGAATTTATTATTGAGGGTTAAATTCCCCCGGGCTGATCAACTGATCCTCCCGGTCATCATGCTGATGACGGGTTTGTCGTTCATCACTTTACTGAGTTTACAGGACCCTTTGCGGGACCGTTTTCTGGCCAAAGATACGCTGGTGTTTTTTGGCATGGGCGTATTGGGAATTGTCTTGCTGATGCTGATCAAGTTCCGCAAGCTGACTGTGGATTCAAGGTTTTACCGGTTATTGGTACTGGGGCGTACCGGCATCGGTGCAGATGGGGCGCGTTCTAAAGCCAGCGGCTGGCAATGGGCTTTTTTAGCCTTGCTGCTGCTGACGCTGACTGTTATTTTTGGCAGCGGGCCCGAAGGAAGCGGCGTGAAAGTAAACTTGTTTGGCGTACAGCCAAGCGAGATCGTGAAATATGCCATTATCCTCTTTCTGGCGGGCTTCTTTTCGAGTAATGAAAAGTTCATTTCGGAGTATCTGAGCTGGCAAAAGCGCTGGTATTTCTTTTCTTTTGCGCTTGTAGCGATGCTCTTTGCCATTTTACTTTATCTGGCCCTGGGAGATCTGGGGCCGGCAATGGTGGTCTGCTTCACTTTCATTATTCTCTTTTCTTTTTCAAGGGGCGATTTTATGATGATGGTGGTGGCCATTCTGATCTATGTGGCAACGGTGTGGTTCCTGAACATCTGGCTGGCTACGCTGATCACGGTAGCGCTGGTAGCCCTTGCTATGGTACTCAATAAAAAACGCACGAGTGAATCGGCCATGATGGTGATCATGGTGATGGCTGGTTTCCTGCTAATCGACCAGATCCCTTACCTGGATAAACTGATTCCGGGTCCGGTAAACAGGCTTTCTGAGCGCAAGTCGATCTGGCAGGATCCATGGAACAATGAGGTCTATGGCGGCGACCAGGTGGCAAATGGCATTTGGGCGATGGCCGGTGGCGGTGTAAGTGGCCAGGGCGTTGGTGAGGGTTTTGCCAAGAGCATTCCGGAAGCGCACACGGACATGATCCTGCCTGCTATTGGTGAAGAGTTTGGCTGGACGGGAATTGCAGCGGTATTTATTTTGTTCCTGCTCTTTTTAAACCGGGCTATTGTTATCGGAAGGCAGACGGGGACTCCTTTTCTGTTTTATTTATGTGCCGGTATCGGCATCAGTATGTTTGTGCAGTTCCTGCTCATTGCGGGTGGCTCTACGGGAGCCCTGCCGCTTTCGGGAGTTGCATTGCCTTTTATCAGCTACGGAGGTTCCTCGCTGGTAGCCAATATGCTGGCAGCAGGCATCCTGCTTTCTATTTCACAGATCCGGGGAACGCCGGTCCAGATGGAGTTCATTACAAAGCAGCAGGACAAAAACCTGGTACCTGCGCTCTTGTCTGCCACTGTGGCCGTAGTGCTGCTAACCGTAACGGTATCGCGGTATGTGATGACCAATCAGAAATGGGTGGTACAGCCTGCGCTGGTGGCCGACCGCAGCGGCCTGCGGATGTTCAGCTACAATCCAAGGATCTCTATATTGATGAATAAACTGGAAGCAGGCCAGCTTTATGACAGGAAAGGCCGCATACTGGCGACCAGTAATCCTGACTATGTGCGGAAACAGGCTAAGACTTTCAAGTCGGCAGGGATCAGTTATAACCTGGATTCGGCATTGCATAAGCGGGTGGACCGGTATTATCCTTTTGAGGAGCAGACTTTTTTCTGGACGGGCGACCTGAACACAGGTGTGTTTAATGGAAGCACAAATGGTTATTTTGCGGAGTATGAGCATGCTGCTGAGCTGAGGGGATTTCATACGCCGGTTACTTCTTTTAATACCAAGGCCAGCAAATATCATGAGGACCGCTTCCTGCCAAGGGGGGTAAAGGAGATGACGGTGAGCAAGAGGGATTACGGGGCACTTGCGCCACTGCTGCTGGCGGGAATAAACAGCCCGCAGGTGGCCGCATTTAAAAAGCGCAACCGGGATGTGAAGCTGACTATTGATGCCCGCCTTCAGGCTACGATACAACATTCGCTGGCTATAGATGATTCTCTGAAAAAGAGCCGGGTCTCTGTGGTGATCATGGAAGACAATACGGGCGATGTGCTGACTTCAGCGGTTTATCCGCTGCCGCCTGTGAAAGACTGGGAGTTGCTGAACATGACCGCAGCAGAACAGAACAAGCTTTCGGGATGGTATACGACTACCGATCTTGGATTTACCCTGGCCACGCAGCCCGGATCGACGGCCAAGCTGGTCACGACGATGGCCGCCCTTAACAAAATGGGCCTGGCCGCTACGGAAAGAAAATTTACGGTGAGCATGAGGGAGCGGATCAGGACGAAAGGTATAGAACCGGACGAGACCGGGGTGATCACACTGGAAAAGGCACTGGTGAAATCGAACAACGTATACTTTATAAAACTCGCCAATGAGGAACACTTGCAGGAGGATATGGCTGCGCTCTATTTAAAGACGGGTATGTTCCTGCGGGGTGTGGGCGGTTATTATTATGAAAAGGGTATCGTGAACGCTCAGCAGGAAAAGAAATGGTATGATCTGTGGCGCAGAACTGAGTTTAATACCAAACCGCGGTATGATCCGGCGAACATTCACCGCACGCGTGCAAAAGGCATATCGGGCATGTCATGGGGACAGGGCGAGCTGATCGCTACACCGGCTTCGGTTGCCCGGATGGTGAGCGGTATTGCCAATAAGGGAACGCTGGTCGGCAACCGTTTTGTGCTGAAGATCAGTGATTCGCTGACGGCAGTAAACTCTGGCATAAAACTGGCTAATGATCCGCAGTATGCGGCGCTGATGACCGACTATATGCTGAAGCAAAGTGCTGGGAAAGTATGGACGCTGAAACTGACTGTGGCAGGTAAAACGGGTACGCCGGAAAGGATCTGGAAACAGGAGCAGATCAATGACGGCTGGTATGTGTTCTTTGCCCCAAAGAAAACGGGCAGCGGGCATGTCGTGGTGTGTATAAGAATAGAATCGACAAGGGGTTCTAGCAAGGCGGTACTGCTGGCCGGAGAGCACATTATACCTGCTTTACTGGAACTGGGTTATATTAAAGATTTTAAAAAAGACAAGGTAACTGAACCTGATTTGATTAATTAATTGCTAAAACGAAAAACAGATGGGCATGTTTAACCTTTTTAATAAGAGCACACCTGAAAAGCCGCAGGACGTGAAAACTATAAGGGAAGCATTATTGCTGTTCCTTAAACAGGAAATGCAGAAAATGGAAGGCGGTGAAGGCAGGCACATAAAGGGATTTGAGTTGTCTATCTGCTGTTTGCCGGGTGAGCGGTTTATGTATGATTCTGCTGTTTTCTTTGAAGAGAGTGACCGTTTTAAAAATGAAGTGCAGCGAATAGCGGACGACTTTGCCATAGACCTTCCTGAAAAATGGACTATGCTGGTAAATTTTGTGGACGAACTGCCCGGACAGTCTATAAAAATGAATGGCCTTCAGGTGGCGCTGGTTATAAAAACACCGGAGCATGTGGTCGTCCAAAAATCGACCACCGCTTATATCAGGATATTGAACGGGGAGGCTGAAAAAAAGGCATACACCATTCATGCGGAAAGCGGACGGATCAATATTGGCAGGGACAGGAAAACACAGGACAATGATGGCTTCGTCAGGGAAAATAACATCGCATTTCCTGATTCGAGCAGCAATGCCGGCAACAAATTCATCAGCAGGCAGCATGCCCATATTGAATGGAGCAAGGATGCTTCGGCTTTTGTCATTTTTGCGGACGACGGTGGCGTACCGCCGAGAAATAAAGTGAAAATAAAATCAACAGGCGAGCACAATACGATAAAACTCACTTTTACGGAATTGGGGCATACCCTCCTGGAAGGCGACCAGATCATTTTAGGGGAATCTGCGGTTCTGGAGTTTAGTTATCATTTACATTAAGCATGGCAAAAGTATTTACCATAACAGAAGGTCTTGAAAACATGGGGGCATTGCGTACCGGCGGACAGGGTTCTGTGTATAAGGGCAAGCGGATGGGGGCCATCATTACCGCAGTAAAGCTATTGCCTACACCTATTCATACCGAGAATGCAGACGATAAGAATTTCAGGGATTTTCAGAATGAGGTCGAGAAACTGAAAAAAGTAAATGAAAAACCTTCGCCGAATGTGGTGAAAATCCTCAACTCGGGTTTGACAGAAAGCGGTTCCCTTCCATTTATAGAAATGGAATACATCGAGGGTCCGGATCTGGAGGATTTGCTGAAGCCCCCACACCATCCGGTCTTCAGCATTCGTGAGGTATTGAAACTGGCGGAACAGCTGGCTGCTGCACTGGCGCATTGCCATGATGTTGGCGTAAGGCACGGAGACATCAAGAGCAACAACGTCAAGTTCAACACGGCTACCGGTAATTATATTTTGCTGGATTTTGGTTTGGCGATCATGTCTGATGAGCAGCGAAGGTCCAGTCTGCGCAATGCCGGTGCGGTAGAATTTATGGCTCCTGAGCAGTATAACGGGAAAATGCTGTTCCAGACTGACGTTTACAGCTATGGAGTAGTGCTGTATGAACTGCTTGCGGGAACTGTTCCTTTCCCACTGGTCAATAAGCATGAGTCTGCGCGTAACCTGGTGATGGTCGCCCACATTGAAAAACCGGTACCGGACCTGCTGGAACTGCGTAAGGCTCATTTGCCCGCAGACTGGCCTGATGATAAAAAAGTAGCGGAGATGCAGGTGCCCGGCTGGCTGCTGGAGGTGATCGGCAGGTGCCTGGAGAAATTACCGGAAAAAAGATATAAGGACGGGACTGAACTTTATGAGGCTGTTTGCAACGGCATGCTCAGTAAAGAAGATGGAAGCGGACATATTATGGCTTTGCAGAGGGAAAATGCGGTACTTCGAAATAAGGTAGACCGTTATGAACGGACGGCGAGGCCGAGGATATTGATCATTGCCGCTGCGCTGCCTGTTGTTTTTATAGGTGCTTTTGCTATTGGTTCTTCTTTTAACAAAAAAGAGGTAGACGGCAATCAAAACAAGACCATTGTTTTACCTGCCGGGAAGGACACGCTGAACAGTGCAAAACCACCTGCGGTGAAGCAGTTACCGGAAACGAAACCTGCCGATTCATCTGCAGGAAAAAACAACAATGCCGATCCTAAAAAAAAGAAGAAAACAAAAGACGGATTAGTTGATGATGTACCGTATTTTTAAACTATAATTACCTACACTATGAGCAAAGTATTTACCATAACAGAAGGATTGGAAAACATGGGCGCACTGCGCACCGGCGGGCAGGGATCTGTTTATAAGGGTAAAAGAATGGGTGAGATCATTACGGCTGTAAAAATACTGCCCACTCCTATTCATACAGAGAACGCGGATGATAAGCACTTCAGGAATTTTAAAAATGAAGTGGAAAAACTAAAAAAAGTAAACGAGGTCCCGAATCCGAATGTAGTCAAGATCCTGAATTCCGGTCTGACCGAAAGCGGTTCATTTCCTTTCATAGAAATGGAGTATATAGAAGGTCCTGACCTGGAAGACCTGCTGAAACCGCCGCATAGTCCAATTTTTACAGTCCGGGAAACGATAAAGCTGGCAGATCAGCTGGCCAGCGCGCTGGCGCACTGCCATAAGGTAGGTGTAAAGCATGGGGACATTAAGAGCAATAATGTAAAGTTTAATACGGCTACCGGAAACTATATCCTTTTTGATTTTGGGCTGGCGGTGATGTCTGATGAACAGCGCCGCAGCAGTATCCGCCATGCGGGTGCAGTCGAATTTATGGCGCCTGAGCAGCATGACGGGGAGATGTTCTTTCAGACTGATGTGTACAGTTATGGCGTGATCCTTTATGAACTGCTGGCGGGGACGGTTCCTTTTCCGCAGCTCAATAAAGGGGAAACTTCACGAAATGCCGTGATGCTGTCGCACATGGAGAAGCCCGTGCCTGACCTGCTGTCACTGCGCCGTAAGCATTTGCCTGAAAGCTGGTCTGAAGAGGTGAAAACGAAGGAGATGAATGTCCCGGTCTGGCTGATCAATGTGATCAAAAAATGTCTGGAAAAGGCACCTGAGAAAAGATACGCGAATGGACTGATCCTGCAGGAAGCGATCTTGCAAAACAGTCTTGAAAATGAGCTGCCGATGGTAACTGAGCCAGTTACTGCAGCTGCCGAACCGGCTCCGGTGATGATTCCGGTTTCGTCAGATCTGCCAGCGGATGTGGTCAGGATCTCTAAGCCTATCTTTTATGTAATGATTCTTGCACTGGTTGCTTTGAGTCTGTTTGCCGGCTATTCGGTGTATCTCACTGATGTCAATAAAAGACAGCTGGATGCTTACGCCGACAGCCTGAACACGGTTACAACGGATACTGTTGTTGCTGCACCTCAGGATGTACCAGAAACCGATACCGCCGCTATTATAAAGCCTATCATACCGGATTCTTCCGTTTTAAAGGCAAATACCGAGGTGGACAGTTTGCAAAAGGAGTTTGAGCGGCAAACCGGTACGGGTGCGGTGAAACAAGCGCCTCCAAAAGCACCTCCTATTGTTAAAGAAAAAACACCGGAGGCTGTGATCACCAGTGAGGGTAAAAAGTACCAAATCCCTAAAGGCGTCATTTACTTCTATGTCGGCCCTGATCCTGCAAGCAAGAAGGATGCGGTTCTGCCATTGTGGACCAATGCAAAGATTGAAAGTATTGATGAACAGAATGGTTTTATTTACATAACGGTCACTACGACGGACGGGGCAGTCACCAAAGGCTGGATAAAAAAGACAGACCTGAGGGAAACCTCTTAGGTGGCTCTTACTGCTTTCAGAAATGCTTCTTTTACTTTTTGCGAAAGCGGATTGGACGACTTTGATTTCATCCGCTCGGGATGCCATTGTACGGCAAGCATAAAGGCTTTATCTGCCTTGTCTTCGAATTCAAGTGCTTCGATAATCCCGTCTTTTGTGCCTGAGTAAGCGCTGGCCATGAGGTTATTGCCTAAATACCGGGGATCAACTGCCTGGTGATGGGCACTGTTTACTTCAGCCTGTTCAATTCCCGTAGTGCTGTACAGCAGCGTTTCCGGTCTGATATTGACTGTATGTATCTTGTCTTCTGCTGCTTTCTTATGTACCAGGTGTGCCTCCTCCCCGTTGTCTTCAAATACTTTACCTCCCTCAAGAATATTGATATACTGCATACCCCTGCAGATGCCCAGCACCGGCAGTTTCTGGTCCTGGGAAAATTCATAGATCTGCCGCTCAAACTCATCACGCTCTGGTAAAAACGAATCCGGCATGTAAGGGTATTTGGCTGCTCCTCCGAATATAGACGGCAAAACATCTATGCCTCCGGTCAGCACAAAGCCGTCACATTTATAAATGTCGGCTGTATTGCCGCGTTCAAAAGACAACTCCAGGAGCTCGACATCACTTCCAAGTTCTCCGGGTGTGAACCAGCTCCAGTAATTTTGAAAATTGGTTTCACTATAGCTTATTCCGATCCGTTTTAAGGGTTTCATATATCTTCGTAAAGTTGTAAATATAAAACGATAATTTTTTTTAACTATTTAAAACTTTTTTACAATATCCTGCGTTATAGATGTGGTTTGTTTGGTTTAGGTTGATCTGTGGTGGATCAACCATCTAATAACAGGGGTAGCTCACAAAGCTTACCCCTGTTTCTTTTTAGGGCAATTGGCTTTCTTCAGGTAATAATGTTGTTATTTTTCATTTTGTTGCTTATAATTCATGACAAATTTTAATTTTACATGAAACTTAAAATTTCCTTTAAATAAAACAAACAAAAAACCAATATAAACAAATGAAAAAAGTATTGTACCTGATTGCAGTTTCAGCTATTGTATATAGTTGCGGCAACAAAGAGATTTCGGCTACTTATGTACCCAGACCATTAACCGTTACTGAAAAATTTAACGAAAGCGCTGAGCCGGGAGATACCGCGCTTAGAATTGTGAAGTATAAGGGGGATGAAAAGGAAGGATCGGATGCAAAAGAAGCTTTTTCAATAAAATTCAGGGATACGCTCATTAATATTAAAATCAGTGAATCTGATAGTGCGGGCGGCATTGGAAAATTTGCATTTGCTCAATTTGTCAACACGCAAAAGACAGCAATTTTGGCTCAGATAGCAGACAATTCGGGATTGACTGCTCCCTTTTTTATTATTGCTTTGAAAGAGGGCAAGCTGGATGTGGCCAGCCTGTACAGGGCATCCAGCGGAAAACTGGACACAAAATATACTAAAGGAGCTAATCAAGTAGGCAGAAACGGTTATGTGATCAACAATGATTTCTTCGTAGCCAATGTAAACGCTAAAGTCTATGTCCTTAAAAGACAAGATCCTGAGGAAAGGATCCAGGGTGAATTTATAACGAACTCGCCGGACAAGACTACGCTTGCCTTTTTAACGCCTACCTCATTGTACCAGGTAAATTATGCCGCGAACGAAGCCTTGAATGTACCTTTGAGTAAAGAGGCGATCAATGATGCTTATCGTTATGTTCAGCAAAATTTTACCTGGCAGGAAGCAAAAGGCGGCATTTATTTTATGAGGTCGGGCGGCGACAAAATAGTGGACATCAGTTCTTTTAAATAAACAAGGAAATGTTTGATATAAAAAAAGCTTTACCGTTTTGGTAAAGCTTTTTTTTTAGTCCTTTTGCTTGGTGAGGTAATATACCGGTATGCCGATGAGCATGATGAGGACACCCCATCCGCAGGTACTGGTCTTATAGATCAGCAAAAGAATACACAAGGCAGTAGCGGTTAAAATATAAAACAGAGGCAATACTGGGTATCCGAAAGCCCGGTACGGACGTTCTGCATCAGGCATTTTTCTTCTTAAGATAAAGATCCCGTAAATGGTCAGGATATAAAATATCAATACAATAATAACAACGAAATCCAGTAAATCGCCGTAACGGCCTGTTAAACATAAAGCGGACGCCCAAAGTCCCTGAATCCACAATGCCCATTCGGGTACATCAAAACGGTTTAAATTAGCCGCCCTTTTAAAGAATAAGCCATCTTTTGCCATGGTATAATATACTCTGGCCCCCGCCATGATCAAACCATTATTACAGGCAAAGGTGGAGATCATAATCATCACCGCAATAATAATTGTTCCGGCGTTTCCAAAAATATACTGTGCTGCAACGACCGCCACACGGTCCGATTTAGCTGTGGTAATTGAATCCAGCGGCAATACCGCAAGGTACATCAGGTTTGCCAGAATATAAATCACACTTACTATAAACGTACCCAGGAACAAGCTCAAACCAACATTACGCTGAGGATTTTTAATCTCGCCGGCAATAAAAGTAACACCCGTCCAGGCATCAGCAGAAAACACTGAACCCACCATAGCGGCAGCAATTCCTGAAAGCAAGGCAGATCCACCGATAGCACTCCATTGTAATGTTTCCGGGCTGAAGGACCTTGGCGTCCATACATCTGTCCAGTTGGCATTCCATATTTCTGTTTTAGCACCCAGCATAAAGCCAAATACAATTAGGCCAAGCAGGGACATTATTTTTATAATGGTTAAGAAGGTCTGGAGTAATTTACCATTTTTAACCCCTCTGCTGTTAATGTAGGTGAGTAAAACAATGGTCACAATAGAAACAAGCTGGGCAGCGTGCAATTTAAAATCTCCGGATTGCCAGAGGATGTTGTTCTCACTGAAAGGTTCAAACAAATACGCCGCGAATTTGGAAAAGGCCACACCTACCGCTGCTATCGTGCCGGTCTGGATCACCGCAAACAGGCTCCATCCGTACAGGAAAGCGATCAGTTTATTGTAGGCTTCTTTTAAATAAACATACTGTCCGCCGGCTTTTGGAAACATCGCGCTCAGTTCGCCATAGCTAACGGCTGCAATAACGGTAATTACCCCCGTAAGGACCCAAATTAGGATAAGCCAGCCGGCTGAACCCACATTTCTGGCAATGTCGGCACTGACGATAAATATCCCTGACCCGATCATGGAACCTACAACTAGCATAGTCCCGTCTAACAGTCCAAGTTCTCTTTTAAAAGAGCCATCTTGAGTTTCTTCTTTCATGTTGGTATGGTTGGTTTTTTTAAGGAATCAAATATTGTTATGCATAGTCGGATGATGCTAATATATTTAAACTTAAATAAAACTTGGTAAGCATTTGTATACATCTCTGAAAAATACTTTTATAAATGTATATTGCTCCGGATAGATCTGTTAAATAAATATTGCAATGAAACGCTGAAAAATTTGGTAATTACATAAACACGCTTATTTTTGCAAACCCCCACTTGCCTGATATAACGGCTAAGCGTCTTTTTTGAAAGATAAAGGGGATACTAACCAGATTATAAACCAGAACTTAAGAAGAAACTAAACGAGAATATCAACATATGGAGTTTTTACAAAACAATTTAATCTATTTTATCCCTGTACTGGGTTTAATAGGCATCCTGGTGATGGCTATTAAAAGTGCATGGGTAAACAAACAGGATGCAGGCGACAAAAATATGCAGGAACTGGCCGGCTATATAGCTGATGGTGCAATGGCTTTTTTAAAGGCTGAGTGGAGGGTCCTTAGTATTTTTGTAGTATTTACAGCGGCTTTGCTGGCCTATTCAGGAACTATTCACGAGGTAAACGGTGTTCAATTGCACTCCAGCTGGATCATTTCCATTGCTTTTATTATCGGGGCGGTATTTTCTGCAACAGCAGGTTATATTGGCATGAAAGCGGCTACCAAAGCAAATGTACGGACAACACAAGCTGCCAGAACAAGCTTAAAACAGGCCTTGAAGGTTTCTTTTACAGGTGGTACCGTAATGGGTCTTGGCGTAGCTGGTTTGGCTATTTTGGGTCTCGGCGGTTTGTTTATTGTTTTTCTCCAGGTATTTAATGTGGTATCGGCTAACAGTGTGGAAATGAGGACGGCAATTGAAGTGCTAACCGGATTTTCACTGGGGGCTGAATCCATTGCACTTTTTGCCCGTGTGGGTGGTGGTATCTATACCAAGGCTGCCGACGTGGGTGCCGATCTCGTAGGTAAGGTTGAAGCAGGTATCCCGGAGGATGATGTGCGCAACCCGGCAACTATCGCTGATAATGTGGGTGATAATGTAGGTGACGTGGCAGGAATGGGTGCCGATTTGTTCGGGTCTTATGTGGCAACGATATTGGCGACTATGGTGCTGGGGCAGGAAATTGTAGCCGCAGATAATTTTGGTGGTATGTCCCCTATACTGTTGCCTATGGTGATCTGCGGACTGGGTATTTTGTTTTCCATTGTAGGAACCTGGTTTGTCCGCATCAAGGGAGAGGATTCTAACGTACAGACTGCTTTAAACCTGGGCAACTGGGGCTCGATCGTCATTACTGCCATCGCATCATATTTTATTGTAATGTGGATGCTGCCTTCAAACCTCCATTTGCGTGGTGTTGATTTTACCAGTATTGATGTGTTCTATGCGATCATAGTTGGTCTGGTAGTCGGTACGTTGATGAGTATCATTACGGAGTACTATACTGCAATGGGCAAAGGCCCGGTAAATTCCATCATCCAGCAGTCTGGAACAGGACATGCAACCAACATTATTGGTGGTCTTTCGGTAGGTATGAAATCTACTGTCGCCCCCATTTTAGTTTTGGCCGGAGGTATTATTTTCTCTTATGCTTTTGCGGGTTTATATGGTGTAGCAATAGCTGCGGCAGGTATGATGGCCACAACTGCTATGCAGCTGGCGATTGATGCTTTTGGACCTATTGCTGACAATGCCGGTGGTATTGCTGAAATGAGCCAGCTCCCTCCTGAAGTGCGTGAGCGTACAGATAACCTGGATGCTGTGGGAAATACGACTGCCGCTACTGGTAAAGGATTTGCCATTGCTTCTGCAGCATTGACTTCACTGGCTTTATTTGCTGCATTCGTGGGTGTTGCGGGTATTTCGGCTATTGACATTTATAAAGCTCCTGTTTTGGCGGGATTGTTTGTTGGTGCCATGATTCCTTTCATCTTCTCGGCACTGTGTATCGCTGCTGTTGGTAAAGCTGCAATGGATATGGTACAGGAAGTCCGCCGTCAGTTTCGTGAGATCCCGGGAATTATGGAATACAAAGCCAAACCTGAATACGAAAAATGTGTGGCCATTTCTACCAAGGCCTCTATCAGGGAAATGATGCTGCCGGGTGCGATTGCACTTTTGGTTCCTATCATAGTGGGTTTCGGATTTAAAGGTGTTTTTCCGTCGGTAAGTTCGGCAGAAATACTGGGAGGCCTGCTTGCAGGTGTTACGGTATCAGGCGTGCTGATGGGAATTTTCCAGAGTAATGCAGGCGGTGCCTGGGATAATGCTAAAAAATCATTTGAAAAAGGTGTAGAGATTAATGGGGAAATGCACTATAAAAAATCTGAACCGCACAAAGCTTCTGTGACCGGAGATACTGTCGGAGATCCGTTTAAAGATACCTCAGGGCCATCCATGAACATTCTGATCAAACTAATGTCTATCGTTTCACTGGTTATTGCGCCTTATATTGCAGTTTCTGTAAATAATGTGGCAGCTGTAAAGCCGGAAAGCAGTAAGCATATACAAATCGCTGCAATTAGCAGTTCTTTAAAAGAAATTAAAGTTAAAAAAGCAGCTGATCTGAATGAAAAAACAGAAAAGGCAGTCAGTGAAAGCCTGACCACTCAATAAAAACTGGAATTGTTACCAAATAAAAGGGATTTTGAAAAGAAATCCCTTTTATTTTTAGATATATTTTATTTAGGTTTGGTACCTAAATATAAATTAAGCGGCACTATAGAAAAACTTTAACTAAACTTAGAATTTATGAATTTCAGAAAGTCAATTGACTTGCTCACCAAAGAAGCTACGGAAAGCGGAGAAGGTACGCTGAAGCGGACGCTCGGGCCCGTAAATCTTGTCGCTCTGGGCATCGGTGCAATTATCGGCGCAGGTTTGTTTTCCATCACAGGTTCAGCGGCCGCCAATAATGCAGGACCGGCTATTACCATTTCATTTATCATTGCCGCTGTTGGCTGTGCCTTCGCTGGTTTGTGTTATGCGGAATTTGCCTCAATGATCCCTGTGGCCGGTAGTGCTTATACCTACTCTTATGCGACCATGGGCGAGTTTGTGGCCTGGATCATAGGCTGGGATTTGGTACTTGAGTATGCGGTGGGTGCTGCTACGGTCTCCATCAGCTGGAGCCGGTACCTGGTCAAGTTTCTGGAATACTACGATATTCATTTGCCGGCGCAGGTGACTATGTCTCCTTTTGACACTGCAACCCTAATGGATGGGACTGTGGTTTCGGGCATGTTCAATTTGCCAGCTGTATTCATCATCGTTCTGATGTCCCTCGTACTGATCAGGGGAACCAGCGAGTCTGCATTTATCAACGGCATTATTGTGGCTGTTAAAGTTGTGATCGTTTTTATATTTATATTTTTAGGATGGAAATACATCAACGCTGATAATTACTCGCCATATTTCATACCTGCCGACAAACCGGGTCATGAAAGTTTATTTACACACGGATGGGGCGGGGTCATTAGGGCTGCTGGAATTGTATTCTTTGCCTATATTGGTTTTGATGCAGTGTCTACAGCAGCTCAGGAAGCTAAAAATCCTAAAAAAGACATGCCGATCGGTATTCTCGTTTCCTTGTTTATTTGTACCATATTATATATCCTTTTCGCCCACGTCATGACCGGGGTTGCAAATTACGATTTGTTTAAAGGCCAGGACGGTATTGCGCCGGTTGCGGTTGCAATTGACAATATGGGTGCTAAAGATGCTGCCGGTATAGTAACCCCTGCTTATCCATGGTTAAATAAAGCCATCATTCTTGCCATTTTAGGTGGCTACGCATCGGTTATTTTAGTCATGCTATTAGGACAATCAAGGGTGTTCTTCTCCATGAGCAAGGACGGTTTGCTTCCTAAAGTCTTTTCAGATGTGCACTCTAAATTCAGCACTCCGGCAAAGAGCAATCTCTTGTTCATGGTATTCGTCAGTTTATTTGCTGCGTTTGTTCCAGCCCGTGTTGTGGGTGAAATGACCAGTATAGGTACTTTATTTGCCTTCATCCTGGTTTGTATCGGTGTGATGATCCTGAGAAAGCGTATGCCTGATCTGCCAAGAGCATTTAAAGTACCTTTGGTACCGCTCATACCTGTTTTAGGTATTTTAGTTTGTTTGGGAATGATGGTATTCCTCCCGCTTGATACCTGGGTCCGTTTATTGGTATGGATGATCATTGGTATCAACGTATACCTGTTCTATGGCATCAAAAACAGTTTCCTGTCTGACAACCTCAAAACAACCCTTGCAAACAGTACAAAGGTGGTTTCTTATGTAGGGCTGGTATTGGCTGTATTGCTGATCATAGTAGCACTGATACATCATAACATCACAGACGGCACGGATACAGGGTTATATTATTTCTCATTGATATTCGCTATAGCACATTTCATTTTATATGCTTACCGCGCATCAACATCGAATCAGATCCAACCAAAATAGAGGTCTAATTGTCTCGTATATTTTAAAAGCCACTCCAGGAGTGGCTTTTTTTATGGTTTATATTACTGTACCTTTGAGGGCTAAACTAACTTTATGAAATTTAATTTCAGTCAGATCTTGTCGTGCACGATGGTTATTTTTGCGATCATCGACATTTTGGGTTCTATTCCTGTCGTCATTGAGCTTAGAAGAAAGGCCGGCGGTCACATTCAATCGGAGAAAGCAACGCTGGTAGCAGCACTGCTGATGATCATTTTTCTCTTTGCAGGCGAGACTTTGTTAAAGATCATCGGTCTGGACGTGGAATCATTTGCTATTGCAGGATCCTTTGTAATCTTTTTCATTGCGATGGAGATGGTTTTAGGATTGACAATATTTAAGGAAGATGTTCACGAAACAGTATCTATTGTACCTTTGGCTTTTCCGTTAATTGCGGGAGCTGGAACCATGACCACTTTGCTTTCCTTAAAAACGGAGTACGAGACGCAAAACATCATCGTAGGAATTGTTATCAATATGATTTTTGTGTATTTGGTATTAAAAAACACCAATCGACTGGAGAAACTCCTGGGTAAGTCAGGTCTGAGCATTTTACGGAAAGCTTTTGGAATTATTCTGCTCGCCATAGCGATTAAGCTGTTCAGGAACAATACGGGTCTGTAAAAGACTGTTTCTGAATAGCAAATTATTGCCTAATAAATCGGGCTGCAAACATGGTGTCTGCCTTATCATTGTACCCCTTGATCACTTCTGACTTCTCCAGTTTTAATGGGAGATTTTCCTCGATCCAGGCGACAACATCTTCATTTTCCTGCCTGAAAACTGAACAGGTGATATAGATCAGGGGTTTACCTTCTTTAAGGTACTTTGCGACATTGCCTGCTATCGCCTTTTGCAGCTTTGAAAAATAAGCAATCTTATGGTCGTCAAAGTAGTAAAGCATTTCAGGTGTGCGGCCCCAGGTGCCTGAACCTGAACAGGGGGCATCAAGGATTATTCCGTCAAATTCATAATGATGCAGATCCGGATCATTATTCTGCAGAAGATCCAAAACTTTCTTTTGGTATTTTTTTATTCCCGCCTCCTGAAAGCGCTCATCAAGGTTATTTAAGCTGTCTTCCCTTACATCACTAACCAAAAGCTGGACTTTTGGTTCAAGATCATGAAGAAGCAGGGATTTCCCGCCGGATGCAGCACAGCAGTCCCACCAGTAATCCCAGCTCGCGGGTTCAAAAAAAACGCCTGTTTTTTGGGACGACAGGTCCTGAACCTGGTAATGTTTCTGATCTGGCATTAAGTGTTCCAGTTTGGTGCCATTTGGCAGTGCCAGAGTCGTCCCGGTAAGCTGCGTAAAATCGACATCGTGTTGTTTGAGCGTTTCCGCAAATTGCTGAATATGACTGGCTTTTATTCGCAGGAAGAGATCAGGTTGTGTAAAATAAGACTCATATAAATCGGGGAGCGCAATGCCTTCACTCAGGATATCCTTAAAGCCAAATACATCAGCCAGCTGAAATTCCGGATAATTCTTTTTGATTAAGGCTATCTTTTCTTTTACGGTAAGGCTTATGCGGTCTTTTAAATCAGGCAATAAGTCTTCAATGACCAGGCTCATCGTTTGGCTGCACAGGAAATCAGCCACTGCAAGTCGCAGGATCTGATCTGCATCAGGCAGTGCTTTCCCCAGCCGGAAAAAACTATAGATATATCTTGTAGCCCAGCGCCGGTCTGAAGACCCCATCTCCTTGTTCCGCTTAAAATAACCAAAAAGAAAACGGTGCAATGGCATCAGCCCATCGTAACTTTTAAAAATTTGCTGAAATGCCCTAATCTGGTGCTCTACCCTCATTCCACTATATTTAATGCAAAATTCTCATAACGCAGCAGCATCAGACTTGTATTGATATAACCCAGCTTCTCATCCTGAATAAAGGAAAAACTATTGTGCAGCCCTTTATACTTTACTTTTGTAAGATACTGTAAATATTCCTTTCCGTGCTGAGCTAATAAGGTGGCAAAGTAAAACCCGATATCAAAACCTTTAAAAGCATATTCTCCAGGTTCAAAATGAAATGATGATCTGTATTTCCTGATAAATTCGTTTACGGTAGCGCTGGTATAATCTACCTTATATGACGACGTGACTGTAGTGCGTAAAGCCTGCAATTTATCAGTATTGTAGTTTTGCCTGATCCAGTCAGGATGGCCGAACAGATCCAGGTCTAACAATCTTGCGTTCTTTAGTTTTACCAGTTTATCCAACGTTGGAATGACGAAATTCCGGTCTGGTGAACATACGATAACCACATACTTTTTATTTTTGATCAGCTTTAATTCCATGTTAAATACCGAGCTATATTCCTGAAATAGAAATTGCTTTTTTGCAGTGGAAAAATATGTTCTGATTGGCTTCCCCATAGTCTCATCCTCCGGACTTCCCGGATTGATCAGTACTACCACGGCATTTGCTGTATTGTAACTTTTGGTGATAAAGTCTCCCAATTTACCAATATGGAGGTCAATGTTGTTGGCTATTGAGATCAGGTTTGGATTGTTAAACTCATCGGGGTGTGTTGCCGCGAGGGGATTAATTACAGGGATGTGTTTTTCCACTGAATAATTCCTGATGTATTTCAGGCCCTGTGGGAAAACCGGGCCTATGATTAAATTCGAAGCGCTCAGTCCCCCGTTTTGAATTAATCCGGCAACCTGTGTGTTGTTGTCCCGGGTGTCGTAGACATTGAGTTTAAAATTAAGGCCCATTGCAGCCGCTGAATCGACACCAATCTTAAAGCCCTGGTAGAAATCGATAGCCATGGCAGACTTTTCTACATCAGCCTTTGTTGCGGTTTTAAGATTAATCTCATTTAACCGGAAAGGTATTAACAAAGTGATGTTAGCCTGTGAAAATTTGGCAGCAGATTTCTCTGCTTTCTTTTCCTCGGTTTTCACAGGCTCTGTTTTTTTGGCAGGTGTGTTTGTAACCTTAGGTGAGCAGGCAGACAAAAACAATCCGGCAAAAAAGATCAGGCAATATCTATTCCCACTCAATGGTAGCAGGTGGTTTTGAGCTAATATCATATACCACACGGTTAATTCCTTTTACTTTGTTAATTATTTCATTAGAAATCTTTGCAAGTACGTTATAAGGAAGGTGGCACCAGTCTGCGGTCATTCCATCTACAGATTCAACTGCACGTAAACAGATCACGTTTTCGTAGGTGCGTTCATCGCCCATTACTCCAACTGACTGCACGGGAAGAAAAATTGCTCCCGCCTGCCAGACCTTGTCGTATAGTCCTGCTTCCTTTAAATTACCGATATAAATGGCATCTGCCTCCTGAAGGATTGCTACCTTTTCAGCAGTAACTTCTCCCAGGATCCTGATGGCCAAACCAGGACCAGGAAAAGGATGACGGCCTATGATAAAATCTTCAAGACCCAGAGATCGTCCCACCCTTCTTACCTCATCTTTAAAAAGTGTATTCAATGGTTCGACTACTTTCAGTTTCATGAAATCCGGCAGTCCACCTACATTGTGGTGCGATTTTATGGTTGCAGAAGGTCCCTTAACCGAAACCGATTCGATGACATCAGGGTAAATTGTACCCTGTGCAAGCCATTTCACGTCCTGAACTTCATGTGCCTCATCATCAAAGACCTCAATGAATACCCGGCCTATGGCTTTACGTTTCAATTCAGGGTCTTTAACACCGGCAAGCTGGCTTAGGAACCGGTCCTTTGCATCAACCCCCTTAATGTTCAGTCCTAAGTGCTTGTACTGTTCCAGTACCCCTGCATATTCATCTTTACGCAGCAGGCCATTATCTACAAAGATACAATGCAGATTTTTGCCAATGGCTTTATGAAGAAGTATCGCAGCGACGCTGGAATCTACTCCTCCTGAAAGTGCAAGTACCACTTTGTCATCTCTCAGTTTTTCACGAAGGGCGGATATTGTTGTTTCTACAAAAGCGTCCGGTGTCCATTCCTGCTTGCATCCGCAGATGTCTACCAGGAAATTCTCCAAAAGCTGCTTACCGTCTGTACTGTGCGTTACTTCAGGGTGAAATTGTATGGCGTAAGTTTCAGAATCTTTTATTTGATAGGCTGCAACTCTCACGCTGTCTGTGCTGGCAATCAGCTCAAAGTTTTCGGGTATTTTTGTGATCGTGTCACCATGTGACATCCAGACCTGGGAATCGAGGCTGATATTTTTAAATAACTTATTGCCGGTCGCTATAAAATTCAGATTGGCTCTTCCATACTCCCTGGTTGATGATGGCTGTACCTCACCGCCCATATGCTGAGCCATGTATTGTGCGCCATAGCAAACACCAAGTACAGGATATTGATTATGGAATCTTTTAAGATCTATTTGAGGGGCATCTTCCTGGCGTACTGAATATGGACTACCTGAAAAAATGATGCCTTTAACGTCTGAAGAAATTTCAGGAATGTTATTAAAAGGATGTATTTCGCAATAAACGTTTAACTCGCGTACTCTTCGGGCAATTAATTGTGTGTATTGGGAACCAAAATCGAGAATAATGATTTTTTCTTGCATGTCCAAAGTTAAGAAAACTTCAGCACTTCCACGCCGAATCTGCGTAGAAAATCTACACCTTCATCACTTACAAGCCCTTTGTATTCCGCATAAGAATCTTTAAAATATACCCGTTTAATTCCTGAAGAAAGGATTAATCTTGCACATGCAATGCAGGGCGAAAGTGTGGTATACAGCGTAGATCCTGCTATTTTAGAACCATTTTTTACAGCGTAAAGAATCGCATTCTCTTCTGCATGGAGTGCAAGTGAGCAGCTGCCCTTTGAATCCCGGGAGCATCCTGTTTCCGGCCATTCCTCATCACAATTGTGTGTGCCTGCAGGCGGGCCGTTGTAACCAATGGAAATGATCCGGGTATCTTTGGTCAGTACGGCACCAACATGTGCCCGCACGCAATGGGAACGGGCGGCAAGGTCGGTTGCTAAATTCATATAGATATCGGTAAAACTTGGCTTCTTCATCTAATAGTCCCTTCGCTCATAACATTAGTTAAAAATGATTTTTAGTGGCTAAACATAAATAAAAAAAACTATAAGCTAAAGTGTAATATTTATACATTAACAGGAGTTAATGTATGTGCAATAAAACGAGCAAAAAATGAAGGTTGTTTATGTTTAAAATTGCATATTAGCATATTAATATACGAGGAACTGAATGTTTGAAGCAATATTACAAGGGATAGGTGCGGGTATTTTATTTTCGTTTTTAACGGGTCCTGTATTTTTTTCCATGATAAAAACGAGTATAGAAAGAGGCTTTAAGGCTGGGTTTTCTCTCGCTATTGGAGTGGTTTTCAGTGACATCATTTTTATCTCTCTGACGATATTCAGCTCTCAGTTTGTAGATTATAACTCAGAATACAATCAGTATATCGGAATCATTGGAGGACTATTCCTTTTAGGCATTGGCAGCTATTATCTTTTTAACAAGGTCAAAGTCAGTTACGATATCTCTGAAGCGATAAAAATTAAAAAAAGGGGGTATATCGTAAAGGGATTCCTGATGTGCCTTTTATCCCCGTCTACACTCATGTTCTGGATAATGGTTGGAGGTATTATATCAGTCCAATTGCATTACGATATGGCAGAAAAAATTGTATTCTTTGTTGTCGCAATGACGACTCAGCTATCTGTCGACTGCTTTAAGACCTACTATGCCGCCAAACTTCGTTATCGGATAAAAGAGAAAACCATCCAAAACTTAAACCGGATCGCCGGCGCAGTGATATTGATCTTTGCCATCCGGCTTTTTATCCAGGTTGCCCTTAAGCATTATTCCTAAATCAGTTGTCTTCTAAATGAAAAGCCCCCGTTATCAAAAGATAACAGGGCTAATATGTTTTAGTGATTGGAAATGATACTAATAGGCCCTTTGGTTGCTGCCTTCTTTCCAGTTTACAAATGCTTTATTCACTACCTTATTTCCTCCGGGAGTAGGGTAATTACCAGAAAAATACCAATCTCCCGTGTGATTAGGACAGGCAACATGCAGGTTATCCAATGTTTGGTAGATCACCTCCACTTCTGCGTTTATGTTTTCAGGTGTGATGATCTTCGTGATCTGGGCGGAGATTTCCTGCTGTTTAAACGGCCTGTAAATATCCTTCACATGATTTATAATCTCTTCTTTGGGCAATAATAGCGAGGCTTTACATTTTTGATATACTTCTTCTATGATATGTTCCATTCCTCTTACCTTAAGTAGTTGGATAGCCGCTTCAAATGCAACAAACTGACCCATTTTAGACATATCAATACCATAACAGTCAGGATAGCGGATCTGCGGCGCTGATGAAACAATAATGATCTTTTTTGGATGCAGTCTGTCTATGATCTTAATGATGCTCTGCTTCAGTGTTGTGCCACGAACAATTGAGTCATCAATTGCTACTAATGTATCAGTATTGTTTTTGATTACCCCATACGTGGTATCATAAACATGGGCTACCATGTCCTGTCTGTCCGCATCCTGGGTGATAAAAGTTCTCAGCTTCACATCTTTAATAGCCAGCTTCTCTACTCTCGGATTCATAGAAAGTAATTCGTCCAGTTGCTCATCCGTCAAACTGTCTTTACGATGCAATAAGGTGTCCTTCTGGACGGCTCTTATGTAGGCATGAAGGCCTTCAACCATTCCATAAAAAGAAACTTCAGCTGTATTGGGGATAAATGAGAATACCGTATTTTTCAGATCTGCACTTACAGCATCGAGTATCTGTTTGCAAAGCAGCGCACCAAGGTGTTTCCTTTCTCTATAAATCTCTGCGTCACTACCCCTTGAAAAATAAATCCGTTCAAAAGAACATGCTCTCTTTTCCTCAGGCTCCCTAAATATTTCCTGGCTAACCGTTCCATCCTTTTTAACGATTAGTGCATGACCGGGCTGAATTTCTTTAACATCTCTGAATGCAATGTTAAAAGCAGTCTGTATAGCTGGTCTTTCTGATGCTGCAACTACGATCTCGTCATCCTGATAATAAAATGCAGGTCTGATACCTGAGGGGTCACGCAGGATAAAAGCATCACCGTTTCCAACAATACCGGAAATGGCGTAGCCTCCATCCCAATTCTTTGCAGAACGTCTCAGGATCTTTGCGATATCTAGATTCGTAGAGATTTTTTGTGTGATCTGTACGTTATCAAGTCCTTCTTTTTTGTATTCATCAAACAACTCTTGGTTTTCATCATCCAAAAAGTGGCCTATCTTCTCTAAAACTGTTACGGTATCCGCCTGTTCCTTCGGATGTTGTCCCAATTCATACAACTGCTCCAATAACTCATCTACATTGGTCATGTTAAAATTTCCGGCGATCACCAGATTACGAGTCATCCAGTTATTTTGGCGAAGGAAAGGGTGGCAATTTTCAATGCTGTTTTTGCCGTGTGTTCCATAACGGAGGTGGCCCAGCAATACTTCGCCGATAAAAGACACATTGGATTTCAGCCATTCAGTATCCAGCATTAATTCCGGTTTCTCATTCTGAATGTCAACAAATTTGCTTTGCACATAGCCAAAAATATCTGCTACAGCATTTTGGGCCATTGAGCGGTACCTGCTAATGTAGCGATGACCAGGTTTTACATCTAATTTAATGGTTGCAATCCCTGCTCCGTCCTGCCCACGGTTGTGCTGCTTTTCCATCAACAAGTAAAGCTTGTTCAATCCATAAAGTGCAGTCCCGTATTTTTCCTGGTAGTATGAGAGAGGTTTTAAAAGGCGGATAAAGGCTATACCGCATTCATGTTTTATTGAGTCACTCATTAAGTGTGTTGTTTGAGCCGCAAATTTACCGTTAAAAATAATCAGAACCTAGAAAGAAATAGAATCTTTCATTCAGATTATAATTGGTTGGAATTGTAGTTTATATGTCGGGAAGACACATCTGAACCAAAGAAAATAGAAGCGTGTTTATCAAAAGATACCTGATCACCAGACGTGTAAAAGTTACGTTTTGCCTCTTGGCCCAGTTTTTGGACGATTTCTGTATGCTTTCGAAGATATTTAAACAGACTATCTGCCACAATATCACCCTGACCTAAAAGAGTTACTGTATCATCGGCAAGGAAAGTTCTTATTTTAGGAATAAGCAAGGGATAGTGTGTACAGGCCAGAAGCAAGCAATCAATGCGTTCATCTTTAGCCATGATCTCACTGATGTATTTCTCTACAAAATAATCCGCGCCCGGATCAAGGTGTTCATTATTTTCCACCAATGGCACCCACATCGGACAACTCTGCTGAAGTACATTAATTTCTGGAAACAGCTTATTTATCTCCATAAGGTAAGACTCTGAATTAATGGTACCCCTCGTACCTAATATTCCAATGGTTTTTGATTTTGTAAAATTACCGACAACCTCTGCGGTTGGCCTGATAACACCAAGTACTCTGTGGTTGGGATATTTAACAGGAAGTATTCTTTGCTGAATCGACCTCAGAGCCTTTGCTGATGCCGTATTGCAGGCAAGGATAACAAGGGGGCAACCCTGGGCAAAAAGCCATTCCACACATTCGAGAGTATATTGATATACCGTTTCAAAAGAATGATCTCCATAAGGAGAACGTGCGTTGTCACCCAAATATATGTAATTGTACTGAGGCAGTTTCTTTGCTATTGACTTGAACACAGTTAAACCACCGTAACCTGAATCAAAAATACCAATAGATTGTCCAACGCTCATATTAAAAAAGGGACTGAATTTTATCATTCAGTCCCGCAATTTAAAATTTTAATTTTAATTATTTTTTTGGAGCCGCAGCAGGAGCAGCTGCAGTCGCACTAATACCCAATTTTGTTTTTACTAAAGCAGTGATGTCCTCACCCCCGTCAAAGTAGACCAAAGCAGGATTAGCTGTATCAAATACATAGGCATATCCTTTTTCTTTAGATACCGCTTTAATTGCAGCATCAGCTTTTACCTGTATAGGATTAAATAGTTCAGCATTTTTTTGTTCCATTTCCTGCTGTGCTTTACCTCTAGCATCTTCAATTCGTTTTTGAAGATCCTGCAAGTCTATACTCGCAGTCTGCAATTCCTTATCAACGGCCTCCTTGTTAGCTTCACTTCTTGTTTTTTCCTTCGCCTGTGCCGCTTGAAGCTTAGTTTGATATTCAGCAATCATCTTGTCAATATCGGTAGTTTTTGTTTTTCTGAAGGTCTCCAGTGTTGCTTGCGCGGTTTTAACTTCCGGCATTGCCTGAATGATATCCGCGGAATTTAAGTGCGCCAATTTTTGTTGTGCATTCGCAATGTTAGCAGAAAACAATAATCCTGCGGCTATAAAAAATGCGTTCATTAATTTTCTCATCTCTATTTTTCTTAATAATTGTTTTTAATTTATCCCCTTGTATGTTTACTTTATTACCGATCCCGGCTTATATCCCAGTCTTGTTATCACATCATTGCTTACATCGTAACTGCTGCTGGCATAGATCATCATTGTGGCCTCGCTGCTTTTGTCGAAAATAAAGTCCAGAAATTTGGCCTTGGCTATCTCCCCGATCGCCTTGGTCACTTTATCCTGCAGCGGACTTAACAATTTCGTTCTGGTTTGGAAAAGATCACCGTCCGGCCCAAATATTTTACGCTGAAAATCTTTTGCCTGCTTTTCTTTTTCAATGATCTCGTTCTCCCTGCGTTTCCGCATGTCTTCAGTCAACAAAACCTGATCAGCCTGATATGCCTTATACATTTTGTCAATTTCAGTAAAATTATTATCAACCTGCTGCTGCCATTGTTCAGATAAAACGTTCAACTGATTCAACGAAGATTTATACTCTGGTAAATGCTTGAGGATATATTCAGTATCCACATAGGCAAACTTCTGGGCAAACGCACCTAACCCGGTAAAAAACAACAAACCTATTAAAATATATTTTTTCATTCTTTCAAGCATTAAAATTAATTAAAACCGCCAAGTTGCTGGGCAATACTAAAGTGAAACTGTCCTTTGTTTGCATCCGGCAGACCAGGAATATTATCAAATCCGTAACCATAATCGATACCCAGTAAGCCGAATATCGGTAAAAATATTTTTGCACCCAAACCTACCGAACGTCTAACGTTAAAAGGATTAAAATCACCAAAATTATTCCAGGTGTTACCTGCCTCAGCAAAACCCACAAGAAAGGCAGTAGCCTGTTGGCTTGCAATAACCGGGTATCTCAATTCCATCACATATTTTGTAAAAATAGGACTTCCCGAACTTTGGGCGATTCCTGGGTTTGATCCTACCGGAATTACTGAATTGTTTGAATAACCACGCATAGCTATAAGTTCCGAACCCTGCAAGAAATCAAATCCCTGCATACCGTCTCCTCCCAATTTAAAACGTTCAAATGCCGACTGACCAACCGCTTTATTATAAGATCCAAGGAAACCAAACTGAGCTTGTGCTTTAACTACAAACTTTCCGGCTAGTCTTTGGAACCATTGTGTTTCAAACTTCCACTTATGGTACTCGGTAAATTTATAACGCTGTTTGTCCGGTGCTGTTGCATAGTTAATGTTATTTAACAATGAGTAAGGAGGAGTAGCCTGTATCGTAAATTTAAAGATTGAACCTTCGGTCGGGAAAATAGGCGAATTTCTTGAGTCCCGGCTCAGTTCCTGGGTTAAGTTAAAATTGTATGACGTGCCTGTACTAAACAAGTATCCAGGATAATTATTTAAGATATATTGCTGTATGTTAATCGAGTGGCTCAATTGAAAATAGTTGTCAGGGAAGTTTAATCTTCTTCCCAAACTAACTGTGACACCATTCAAACGGATTTTTGAATACTCATTGCTTGAAGGATCAATGGTGCCGTAATAACTTGTTCCGCCATTAGACTGCAATGAGGTAAAGGCACTTACGCCAAAGCTAACAGGTTTCTTACCCCCAAGCCATGGCTCAGAAAATGAAAAGCTGTAAGACTGGTAATATTTCCCGTTGGTTTGCCCTCTTAAACTCAATTTTTGCCCGTCACCTTTTGGCAAGGGCTTATAAGCATCAAGATTAAACAGATTTCGCAGGGAAAAGTTATTAAAGGTCAATCCGAGGGTACCAATAATATTACCGCCACCAAAACCGCCTGACAATTCCACCTGATCTGATGGTTTTTCTTCAACCGCATATTCTATATCAACAGTTCCGTCAGCAGGATTAGGCCTTGGTGTAGGCACTGTTTTCGATTCATCAAAATTACCCAGCTGACCGATCTCACGAACCGTACGGATTAACAGATCTTTAGAGAATTTCTCTCCCGGTTTAGTACGCACATCGCGCAAAACAACCCTGTCATTCGTGATGGTATTACCCTTTACAGTAATGCGGTTGTTTGTATATTGAGGGCCTTCATAAATTCGCATTTCCACTTCTACAGTATCGCCATGAATCTTATTCTGTATCGGATCGATATTGAACGTCAAATAACCATCATTAAGATAAACGCTGGAAACGTCGTCTCCATTGGCACTGCCCCGCAATTTCTTTTCTAATTTTTCATCACTGAAAACCTCGCCTTTTTCTATGCCCAGAACCTTTTCCAAATAATCCGTGGTATATTTAGCGTTACCTGCCCAGGTTATATTACCAAAATAATATTTCGGACCTTCAAACAGATCGATCTTAACGCCAACAGATTTTTCATTGTACTGATACACGCTGTCCTTTAATATTACGGCATCCATGTATCCGCGTTCTTTCATCTTAGCGATCAGTTTTAGCTTATCTTCCTCGTATTTCTCCTTACTGAATTTCCCTGACCCAAATATCTTGTAAAATGCCTGCTGTCTGGTTTTTTTCATAAACTTACGCAGCTTAGCCGAAGAGAAGTCCTTATTACCTGTAAAGTTTACTTCATGCACCTTTACCTTTCTGCCTTTATTGACAAAAACCTCTAAGATCATCCCATTTTCAATAGTTGGATCCGGCTTGGTCTTATAATCAACAGACGTAAAAAAGAACCCTTTTTGCAGCAGGTACTTTTTTATAGTAGCAGTAGTCGTATTATAGAGGTTATCATTGATGATCGATTTGCCGCTTTTTTCGTTCAGTTTTTCGAGTATATCTGTTTTTTGTGATTTGCTGACACCATTGATCTCGAAAGACCCCAAACGGGGTCGCTCTACGACACTAATATCAAAATACACCGTGTCTTCTACGATCTTTTCTATATTTAGCTCTACATCATCGAATAGTCCCTGCGCCCATAGATTTTTAATTGCATTGGAGGTAGCTTCTCCGGGAAGTATGACCCGCTCTCCCTTTATCAGCTTTGATAAAGTTATAATTACGTCTTTTTCTATGAACTTTGTTCCGCTTAAGGTTGTTCCACCAATAATGTATTCTTTAGGATTAAAGTAATCCAGATCCAAACCATTTACTTTTAAAGAAGGGGGAGTCGGATTGGTCTGAGGACGGGTAATTTGTGCCATAGCAGGTAAGCCTATCAATAGCATAAATATAAGTTGGTATATTCTTTTCATTTAAATCTAAAAAATCGATGCTAAGTTAATTTAAACACATGTTAAAAAGTGTTAAAAGTCAAATTAGTTCAACTGTTCACTAATTTTACCAAATCGTCTTTCGCGTTTTTGGTAGTCTACTATGGCTTCAAAAAGATCTTCTCTTCTGAAGTCCGGCCAAAGTGTATCAGTAAAATAAAGTTCTGTATAGGCCATTTGCCATAACAGGAAATTACTGATTCTATGTTCGCCGCTTGTTCTGATCATCAGCTCGGGCTCGGGCATATCAAATGTGGTCAACTGAGCTGCAAAACTTTTTTCATCAATTTCTTCTATTTTTATCTTTTGATCCATCACTTGCTGCGCAAGTTTTTTTGCCGCTGTGACCAACTCCCACTTGGAACTGTAACTCAGTGCGAGGGTTAACGTACAACGGGTATTATCAGCTGTTTTTTCCATGGCACTTTTCAGATCATCAATGCATTTTTGCGGAAGTGAAGCGATGTCGCCTATGGCATTAAGTCTGATGTTATTTTTAGTCAGTGTGGCTGTTTCCTGGTTAATGGTTGATATCAGCAATTCCATTAAAGCGTCTACTTCTTCGGCCGGCCTGTTCCAGTTCTCAGTCGAAAACGCATAGACCGTAAGGTATTTGATGCCTATATCTGCACAGCCTTCCACAATATCCTTGACTGAAAGCACACCGCTTTCGTGCCCGAAGTGTCTGATTTTACCCTGGCTTTTCGCCCATCGGCCATTACCATCCATGATTACGGCAATGTGCTGAGGCAGCTTATTGATATCGAGTTGTTCTTTAAATCCCATTAATTTGGTGCAAATATGCCTAAAATGTATAACATTTTTGGGACACAAAGGTATAAGATATGCCAATACCTACAAACATATATGTATCTCTTTTTCTAAAATCCCCTCTTTGGACGCCTGGCGCACCATATTGGGATAAAGAAGGGTCGGAAAGTCTTTGCCTGGTTGTGCGCAATTCAGGTGAATCGCCTTCAGGCCAGGTTGATGGACTCGGGTATTTTCTGCTCACATCATCTAAATAGTCAGAATATGCGGTCCGGTATCCGATGCTGGTGAACAATCCCCAATTTTCTTTTAGCCGTACTTTTGCACCCGCACCATAAAGAATATTAAATGTGTAGTTTTTATAAGGCACGCCATTCCCCCCTTCTGTTTTATAATGCCGAACATTGTATTCCACGCCATCATACGTTGCTTTGGGGCTGAATAAGACTGTACCTATTCCGGTGAAAAGATAGGGGGTAAACATCTTGGTTCCTCCACCTGCGAAATAATCAAAAAAATTGAAGTCAACCTGCAGACTAACCTCGTTCAATGGAGTTTTAAAGTTGATATTTCTGTCTCTGAACTGGCTATTATCAGATTTAGCGTCATTGGCCTTGATCTTACCATAAGCGTAATGCAGTCCAACCGCCCAATAGGGATCCAAATTCATTTTAACATAAGCTGCTGCAGACAGTCCGCTTATTTTTAAGGGTTGTTTTTGATTGAGGTCTCCGATATATCCCGCTCCGCCGGCGGCTATACCCAATTCAATCGTCTGACCTTTTGCACCGAAACCGATCAAAAGAAAAACAAGAAAATAAAATAATCTTTGTTTGTTTAGCATTCTAGTAATTACGGGTATCAATACCCCAAAGTAATTTATTCCTTAACGTCGTTAGGTAGCTTTCATTGTTTAAACGAATTAAATTCACATGAAAACTTGCCTTGTTCAGGATAATTTTAACTGATCTGTCAACGGTTTCTGTTCTTGAATCGCAGGACACTAAAAATTTTGCACTCCGGGCCTCTATTTCAAATACCAAAGATACATCATCCGGTATAATTAATGGTCTTACATTTAAATTATGAGGAGCAATCGGCGTAATTACAAAATTCTGAGAGTTCGGATATATAATTGGTCCGCCACAGCTCAATGAATATGCTGTGGAACCCGTTGGTGTGGCAATGATCAGACCATCTGCCCAATAAGAATTTACAAACTCATTATTCATATAAGCATGGATGATCATCATGGCAGAATTGTCTCTTCTGTGAATCGTGATGTCATTAAGCGCAAAGTTCTCCTCACCAAAAAGACCATGTTTAGATTCCAGGCTTAAAAGCGTTCTTTTATCCAATGAAAACTCTTTCCGCTGAAGCGCTGTTATCGCTTTCCTGATCTCCTCTTTATTGATACTTGCGAGGAAACCCATTCTTCCAAAATTGATCCCAATAACCGGGATTCCCGAATCCCTGATTAAGGATAAAGTATCAAGCAGGGTTCCATCACCCCCTAAGCTAATCAACACCTCTGCATGTTCAAGAAGCTCACCGTGCCCGCTGAAAGTTTGAATATTTTCCGGAAGTTTGACTTTTTCTCTTATAAAATCCAGGTATTTTCCATAAACAGTGATGGGTGATTTTAAATCGCTGAGTACATCAAAGACCTCTTGCACGTAGGGCAACACACTGTTATTGAATTCTCTACCGTAAATTGCAATCTTCATTAAATAATTTTAGTGTTTCATGTATATCTTATACATTTAAATAATTCATAAAAGAATTATACCTGTCATCAATACCGTTATCCGACAGGGTACTGTTAAAAACAGCCTTTACCTGGTAGTTATATCGCTCAAAAGAAGCGATAATACCGGAAAGATCCGTTTTATTGATCTTCAAGGTAATTTCCAGTTTGGTAGATTCAGGAAATGACTGAACATATGAAGAAAGTATTTGTGCATTATCAGCCTCTACGATTTGCGCCATGTGCGCCAGCGAATTATTTCTATTGCCAATCTCTAAAACAATGATGCCTCCGTATTCTTTAACCGCATAAATATCGGATATGTACTCTAAAACATTATTAATGGAAATCAAACCTAAATAGTTCTTTTTATAATCCAGCACCGGCACAACTGACAGCTGAAGCTGGTTAAACAACCTGATAACCTCGTAAATATGGGTATCTTCATAAACAAAAGGATTCATTATAGAAAGCGGCAATCCCCCGATTGGCAGTTCGCCATCCCGGACTTCTATCAATTCTTCCTCTGCAAGTAAACCCAGAAATTGTGTTTCATTCACAATGGGCAAATGGTAAAGTTTGAACTCGGTCATCCTTTCCAAAGACTTCCGTACAGAGTCAGAAGTTTTTAGCGGAGGAATCGAATTGGATATGAGTTCAGATGCAACCATTTATTTAAGTAATATTCTATATAAAAAGATTTCGAGGAACTGATTGAATTGAGCAGGCCTTTCCATCATTGGTGCGTGTCCGCATAAATCCACCCAGTTTAATTCCGAATTGGGTAAAAGTTCATGAAACTCTTCTGCAACGTCAGGCGGTGTAACTTTATCTTGTTTTCCCCATATCAAAGAAACAGGTATTGTTATTCTTGATAGATCCTTCGACATATTATGGCGAATAGCTGACTTAGCAAGGGCAAGAATACGGATCACACGGGATCTTTCATTTACACTTTTGAAAACCTCATCAACCAATTCTTTTGTAGCAGTCGCGGGCTCATAAAAAGTGAATTCTACTTTTTCCCTAACATAATCGTAGCTTTCTCTTCTGGGAAATGATCCACCAAAAGCATTTTCGTATAAACCGGAACTGCCTGTTAAAACCAATGCCTTCACATGTTCCTGGTGTGATATAGTAAAAACCAGTCCGACATGTCCTCCAAGGGAATTCCCAATCAGTACGACCTGACCCAGTTTTTTGTGTTTTACAAATCTGTATACATACTTAGAAAGGCTTTTTACGCCCAATGTAAGTATCGGTAATTCATATATCGGCAGTATGGGCACCAGAATGTGGTACCTGTCTTTAAAGTAATCTATAACGGCTTCCCAATTGCTCAATTCTCCCATCAAACCATGAAGTAATACCAGGGTTTCTCCTTTTCCAGCTTCGATATATTTAAACCCGTCATCTTCTATTACTTCGTATTTCATATTGACTTATGTGTAAGGTAGGCTACTAAGTTAGTAGACTAAAATTAATTTAATGTAATTTAAAACATTATTTATAAGAAAAAGGCTTAATTTGCAAATGTGTAACACAATTTATGCCAATTGAGCCTTTACAATCTCAGCAATTAATTTCCCGTCAGCCTTACCCGCCAGCTCTTTATTTGCCATCCCCATTATCCTGCCCATATCTTTTATAGAATTGCCCCCGGAACTTTTAATGATTGCCGAAATAACTGCCTCAATCTCTGATTTATCGAGCTGCTGAGGCATAAAGCTACTGATGACTGCTATTTCTTCTTCCTCAATCAGGCTTAGATCTTCTCTTCCCTGCTGCTTATAAATATCAGAAGATTCTTTTCGTTGTTTGACTAATTTCTGAAGGATCTTCGATTCGGTCTCTTCAGTGATCTCCTCTGCAGAACCCTTTTCAGTCCTTGCGAGCAGGATGGCTGCTTTAATGGCCCTTAAGCCTCTCAATCTGGCCTTATCTTTAGCCAGCATAGCTTGTTTTATTTCCTGATCTATTGTGTTTGCTATCATAAAAAATTAATTTCTCTCAATAATTGTTGCTGTAGCCTGAGCTGCAGGCATGATCAGCATGTCATTTATGTTTACGTGTGCCGGCCTGCTTACAACAAACCAAATTGCTTCAGCAATGTCATTAGCAAGTAATGGCTCCAGTCCGTCGTAGACTTTTTTGGCCCTGCCTTCATCCCCTTTAAACCTGACCTTAGAAAATTCGGTCTCCACCAGTCCCGGATTTATCGCAGTCACTTTGATTCCATGAGGCAAAAGATCAATTCTCATTCCCTGATTAAGTGCATCTACCGCATGCTTAGTCGCACAATATACATTTCCATTTGGATATACTTCTAAACCCGCAATAGAGCCTATGTTTACAATATGCCCGCTTTTTTGAGCTACCATCCATGGCGATACGATTCTTGTTATATAAAGTAATCCTTTTATGTTCGTATCGATCATCGTGTCCCAATCTTCAGTGCTGCCCTTATCTATCGGATCAAGGCCCTGGCTCAGTCCTGCATTGTTGATCAGTACATTAACTTTCTTCCATGATGCAGGCAAGGTCTCCAGCCTGTAAGACAAATCTTCCTGATCTCTAACATCTGCTGTTATTCGCTTTACCTCTATGGCGTATTTGTCTTCCAGGTGTTTTGCTACCTCAGTTAACAATACCTCTCTCCTGGCCAGCAATATGAGTTGATAACCCTGTGCAGCAAATAAATGTGCGCAGGCTTTACCAATACCCGAAGTGGCTCCTGTAATTAATGCAATTTTTGACATTACTGATTCCGTTTTTTTATTTAAGCAAAGCTATAATTTTTTAAATAGACACGCTATTCAAAAAATAAACTGAAAGTTACATGACGCAGCATCAATTTGTCTATCGGCGCAGCATACCGGGTAGGTTCATCTTTTAAGACATCTTTTAGTGAATAAGACAGCTTTATCTCAGGTGACATTTTAAAATATTCAAAGTAAAGGTCAAAACCCAAACCCGCTTCATAGGACAGATAATTACGCTTATTGTTGATAAATTTCTCGGCGGGGTCCGTAATCAGGCTATTGTTCGTTTTCTTCTTGGATGAAATATCTGTCGTAAATTTAGCACCGCCAAGCATATAAGCTCTAAAGTTATTTCTTCTGTCAGATTTAATCTTTATGCCTAACGGAAATTCAACCAGCGTTGCCTGTGTTTTCTTTTCAACGTCATTCGTGCTGTTATCATACTGATAGTTTAATATGCGATCGTTAAATACGAGTGTCGGTGTAAATCTAACATCTAAATTGTCACTTAAGCGTTTATTCACTACAAAACCTATCCCGAATCCGGCAGATGGCACTGCAGAAATGGCTTTTAATCTTGAAGGAATCAAACCAGGATTGTCCTGATCTATATAAGGCTCGCTCCTCCAGTTGTCTTTCTTTAGTATTTTGAATTCGGATGAAACATATTGAAATGTGAAGCCAAAATGCACATTGCTGTCATCTACTCCACCACCCCAGTTTTGAGCTCTGGCAGGCCCCGCCAGCAATAAACATAAAATTATAAAAACTGGTTTTATCTTCATTTAATGCCGGTGTAAATTGCACTTATACCAAACGTCAGACGTCTGTCTTTAGTATCCTTAAAACCCACCTTATCCATCAACATCGTAAATGCCCCGCCATCAGGAAAAGCGGCCACCGATTCTGGCAGATAGGTATACGCCCTGTTATCTTTTGAAAACAATCTGCCTAAAAAGGGGGTAACATGTCTAAAATAGAAATTATATCCCTGCTTAACAGGAAACTGCTTAGGTTTCGAAAATTCAAGAATAACAATTTTACCGCCAGGCTTCAATACGCGGTACATATCAGCCAAACCCTTTTCCAGGTTCTGATAATTTCTGACGCCAAAAGCGACAGTTATCGCGTCAAAATGGTCGTTTTCAAAATGTAATCCTTCAGAATCACCCGTTTGCACCGAGAAAATGTGCTGTAAATTTCTGTCATGAATTTTTTTACGTGCCACATCCAGCATTCCTTCAGAAATATCGACACCTATTATTTTTTCCGGACGCAGGATATTTATGGCCTCAAAAGCAAAATCTCCGGTGCCGGTTGCCACATCCAGCATAATACGCGGTTTGATGGATTTAAGCTCCTTAATAGCCTTCTTGCGCCACATAATATCTATTCCCAATGACATAAAGTGATTTAAAAAATCGTAGGTTCCTGATATGTTATTAAACATGGCAGCAACCTGCTCTTTTTTTGTGGCCGTCTCTGACTGATAGGGTGTAATGTTTTCGTTCATGGATAGCGCAAAGATAAGTATTGTTGAAAACTAATTTTCTACCTTTGTCATATGATTATAAAATCAGCAACTTTTATTTGCAGCAATACCAAGGTATCGGCACTACCTCCACCAAATATGCCGGAATATGCTTTCATAGGCCGTTCAAATGTTGGAAAATCATCACTGATAAACATGCTGGTCAACCAGCACGGATTGGCAAAAACATCCCAAAGGCCTGGCAAGACGCAACTGATCAATCATTTTTTGATCAACGAAAAATGGTACATCGTAGATTTACCGGGCTACGGATACGCTAAAGTTTCTAAAAGCAGCCGCGAAAACTGGGAAAAATTCATTAGGAACTACATCACAAAGCGCGAAAGTCTGCAATGTGTTTTTGTACTGATAGACAGCCGTCTGGAGCCGCAGAAAATAGACCTCGAATTTTGCTGCTGGATGGGTGAGATCCAGATCCCCTTTGCCCTGTTGTTTACCAAAGCCGATAAACAATCGTCTGCCAAAACAGACAAAAATGTTGCGGCCTTTAAAAAAGCGCTAAAGGGATGGTTTGAAGAAATCCCTCCATACATGGTAACATCTGCAGAAAAAGGGCAAGGCAAAGATGAGGTACTCCAATTTATAGAAGAGGTAAATCAAGACTTTGTGATGCCTGTATTTACCCCCAAGGAAGAACTGTAAAATAAAATAAATGAAGAAATATTTTTCACTGGTACTATTCGCCCATTCTGTTTTCGCCTTACCCTTTGCGCTGATCGGTTTTTTCTTAGGTGTGATCAGCACTCCAAATCCTTTTAACTGGATGCTTTTTGTCCAGGTTTTGCTATGCATGATCTTTGCCCGTAACTCGGCAATGGCATTCAACAGGTTCCTGGACAGAAAAATCGATGCCAGAAACCCCCGTACTCAAATGCGGGATATCCCATCCGGAAAAGTTTCATCAAATGAGGCGCTTATTTTCGTTATCATCAATTGCATACTTTTTATCATAACAACGTTTTTTATCAATAGCCTGTGTTTCTACCTTTCTCCAGTCGCGCTTTTTGTCGTGCTGTTCTACAGCTATACTAAAAGATTTACTGCGTTATGCCACCTTGTACTCGGCCTGGGACTTTCCCTTGCGCCGATAGGCGCATACATTGCAGTTACCGGGGCGTTTAGCATAGTGCCTGTCCTTTATTCGTTCGCCGTGCTATTTTGGGTTAGCGGTTTTGACATCATTTATGCACTACAAGATGAGGCCTTTGACAAAGGTGAAGAGCTGCATTCGATTCCAGCCGCACTGGGCATAAAAAATGCCTTAAGGTTGTCTGTTGTTCTCCATACCTTATCAGCATTATGCGTTGTCCTGCCTATTTTTTATGCTGCCTTTTCTTTCGGCTATTTTTATTATATCGGGGTAATATTCTTCTGCTTTATGCTCATCTATCAGCATTTATTGGTAAAACCAAATGACATCTCTAAAGTTAACAGAGCATTCGCAACCACCAATGGCTTTGCTTCGGTGATTTTTGCCGCCTGTTTTTTAATCGACGTTTTTCTTAGAACAAATTTTAATTTATAACTATGATCAGCCTTACCATACCTAAAAAGAAAAGAGCGTACATCCCCCAGTACCTTGAAATGAAATGGGATAATTTGCAGCCCATTCTCAACGAACTTTTATCCCGCGACCTCAACAGCGTTCAAGAACTGGAAAAATGGTTAAAGGACAAAAGTGAGCTGGAAGCGGCCCTGGAAGAGGATTTCGCCTGGAGGTACATCAAAATGAGTTGTGATACTGCCAATGAGCAACTGGTCAAAGACTTTCAATATTTTGCTACAGAGATAGAACCGAAAATATCGCCAATTGCCAACCAGCTTAATCAAAAGTTCAACGACAGCTCTTTCATCGATGAGCTGGATCAGGAGAAGTATTTTGTCTTCATCAGGTCAGTCAGGAAAGCGATAGAGATCTATCGTGAGGAAAACGTCGAACTGCTGACCAGGCTTCAGGTAACACAGCAAAAATACCAATCCATTACCGGGGCAATGAGTGTAATGATCAACGATCAGGAATATACACTGGAACAGGCTGCAAACTTTATAAAAGATACCAATAGAGATGTTAGAGAACACGCCTGGAAAACCATACAGCAGAGGCGTCTGGTAGATAAAGATGACCTTAATATTTTGTTTGACGAGCTCATTGCAATGCGTCACCAGGTTGCACTGAATGCCGGATTTGAAAATTACAGAGATTACATGTTTCAGGCATTGGGCAGATTTGATTACACTCCCCAGGATTGCTATCACTTTCACGAGGCCATAGAGAAACAGGTAGTACCCATCTTAAAAGAACAAGCAGAAAAAAGGGCGCAGCTACTTAGAACAGATCAGCTTAAGCCCTGGGATCTGGACGTAAGCACTACTGGAAAGACGGCACTGAAACCTTTTAAAAACGGAGCTGAACTGATCGACAAGAGTATAGATTGTTTTAGCGCAATAGATCCTGAATTGGGGCAAATGTTAACCATCATGAAGGCAAACAATCTTTTTGATGTCGAGAGCCGGAAAGGTAAAGCACCGGGTGGTTACAACTACCCACTTGCTGAAACAGGGGCTCCTTTTATTTTTATGAACTCTGCCAATTCCCTTCGCGACCTGACAACCATGGTCCATGAAGGCGGACATGCTGTCCACACTTTCTTAACTGCCGACCTGCAACTCAACGACTTCAAACATTGTCCTTCAGAGGTAGCCGAGCTAGCCTCCATGAGTATGGAGCTCATGTCTATGGACAATTGGGACATTTACTTTGACAACGAAGAAGATCTCATCCGCGCAAAAAAAGAGCAGCTGATTGATGTGCTGAAGACGATGCCCTGGGTTGCGGTCATAGATCAGTTCCAGCACTGGATTTATACCAATCCGGATCATAATGCCGCAGACAGAGAAGAAGCATTCAAGCAGATTTACACGCGCTTTGGGGCAGGCTTTGCCAATTGGGATGGCCTTGAACATGAATTTGGAAACATTTGGCAAAAACAGCTTCATTTGTTTGAAGTTCCTTTTTACTATATTGAATACGCTATAGCTCAGCTGGGTGCCATCGCTATATGGAAAAATTACAAAGAAAATCCTGAACGGGCATTGAAACAATACCTTGCGGCCTTATCCCTGGGCTATAGTAAGCCAATAAATGAGATCTATGAAACCGCAGGAATTCAATTCGATTTCAGCTTGAATTATATCCGGGAACTTGCATCCTTTGTAAAGGATGAATTAAATAAACTAGGCTAGGATGTTTGAAAAACTCTTCAGAAAAAAGTCTATCGCCAAGATATTAGCAGATGCGGAGAAAGGCTATGGCGAGCATGGCACCTCATTACATAAAACCTTAGGGGTAAAAGACCTTACTGCTTTCGGCATAGCCGCAATTATCGGAGCTGGTATTTTCAGTACCATTGGCAAAGCAAGCGCTGACGGTGGGCCCGCAGTAATATTTCTATTTATTTTTACCGCCGTAGCCTGCAGTTTTGCTGCTTTTGCATATGCCGAATTTGCATCGATGGTTCCCGTTTCAGGAAGTGCATATACTTATTCTTATGTGGCCTTTGGAGAACTTGTCGCCTGGATTATTGGCTGGTCACTCATCATGGAATATGCCATTGGCAATATCACTGTTGCTATATCCTGGTCAGATTACTTCACCGGGCTTCTTTCTTCCATCAGGATACCTGCATTAAATATAGACGGGATACATCTGCCCGATTGGATGACGATGGACTACCTGACCGCCTTTAATGGCCATAAAAATGCCGATGCGCTGGTCAACGCTGGCAAAAACTACATTAATATTGATGAAAACATCCGTATTGCTAATAATGCATGGGTCACCGCACCGAGGATTGGTAATTTTCACCTGGTAGCAGATCTTCCTGCGCTGGCTATCATCATATTCATTACCTGGCTGGTTTATCGTGGAATGAAGGAATCCAGAAATGCAAGCAATGCGATGGTAATTGTAAAACTTGCGGTCATACTGCTGGTGCTTTCAGTTGGGGTCTTTTATGTCGATACTTCCAATTGGAATCCTTTTGCCCCAAATGGTGTATCGGGAGTTTTAAAAGGTGTCTCCGCAGTATTTTTTGCATACATAGGGTTCGATGCCATCTCCACAACAGCTGAAGAGTGTAAAAACCCTCAGAAGGATCTCCCCAGAGGAATGATGTGGGCCATTATCATCTGCACGGTGTTATACGTATCTATTGCACTGGTTCTCACAGGTATTGTAAATTATAAACTTCTTGCGGTAGGGGATCCGCTCGCATTTGTATTTGACCAGATCGATTTGAAACTAATGAGCGGAATTATTGCCGTGAGCGCGGTTTTTGCGATGGCGAGCGTTCTGCTGGTATTCCAGATGGGACAACCGAGGATATGGATGAGCATGAGCCGCGACGGGTTGCTCCCAAAATCTTTCGCTAAAATTCATCCAAAATATAAGACTCCTTCTTTCGCAACTATAGTCGTTGGTTTTGTTGTCGCCGTTCCTTCTCTCTTTATGAACCTCACCATAGTTACCGATCTATGTTCTATTGGAACCTTGTTTGCTTTCGTATTGGTTTGCGCGGGAGTACTCGTGCTGCAAAACAAACCAGATATCCAAAGGGGTAAATTCAGAATCCCATTCGTGAGCTCCAGATATATAGTCCCGTTTATCGCTATTGGAGGGATTGTAATCGCATTTGCAGTTTATCCCAAAGGAACATCAGCCTTTTTGTTTAATAAGCCAAAAGCATACGAACCATTAACTTTTATAACTGCCTTAAATAATCAGGAACTTGATATCATAAAAAGAGAGATTAAAGGCGAACGGATTAAACTAAACAGCATAGAGCAGCATAGTGATACTGAAGCATATTTAAATACACTTTCTGCAGAAAAATACAGCGAGTTTCTTGAAAACTCTTCAGTTGACCAATCCAAAAAATATGAAAGCGGGTGGGGCTTATTCAAACACAAAATCCCAATGTGGATATTTCTGTTGATCTGCTTGATCATCAGCTATTACAGCATTACCAAAAGTCTGTCGCTTATCCCCGTGCTCGGTTTGATCAGCTGCTTATATATGATGTGCGAACTCGGGATATCAAACTGGATAGGTTTTACAGTTTGGCTGGTTATCGGACTGGTCGTTTATTTTTTATATGGTTATCGGCACAGCAAGCTAAATATCAAAAAAGTGTAGAATATTTTGCCCAAAAAAAATCATTTTTTGAGTAAAAAATATTTATTTTAAAAAAAGTTCCACATATTGAGAATATATCTCTACATTAGAGTTATTGAAATAACAATGTCCGGGAATGGACATTTGTTAAATTGCCCTCCTAATTATCCCTATAATTGCTTGGTTGGAAAACCAGCAATAAAGGCTCCTCCCCGGAGCCTTTTTTATGCCTTTAAATGCCATTTAATGACACTTTTACCTAAATTAGCAACAGTTTTAGCAACAGTTTTTCAGCATTTATTATATTCACCATGTGGAAAACTTTTTGGACAGTGATAATTGCGGTTAGCCGTTAAAGCGACTTTAATTAATTTTGAAGTTCTTGTGTTAACACCTACTTTTGCATCAATAAATGGCAGTATGTTTACTGCACATTTGTAGATAACGTATCGCCAATGTGTCTATAAACCACTGGATTATAGTAGGCGACAAATGCAATCTTCCCATGGAAAACCCTTTCCTGCTCATTGAACAAAGGCTCGAAGCCATTGAACAAAGTTTAAACCATCTACTTTCAACCGTTAACACCAATTCCCCAGTTGTCCCCGATCCTGTTGAGGAAAAGCAAAAGTTCTCTATTTCAGAACTCTCTATTTATCTAAAAGTATCCAAATCAACCATACATCGGTATAAAAACAACAGAATGTTCCCATTTTACCAGGCTGGGAGAACGGTATTCTTCAAGAAAAACGAAGTAGATAAAGCCCTGTTGGCTTTTAAAACAGGCAAAACAATAAAATACTGAGATTAGGATTGTTTATTACTTACTGACAAAAAAAGAGAGAGTCGACGGCTCTCTCTTTTTAATCCCATTAGCAAACCAGCACAAAACACAAAAGGTCCATGAACCCGGACTCTGCAAGTGGTTGATTATTTTAAAAAAATTAGTTTTCATATAAATCGGTTAAAGGCTAATTGTCTGTTAATTGATCGGCTAATAAAAATTGGATTGTAATATCAGAATGGGGTTACCCCCACTCTGATAAAGGGTCAGTTAAAACGGAAGATCATCTTCGGGAACCGGAATCGTATTAAACGAAGGCGCATCTGAGGCCGTAGTCACAGCAGGCCCGGCTTCTACCTTCACATTCCCCTTGCCATGCAGTTTGATATTGTCTGCACGAAAAGTCAGGCTCGCCTTAGCCTCCCCACCTGACAGGTAAGCATTCACGCCCACAGTGCCCGATAACTCTATCAGAGTCCCTTTGGTGATAAAAGGAGCAATCGCATCACCTCTCCAATACGAGCATTCAAAGAAAGTAGTCGTTTGTTTCTGCTCCCCGTTACTCTTGTAGTTCTCATTGATGGCTACATTAAAGCCTACTACTTTTTTCTCTGATTTTGTAGTTCTTACTACCGCATCTGATGTTACTCTACCTGTGATCTGCATAATTTTGTTGTTTTTAAGTGTTTATTTTTTGATTAATTAATTTTTTTCTTTCGCCAGCCCCTTTTTTATTGCAGGTGGCTTGGTTTAAAAGAATAGCAGATCAAACGGGAAATATTTCAAGCCGGAGCAACTATAAGTCCCGGGAGGTGAGCAGCGCAGCCCGCTCATTATGCGTTCGCAGGTGCGAAATCTTTCCTGATCTTAGCTGCCTTTTAACCCAGGTTATCTGTAAGAAAGAGGATGAGGAACGAAAACTTCTTTCGCTGTTTTTTGACCTGCAAACGCATTGCAGCTCCTTGTCCGACAAGGCGTTAAAACTAATACCGTTGCAACCTGCCATAATGAACAATCAGATCTGCATCCAGTTCCCTGGCAAAACCCAAAAAAATCGTCCGTCATCATAGAGCAGGGCATCGATGTATTTCAATTCACTAGTCAACTGCTTTTCAGCGTCATAGTAGCCGATGTCAACAGTACAATAGTTACCACCCCGCACCCGGCCGGACCCGTATTTATTTACATATTGTTTTGTTACCACGTTTTCCATTTCCAGGTTCGCATGCTCAATGACTTCAACCAGTTCTAAGGGTCTGTGACGGATTGTCCATTTTGCCCCGACCCCTTGCTCGTGCTGAGCCAGGCGCCGCTTCAAATTTGTGCTGTAGCCTATATAATAGTTATCATTTTCCAGCCTAAGCACATACACGACACCTGTGTTTCCGAAATCTTCCGCTACTGATATGGTCATTTTACCGCCCTCATCTGGAACACGGAAGCAGCAGAGAAACTTTTGCGGGCAGATATTTCCATAGCTGCGACAATAGAAATCGCCTTAGCCTCACCGATTCCTTTGAATTTCATCAGTTGCTGAACAGAAAGGCCCGTTAAAGATGAAAGGTCGCTTCCGACACTTTTTAAAATCCGCTCGCCAAGAGCAACCGCTGTTTCATTTTTTGAGCCTGAGCCAATCAGTAAAGCAATGAGTTCCGCATCTGACAATGCCGGGGCGCCCTGGCTCATCAGCTTTTCCCTGGGGCGCAGCGCCGGGTCCCAGCTTTTAATCCCATGAGTCTTTGCATCAGCTGCATCTTTTTTCTGATCCAGGTATTTACCCGTCTTTTCTCCCTGTGCGACATTGGTAAAAAGCATGGAAAAAGATTCGATCAGAAAATGAAAGTCGGATTCAAAAACGACTATGCTGGAACGCTTATAAGTGTTGTCCTGCTGAAGGTCGCTCCTGGTGATCCTGATAAACTTGCTGCCTGTTACTGACTTATTAAAATCTATAAAATAGTTCCTTGTTGGTGTACCGAAAGATTCGGATTCGAGAATTTGAGGTTTCATAACGTTTTGGATTTGATGTCCCCAAAGTTGACACCCCACATTAACACCACCCGAAAATTACCTGTGTACAATCATTTATAAACGGGTAATAGAAAATTTACATGGATAAATTTTCGCCAAATCTTGTCACTTATGAGTGAATCATATAAATTAGCTCAACTCTTAAGTTATTAACGCTGTGAATACCAACGACAAAGCAATCCCTAAACTGTGTAAAAACTGCGACCTTCCGGTTCTGAACGGGCGGATAGACAAAGTATTCTGCAGTGACTCCTGCAGGATCGACTACAACAACAGGATCAAAATGGAAAAACGGGTAGCCTTACCGGATTTTGTGAAAAATATTCAAAAGAGCATCACCGAAAACTATAAGATACTGCACAAACTGAAAACCTCAGGAGCGACCATTATAAGTGAGGAAAAGCTGATCAAAATGGGATTCGATTTTAATTACATCACCAGTTATCATACCACTAAAAAAGGTGACATCTACCGCTTCTGCTTTGATCACGGCTATTTAAAGATCAAGGAAAACCAAGTGCTGCTGGTTGTTCAGAAAAATCAGGTAGAATTGATTTGAGAGGAAGTATTCGAATAGATGGAACTTAGCCATCGGCTTGACACATCAGACAGACAAAGAATTTATTTCAAACTTATTGCAGCCTGCATGGTTATCAGTTTGCAAAAACTTATGACATGGAAAATAACAAAGAAATCATCAGCGACCTGAAAGGTCTGATCAATATTTTAAATGACGGCAAAGAAGGATATGAATCTGCTTCTGAGGCCACAGACAGCATAGAACTCAAAGGACTTTTCCTGCAATACTCAGCGCAGAGAGCGGGCTTTGCAATGGAACTCAAAGAACATATCGCTTTGCATGGAGGAGTATCAGACAATGAAGAAGGCGGGATCCTGGGGGTATTGCACAGAACCTGGCTTGACATCAAGCAGGCACTGAGCAGTAAAGAAGATATTGCGATCCTAAGCGCGATTGAAACCGGGGAAAAAGCAGCGATTGAGAAATACGACAACGTGCTGGAAGATGATTCAACTCACGCAGACCATCTAAGCATTTTGCAAAAACAACGCACCGGGATACTGGAAGCATTAAAGGAAGTCGAGACTTACCGCTTAAGACTGGAGCATTAAGGGAATTCGGATAAACCAAAGGCCGGGTATACCGGCCTTTGGTTTTACTTAGCGGCGTTCTTCTTTTCCGTGATCTCACTGCGGATCTGCTGGGCCAGGTTTTTAATGTCCTGCAATCCTTTACGCACCCTGGTGCCGGCAGCACTGTTGCCGGAATTATAAAATTTGTCGGCGTCTTGTTCAATGGCTGCAACAGCCTCTTTCAGTTTTGCAAATGAGCTCATTCTTGTTTAGGTTTTAAGTTGAAAAGGTTTGATTTTTGCCTTAAGGCAATGTTCAAGGTAAGCATATCTTTTAAAAAAGATACGGCATTTAGAAACTAGTTCCTGCAGCCCTAATCAAAGGAATAACTTTCGTGCCGATCAACTCAATAGAATGCATCAGTTGCTGATGGGTCAGCCCCGCATTGTCCATCTGAAAGGTAAAACGGGAAATTCCTCCCAGGGAATGGCTATGGGAAAGCAATTTCTCAGCAACTTTTTCAGGTCCTCCTACAACCAATACACCTTTAGGTCCGATCAGCTGGTCGAACTGCGGCCGCGTGACTGGCGGCCAGCCCCGCTCCCGGCCTAACCTGGTCCATAATTCTGCGTAGCCGGGATAATATTCTGCCTGTGCTTTTGCATCATTATCAGAAACATAGCCAGGTGAATGAAGGCCGACCTTGAGTTGTTCAGTGCTAAAGCCAGCGCGTTCACCAGCCTCCCGGTAAAGATCCACCAGTGGACGAAAACGTTCGGTATTGCCTCCAATGATAGCCACCATAAGTGGAAGTCCCAGAGTTCCCGCGCGTACGAACGACTCGGGTGTACCGCCAACGCCTAACCAGATGGGCAATTTCTCCTGCGATGGCCTTGGGTAAACAGGCAGGTTCTGCAGCGCCGGACGGAACTTACCTGACCAGCTTACAAATTCCTGGTCGCGTACTTTCAGCAGTAAATCCAGTTTTTCCCTGAACAGCGCATCGTAGTCATCCAGGTTAAACCCAAATAGAGGATAGGCCTCAACAGACGATCCGCGACCAACCACCAGTTCAGCGCGTCCACTGGAGATCAGATCAAGAGTCGCAAAATTTTGGAAAACCCTGACCGGATCCGCAGCACTCAATACAGTGACCGCACTGGTCAGCCGGATGCGACTAGTCTGCCCCGCCGCTGCCCCCAGAATCACAGCCGTTGCTGAATCCAAAAACTCTTTTTTATGGTGCTCCCCAATACCAAATACATCAAGGCCAATCTGGTCTGCAAGCTTGATCCGTTCCAGTAACTGCTGCATTGCAACAACTCCGGTTAATGTATTTGAGCCGTACATGGCCGAGGCAAAACTATCTATTCCAATTTCCATATCGTACTGATTAAAGACGCAAATTAGACAATACCCCAATAAACTGCGTTAGCCTAAAGTCAAAGTTCGGGCGCTGGTTATTCAGGATAAAAGCGCAAATGCTTTTTACAAGTTTGCGTCATAAAGACGTTCAATAATAAACACTTGTTTATCAAAAATATACACTATATACTGCATTCGTAATTTTGGGAATTACACGAATATTTCGTAAATTAGCGTCTCCAACGGGGTTAGATGTAAACCGAAGACGCCACGTGCCGCAGGCCTGATTACATCGTTCATTTAAATTTTATTGTGATGATTAGAACTTTGATCAAGCTGGTTTTTGCCTGCTTTATTTACTGCGGGCTTTATTATGGCGCACTGTTTAGCAAAAACCCGCTGCCGCTGATGGGTCTTGCTTTTTTATTTGCCGGGATTTGTATCTGGAGATACGACCGGGGACGGCGTAAAGCAAATTTTAGAAAAATGCAGCAGTGGAAATTCTTGCAATACAGGCGACACCTAAAGCATTAGAGATAACAACTGCTCAAGAAAACTCATAAAGTGCCTGGGTTTATAAGTACGCACATCCGAGCGAAAACCAGATGCCCGTTCAAATGCGCTCAGGGTGAGTTTTTCTTCATAAAAAGTATACCCGGTATCCTGAAACCGGAGTTTCAGAATACCGGGCATTTGATGGCTAACGGTAAGGTCCTTACCATTCAGCCAGCAGGCAATTTTAACATCAGCGATCCGGCCTAACAAGTCACCGCCGTAGATCAATGCGATCCTTTTGTGCCTGAACCGCTCCCGAACCAAATCAACCTGATCTTGGGCCGGACAAACTCCAAAGGAAATAAACAGCAGCTTTCCCATACCGGAAAAACTGCTGTAGTTTAAAGCCAGGAACGCGACTGCTTCCATAGCTGAATTACAAAGAAAAACATGACTGATCTGACTGGGGTTGCTGTTTCCGGCTATCCAGGGCTTAGCCACCAAGGGCACATAGTGAAATCCAAAACGGAAACATTCTGAAACAGTACCGTAAGAAAAACACAGCTCATCATTACTCGGAGAATGAAAACTATCAGCAAAGAACTGCTGAACCTTGAGACTTACACCCAGATGGCTCAGCAGCAAACCACTACCGGGAAACTCCGGATCTGGAATAGGCCTTTTCATTATCATTCCCGATTTTCATAACCTTTTTTTCCCGAATCTTAAATTCCTGCTCCTCATACCTATCCTTCGCCCGCCCATAACCTTCACTTTGCAAAGCAGCTTTCGCGTCCTTATGCTTTCCCCCTTCAAGCGCCTTCAGACCGTGAAAAGCGAGGTAAGTCAGGCCGCCATCAATTAAAATCGAGGCGATCAGCAGGAACCTGTTGGAACGCACCGGATCGGTGTCCACCCCGGTATACCGGAATTTTGTGCCATCACTAAGCTCAACCTCTTTGCCTTTCCGGTAAAGTTCTTTCTGGGCAGCAGTTAACTCTTCATCATTCACCCGCTCCGGTGCCTGGAGCAGATGCGGCTGGGTGTAGATAAACTCGTTGGTTTCTTTGTCGTATTCAAACAGGAATTCCTGGTCAGCTTCTCCCGGACGCTGGACGACTTTATAGATGCCCTGGGACTGGCCGCTGATCAGCTGATCCACTTCCTGCTCAGTGAGTTCCAGCGGGTAATCAACCTTATGGTAAATTGGATGTATCCGAAGTTCTGCTTTACCCTGCTCATCGCGCCCAAGGGTTAGTTTAGAATCAATAGCCGGAATCCGGGTGCCTTCGGCGGTTTGCAGATCATAGATCAACTTCATACCGGTTCGCCTGCCACTGAGCATGGCATCCATTTCTTCTTTGGAAATGATTACCTGACCATTATGAGCCAAACCTGCCTGCTGAAGCTGGGCCATAGGCAGTTCTGTTTCTGTAAATATTTTCTTGTTCATGTGTAAAGTTCTTAATGTGTTTATCGTTTGATTCTTGAACCAGTGTTTTGATCCTGTTCCATCGCACCGGACTGGCCGACAGATTCCGATTGCGAAATATCTTGCGCCAGTTGCTGAGGGTTAGATTTGGCCTCCAGCAGAGAGCCATGTAACCCGTCTTTAGCGGATATTTTGATTTTTTCGCCAGTACCCAGGTCTTCAATTTGTTGCTTGCCGCGTTTTTGATCTTCATTAACCCGGTAAGTAGTTCCATTGTAAGCGATCTCATCACCCTTTGAAAGAACCTGGCTTACTGGTTTAGTGACCTGCTTCGCTGGATCCGCCACCGCTGATTTCTGGTGCACTAGTTTTTCCAGCGACTCTGCCAGCGATGGCATATTTTTCATCTGTTCAGCATTAAACACCCATGCGGTTTGCGGGACCATCTGCCCCTCATTCTCCTTCAAAAAATTTATCGGGGTTGCTTTGGCACCCTTGGGGACCTGCGCGCCCATAGAATTGGCCTGCTTTAAGGTGACCCATCGTGGATCTTCATAAGACTGCATGGCCAGCGCCAGCGCGTTCATCCCCCTGTAGGATTTACCAGTGGAAGGATTAAACGGAATCTGGAAAGGCCGCTGTTGGGGCTGGCCATTTAATTTTTGCAGAAAGGACGTTCCTGCTTCAAGCTGGGCCAATAGCTTATCGGCCACGGCCTCATGGAGTGGTTTTTCTTTAGTCATAAATAAAAAATTATAGGTTGATAAATGAGCGCACCAGGTTTTCAATCTCCTGGTTGATCTGTAAAAAATTTCGCATCAGGATCTCCTCCTTCTTGCCGCCGAAATCATGGTAGACCGGAAGGTCCCTGTATTGCCGCTCTTCTTCTGCAATCGCTTTCAGATCAAGATTAATCTTACAATGGACAGCTGAGGTCTCGAATTTCCCGTCATAATGCTCCTCCGGCTCGGAAGCGATCAGCCCCACCATCTCCCCGGTATTCAGCGAAGCGATCTTACCAACAGGAACAAGCGGTTCCAGCCGCTCATTCAGGGAAACAGAAGTCTTGTTCCGGTCAATGCTCAGGTTCTCTGAGATCTGCTTGCTTTTACCAAGTAGCCTTTCCAGCCATTCCAGGGTGTCCTTATTACGGACAGCCCCCGAGAGTACCGAGCCGATCACCGAAATGATCGTATCAGCCGTATCCTTGCCATATTGCTGCTTGAACTGGGTCAGTTCCTGCAAGCCTAGTAAAAATCCTACTTTATTAGAGCGGGCAACACTGAGCGGCACCTCCAGCTTATTGATCATGATCGAGGGCAGCTCATCCACTACCATCGCGCAGGGACGGTTCCCTTTGGTATTGATCAGCTTGATCATCCGGTTCAGGATCACCGAATAGCAAACCGAATTTACGTTCTGGGTAGTCGGATCATTGGCCAGCACGATCACTGAAGGGTCAGCGGGATCAGAGAACTTCAGGTTGATGTCATCCCCGGAAAAAACCCAAAAACTTTCTTTGGTGGCAAGCCGGGAGATAAAGATCTTCAGCGTTCCGATCTGCCCTTCGAGCTGATCATAGGTCTTGTGTTGGTAAGCGGTCCTAAACGGAGACAGCAGTGAGCCCAGCTCCGGATTGGTAAACAGGATCGTAAAGATCTCGTCATAACTCCGGTTTAAAAAAGACAGCACATGGGCAAAGGTGGAATAACGTCCGTTCTCATGCTTAGAAAAAAAGTAAATGCAGGAAGCGGCAAAGTTGATGGCAGACTGCGTAAAGAAAAGATCCGAACCGCCACCCTTATCGCCTTTTTTCAGCGCCTCCACCAGTCCCTCAGCCGTCTCATTAGCATCAGCCAGAGTAGTCAAATAGGCACTGCGCAGCGGGTTTACCCGCCGGCTCCTGGAAACGTCACTCAAATTGATCACATGAAAACTCATCCCATCTGCCCTGCCGGATTGTTTAGCCAGCAAATAATGGTAATAAGCGATCTTACCCAGGTCCGGGTGCTTATAGTCATACACGCAAAGACAAAAGGGCACCTTTTTACCCAGCAGCTGGCGAATCCCCGGATTGATCACCCCAAATGTCTTCCCGCTGCCAGGCGTTCCGATCGTCATCAGCGCCCGGTATAGATTACAGCAATTGATCCAGCCATCATAAAGCTTCCCTTTATAATAAAACTGCATGGGAATATTGATCGAGGCATCAGTTTCGATCTTTTTAACCGACTGCATAAAGCTCTCCTGCTCCACGTTCCATTTGTCCTTTCCAATTCCGGAACGGATCATCTTGGAAATGTTATCCATCGAAAGGCTGATCGCCAAAGCGCCAAACATAGAACAAAGAATATAAGCCAGGTTATACCAACTGGTGTAAGCAAATACCAAAGCCGAGGGTCGCCCGTAACACCAGAGGCTGCCAAAAAATAGCAGAAAGCCAACTGAAAGCGGAAATACAATCTGCTTTTTAGGATCAAGATAAACCTCCTTTTTGGAAAGCGTTCCGATACTGACAAGGCAGATCAGGGTTATGGTAGCAAACTTGCTATACAGCAATTTGTGGTAAATCGGGATCAGCGAAAGCTTATCCACCACATACGACAAAAGCCCCAGAAAAGGGGCTTTTGCATAAACATAGATCATGATCTCACAAATGACCATCAGGTAGATGGCACACTGTAGGAAGCCATGGAGCTTCTGAATTTCACGGGATTCTTCCATAGAAATAGCTTTAGTTAAATTGTTCCATCAATAGGTTACGCAGGAAAGCCATCCCCTCATTTTATCATCTTTTTAAGCATCTATTTTCCGCTTTAAACACTATTTCACAAAAACCCGATCGTTTTGAGCGGCTCAATCGTCAAAAGGTAAAAACGAACGAAATGAAAAATCTAAAAGACAAAGTAGCCGTTGTATTTGCGGCATCCGGTGAAATTGCTGGAGCAGTGGCCCGTTCATTCGCCTACCATGGGGCAAAGGTGTATCTCACCGCAATTAGCCTTAACGCTGTAGAAGTTTTGGCTAAAGAGATCCAGGCTGACGGCGGTTGGGCAGAGGCAGGCAAAGTGGACGCGCTTAACGAGGCCGAGATCGACAGCTACTTACAAAAGGTCGTTGCGGAGAACGGGAAACTGGATATGGTATTCAATGGTATCGGGAGCTATTATAAAGATGCAGGTAGTGGCACGCCATCAACAATTGCCACCTTTGAGCAGTTCATGAATCCTTTGCAAAGGATTTGCGGTTCTCAATTCCTTACTTCCAGGGTGGCTGCCAGGCACATGATCCAGTCCGGATCAGAAGGCACTATCTTATTGTTCACCGCATCTATGTCCAGGACTAAGACACCCAATATGGCAGGGTTCGCCTCTGCCTGCGCAGCCATTGAAGGACTGACCAGGGTAATGGCTGCTGAGTTTGGCCAGCACGGGATCAAATCGATCTGTATTTGTTCGAGCGCTTTGATGGAGACCCATAAGATCCAGGAAATGATCAGCGATTTTGCGGGCCAATTTGGCATCTCAGAGGAAGATATGACTTTAAACTACACTAAATATGACATCCTGAAATCAGGGCCGACTCTAAAACAACTGGGCGAAACAGCCGCTTTCCTGGTTTCTGAAAACGGGACACCTTTCAACAGTCATATTGTAGACTTTGACGGTGGAAAATTAAATCTATTATAAATAAACTGATCGGGCTACACGTCTTTCAAAGGCTTGCAGCATGATTTATTACCAATAAACAATTCAAATTAATTCAAATCCATATGAAAATTATACACACCGCATTCCTGCTGTTTATTACAGGGACTGTTTTTGCCCAATCAAAACAAGAAGCACAAATCCTGGCATTATCCCATACCATTTTTGGCTGGGAAATAAAAAACCAGGTTGATTCACTTGCTGACATCCTTGATCCAAAATTTATGTTGGTCACCGGGACAGGTGAAATCCAGAAGAAAGATCAATACCTCGCCGTTTTACGAAGCGGCAACTTTGTGCACAATAGCATTGACATTGAAGAAACTATAGCCACTGTTGAAAACAGTACAGCTACTGTTGTTGGTAAAGGAAAATTCACCGTTACTATTTCAGGTAATAAGCTTACCCTTCCGCTTTCTTACATCAAAGTTTTCACAAAGATCAGCGGCAGCTGGAAATTACTTGCCCTTCATTTTGGCGTACTCGCTAACAAATAATAACAGGCAGGGTCAAGAAAACAGAATATTCATCATCTATTATAAATATATTACCTAAATAAACCGATTGAATGGAAAGAGAAGAAATACTTAAAAAAACATTGACCGGCGATATCGTTGCGTTCCAAATGCTGTTTGCCGAATTCCAAAACCAGCTGAAATCCTACCTCTATCGTTTACTAACCGACCGGAACGAAGTGGATGACCTGACACATGATACTTTCATCAGGGCATTTGACAAAATATCCACCTTCAACCAGGATTCCTCCCTTAAAACCTGGGTGTTCAAAATAGCAACCAACCTGGCTTATGATCACTTAAGAAAATCAAAGAGATGGCCGGCTGACGCCCAGGATCAGGGAGCGGTTTTAGCCATCGGCAGCGAAGACATTCAGCAGTCATTCGGGACCGTTCACCAAACCTCCAGTGCAGGGGCCTATGAAATGAAAGAGCACATTGACTTTTGTTTCACCTGCATCTCGAAAACCCTGCCCATAGAAAACCAGGTCGCACTGATCTTAAAGGACATTTACGATTTTCAAACCAAAGAAATATGCCTCATCCTGGAAAAAACTGAAGGCGTCGTTAAACATTTGCTGAACCTATCCAGAGATACTTTGACCAACGTTTTTGATCATCGTTGTGCCCTGGTCAACAAAAATGGCGTCTGCGACCAATGCAGTCAGCTGAATGGAATATTTAATCCCAAACAGGATCAGCAGGAGCAGCGAATGAAACTGGAACTGGTCAAAGAGTCCAATAAATTCAACCGGGCGGAACTTTTCATCCTGAGGACAAAGCTGGTAAAAGCTATTGACCCCCTGCATAGCTCAGGCGCAGACCTGCAGGATATTATTATGAGATGCACCAGGACGGCAATCGGTCAGGTAGACAACTTTTTTGATCAGAACCGGAATAAGGCAGACTAAAAGACATTAAGCTGGAGCCCCTTTCACTCTGCCAGTTTTTCAGTTAGCTCCCAAGCATTTAGAACATTTAGATGCTTGGGGGTTTTCTGTTGAGAACGCCTCTATTCATAAGGTATCCGCCTCCAGCACATCCTTGTATTTCAATTTCAAACTGATCACCCTCCCGCTGACCTGCTTTTCACTGAGTTCAATTTTCAGCACCTTGTGCCCCGGGAAAGTGAATTTCCTGAACACGTAAATATTCTGGTATTTCCGGCGAAAACTATGCTGCCCGAAAAGCACAAACTCAGGCTTCAGCTCAAAAGACTGTACTGTAGAAGCCTTATTGATCTTCTCATCCTCCACCTTAAACCGGACCTCCTCGGTATCGTACCTCAGGTTAGTGGTGTTCAAAAAAGCCACGTCAACAAAAATGTAATCCCCCAGAGTAGCCAAATTATTCACGTTTCCGGCTATTCCATAAGCCTTAGCATGAGCAATGTCATTCTGTTTCTTTTTAAACAGCATTTGAGTTGCATAGGTGCGAAGCTGGTTTTGAGATAAAGAAATGCCCGGCACCTCCAGCGGGCGGGAATGTTCGGGCAATACCTCAACCTCCGTTTGAAACTCCCTGCCCGCCTGATCAGCGACAAAGACCACCCGGTACTGGGCGATGAACTTCTCCCCGGCAATGGTGATCACCGCATCCGAAGGCTCAACAACAAAACTTTTTTTACCTGCCGAATCAGGCGCCCGCTTGATCCGCAGCACATTTTTCAGGGGCAGATCCCCAGCAATGGATTTGGTGGAAATATCCACGTACTGGATCGGCTCAGGAGAAAGAAAATGTATGGTAGCCAGTTCGGGCAATAAAACCACCGGCAATTTCTGCCCGTAAGAAGTCATGGCTGTAGCTAACAGTACAGCCACTAATAAAATTCTGGATTTCATAAATAAAGGATAAATAGTAAACGAATGATTAATAGTTCTTTTGCGCGTTCTGAAGCGCTTCGGGGTCGATCAGGTAGATATAGGAATTGTATTTGATCTTTGCTTTGTTCTTGCGGATCACCGAAGCAATAGCAGAAGAGGTGGACTGAAACACTTTATCGATACTGCTCATTAAAAACTGGTTCCCGGCATTGCTCCCCTGCAGGTTTACCCCCTGCATCGAATTCCCGCCCAGGTCTTTGGTGAATTCCCGGAAAGCAGATTCGGGAACATAGAGTCCCGGCAAACCGTCCGCATCATAGATGTCGAGCTTTACAGGCAGTATCTTACCCCCAAATAAAATCGACTGAACAGTAAGGGTAACCCTTTGATCCCCAAAACCAGAAATCAGCGCATACAAGTAGGTTCCCTTTTTAACCAAACAATTCCCAGCCCTGATGTCTTCCAACAGCCGCAGCCGAATCCTGGATCCCGCATACCCGGTGATGTTTTCATCAATCACCGCAGTAATAAAGCTTTCGGTCTTACCCGGCAGCAAAGTATTGAATACCCCAGAATACTCCCGTTCACGAATGACTTCCAGCTTAGGCTGGTTTTTACGCAGTTCCTCAATTTTCTTCAGTTCCCCCTGCCGAGATTGCTCCGCTTTATACTCCGGATCAGAAGCCTTACTCACGCTGTCCATGTACGCCATTTGAGCCTTGAACATTTCCATGGGATCCTTTTGATTTACTGGCGGCGGGGATTCATATACTGGAGCCGCATAGGTACCCTTACCTGCATTACCGCCAGAGTAAGTGCCCGCGTTACCACCAGCATAAGAACCATTTTTTAATGCTGCTAAAGCAGAACTGAGTTCCTGGTCATGCCTGGACATCCTGGTCATGCCCTGCTGCTGGGCAGACAGGCCGCTGGCATACGGCAAGCCGGTAGAACCAACCCCACTGAACCGCTCTTTCATCATCCGATCAATGGAATCCAGCTGCCCTTGCTCTTCTATTGGATTAACTGCAGAGTTCCCGTCCGCCTCTTTATACTGCTGGTTAAATGCATCCAGCTTATCCTCAAAGTCCCTTTTCTGGACTTCAGTAGAAACGCTTCCGATCTGATCCTGCATACCGGCCTTTTCTTTCACAGCAGCCACAGGCTCCCCGGTGTTCAGCCTGTACACATAAAAGAACAGGCACAAAAAAGGAAAGGCGATCAGCGGGATCACGTATTTGGGTTTTTTAAATCTATCTGGGATCATACTTATTGGCATTAATGGTGATTTGATGTAACCTGTCAATTGCTTTTTCCAGATGCAGGCTGTCTGCCGGGGTTAAGCTGCCTTTACCGATCAAAAATTCGATCTGCTTTTTTATAGCAATAATTTCCCGCAAAGCCCTGGTTTTCTCCATGATCTCAGAGATCCCGGCTTCCACGGGGTTGCGCTGAGCTCCTAAAGCTTCAGCAGGAGTTACTTTCTTTTCAGAATGCCGGAAGACAGTAAAAGAAAGCGCCATAGAAAACAGCATCAGTAAAACCATCAGTACAAATACCTGCCGGGGATATTTAACCAGCAAGGCGGATAAATAAGCCCAGGCCCTGTTAAAGTAAACCGCAAACTCTTTGCGGATCTCGGAAAACAGCGTATGCGACGGGTCTCTTTTAGAGTGAATTTTTCTGAACATTTTCTAAGTCTTTATTTTCAAGGGTTTTCCAGCCTGTGATCAGCAGGCCGTGTGGATTGTTATCACTGCGCGGGATGTCCTTCAGGTAGCCTTCAGTGACCAGCGAGCGCAGCAGTGTCGCGCTGCGCCGGTCAATTTTCAGCTTCCCGTAAAACCGGAAATACTTCCTGGGAATATCCAGCACAATAGAATCCGTTTCCAAAGTCAGCACCGAACTGGAGGAAAGGATGGAATTGAAATAACCCCGCTCTTTGAGGTTATTGAGCTGCTGTATACCGGATTCATCGATCAGGTACATCGCCTTTTTCATCTGGTACTGGATGTACTTGTCATCCGGGGTCAGCGAAAAAAAGATGGCGTGGAACAAATCGATGTGGGCGCGAAATTCTGCGGGCCGGTTCATCTGCACGTCCGTTTGACGGACCAGGATCGGAACATTATTGTCCAGGATATAAACGCTTTGCCTCGCATTAGCTACCTGTTTATAGGCAGAAAACAGTGACAAAGCAGAGATCAGTACAGAGGCCAGCAGGCTGCCGGCGGACACCAGCGAAGCCAGGCGGATCTTGCCTTCAATGCTTTTGATGAGCATAAAAAAGAATTACAAATAAGAGATGGAGCGTTTAATAAAAGAGAAATATCAATCAAAAGGCAGCTTGCTAAAAGAACTTGCCGGTGGCTTTCTTGGCCATCCCCACAACGGTAGAAGAACCACGGCCAAAGCTTGATGCAGCGGAAGTGATCCCCGAGGTGGAGATGATCCAGGTGGAAATACTTGGCACAGTGAACATACAGATCGCCCCGACAAAGAAAACAATGATCACTGTCCCAAAGGACAGGATCCCGTTGCCGGCAAAGACTGCCATTTTAGCCAGGCCGCCTTCAGTGCCTTCCGGACCGAGCAGTTCTTTATATTTACCGATCTCCGAGGTCATGGCATATTTCTGCATCAGCGCCATGATGTACATCACCAGGTAAGCGATCCCGGTGTACAGGTTCACCGCAATGAACCGGGCGATCCAGGTTGAAAAACTATCACGGAATGCAGGCAGGATACTGACCGCCACCGCAAAAGGGCCTAAAATGATCAGGATGCTCGAGTAAATGATCTGGATGATAAAGATCACGTACACCGCAATTCTCAGTATCCAGATGCCGATCAGCTCTAAAAGCTGGGTCATCAGCAGTTGCAGGCCGATAGCCATCCGGTTTTTCAGTTCGATCAGCGGGGTGACTACAGTAGAAATACCTTCCTTCACCGAACTGGTTACCGCATCCCAGGCCTGGCCGTACCAGCTGTCGGATTCCTTTTCAGCCACCTCGGTCTGCGCCTGGAAGGTATACAGCGCATTGGCCACCTTGTTCATGTAATCCGCCCTGGCAAAGCGCAGGTTATTCACGTTGCTCTGCTCGCTCCTATACATCTCCTCGGTTTTCAGCGCGATCAGATCAGTCGGAAAAGCGATCATTTTAGCGAAGGCACCCCACCAGAGGATCACCATCGTCAAACCAAAGGGGCGCAAAAGCGGCATCACTTCCAGCTTTTTATCCCCCGACATCATTTCATAAGATTTAATCGCAAAAAAGATGATCATAAAAATGGCGGCCAGGGCCTTGGCATCGGTAATGAACAGATCGAAATGGGTCCAGATCGAGTCCTTCATCCCTTTTAAAAAGACCATCACCCCTTCCTCATACACCCCATTGCCCTGCAGGAATTCCAGGGACTTTTTGTAATCAGGGGTTCCGGTCTGCGCATAAGACATACCAATACCGCTCAGCAGCAGGACTGCCGTTAATAAATACTTATACATAAGAAATTGATTTAAAGATTAACCCCGGCAGAAAATCCGGGCATAAAAAAACCGGATGGTTGATCCGGTCAGAATGATTAAAAATATTAGATGCTAATTTTATAGTATCGGCTCCTGCCTATTGTCCCAGAAGTACAAGATCATGATTTGATGCTCCGTCACTTTATAAAACATCGAACAGTTACCGTGTAAAACACATTTTCTGACATCCCGATCTTCATCGGCAACAGCATATAGGAAAGGATTTTTAGAAATCGCCTTGAGGCTTTTAGCGACCTTTGCTTTTAGTTTAGCTACAAAAGCATCGCCCCAACGCTCAGCAAGCTGCAAGGTCAATGCCTGGAAGGTTTCTTCTGATTCAGGAGAAAACCTAATTGGTAAACTCATAGATTATTTGAGGTGTTTATTACTGAACTCTGCCAGCGAAATGGATTCGCCCTGTTCAAACTGCTGCAAACTCTTATCAATACCTTTTAAAACATGATCAGGCAATTTAGTCTCTACTACCTGAGGCTCAAACTGAACTTTCAACGCTTTAAGCACAGCTTTAATCGTTTTCAATTGTTCGTTGCTTTCCGGATGTATCAGTATGCTTTCCATATGAACAAATATACAAATTCCTATGCTAAAAAGAATAATTGGAATGCCAATAAATCAATACTTTCGACTTTGAATCACTTGGTTAGCAATCTCTACATCTGAATCTGGATTCCAGTTTTGAATGGGTACCTGCCCCTGCTTTACCTTATCCCGCTCTCCCGTCAAATTGATCGATTTCATTCCATTCGCAGTCCTGGTCGCCCAGGTAGCAGAAAGCACCCTGTACTCCTGCAGCATCCGGTGATAAGCCAGGATCCGGGAACCCCGGTCCATGTCTGCTGTTCTGGCCCCATCTATCCGCTCCTTCAGCACTTCCAGTTCATGCTTGTACCAGCCGTACAAACCTTCAGACAGCACTTTAGCCCTAACCGCAGGGGCTAGCGGGTTTAACATCGAAGCAGGGGAATGTTCCATTACCGGCTTCAGCTCCTTATTGTAATACAAGATCCATAATGGATCAGCAGCAGACACAGCACCGCTGACATTGGCTATTTCCAGCAGTGAAGTGTTGCGAAGTGTATCCGCTTCCAGCTTATAGCCGTTACTCACTCCGTTCATCGTTCCTACCATGCCCAGCCGCTGCGACTGCGGTCCCCAGGCGACAAGCGGCCTGCGGTCGGTATCCGGGTAGTTGGGATGCAATCCCCAGGTCAGCCAGTAATAAGGGTTAAGCCCCAGAAAGCCCGAACCGGGTTCAAACTTCCCCCGGTCCCACTGCTTGTAAACCATGCGCTCCTGCTGGTAGATCATGGCCTTGTCTTCAATTGCCCTTTGGGCATAAGTGCATTGCAAACCAGTAAAAAGTGCAATTAAAAAAAATAATCTGTTCATAAATTTGTTTTTAAGGTGAACCGGCGGGCCGGCTTGAAAATTGATTAAGTAAATAATTTTATTTACCTTAGTAAAAAATCTTACTATGGCAACCAGGACGATTACAGCAAACTCCGCCGAAAAAAACAGCAGAAAAGACAAACCAGCAAATGCAGCTTTGGACTGGCTTGCCAGGTCATGGTCGAATTTTGATAAAATGGCCAGCGTAAAGACCGGCATCAGCAAAGACAGCCTGGTTTCTTTTAAGCAGGCCATCAACATTGATTACGATCACCTGTCCGTTGTGCTTGGAACTACAAAGACGACCTTACATAAAAAACAGGGAAAAGATACTTTCAGCCCATCGATCAGCGAAAAGGTGATCGCTTTAATGGATGTTTACAGCTTCGGCTACCAGGTTTTCGGTGACCATGACAAGTTCAATAAATGGGTTCAGACCGTTAACAGGGCATTGGGCAACCGCATCCCTTTAGAAGTGATGGATACGATTTTTGGAATCGATGAAGTCAAAAGCATTATAGGCAGGATCCAGCACGGAGTTTATTCTTAATCATGCTGGTATACCGTTTATCCAGAACCAGCTATGCAAGCGACCTGGAAGGAACCGGCGCAAAACTCTATGGCGGCCGCTGGAACAACAAAGGAACAGTACTGATCTATACCTCAGCCAGCCGCGCGCTGGCGGTTTTAGAATTCGCCTCCAACGTCGAACTGGAATTTCTTCCGGACGATCTAAGCGTTACTACTTATGAGATCCCTGAAAAGGATATCCTGACCGTTCCAGACAAAGACCTTCCACAAGACTGGGACCAGCTTCCAGCTCCCCAATCCGCCAAAGATTTCGGCAGCAGCTACTTTAAAGACCAAAAGATCCTCTGCCTCAGGGTTCCCTCGGTAGTGGTCCAGCAGGAATACAACTATTTGATCAATCCAGAATCCAGTAAATTTAAAGCGGTAAGAGTGATGAACATCTCTCCTTTTGAATTTGACAGCAGGATCAAAAAATAAGGCTACTGCTTTAATACTTTGACTCTCTGACAATATCTACAACGTACGGTATTGGGCCGGCAAATAGCCAGTGAGTTGTTTGAAAGTTTTAATGAAATGACTTTGGTCAAAAAAGCCACATTCCAATGCGATTTCGGTGAGGGTCATCTCTGAGGACTTGATCAAATAAAGTGCCCTGTCAACTTTCAGTTTACGCATATAGGCACCCAAGGTGCAGGAGAAATATTTTGGAAAATAATGAGATATGGTTCCAGGATGTACACCTGATTCGGCCGAGAGGTCCGATAACTGGAGGTTTTCGTTCCAGCGGTCATGGAGCAGGCTGTGAATCGTATAGATCCAGGGTGGCATCTTCTTGTCCGATTCCCAAAGTTTCGCCTGCCGCAAATAATGCAGCAACAACATATGAATCGAGGTTCCTGTAAAGGTGTCATCGGCACCGAGCTCCTGGAATACCTGCAGCATCAGGAATTTAGCGTCCGGCGTTTTATTGATCATCGCCGCAAAACTTTCTTCTTTCAACCCATATTGCTGAAAAAAAGCGTTGTCCATCTCCAAATTAATATGTGTGGAATTTTGCATATTGATGATCTGGTGCGGCTCTCCCGGCATATAAAAGGTTGCCTTTCCCGGCAACCGCTCATAAGAAGATTGTTTTTTCTCCGAACACCCCCCATTGAGCACAAAACTGATATGGGCATTAACATGGCAGTGCCAGGCGTCATTGAAAAGCGAGCAGTCATAAGTACTCACACTAGCGAGCATCTGCTCATCCCTGATCTCACGGATTACGCCTCCTACATATTCTCCTTTTTCTAATACCTGCATGTGGTCTGTTTACAAGGTTAAATTAGTCAAATTGTTTCGATAGCACAAACATGAATCTCATACTATTTTTTGGAGAACCGGTGACTTACTTTTGAATCATGAAACTCATTAATACAATCCTTATTCTTGGCGTGCTGCTGTCGAGCAACTCCGTAAGTCGCGCGCAGGGAACGGTTCGCAAAATGGACAGCGTTTTCAATTGGCAGGCTGAGCATGGAATGCTGATGGGCAACCTGCTAGTAGCAGACAAAGGAAAAGTGGTCTACCAAAGGTCCTTCGGCTATCAGGATCTAGAACAAAAGAAGCTTAATACAGACTCATCGGGCTTTGCCCTGGCATCAATTGCCAAAGTGTTTACCTCTACTGCGATACTCCAGCTAAAGGAAAAAGGAATGCTAAAGCTGGATGAACCCTTTAACAAATATTTCCCTGAATTTATGTTCCCTGATATCACCATCAGGCATTTACTGAACCATACCTCAGGACTTCCTGAATACGAACTGTTCGACTCACTGGCAAAGGCGAATCCTGATAAAATCTATAAAAATGAGGACATTATTCCCGCTTTAAAAGTCTGGCCAAAACGCCTGTATTTCAAGCCAGGAACGAATTGGCGCTACTCGAGTATGAACTTTTGTTTGCTGGCTCTGCTGATTGAAAAGCGCTCCGGGTTGACTTTACAGCAATATTTCTATGCTCATATTTTTGAACCTTCCGGCATGAAACAAAGCTATGTTGACAACCTGATCACCAGCCGGGCGAATAAATACCGTACGCAAAATTATCAGTTCCTTCCTCTTAAAGACAGCCTGGTCAATGTCAACAGTTTGCCGGGTGAACATCAGATGATTTACAATTACGGGGGCTTCAGCGGCCAGGGAAGTTTAACCAGCACAGTAAATGACATGCTTTTATTTGACAAGGCGTTTTTCAGCTATCGCCTGCTCAGCAGCCAATCTGTAAAAGAAGCACTGACTCCGTCAGTACTAAACAATGGTAAAAAAGCGAACACAATCGTCTTCGATGGATATGGACTTTCCTACTATGGTCTGGGCTGGTTCATACCAAAAGACACTACAGGTGGATTAACCGTTTACCATCCCGGAGGCAGGCCAGGTGTGGGTACTCAATATGCGCACAATATCAGCAAGGATCAGACCGTAATACTGCTTGGCAATATCAGTTCAGGAGAAGTTATTCCATCAGCTGTTTCTGCCCTTCGTATATTAAACAGAGTGGCACCCCTGGAGCAAAAAGTTTCTCTAGCAAGGATTTATGCCATTACCCTAGCTGGCAAGGGTAATCATGCTGCCCGCAAAATCGTGGACAGTTTAAAGTCGGATCAGGCCCACTACAATTTGCATCCCCAGGACTGGATTGACAGAGCTAAAGATCTTTTTACTGCTGGAAACAAAGAACTGGCTATGCAGGCCATAGAAACGGGGCTAACTGTCTTTCCGGCCGAATCAATAATGACTGAAGCCTATGGAGATGTATTGAGGCTCACCGGTCAAAAAGACGATGCAGCCTTGCAATACAAAAAAGCAATAGAGCAAGACAAGAAAAATAAGAATGCCAAAGAAAAGCTTGCCCGACTTCAAAAAGGATGAGTAACGTATCTAAAGACGTAAAAAGCGCAAAGAACAATTACTATTGTTTGAGGTATTTCGCCTCCCTGATGATGTCCTCAACATACCTGCGGTCCTGATTGATGAAATCCTGAAAAGGATTCAGCGACTTAACAATCCCCCGCTCCCGCGCCCAATACATCGCTTTCCAGCCGCCGTATGCCAGTGAACAAAGTAGTTGCAATTCCTGTGTGATCTTTCTGAGCAGCTGATCCCGGCTGTTGTAATCTGTCAGCACGTTACTGCCCTCTTTCAGCACAAAGCCTGGAACATCAGTAGCCAGCCGGACCGACCGAACCTTCATTTGGTTCCCAAATTCCTCCGCAAATAGCAACAGGTAAGGCTCACTCTGGGCCATCACCAGCATCTGGTTACTGTAATTCACCAGATCCGCAATGATCAATCCCATATCCCGAACTGCAATGCCGTTTTTTAAAGCGGAATTCACGTTTGATAAACTCTCATAGATCACCGTCTGGACCAGCACCACCGAACCCACATTCAGATTGATGGTCTGCAAATTCTTGTCGATCTTCTCCAGGTACTCATTATGCGTCAGTTCAGCCGCCTGGCGGGCAACCGCGTTTTCACTGACCGTTTTAAAATGTTTCTTGTCATAAACCACCCGCTGGGCGTCTGCCTGGTTCATCAGGCCCGCCGCCATTAAAAGGGATATCAAAGTATGCTGTGAGCTCATCATTATTACGAAAAAAAGGTTAGGAAAATATATCAGCCTGAAAGGCTGGTATTGTTCGGGATCGTTCAGTTCTGTTCATATCCGTACAGCAGACCAAACCAAAAACACCCTCAGAATACCACAAAGGCAGATTCACATATGGCATGAGCCTTGCAAACACCAATCTGGAATAGACGCCAAAAAATATAGTTTAGTTTTAGTTAAGGAAGGCTGGCTGCATCGGATGATGTACCAGCTTTTGTTTTTACTTCAAAAACGCGCATTGCGGATAATCTCCTGTACCAGTTCCTTATCCTTGTCAATGTAATTCTGAAAAGGATTCAATGAGCGCAGCATCCCGGCGGTGCCCATATACTGCATGGAATTCAGCAGCCCTGCTGAAATCTCCTGTATGCCGGAAAGTTCCGTCAGCACATAATCGAACAGTATTTTACGGTCTGAAGCTTTCATCTGGTTAACTGCGCCAATACTCACGCTCAGCCCAATTAGGTAATTCACCAGCGAACGAGATTTACTCACAAACTCAATCTCGGTGTGGTAAGCCATCCCGATCAGCGCAGGATTCTGCTGGGCCATCTGGTAGATCGCCAGCTGGTTTTGAACGATCCTGTTGACCATCGGCGTTGCCTGGATCCCGATGTTTGCCGCATTGATCACAGTTCCCAAAGCATGGTAACGCTGCTGCAATTCCCGGTATTTCATCTTCAGCCGGGCAAGCATCGTCTTGTTCTGCTGCTCATTGGCGGTAGTCACCGCCTGGCGATTCCGCGCCTCATTCTGCAGACTGTATTCTGATTTGGAAGCATCGACCAATTGGTGAATACCCGCGATGTTCAGTGCTTTTTTCTGTCCAAAACCAGAAAAAGTTGAAAGCAACAGAAAGGCATAAAAAAAAGGAAATGCAATATTCAAGTATTTCCAAATGGGCGCGTCTTTCATAAATTTTAGTATAAGGATTTGAGGGTTTGGTATAAGGAATACCATAGGTTAGTATAAAAAACGGGTGATTTGTATGATTACCGTTTAAGGTATTTTGCCTGACGGATCACATCATTTGCAATCTGCACATCGTTATTGATCCAGGTCTGCCAGGGATTGAGTGCCCGCCAGATTCCCTGCATTTTTGCCCAGTACATCGCCCGGTGCATACCATAAGCCATACCCCGTAAGATCCGAAGCTGTGAAGCGATATGATTCAGTAACTTCGCCCGCTCTCCGGCATCCATGAGGTTACTCGCACCGCCTCTAAGCGCAAATGAACTCACCTCCAGTGCTAAATTCGTCGCACGCAACTTAAACTCTCGGGCACCTTCTTCAGCAAACAGGAGCAGCACAGGGTTAGACCTGGCAATGCTCACCGCCTCTCCGACATCATTTACAATATCTATCCCGATGTCGGTGATCTCTTTCACGGTCGTCAGAGAATGCAGGATTCCGGAAACTTCAGAAAGGCCGCGATAAATCCGGTCCTGCAGATCATTTACGATGACCAACTGACCGGACACGGCCATTTGTCCGCGCTGGATCAAAGTCAGGTTGTTATTGGTTCGGTTGAGCTGGCCGTCGATGGTCGCACTGCCTGAATAAATCGCTGCTGAGGTCACCGGATCAACGTAAAGGGTTTGGGAGAATCCGTACAACGGAATGTGCACGATTTGGATGATAACTATGATAAAATATTTACACATTTGATTATTTTTAGTGAATGATAAAACCATGTCTTCAATCGCCATCTCATCAAAATCTATGAAACGCCTTTTCAAATTCCTGGATAGATAAAAATGATTGAAAACTATTTTTGTTTATTGGGACTACCTGAGCAACATTCCCAGAAGATATCTGTCTTTTCAGTGACCCACACGAATGACCCAACTTATAGTAAGCTCTTAAACCAATATGAAAAAAACGTTTATTTCCATTCTATTTGCGCTGATTAGCGGTACTTGCTTTTCACAAACTTTATCAAAAGTTGATTTTATAGAAGATTTAGAATTTCTCAAAAAGACTTTACCTGTTAAGCATACCAATCTTTTTGCAAAGATCACGCAGCCTGATTTCGAGGCGAAGGTAGGTGCCATTATTAGCAGGGCTGATAACTTAAATTATGAGACTTTTACTACCGAACTGTTTAAGTTAATGGTGAGCATTGGCGACGAACATACCTTTGTTGAGCCAAAATTCACTAAAGTTCTTCCCATCCAATTTGGACTCTTTAAGGAAGGACTTTTCGTAACAGGCATCGATTCGGCCAATTCGGCCTTTTTACAGGCCAAATTGGTAGCCATTAACAACAACAGCGTCAATAATGTAATTTCTTTATTTAAAGAAGTTATTCAAAGTGAAAATCAGTCTTATTTCGATGACCATTTTCTCCATTTCATCAATAACCCCGCTTTTTTAAAGGGTTTAGGTATCATTGACTCTGACGGGGAAGCCGAATTTACTTTGGTTGATAAAAACAACAAACACATCAAAATCAAGTTGGCAGCCATTCAAGACAAGGATATTGCGAATGTAAAATTAGCTTTTGCCAACTCTGATCTGCTGTCTAAAAAGAAAAAAGGAAATTACTGGTCCGACTATGATTCCGAAAGGAAAACACTTTATTTCAATTACAATGAATGCAGAGATGAGCAGAACAATCCTTTTGAAAAATTTAATAATGAGCTGTTTACCCTGATAGCTTCGCAGCAACCTGTGAAAATTGTCCTCGATCTGCGATACAATAACGGTGGTAATTCTGGAGTTTTATATCCATTTATCGAAAAGATCAAAGACAGTTATCTCAATCAGAAAGGAAAGTTCTTTGTTCTGATTGGCAAACAAACCTTCTCATCAGCAGTAATGAATGCGGTTGAGTTGAAAAAAAACTCGAATGCCATGTTCATTGGTGAGGCTACCAGTGGCAATATCAACCACTATGGCGAAGTCAGGGGTTTTAGCCTGCCTAAATCTAAGATAGTGATTGCCCATTCTACCAGATACTGGGAGACCTGGAAAGGAAAGAAAGGACCTCTAAAGCCTGATACCGATGTGAAGTACTCGATCAAAAACTACATTGATGGAAGAGATGAAGCATTGATGCAGGTGTACAAGTACTAGAATATACGCAGGCTAGTCGAGGCAGGAACGATCTTCCGTTGGTTAACCTGTGCGACAAACTTTCCTAAAGACAGCCCGCTGATTTTCAGGTCAGCCATAAAAGCATCCAGCCCCTCCGGATAAGTCCCGAAATAATCGGTGTATACCTCGACCGCCATTTTCTCCGGCTTTTCAGTGGTATAGGTCAGGTACTGGGCCAGGCTGACCTCGACACCGTAAACTTCCCCGATTTTGCCCCGCCTGATGTAAACTTCATTAAATCTGCTCCGACCAGCCTTGTTGTCCAGCTGATTAATGGTAAAGATCTTTTTGCGCTCGGTGTCGCTGATGGAAAGCAGGGCCGCGATTTCATCGTACTTGTCTTTGAACTTCCGCTGATCCAGCAGGATCACCGTATCAGATTCAGATATGATACAGTCCTTTAAAATAGGATTGCCAATGATGTCAGACAGACTTTGCGTCACCTCGATGATCTCCCCCCAGAACTTACGTACTGTTTTGTTTAAATACAGCAGGAAACCGGCCATAATGGGTGAGGTAATTGCCTTCCAGGCCTCTTCCAGGATGAGTGCTTTACGCTGGGTTTTACGGTGCCGCATCTTCTGGATGAACAAATCGATGATGATCACCGTAATGATCGGAAACAAAATTTTATTGTCCTGGACCGAGTCAATTTCATAGATGATCAGGCGTTCGGACAGCAAAGATTTATCCGCAGATTCATTCAAAAGACTTTGGAATTCACCATCCTTATAGAACTTCTTGAGCACAAAACGGAATTCTTCCACATCAAACGGAATCTGTTCCTCAGCCTTGATTTCTGGAATTCGCCCCAGGGCATATTCATAAAAAGTATTGAAACTCAATTCCGAAACATTATTCAAACTCTCGGAGCCACCACCACCAAAATACTGCGTATAATAAGAAGAAATGACCAGGGAAATCACGTCGCGCTCAATATGACTGACTGTTCCCTCAGCGCCGCGCCATAGTAAACAGACCAGGGTGATCAGGAAATCTTTCTTTTCAATGTTGTATTCATCCTCCGAAATAGAAAAAGGGTTCATCGTAATCGGCTTCTGCTCAGTATAGGTGATGTACTTTCCCCCATAGTATTTACATAACCCGGAATAGGAATGCCCGACATCAACAATCACCACATCCATATTCACCAGCATATACTGCTCAACCAGGTTATTGACAAAGTAAGACTTTCCGGAACCCGAGGGTCCGCAGATGAACTTATTGCGGTTAACGATCCTTCCCATTTGCATCATCAGGTCCGAAACATCGATCCCCACGGGTATGCCCTGGCGGTCAGTAAAGCGGATCAAAAAATCCGAGGGATCATCTACCGGCAGCGATTCCTTATACAAAAAACACAGCGCCGCATCGCAGGTGGTCAAAAACCAGTCGTAAGCCTTGAGCTCGACCCCGTTGCCGGGAATAGCAGTACGAAACAGCTCCAGCTGGTTGTAGGTGTTCTTTCCCGGTATGATCCCCATTTGAAACAAACTGCTTTCCACGAAATTGCAGGCAGGCTGCAGCTTGTCTTTACCCGCGCAAACAATGATATTATAATGGGCATTCACCAGAAGCTGGTTGTCTTTGGCTACATCTTTCAGCAGCAGATCGATATCTTCCACGCAAAGCAGATTGGCCGGATCAGGGATACCCGAATGCCGCTTGCGCTTCAAAGTCAGCTTTCGCAAAGTTGTTGCCTGTTCAGGAATTTCAATGACCTGGTTGTATAAAATGCAGTCAAAGTCCGGCACCCTGACCAGAAAGGACAACAGGTCAACCGGAAAGCTGCGTACCGAATCATTATCGCCCAGCATGGTGTGACCTGCAATACTTCCAGGAAGCTCAATGGCATCAATGTCCACCAGGCTAATGCTCCTGAAAGCACGCTCACCCAAGCCAATATGGGTGTCACAAGGCGCGAAATTATCCAGGCTGATCACCTCAGCGCTGAAATTCATCCCCAGTATTCTTTTGATCAGTACATTTAGCTCCTTCTCCCGCAAGACGCGGGGTTTAGTCCCTCCGGACTCCAGGATAGCGATGACCTTATCGACCGCCTGCCGGAAGTCCCGCAGGCTTTTAGGATCGTACTGGTAAAAGGAACCCTTTTTGACCTGCCGGGTAATGCTGAGGTAAGTAAATACCTGCACGCGGCTGCGCCCTGCAAAATGAGCATTGTATTTCCCCTGCAGATATTCCTCCGCGGGCAGATGCGGATACTCAGAGCGGGACAAAATATCCTGCTTTTGCAGCAGGTAACCGTTGCCCAGGATCTTAATGATATTGTTAAACAGGCCATGAAACTCATCATATTCAGTTACTGCCCCGCTGTACTGCACCACGGGATTGACCATGCTGATGACCACGGAGAATTCCCCGTTCAGCCCATACAGCAGGTCATAATCCGGATGGGGATCAATGCCGATATACGGCACCCGGAATTCATTCTTTATTTGCATAAATACGGTGGTTGATTTTAGAAGGAAATTGATAATGCCCGCTACAGCGGGTCTTTTGATGCAGACCTTTTTTCTGCTGGGATGCCGTATAATACAGCCCGCCACAGGTGCAGCCCGCCAGCACGATCACCCCTAAAAACAAGCTAAACAGCGCCATCACTAGAGAACCAAGAACAAGGCCCGCCAGCAAACAGGCGATACCCCAGTAAATGAACTTCCCGGCAAAGCCTTTGTATACGAGGGGCTTCTGGAGCCCCTTGTATACATTGTAAACCCTTTCCATCTACAAGCCGAAAAAAGCCTTGATGATCAGCGAGGAAAGCACTAAAAAAAGGCAGGAACCGCCCCAGCCCATCAGCTCCTTGTTGATGTCCTGATCTCCCGAGTTCCATTTGGAATACACGCGCAGACCGCCGACAAGCCCGACAATCCCCCCGATCACCAGGGTGACGTTGGTAACAGGTCCGACATAGGTTTTAAGGGAAGTGGTTGCCGCATTCAGGCCGGTTACCCCGCTCTGGGCAAATGAAGAAGTGTGGGTAATGACAAACAAGATTGCCAGTACCAGTAAATGTTTGGTTTTTCTCACCGTAGTTCATAGAGAATAGCATTAAAGGAGGCCTCGAAACAGACCTGACATAGAAGAAATAAAAGAGGTAACTAAATCCCAAAAAGCCCCTGTAAAAAAGGCCCCAACAGGATCATAAATAAACTGGCAAAGAACCAGCCCGCAACCGCGGGAGTTACATGGCCTTTGCCCATTTGCCAGTTGTAATAAATATTGACCGCGCCAGCGATCCCGAACAAAGCTGCAAGTACCAAGGTGGCATCACGGGCAGAAAAAAACGAACCCCTCAACTGGCCAGTCGCTTGCTGCATTTCAGCAATGCCGGGCTGGGCCTGGACATTTGCGAACACCATCAGGGGTATAGTTAATGACAAGAACCAGCGTTTCCAATCGAATAATTTCATAATTTTAACACATTGATTCATTAGAAAATGGCAGGATTTATAGGAATAAAAGATTGCGGCAATGCGCCAAGGAAAATATTACTTCAGGACTTTTATAAAGCCGTTTACCGAGGTGAGACTGGGTATCTCATGGATTTTCTGCATGAGCAATTTGTCTGGGAGTTTCCAGGGGGCACGATTCAGACGGACAAAAAAGCCGCGCTGGCATACCTAAGTCAGTACTATGCTGCCAGAATGCAGCAACTTACCATCACGAAAATGATTACCCACGGCCCCGAAGCGGCAGTCAGCGGAACGGTGCTTACTGAATCGGGACTGGAATACCATTTCTGCGATATATTTACCTTCAGCAGTGCCGGTAGTTCGATGATCAAGCACGTCAGTTCTTTTCAAAGATAGAAGGATCAGAAGCTCACTGACCTGGTATACTGAATGGCATCCTTTTGTGCCAGTACAAATAACTCCTTGATGGACACCCCTCCCATTCCAACAGATGCAGGCTCAAACTTAGCCTCAACAGATGCATCAGCTTTTGCCCCAAAATCAGCGAGGCTTATTTTCTCGGGAACAACATCCTCTGAGAAGGTCAATACAGTAGGAATGTCCCCACCACCTTCCGGAGCTGCCCGGCTGTCCAGTAAAAACACCATCAAGTAATACACGGCATATCCAATGCCGCAAAAAGTAAAAAAGTTAATCCAGGTCATAATTCTAAAGTTTCTATAAAGTTTTTAATCAGTTTTTTTAGTTCAGGCTGGGTAGCAAACAAATGCTTCACCGCAAAAGCCACCACTTTGATATTGTCCACGCCCGTTGCCATTTTAAAATGATTCAGCATCAAAGCGGTCTTGGCATCCAGCCGGGCATGAACCATACTTTTATGGTCAGCAGTATCATAGCCCAAAAGTTCCCGGTAAATTGGAGAAACCTCCACCGCACCAGGATTAGACTTACCATCAGCCCGTTTCTTAACTACCGGTACTACCGGCATTACCTTTTGATCAGAGATCGAACTGCGCAGCTGATCAGCCAGGGATTTGATTTCACTCATAAGACGGATTACTAATGGCATCAAAAGCCAGGTCATCCAAAACGAAAGAAAGATGTGTGACAAACACCTGGTCCAGTACAGGCTCAATCGCGGGTACCACAGAAACCGGAGTCCTGAAAGTATTGACCCGGCTGAAATCCACCCTATCCGGAATCGGCAAACTCACCATTCCAAAGTTTCCCAGCTGCTCATCCACCTCAGTCATGGTTTCATAGCGGACATTCGCCTTGATCCGGCTGGGAACAAAAGAAATATCCACCGCGGGATTGATCTTTTGCAGCACTACTGCAAAAAGAATTGTAGACTGAAAACTAAACTCGTCATAACAGAACGGACATAAAACCAGGTCCGCGGACTGAAACACGGGGATCAGCCCGTCATCATCCAGCTTTCCCGGCAGATCAATCAACACCAGATCATTTGGATTCTCGTTCAGCACCGAAAGCATCGCAGGAAACTGTTCCAGGTTCGCCGCTAATACCTCGTATGGTTCCGCGTTCTCCAGCAGTTTCGCTTTCTGGTATTTCTGTACAATGGACTGCTGGTAGTCCATATCAATGACTGTGACTTTGCAATTCCTGACCGAGGTCAGGTAATTCGCCAGCAGTAAAGTGAGCGTGCTTTTTCCAGCACCCCCTTTCTGGTTTCCGATAAGAATGATCATGTATTAAGATTTATGAATTTTGTAAATAGCGCAGCGATTTGCTACTTTGGCTGGAAATTAACGTTATGAAAAAGGCATTCCTCATCATCTCACTGCTGCTAATTTTCAACAGCAGCTTCGCCCAATACGCAGCAGAAGTTAAAAAGACAGCTACCGCCATGCTCCGTGCGGAGAAAGCAAACGACTACAACGCCTACGTGGACTATTTTTATCCATCAGAGATCAAATCAAGGGGCGGAAAAGCGAAATTCATCAAGGGAATGCAGTCCCGTGAACCGGCCCTTAAAGCCATAGGGTTGACAATGCCAACCGAATCATTGGGGAAAGTATCGAAGTTTTACAGAGCAGGCAAAGAGCTTCACTGCACCATTGAGTCACTGACTAAATTCAAATTCCCCGATGGCAAAACATCATTACATATATCACACTACCTGGCCATAAGCAGCGATGCAGCGGGCAAAAACTGGAGGTTTATCATGACCAGCGGCAAAACCCCAAGCCAGGTCTGGGCGATGGTGCCAAAATTCAATGAAAACCTGACTTGGGTAGATTATAAAGAATAGTTATAGAATGTATAAAAAGCAATCATTTGCCGGAAACTTCCATTTACTCAAACTTCAGATTTCAGGTAAGAGGTCGATTACTCCGAGACCACAGACACCGAAAGGAAGTCAATCACTGAGTTTCTCAATTTCTCCAATTCAGTCTGGATGTTCGCTCCCGAAATTTCACTAAAATATATCTTCTCAGAATCTACGGTTATACTAAAAGCTACCCCGTGATAAATTACCGGGATTTGAACCTCAATTTTTTTCTTTACGATTTTAAATTGAGTATTTACCGCATCCTTCCAATATATCCTCATGTGGTTTATAAAATCCACGTTAAGTACCGCTAACAAATCTTCTATACTTTTTTTATCACTATTATCAATTTCAAAATTCATGGGGTAAAAGTACGTTGCTGAGAATTGGTAAAAGACGATATCAAATTATATATAAATAATAATTCAACTCCGACTTAATTCAAAAAAAGAATCACCATTTGGCTACCTATCTGGTATTGGTTCTGGCCTGGCGTTTCCGATGCCTGTTCCGCCCATGTATCGCTTCATCATCGATATCATCTGATATTGAAATCTGGATCGGCTGCTGAAAAGGCTCAAACGACTGCTCAGAACTTATTGGCTGAGTTCCTGACTCATGGAACGGCTGAGCAGTTGAACTGCTGAACTGATGATCTGAAGAAGGATTGGACATATCGGCCGGGTCCTCGGCATACCTAATTCCTGATTTGATCTCGGCTTCGATCTTACTATTAAGCTGGTCCAGTTCATCCACAGCATCCAAACCAATATTAACTTCAGAGGCACTTCTCTGTTCAGCCAGCAACACCTCCTTATCCATCACCTCACCTCCTTTAAATACAATTCCCTGCGCATGGTCAATAATCGAATAACCATAGGGAGCCATTCCCGGCTGGCCGTGAAACAAAAACTGCAAGCCAATTTTCTCTTGCAATACCTCGCACAGATCAGAACTGAAACCAACCCCCGCTTTTTCAAAGCCACCCGGCAGCGGAATAGCAACTGAGCGAAGTTCGCAGGAATATTCTTTTTTATACTTATGAATGATCGCCGCGATCTGTACCGCTCTTTTGCTGTCAATCACAGCACCAGCGATCCGGTCTTTGACATCCTGAAACTCAACACTCAAAAGCTTTTTTCCGAATTTGATCAGATCCATCTTGCCACCTGAATCCTTCAGCACATATCCTTTAGCTTCCAGCAGCAGCATAAATTGAGCTTTTGTACTGAAACTAAAAGCCAGTACTTTTTGCAGGTCCATTCGTGCCGTCTCCAGCGCATCCAGCTTCATCAATTTATTCATGTTCTGGATTGCCCGCATCTTTTCAAAACCGCTGTTGATCTTCTTACCCTCTTTATTGATCCGGGTGGATACAATGTGAACGTGGTTATTAGCAGTATCTTTATGAAAAATGATCAGGTAAGGCTGGTCTTTGTAACCCATCTCTTTCATCCAGTTCGTCGCAATTTCAGTTAATGCTTCTTTACCCGTTGATTTGCCTTTAGCTGAAATGGTCACATGGAACTGAGGATAATACGTTCTTTTGTTCCTTGCCGACACCATCTTCAGGTAGTTGATATAATCCTGGGGCATTAGGGTGGTCAGGCCCTGTAATGGACCGAAGCCAGAAACCTTCATCAGTTCCCCCTTATCGTTTTCTACTTTATTGGTATTGTACCTGACCCCCTTAAAGGTCCGGCTCGCCTGGAGAATCTTTACGATCATTTTAAGAAACAGAATCTAAAAAATACACATAGGGTCATCGGCTCGGATGCTCCGTATAAGGATTTAGTGCATGATGATTAAAGTAAATTCAATGCAGAGATAGGAATAACGCCGTGATTTTCAGTCAAAGCCGCATTTTCCATTTTGTCTGCGCCTGTCACCGCCACTCCTATAACTTTGTTTTCATAACTTAAAATTGGACCACCGCTGGTTCCACCAATTAACGGTGTATTAACCAACATTCGCCTTATGGAAGAAACCATTCTGAATCCAACAATCAACCCAGGTGAGAATATACCAGTGTCACCATAATTATGATTAGGAAAACCGGCAACGGCAATATGATCGTTGATTTGAATACTGTCACTTTCACCTGATACGAGGCCCTCATCCAAATCCAGTCCATCAGCGGTAAATATCGCTAGGTCAATGGTCTCATTCCGTTTTAGGATTTTAACGGGATACCTCTTGGTTAGCTCATCTGCTCTGAAAACAGTACTGTCCTCACGAATAGAGTGCTCACACGTCACGAGCCCGTGGCCAGCCAAATTAAAGCAAGTTCCTTGCAGACCCTGGGGCGATTCTATTATGAAAATACTTTTGAGGATCAGTTTCACATTATAACTCGGTGGAACAGGTATCGCAGAAAGTACTCTCTGCTGATTAATCTGCCATATCTCAGGCATAACGTAAATATCCAAATATGCCAGTAAAATATCCTGGAGGTGATGAAAGCTCAATTTATTGGCCGTAAATTTCCCCGTGTATGTGAATTTATCTACCAAAAAAGCATCACTACCAAAAGCACTAACAATTTGCTCTATTGTGGGGTAAGGAGTTGCATTTATCAACAGCTTTGCTTTGGAGATCAATTCGGGCTCTACCGCATCTGTAATATAAACCGACCCACTAACATGGTATGCCTCATGAACAATTATTAGATAACAATCATCATCAAAATAAATCTGAGCATTCCACAACTTCTGGATAAACGGATGGAGACTTGTCCACGCTGATGGACCTCGTCGAATTAAACCCTCTAACAGTTTCATTATCCACATAGCTGAATTTCCGTTCACAGGATGTTTTAGAAATTCGAGATCCGGTACATATTTAGTCATATCCATACAAAAAGTATTTTGCTAGTGAATTTAAGGATTTAGAGTGATTTAGCATCTCCCTCATTTATTACTATGAAATGATCTTCTATTGAGCAAGTGAATAAGGTGACAAGTGAGCGACTGAGCAAATGAACCTTTGAACAGTTGAATTAATGATCAGATGAACAGTTGATCCGCACAACCGGTGAACAAAGTATCAATTGAACAAAGTAACGGTTGAGCTGCCCACCAGCTGATCAGATGAGCCGGCAATCAGATAAGTCGATGAACGGCAGATCAGCTGAACTAGTGAACAACAGATCAGCTCCCCATTTGCCGGATGATCTTGCGCAGGGTAATTTCCAGTTGCTGGTGCTGCCGGATATACTGGTCAAACAGAATATTAAATCGCTCTACGATTTGCGGGGAAAGCAGGCTCCGTTTGTTCATCGTATTGGCGTATTTAGCCAATTGGTTGATGTTATTGCCAGACCGTCCTAACTCCGCTCCCACTTCATCCAGCTGAGTAATCATCAGTTTCGCATTAACGATCAAATGGGATGAGCGGTTCAGCACCCTGATGCGGATGATTTCAGTTTTAGACACGCCCAAAGCAGTCTCCAACCCGCAGATCTGCTGATATTCTTCTTCTGTAAACCGGGCATCGATTTTTTTACTACGCTTGCCGGCCTTCATAGATGGTCTGCCTTTCAGTTTTCTCACACTTTCCATTGGCGTTGGGTTTTAAAAGCTGCCGAGTTGCGAGGTAGCTTGACTCCTGATGGTTCCCTTTCCTTTAGGAATGGTGAACGTTCAGGCAAGATACTTTTTGTCTGCCAGGGGTTCCGAAGGAATTTCTGTCGGACAAAAAGACATCTTGCAGCGTAAAAGCCGGAACGGGCGTCATAGCTGAAAATCGAAGATTCCCGCGAACGAAGTTCGCCACTGCTGGGCCTTCAGCCCAGAATTAGGGAAAAGCCAAATCATCATATCCCATACCGCCATGGTCAGCCTGGATATGATAATCATGATCCAGACTGAATTCGGAAAAACTCACAGGGACCGGATTCGGCTCCCAGTCCGGCGGCAAAGGACAAAACACACCGCCCGGCTCTTCATGCTGTTCAAAGGTGCTTTGTAAAATACCGCAATACTTGCAGGTATTCGCCCAAAAAGAGTCCTCTGCAGTTTTAGAATAACGGTACTGATAAAATGGATAATTCACCATTAAAAGATCCAGCACCCGCTCATCGATCTCATGCGGGAAGCTAAATAAAGTCGGTCCTTCTGACTTAAACCATTTGGGTTCCGGGTTATCAGATTCATCATCGTCATCATATTCCAGGAAAAAATAATGCTTCGCGCCCAGCGCGATCACCGGAATTTTCCTGCGGCATTTCCAGCAGCTGATCTCGGCTGAGGCAACCAGGTATGGCTTTCGGACAATACAGCCTTCCTGGAATGGAATCCACTTTTTAAAAGGGTTGATATCCTTCACATGATCGGGAATAACCCAGGACTTCTGCTCAGGAATCCACCAGGCTCCGAGCTTTTTGACTTCATCCTTATCTGAATAAGGCACATTTAATACAAGAGACATTAGAGAACAATAAGTATGATTGATACTAAATTATTCAAAAAATATCTGCTATAACTAAATCCAACTGAGAATTATTTAAAAAACCGGCTTACTGGTGGCAAAACAGATCAGCGTATTTGAGGGACTATACTATACCTCTTTCGACAACAAGCGGATCTTTTCATTCCACCTTTCTTGCGCCTCCAGATCTGCCCCATGCCGGGTTTCTTTATCATACTCCAACTGAATCTTCTCAAACCTGGCGTAAAACTTTTCATAATTCGCGCGGATCTCTTCTTTATAATTGCGGTATAGCTGACCGCATTCAGCGCATCTTCCACTTTTTTCCCGATAATAAAACCGATCACTATGTGGCCCTGTTCATGATCAACCAGCCTGGCAATATCTGCCTTATTGACCCGTGAAACATCAAAAAAGCTTTTCTCACTGTTTGGAACAACACTCATGGTAAGGCTGACCTTTACCCGGTTAGTCCTGGTACTGCGTTCGATGGCAAACTTATAGGAATAATCTATAAAAGTAGTACTGGCAAAATCGCTGTTTTCAGGTACAGCCCCCTTAAAGAAACTCAGCTCAATTACCGGGATATCTTTGGAAATATACTCCTGGGCTGAACTCTGCAGAATCCCAAAGGGCAGCAGCAGTAAAACTAAAAACAGATTTTTAAACAGATTGGCATTGCGCATAGGATAACGGATCAATAATTTATATCCAAGGATACACATATAGTACCATTTTTAGCGGCCAATATAACTGCTGCGTGCTGCTTTCATCTCCGCTTTGGTTTTATCGTTGTAATCATTATACCCCTCATAGATCGCTGATCTGTCGGTAGAATAAGGCAAAGCCTTCATCCACACTCCTAACGCCGTATATCCTGATTTATCATGGTCCAGGTACACACCAATATCCGGAAAATTCTTTGCCAGCGCAATCCCCGACTCCAAAAGCGCCAGAGAGTTCAACACCAATACGCTACTCCCCGCACCCGGATGATCCTTAAGCCAGCTCAGGTAATTCATATACCCCTCAAACACCACCAGTTTTTTAGGATCAGCGGGAATAAAGGAAACCGCCTTTTTCCCCAAACAACCCTTAAAATACTTATTCCGCACTTCCCATCCCCCCAACTCATTCTGCCAGCCGGCCGCAAAAAAGTTCTTGCGCACCTTCTTCTCATCCTCCACGTAATAAAAAACCTCGGACAACCTTCCCGCGCCCTGCTCAAAGATCCCCCTGGACCGCAGGTATGCATTGATCCCATCGGTAGTTCCGAATGGCTTAACGCTTTGGATCTTGTAATTGGGCAGCTTCACCGCCTCCCGGATTCGCGGACGATCCCCGGCACTTACCCCTAAACTATCAGAAACCACCAGGTCACAAACCTGCTGGATCTTATCCACTGCTTCCGGAAAAGAAATCCCCTTCCAGTACAGCATGGCGAAGTCAATGATGTTACCCCCCTTACCCATCCCGTGGTCATACCAGAACTGCCGGGTCTCGCTCACGCTGAAAGAAGCGTCCGTATCCGAATCCCGGAGCATACTCAGATACATTGTTTGCCTGCCAGGCTTCCCATAAGGGGCAAACCCCAGCCGGGATAAAAAATCCACCATGGAAACCTCCTGCTTAATCTGTTTTGCTTTTTGTGTCAGAGAAATTGAACTGTTCATACCTATAGATTTTGTTTTTCAGCAGCTAGCACGCTTACAGCAGCAGCTACCCATTTATTATTTAAGAATATTCTATTATTATGTTGGCCGAAATACCCGACATCAAACCCCACCCAAACCACAACCAGCGCAGACCAGCTGCCGAAATACCGGACATCAACATAGACCTGCCGAATTACCAGACATCAAAGCCGAAATACCGGACATCCCAATCAAAATACCGGACATCAAAGCCGAAAAGCCGGACATCGAAAACCCCAATTGCCGAAATACCCGACATCAGAATCAAAATACCCGACATCAGTGCCGAACTACCGGACATTGTAGTGCCTTAATAACCCTTATATATCTTCAAAGAAATCTTGGTTTATATTCGATTTATTCTATATTATTGTAAAAAATTACGCTTTGGCAACAACTATTTCAATTGGTATTCGGGTTTCTCCATCTGTTGTGTATTATTCAATTCTTAAGGAGCTAGACGAACAAATCGAGTTTTTAGTGGTAGATAAACTAATCTTACCTGCGGCATTAAGTCTTCCGGAACAATTAAAATTCATTAGAAACACATTTCTTGATATTCTGAGAGAATTTGATGTCACCGTAGCATGCATACGGGTCACAGAAAGTAATGCTCAGTCTGCTCATTTTGGTAGGATTGGAATAGAGGCAGTAATCCAGGAATTATTCGCCAGTTCTTCAATAGAACATTATTTCGTAGGTGTTATTTCTAGTATTTCGGCCAAACTTGGCTTTAACCGTGACCAGTTTAAAGGATATGTCACTGGAACTACTAATTACGAAAACATCGAAGAATGGCCTGATTTTAAACCGGAAAGTAGAGAAGCTCTTTTGGCAGCCTTTAGCGCCCTTAAACTAATATAGATATGCCATTAGGATTACAAACAGCTAGTTTAAATTTTGAAACACTGAAGGAGATCGGTCAAGCCGGAAAAAATTCTCGTGTTTATATTGCCAATGATAAGCAACTGGAGAGTCAAATAGTCATCAAGCAAATTAAGAAAGATAGTCTTACCTATGAAGGAGACTATTATAAAGAGGCTAAGATTCTCTACAATCATGAACATTCAAACGTTGCCAAAGTAAATTATGGATGCGAGGATGATGAACACGTCTATATCGCCATGCCCTATTATAGGCGAGGATCGTTAAAAGATATAATTGATAAAAGGTTTTTAACTAACAGAGAAACCATACGTTATGCGATCCAGTTTTTATCAGGCTTAAATCACATTCATTCTAATCGGCTTATGCATTTCGACATTAAGCCTGACAATATATTTATCACTGATTCAAATGAAGCCGTATTGGCTGATTTTGGTCTGGCTAAGGCGATGAATATCTATGATACGGCAGCTCAGTATTTTGTCTATAGTAAACAGCAACCTCCTGAAGTATTTACTGGTGATGATTATACATACGCATTTGACATCTATCTTGCCGGACTAACGCTTTACAAAATGTGCAATGGTTTGGATTCCTTCGAACTTCAGTACGCTGTTTATGGTGAAGACACTGACTCCTACGTTAAAGCAGTATTGAAAGGGGAATTTCCTTCCAGAGAGAAATATTCCTGGCATATTCCAAATGGCTTGCGTAAAGTGATCAACCGAGCACTCTCCCCCGATCAAGCCGATAGGTATCAAACTGCACTACAACTAATAAATGCATTAGGTGCAATTGATGAGATGATGGATTGGAAATATGCAGTAATTACTAATGTCCATGTTTGGAGCTTAGACCTTGACGATAAAGTAATTACAATAAAATTGTCAAACAATGGTCAGCATTATTCTGTTCTAACAGAAAAGTTCATCAAAAAGAGTGGAAATACTACAAAAATTTCCGACCATTGTAATGCTAATATTATTAGCAAAAAAGATGTAAAAAAGATAGTCATTGCCGCGCTCAAAGCACTGTCATGAAAAAGAAAATTGTCATTAACGGTACAAACCTAACTCGCGAAGGAAAACTTTTTCCTAGCACCGACCCTACGGCGTCAAAGACTGGGAAGTTTGTGCCTGTTAATAACGTTCAAATTGAAAAGCTTAACGGATACTGGAAAGTTACCAAGAAGAAATAAACCTTAAAATCGTGAAGTGAAGACTTTAACTAGGCTTTAAAATTTCACCAGACCGAACCAAGTTCATCGCATGACCAATACTAACTTCGATGCCCATGGCCGCATAGTAGGCTTGCGCCAGCACCTGCGCTTTCAGCTCCGTATCCACATACACATCAGCAAGCCAGCTTTGAAAAGGATCTTTATCAGAATCCACACCAACACCATTACTCCTACCACTACTCCCATAAACCATCCGAAGTCCCGACATCAGCCGGAAATAAAAAGAATGCTCAGCAGCAAGCAATCGCTTTGACGCTAGCGGAACAAACACCAACCTCACCATAAAAGCATTCCCACCCACAAAACTAAACCCAAACCCAAACTTACCCACCGACTGGATATAACAAAGCATTCTAACCAGATTCTGCTTCTTATGAGAAGCCCGGATATCCCTGATATCGGCAAACTCACACAACCTGTCCAGTGGGATCACCGTCTCGGATAACCCGGAAGAAGTCACTACATGAGAAAGCTTAGATAAATACAGCAATAACTTCTTACGGGAATCCCCACCCCTTCCCTTACCCACCACCCTATAACTCTCCGCATTCAGCGTATAATAACGCGACAAAAACCCCGAAAGCAATTCATCCGACAACCGGATTTCATACACCTTCTGCTCCTTAGCAGACCGGCTAAAATTTAGCCGGAGGTCTTTTAAAATCGGAAAACTATGCATAGAGATCACCGCATCCTTCTCCCTAACATCATAACGCGAAGAAAAAATAATATTCCGTTCCATCATACAATACAGCGCATAATCCAGCACCGTAGCAAACTCATAGCCCTGGATCACCGGCGCCAAAGCCTTCCCCGATAAAAAATCCGGGCAAACCACCGCCAGCTCCTGCCTGGTCCTACCCGTCTGCGCACAAAACTCCTGCATGGTAAAGCGGGTATACCCAAAAAGACCAACCTTCAGCCGCCGGGAAATAAACACAATAAAATCCTGCACCAGCCCCGCCTGGCTACCAAAAGACCGCTGGATATCTTTAATGTTATCGGCAACCGCCCGGTCGATGCGACTGATCGCTTGATGATTCATAAAACCAGATGATTTAAATCCAAAAGAAAGTGCCGATATTACATTATTAAAGCATATTCCCCTTCAATGTTATATACGCAATGACAAAGAAAAAAAATACAGGTGTTGATTTTGAAGCCGCCGTTAAAGAGATTTTCGAAATGTATTACAAGAAATACCCCACAGCGACTTTTGAGAGAAATGTTATGATGGACACAAAATATGGCAAACGTGAAGTCGATGTGCTTATCACTGTGCCAATCTCCGATTATAACTTTCAAATAGTTGTGGAGGCTAGGGATTTCAATTCCAAGTTATCCATAGATAAAATTGATGGATTCCATTCCAAACTCGGTGACTTGAAGGTTGATAAAGGCATTATTGTTTCCAAACTTGGTTTTTCGTCAAAGGCAATCAATAAAGCAAAGGCACTTGACATTGGATTGTATTCATTACGGGAACAAAAAGCGTTTCCAGACCTAGATAGTATATTCTTTTTAATCGAAGAGGTTAGCCCAATTGCTTTTGAAGCGGCATTCACTATGGACCGAGCAGTTATGATGACGAAGCCTGATTCTTTTATCATACGAGACGAAGTTGTCATAAACGGCCAGAATTTCGAAGACAATTTAAATATTGGATGGGCAGATAACACTATTAATTTTGATCTTAACAAAGATCAACAAGATGTAACTATACCTTCTATTCAACCACCCTATGTTTTGAAGTATTATGTTGATGACCGAAGAGGGATAACTAATACAATGCCTCTGAAAGACCTCAAAATAACAGTGCATCTTGGTACAAAGTATTTTATAGCTGACATAAACGCCTTGAACAAACACAAAATCTTAGAAAACATTCATAGAGGCCAACTACACTTCTTTGTTAATGAACAATCAATTAAAGACGCTATCGATAACTTAAATCCTGTTACGCCCTCATTTGCCAGTACCTTTTTAGGAATAAAAGCAAGGATCAAAGTAAAAGGAAAAGCTGAACTAAGGATTGAAGGTTTGAATATCCGTCCGGGAAAGAAATAAAAAGAGATGCTGGATAATACCAACCTCTGCTATCCGCATAGTGTGAACAAATACCTCTAAAACTGGCCACCGATGGTTCAAGAGCCCCCCGGGGAAAGAATAACCAAATTCGCCGTATTTAAATAAGCCCCCCAATACCGGGAACTGCGAATAAAATCTACAAAAATGATCCCGATCAAAAACAAAAAGACGGACCAAAGAAAAAAGCCAGACCATACCTGGCCCCTTAAGGTGCTGTACCACACCTTCGAGATCCGCTGCATCTTCCTGGACATCTTCGGCTAACCATCCGAAGACAACTAACCCACTGCGTTAAAGAGTGTTAATATTTATAATCCAACGACACATATCGCTATTTTGGTTAATGCCTCAAAAAATAAAAACCACAACTGCACAAAAGCTGATCCTAACAGCCTTCATACTCCTGATTACATATTCAGCGGATGCTCAAATCAAAAAACCAGCCGACACCATAAAAACAGATACAGTCCAAAACGCTCCTTACAAACTCAAAGAAGTCAACATCAAAGGATACCGCAATACCAAAATGGACAGCCTCTACAACAGGAAACAATTTGAAAACATATTCAAACACAAAGCCCCCGGCCTCAGCTCCCTACTCAGCAATAAAGTAAGCTACAATAATCAATATAGCCCATTCCAGCAATCCACATCTTCCATCGCAGGGATCAACCTGTTAGCCCTTCCCGCCCTGTTCACAAAAAAAACCAATCCAACCAGCAAACTCCAGCGACAACTCCTCAAAGACGAACAAACCGGATACATCAGCAAAACATTCTCAAAAACCCTCATCAGCACCATTACCCACCTCCAAGGCGATTCCCTCCAACAATTCCAGGAACGCTACACCCCCACCTACACCCAGGCCAAACAAATGAGTGCCTACCAAATGATCATCTATATCAAAAACAGTCTGAAAGATTTCAAAAAACCAAAAGCCCAGTAAAACCCAACACAAACCCCGAAATAAAACCACCAAAACAAAAAAAGGAGGCGGATAAAATCCGCCTCCCAAAAAACTAAAACCCGGGGCTACCCACGTAGCGTAACTACATACCTATCAAAACTGAATGCCTAAGGCTCAGGATCCCCCTACCAAACAGCCGCACGTAACCATCAGGAAAAGAAAACCCCTGCACTATAATTCCCTGCTCCCGCAGAAAACGCTTCACCCCAACAGGACAATGTACAATCAGAAAACCGGATCACTCCTTCAGTTTAATGACAGCAAAGAAATACCAACAAAACGGAAACGGCTGGTCGATAAGCGGTGTATACACCAGAAGAAATATCTGATTAGCCAAAAAGCACTGGTGTAAAGCCGCAGATAAGATTTATACAATGGTACTCAGAATTACTACATTAGCGTATGGAACACCTGCGCTTACTCGACTCAAATTATAAAAACGAAGAATTTTATTCCAACGACCTACAGGCATTATTTTTAGGTGGTATCAAACCGCTCAATATTATAATTGGTGCAAATAACAGCAGGAAAAGCCGGTTCCTTCGGAAAATCATAGCGACTGAGCGTAAGCTGATTGTGAAGACGCCAACTGATCTTAACAAAATTGTTCAGCAGAAAAATGAAATCGAAGAGGCCTGCAAACCTTACAAGGGCCTGTTTGAAATGCACCTAATAGAATTCGAGTTCACATCTCCGCAGTATAGTAATGAAAAGTATATTAACATTTCAAATGTTTTTAATAAAAAGAACCAGGGTACGGCCTTAAGTTTGATGAGTATTCAAATACTTATCTCAAACATTACTGATCTGCTCTTTACCAGCGCAACTCAAGACGATACAAAAAAAATTAAGAAGTTGATTTCCGAAGCTTATGATGCAATCGAACTGATCTATGACACATATATTAGGTTAAATAAGGTTATAGGCAGGCATAATGACCTAGGAACCAAAAGACCATCATTATTAAACTCAGGAATTCGTTATTCAATTCCAGGTGCATCATATCAGATTCCTGAAATTAAGGTCAAATTAGATATTTTGAAAAAAGCCTTTGATAAAATTCAACTTTACCATGATGTAGTACCGACATTACATGATGTCCCGATGATTTATATACCGGTGCTAAGAACCTCAAGAAGATTATTACGGGCAGAGAATAAGGAATTTGAAAACACCTTAATGAATCAATATAAGATGGAGCCCAATTCAAAGCTTACACTTGAGACAGGACTGGATCTCTATGAAAAAATAGATGCAAAACGAAACGGCCTGCTCCCGCTGAGGGAAAACTTCACAGATTTTGAAAACTTCATTAGCGAAGCATTTTTTCAAGGTAAAAGAATTGAAATTGTTGCTGTCCGTGATGAAACTAACAGTGCGAATCTAAGGATCAGTATCGAGGGTGAAATTCCAGATGTTCTCATTCACGATCTAGGTGACGGAATCCAAGGGATCATTAACCTGCTATTCCCCGTTTTCACAGCCGCCGAAAATACCTGGATATTCATTGATGAACCTGAGAACCATCTTCACCCCGGTTATCAAAATCTGTTTATAAGAACCATTTCAGATCATCCGAAAATACGGGAAAAAAATCTTAGGTTTTTTATCAATACCCATTCGAACCATATTCTTACTGAAGGTATGCTAGGGGGCACCGAAACAGAAATTCTTGTGTTTTCCCGAAGGGACAAAGACTCTTCAGACATATTGACTTTCGCAGGGAACGAATATCATACACTGGAGATGCTTGGTGTGTTTAACACATCCGTATTAATCAGCAATTGCTCTATCTGGGTTGAAGGGGTAACAGACCGCCTTTACATGCGCGCTTTCCTGCAAGCATATTGGAAAGAACAGGGAACCCTGGTTCCTCCAACGGAAGGTCTGAACTATAGTTTTATGGAATACGCCGGCAACAACATTGTTCACTACAATTTTGACCACGGACTAAAAACTGAAGATCCGGAGGTAGGCAAACAAATCAAAGCGTTTTTCCTGCATTCTAAGATTTTCCTGCTTGCGGATTCGGACTTTGCCAAAGACAGGCGCCATGCCTTTTATGAGGACATCAGTGCTAAACGAGACAATTTCCAGTACTTTAAAACGGAACTACCGGAAATTGAAAACCTCCTTCCTGATGAGATCCTGAAAAACTGGCTCATTAATTCGCTGAAATGTGATGCCACCGAAGTAGAAAAAAGGTTTGAATCAAAAGCCAGCAAAATAAAACTCGGTCAATATCTCGACCAGCATTTTTCAAAGGGAGATAAAAAGAGACGGTTTATGAAAGACAAGGAAGGCGGCACACTCAGATCAGATCTTAAAGCCTCACTTTGCGATTTTGTTTACAATGGTGTATTAAATAATACGATCAGTTGGAACCAGTTGCAGAGAACTCCAATCTTAAAAGAACTGGTTGAGCAAGCAAATGCCTTTATTCATGCTGCTAACAAAAAATAGTCATTATGAGCAATATCCACCATTTAACTACACCAAGAATAAAACGGAGACATAAGGGGCGTAAGCCCCTTAATTGTAACCCAAAAATTATACACCGGTGGATTTACTAAACTCATAGAAAACTTACCAATAGAAATATCTAAGTTTGTAGCATAAAAATATTTGATAGCGACAGCTATTTGAACTTGTCTTGGAAACCCGCTAAATTTTTAAGTGTACAAGGGAAAATCAGTCTGCTCGCCTGCGCAACAGCGCGGGCGCAGCTGTTTTCTGTACACAAGGTTCTTAGCGGGACCTCCAAGACGGATTATTGGTTGCGTCCCGCGCTATTTCGTTTAGAATTACTGTTTGGGGATAGGCAGTATAAAACCGGTACAATAACACACATGAATGAACTTTTAACCGCCGAAGTCCTGCAAAGACCTATTGCAGAAATCGGAATGAGTAAGGAATTTGAAACCGCAACGGAAACACTCCGTATCCGTACTTTATCACAACTGGCTACAAAACCAATATCAGAAGTAGAAGCACTTCCGGGCTTCAACTTACTGCTAATCCACGAATACATAAGTTTCCTGGAAAGCCAGTGTCTCGGCGAACTTATCAAACCTTAATGCTCCCTTTCAAAATAATAAAAAGCATCCCAAAATCCTGAGACAATCCAATACTCGGATCACTCAACAAATACCAAAATCCCAAAAATTATCGTCAGATTTGGAGAAATATCCCTAAATTTATAAGGGGAAGCTAACTAATTTCATTAATGGACTACGGTAAAATATCAGACTATGATTTGACCATCCTCATCAGGGGTGGTGACCGTTCTGCATTTACCGAAGTATTCAACCGTTACAACAGCATCCTTTATATACACGCCGCAAAAAAATTCGCAAACCGGGAAGACGCAAGAGATATCATACAAGAAGTGTTCGGCCTGCTATGGAGTACACGAGAAGAACTCGAACCCAAAAGCAACCTATCCGGTTACCTCTATACCTGCGTGCACCACCGCGTACTCAACTGGTTCAACCGCCAAAAAATCCAGGGCAAATACATCGCCCACATCCAAAGCATCGCAGATGCCAACCATGGAACCACCGACAATCTCGCTAGGGAGCGTCAGCTCTCGGCCATCATCGAAAAAGAGATTGAATCCCTCCCACCAAAAATGAGAGAAGTCTTCAAAATGAGCAGATACGACCAATTGAGTCATAAAGAAATCGCCGAAATCCTGAACATCGGCGAAGACTCCGTAAGAAGCCACGTAAAAAACGCCCTGAAGATCCTGCGCGTGAAATTCGGACTCTACAAATTCCTCATCTTCCTGATCTTTTACTAGAGCAAGCCCGACAAAAACAACCCACATAAAATTAAGGTTAAGAAAAGAACAAATTTTATTACCCCCCTACCTCTGAGTAATTTGTCTTGGTCATAATAAGTACATAATCCCTTATTAGCTTATGACAACTTACGACGTAAAACAACTGCTCACCAAATACAAAGAAGGAACCGCTTCCCCGGAAGAAGTCACCTTCCTGCTCAGCCTAGTCCAGCAATGGACAGAAAATGCTGACCTCAACATCGAGGAAGCAGAACTGCTCAAAGTAAGAGCAGAAATTGCAGAAAATCTTGATATCGGAACCACACCAACAAAAACAACCACACTATGGCCTCGGATCGCCATAGCAGCTGCCATAACGGCCATCGTATTTGGTGCAGGATTATTTTATTACAACCTAAATATTAACAAAGAGCATCCTAACCAGACTGCTTACAAAAATGATGTTGCTCCGGGCAAAACCGGAGCAACTTTAACTTTAGCTAACGGTAAAAAGATAAGACTATCGGATGCGGTTAATGGAAAGTTAGCAGAGGAGGCAGGTGTAACCATTACTAAATCTGCCGATGGAAAGCTGGTTTATGAAATTAAAGGATCGGATTCTGATCCGAGCAAAGTCAATACTTTAACCACAGCTAAAGGGGAAACTTATCAAGTGCGTTTGCCAGACGGCTCTTTGGTCTATTTAAATGCCGCATCAAGCTTGACCTATGCTGCTTCCTTAATTGAGCGTGGGAAGCGTGTGGTCAGGCTTCGCGGTGAGGGTTACTTTGAAATTTCTAAGGATAAAGCGCATCCTTTTATAGTAGAAAGCGGGGGTCAGAAAGTAGAAGTTTTAGGCACACACTTCAACGTAAATGCTTATAACGACGAACCTGCAATTAAGACAACGCTATTGGAGGGAAGTGTTCAGGTTTCTCACCTCTCTGCCGCTGGCGGCATCTCTCCCCAAAGCGGAGAGAGAAATGTTGTGCTTAAGCCCGGGCAGCAATCGGTATTTTCATCAAAAGGCATAAAAGTTAGCGAGGCAGATACAGAACTTGCGGTGGCCTGGAAAAATAACGAGTTTATGTTTCATGAGCAAAATATTGAAAACATCATGAAAATGGTAGAGCGTTGGTATAACGTTGAGGTTATATACAACACAGAAAAACCTGCCGATACTTATACGGGAAGCGTGTCGAGGTTTGATAACGTGTCGAAGGTACTACAGATTTTGGAACAATCCGGTGCGGCGCACTTTAAGATTGAAGGAAGGCGGATTTATGTATCAAAGTAGTCCTATTCTTATAAAAATATTCATCCCCCATTGCAATTAACTGACTATTCAACTAAACAAAACCAGATGGGGAAAACAATACGACAGAAAAGCTAAGGCTGAAAATTGACCTGAAGTCAGATAAAAAAACCAAATCCCGATTGGAGTCGGGACATGGTAAGCTGGCTTCGATAATAAATTATCAACTGAACCGCAGATGCCCACAGTTTGGACACCAAAGGCAATCTGCAATGAACCAGACAAACAAACTTAGGCAATATTGCCCATTAAAGCAATATTGACGGTCTTTTCATTTGGCCGCTAAGTCTTTGTCGCAAACTAAATGAAATGTATAAAAAACAAACAATGAAACCGGATATGCCGAAGGGCTATATCTATAAAGTATGGCTGATTATGCGATTAACCACCGTAATTCTAATAGCTACCATGATGCAGGTCAGTGCCGCTGGCTTTGCACAAAAAATCAGTCTGTCCAAATCAAATGCAACTCTGGCTACTGTACTAAGGGAGATCAAATCGCAAAGCGGTTATAACTTTATTTACAAAGACAATCTGCTGAAACTGGCTAAGCCAGTTAACATCAATGTGAATGGCGTTGAAGTGGAAGATGTATTGAAGCAAATTTTTGAGGAGCAGCCATTTTCGTATGAGATCAATAGCAAAGTCGTTATTGTGAAACAGAAAGAAAAAGGTTTTTTTGAAAGCCTTATTGCCCGATTTCAGGCGATTGATGTCACTGGGAGGATCGTTAATGAAACGGGCTTGCCATTGAGCGGAGCTACAGTTAAGATCAAGGGTACGGAAAGGGTAACCAGAACAGGGGATAACGGTGCATTTACTCTATCGGATGTGGATGAGGGTGCAGTATTGGAGATTTCTTACTTGGGGTATAAAGTGAGAGAGATTAAAGTGGCGAAGGATTTAGGAAATATATCAATGGAAGTTTCCAGTGGTGAACTGACTGAAGTTAATGTGGTCTCAACAGGTTACCAAACCTTGCCAAAGGAACGTGCCACGGGAAGTTTTGTGCTAATTGATAGCGCATTATTAGGCCGCATAGTAAGCACAAATATATTGGATAGACTGGAGGGGGTGACAAGCGGGTTGATAGTTAATAGAAATAAAGCTGGAGGAGTTGCCCCTGATATAAGCATAAGAGGTCGCAGCACCATCACATCCAGTAGCGATCCTTTAATTATATTAGACAATTTTCCTTATGACGGAGATATTTCCAACATCAATCCCCAGGATGTAAAGTCAATAAGCATTTTGAAGGACGGTGCTGCAGCATCGATATGGGGTTCTAGGGCTGGAAATGGGGTGATAGTGATTACAACAAACAAAGGTTATTTCAATCAGAAACCTATCGTAAGTTTTAATACCAATCTTACAATAGGCCAGAAACCCGACGTGTATTATAGAGATCAGATTAGCAGTAAGGAATTTATAGATGTAGAGCAATTCCTTTTTGATAAGGGGGCCTATAATAACATCATAACCAATGGATATGGAAGTCTGTCGCCTGCTGTTGAAATAATGCTTTTAAGAAGAAAGAATGTCATTACTACCGATCAGGAAAGAGATGCTAGGCTGGCAGAATTAGCTACTCATGATAACAGAGTTGATCTTGATAAGTACATATACAGAAAGAGTATTAATCAGCAATACCAGTTAAACGTCAATGGAGGAGGACAGAATAATAAGTATTATATCTCAATGGGTTATGATAAAAACCTAGCGAATATCATTAGAAATAGCGGTGATAGGTTAACGTTAAATGCTAACAATACATTATCTCTATTTAACAATAAGGTTGAGTTATATACAGGAGTCCTGTTCTCTTCAAGCAAAAGTAATCAAGACGGAATTGAGTATATTCCAAGGTATCCCTACGAAAAAATTGCTGATGAAAATGGGAATCCGATTGCGATAACAGACGGAATCTTAAGAATCCCATATGTAGATACTGTTGCGAAGGGCAGATTACTGGATTGGCATTTTCGGCCACTGGATGAAATACAAAATGGGTACTCCTCAAGTGGTTCCACATTGACCGATTATAGAATCAATTTGGGTGTAAACTATAAAATTGTTTCAGGTTTGGGCCTTTCATTAAACTATTCTTACGATAAAGGTTTCTCAGAATCAAGTAATTACAATACATTGGATTCTTATTTTACAAGAAATCAAATCAACACTGTTTCCCAAATTACTACGGCCGGTGTCACGTATCCAATTCCGCTTGGAGACATTGTTACGAATGGTAGCGACTCGTACTATTCGCACTATGGTCGTGGACAGTTTAATTATAACAATACATTTGGAAAAAAACATGAGATAAGTGCCATTGCAGGATTTGAGGTTAAAGACTATCAACGCTCTTCAAGCGCTCTAAGATTATATGGATATAACGACGACACCCAGTCTAATTTAAATTCCTCCATAAATCCAACCATACAATATAAAAACTTTTACAATACAAATTCTACAAAGATTCCGCTTAATATAAATAATAATGGATCTATAGACAGATACAGATCTTACTATTTTAATGGTTCATATTCTTATAGCACCAAATATATAGTTTCGGTTAGTGCTCGAAAAGATGAATCCAATTTGTTTGGTGTAAAAACGAATCAAAAAGGTGTACCACTATGGTCAACTGGTTTGGCATGGATTTTAAGTAGCGAGGACTTTTACAAATTTGATGTTTTATCATATTTGAAGGTGAGGGGTACATTTGGTTACAATGGTAACGTGAATAAATCTGTTACTGCTTACCTCACTGCAATTTCAAACAACTTTACAAATTACTGGGGTACTCGATATATAGAAGTACAAAACCCACCAAATCCTTCTCTACGTTGGGAAAAAGTAAAAAATATTAATTTCGGCGTTGATTTTGCAACAAAAGACAATTTCATTTCGGGTAGCATAGAATACTGGATTAAAAATGGAATTGACTTGATTGGGACATCGCCGATAGCCACCCAAACGGGTGTATCCATTTTTACTGGAAACTCTGCAAATATGCATGGTGAAGGCGTTGATGTTGTTTTAAATTCTAGGAATTTTACTGTAAGAAATTTTGGATGGCTTTCCACTGTGTTGTTCAATTACAATACAGATAAGATCACAAGTTATAAGGGGAAGTCAACTAATAATGGAGCTATTGTAGGCACAAATTATTCGCAGCCATTAGAAGGATATTCATATTATTCCTTATTCAGTTATCCTTGGATGGGATTGGATAATTTGGGGAATCCTCAAAGTTTACTAAGTGGAGTAATAAGTAAGGATTATACGAAAATCTCGAATTTATATGATCCGAGCAATTTAGTCTATAATGGTACGATGACTCCGAAAATTCATGGAAGCTTCATCAACACCTTCTCATATGAAGCTTTTGAATTCTCATTTAATCTCTTGTATAAATTTAATTACGTCTATCGCCGAAAATCACTGGCGAATCGCACCTTATATACTACCCCTAATACCTTAGCCACATTTCAGCAATCTGACTATGAATTAAGATGGAAGGGGCCAGGAGATGAATTAGTAACAGATGTCCCATCCCTAATATATCCAGCGAATAGTTCGCGCGATCAGATATACGCCAATTCAGCTATTTTGGTAGAAAAAGCGGATCATATCAGATTGCAGGACATTAGAATAAACTACAATCTCATTAAAAAGAGTTCAAATACTCTTCCACTGTCTAATCTCAATATTTATGCGTACGCATCAAATCTTGGGATCATCTGGAAAGCATCGAAATATAAAATCGACCCGGATTATCCTAATGGCATCCCTGCGCCGAAAATGTTGTCCATTGGTTTAAAGGCTGACTTTTAATATTAAAAAAATGAAAAGATTAAATCAAATTATATACTTATTAGCAATAATAGTTACTACAAGTATTGGATGCAAAAAAGACTTCCTTAATGCAAAACCACGGACGACAATTGTAGCACCAACAAATCTGAAGGATTTGGAGATGTTATTAGAGAATTCAGATGTATTGACCTCCAATACACCAGGACTCACTATTATGGGTTCAGATGAATATGTATTTATTGACTATTCCAATTGGCAGAGTGCATTCACGGCAACAGAGCGAAACTCATATATCTGGGCAAAAGATATTTTCAATGGTGAAATAAATATTCAAGACTGGAATGACGGTTATAAGGCCATCTTCTACTGTAATAATGTCCTGGAAACTATAAGCACAATTGATAGATCTAAATCAGACATAGCCTTATATGATACAGTTAAAGGATGGGCCCTTTTTGCAAGAGCTTATATATTATACGATCTCGTGTCTACATTTTCTCCTGCATATGATGCTTCTACTTCTTCTTCAGATCTGGGCGTTCCGATTCGTCTAAAGCCGGGCATTGATGAGATCTTACAGAGGTCATCGGTAAAAGACACCTACAATCAGATTCTAACTGATCTTGACGAAGCAAAGAAATTACTTAGTGCAAGTATGCCAATAAACAGAAATAGACCATCAAAGTCAGCTGCCTACGCACTTTTTTCTCGAATCTATCTAAGTATGAGGGAATATAATTTGGCAGAAAATTATGCTGACAGCACTTTGCAGTTATACAATAAATTAATTGATTACAATACAATAAGCAAAACTTCAACAGGGCCATTTCCAATTAACTGTGATGAGGCGATTTATATTAATGGAGCAGTTGCGTCTCCATATGGAATTATCAATCCATTTAATGGGAACACTGCTATAACTGTCAACCCGGAATTGATAAGACTTTATGAAATAAGTGACTTAAGGTTGAACATATTCTTTAAAACAAATGCGACTACAGGCAATTTATATTTTAATAGAAGCTACTATCCTGTTGTCAGAGCATTTACTGGACTAGCAACTGATGAAATATATTTGATAAAAGCGGAATGCTTGGCGAGGCGCAATCAGGTCCCCTCGGCCATGACTACACTTAATACACTGTTAAAAATGCGATTTTCACCAACTGATTATAGAGATTTGACAGCATCTGATCAGACTGATGCTTTAAACAAGGTGTTGCTCGAAAGAAGAAAAGAACTAGTATGGCGAGCCTTGCGTTGGTATGATTTGAGGCGATTAAATAACGAAGGGGCAGATATAACTTTAACCCGAGTATTGGATGGGATTACCTACACACTTCCCCCTAACGATCCTCGTTATGTTTTCCCAATACCAGATGATGAAATAACTAGAAGCGGAATTCAACAAAATATCAGATAGAATTGATTATGAAAAAAATAAAAGTTATTAAAACAATATTCTCGCACATATTTTTTTTAATGTTCATACCGGGAATCTTGCATGCGCAAAATGAATATACTATTAGAGATGCAAAAGTGACTGTGCATGTGATAGATAATAACCTGTTAAATCAGGAAATGACAATTGAGATAAAACAAGATGAGATTTCCGACTACATTGGATCTATTACATACACCGCCAAATCTAATAAGAGTGGTGAGTATACTTTTATAATTCCCAAATTAAAAACTCTGGCGAGGTTCAACCTTACGCTTTCTTCCGAAGGAAATCTAAATCGGGATCTACTTCTCGAGCCGGGAGATGATATTAAAATCACATTTCTCGGCAATAAACTTAGCAAATCCGGTAATGTTATACGAAGAATACTTACTTATTCTGGTCAGGGAAGTGGAAAACTTAATGCGGATATGGAAGTATCAAACACAAAGCCTAATAATTTAGCAAATTTACCTAAGGTCTTTAACCAGAATTATTTAGATACATTGTTTGTTCGCGCTGATTCAACATGGCAAAATCAAAAACGCATCTTAAATAAATATAAAAATGAAATAAGTCCCTATGCGTACAAAATGATTGAAATCGATAATTTTGGCTGGGCTTACTATATGAGTTTTAGTTTTTTAACAAAATTATATAGTGATCCAGTTAAGAGACAGGCCATTCGTTCCTATTATCCTAAAGTTAAAGACATAGGCTATCGGGGTAATGATACAATTGCTGCTAGTTCCAATAGGTACCTAACTTTTTTAATGAGTCGAACTGAGCTCTCAGCTATGATTAATGCAGATCCGGAAAAATCGTCTCCTAAAAAAAGGTATAAGGAAATTATGAAGGAAGCAAACGGTATCCTTAAAGAGAAATTGTTGACCCGTTATATCGTTACACTACCAATACCCATATCTGAAGTCAGTGGTGACGATGTTTTAACTGTTGACGAAATTAATGAGGCTCTAATATTTGTTAATAACCCAAAATATAAAGAAATTATCTCTAATGTCCTAAAGACAAAAGGAAAAGGTGCGATTGCCTACTCCTTTATTTTACCTGATACAACTGGTAGAATGATATCCTTAAGCGACTTTAATAATAAGGTTGTTGTCCTAGATTATTGGTTTACGGGATGCGGAAGCTGTGTAACAGTAGCAGAAGTTATAGATCATGAGATTCTACCAAAATTTAAAAATAATTCAGATGTTGTATTTATTAGTGTAAGCGTAGACAAAGATCAGAAGACCTGGAAAAATAGTGTAAAAACTGGCACATATACCAATCCAAAAAGCATTAATCTTTACACGGGCGGTCTGGGTTGGGATCATCCTTTTATTAAGAATTACAACTTCCAAGGATTTCCGCATGTTATGCTAATTGATCGGAAAGGAAGAATTTTTTCTTCTGAAATGCCTAATAGAGATGGCGCCAAGATGGTGGAGTTGATCAATGATGCCCTTAAGACTGGGATTTAGTTTATCCATTTACAAAGTCAAAAAAAATTAAAGAATGAAGATTTCAATTATATTATTAATTGCCATAGGCTTTATGGCATGTAAAAAAGAAGATAAGGTATTTCAAAGTGTAGCCACGATCAATGTAGTCAATGCCGCTGTCGATGTCGTATCCGTTAAAGCAAGTACTTCAGAAAAACCTATAGTTTATAGTAAGACAACAGATGTTGTAAATTTTGGTGCAAACAGGTTCTATTCTGCCGCCCGTGGCTCGGCACAAATTACAGTGGTTGCAACAGCAGATACAACTAAAATGCTATTCAATAGAAAAGCAGAGTTGGGAATAGGATTTTATACATTATATCTTGCTGGGCAGAATCCGAATGTAGATACGCTGTTCCGTAAGGAAGATAATTTCCCTTTTATTAAAACAGACGTAACCAGACCTACTTCTACTGACAGTGTCGTGAACGTTCGCTTTGTAAACCTTTCACCAAATAGCCCTGCTTTGAAGATCAATGTAAGGAATAGCACAACCAACGAGGTAGATAATTTCAGTTACAAAAGCATTGGAAACTGGAAAGCCTATCCAAATAAAGCCACTGGTACGACAGCTTATATTTTTGAGATCAGAAACGCCAGCACGAATGCAATTTTGCTTACCTATACCTTTAATGCAACAGCGACCAATCGGTTTTTGAACGTAGCATTGGTATTGAAGGGGTTGGTTGGAGCTACAGGAACAAATGCTTTTGGGGTACAGGTTGTAAATTATTTTTAACATAGAAAAGGCAATAAATAAAGATTATGAAATTAAATATTAAAAATCTTATAGGCGTTTTGGTCATTATTTTCTCAACCAATACCACAAAGGCAGCGACAATTCCTTTACTTCATGTCGCACATTTTAATTCTTTGAAGCATGCCAATGTTATTCCAGATTTTTCGGGTAGATGGAAATTAAACATCCAAAACAGCTCTTTTGGAAAAATCCCTTTAACAGCTGCTTTTGAAGTTTTAGAAGTACTTCAAACAAAAGATTCAGTATCCATTATGAATATTGGCGATGCCAGTACCAAACAGACGATTGCATTAAACGGAAACTCATTTACTAAATCTGTTAAAAATAAACGAACAAAAAAATCTGTAGTTAGTTGGATTGATGATAACCAAACTATGGTTCAAAACTCGTCTTTTGAATACGAAGATTCTCAGGATAGGCCTCATCAAATTAGTGCAGTTGAAGTATACAAGCTTAGTAAAGACGGAAAGGTATTGACAATTGAAAAATCGGTATTGATATCAGACCCTAAACTAAACTGGAAGATAATTGCGGCTTATGACAGACAATAGAAATTAATGCATGAATAATTTAGGACAATAGTTATAGTTAGAACACGGATTTTGCATGGATTTGCAAGCCGTGTTTTTCATTTAGCATGAATATAGATATGATAGAAGCACAACCAAATGATAAAGCGCGAATTATTGAGATATTAACCTATGCTTTTGAACAAAATGCCAGCGTAGATTATATAGTAAAACGTGATGAAGCAAGATTGGTCAGAATCAGAAAGTTAATGGAATATGCTTTTAAAGTGTGTTGCAGGTATGGTAAGGTGGTGCTTTCTGATGACCGTAATGCCTGCGCATTGGTGCAGCTTAAAAAGAAAAAGTTCTCTTTTCAGTCGTTGCTTTGGATATTCAACTGGTATTATACGTTACCGGAATCAAAAACCTAAAAAAAGTCCTTAATAGAGAATCTTTGATTGGCAAGCAACACCCAAGATCAGTTAACGTTAAAGGTACTGTTTACGGTAACCCGCAATTGAACAGCGCCACAGGAGCGTCTCTCGTTAACTACTGAACGGAACGAATTGAAAAATATGATTTATTAAGCCATCAGCAACCGGCAATAAACGAATAAACCTCTCTGGTCTTCGACCATCTCTCCGGAATTCCGGAGAGAGTGAAAACCGCTCTCCACCTGGGCAGGGGGAGAAATTCACCGTTTGTGAAAAAGGGGGAGATAAAGAAAAAGTAAAGAATGAACAATAATAGAAATGTTTTTAAAAGTGGCTATATGCCACCGGACATGAAAATCGTACTGAAGTTTGAAGAGTTGCTGAACCACCATTTCAGGGAGGAGCATAATCATGAGTTTTATGCTGCCGCAGTTGGCATGACAGTTAAAGGGCTGGATAAGTTGTTGCGGGCATACTTAGGAATGACTTCTTATGAACTGATCCAGGAGCGGATTCATCAGGAGGCGATCAACTTATTGCTGCATACCACACTTAAGATAAAGGAGATTACTTACGAGCTTGGAATTTCCAATCCTTCCTGGTTTTGTAAGTGTTTTAAACAAAAGACAGGATTAAGGCCCAGGGACTATAGGGATAAAGTAAAGCAGGAAATTAATGGCATAAAATAGTATAATAAATGGGCTCTAAAATGTTATATTTTATTTGATAGAGGGTATAGTTTTGCCAGTGTAGAAAAACATGGGGACATAGCCGGCCCAGTCATTAACGGTAGAATAAGACAGGCGTACGTCTGTCTGTCCAAACCTGTTGAGCTAGACGGTTCAGGGATGAACGATGCGGGTATCCGCCCATCAGGATTCATACGAAATAAGTTTAGTTCCCAAAGCTAGACAATGAAAATAACAGAATCGACTAACTATGTTCCCTAATTCGGGAGTTTACATGAATAAAAATACTGTCGTTTTTTCACGATAGGTTAGTTAATAATAGCCCCCAGTTTGGTTAACAGGAGGCAAACGAGTTTAGGCTGCATCCTCCGGATGGAAATGCAGCCTTTATAAAACACCAAAAAAAATGACACAATTAACATACGCACCATACCTACACACCCAACCATTCACCAAGCCTGCCAAACAAGCCCCAAAAAGAAAACTATACACCCTACATACACACCATACCCTCACCAAGAAAAAAATACCAAGCCCAAAAACAAAACAGCTATCCACCCAAAAAATAATGCAACTCACCAATCACCCCCGCAACATCCACCAACACACCACCAAAACCACCAGTTGTGAAAAACTATTACCCCCTAAGTCCCCGACCAGGGAATTAAGCCAGCTTAAGTTTACCTCCATAAAAAAACAAACACAAAAATTATGGAAATCAACTACGAAACCGCCTCCTTCAAAGACTTCGAAGACATCCCGGGCATTGACCCATTCAAAAGAGCCGCCCTATTCAACGACTACTCTACCTACAAAAGAGCACGCGGACACATGAACTACCGCCAACTCGCACTCAGCGGTTGCAGCCCGGAAATGAAACTCCACATCCCCGGCAACACCAACCAGAGCTTCATCAGCGTAGTCTCCAACGACTACCTCGGCTTCACCCAGCACCCCAAAGTCATCCAGGCCGCCATAAAAGGAATCCAAGAATGGGGAACCGGGGCCGGAGCCTCACCCGCCATCGGCGGACACATGGCCTACCACCAGGAAATAGAAGACAAAATCGCTCGCTTCTTCCAGCGCAAAGCCGCCATCATCTACACCACCGGGTACACCGCCAACAGCGCATCACTCCAGTGCCTGCTCCGAAAAGAAGACCTGGCCATCCTGGACACCGCCGTACACGCCAGCGTCTACGAAGGCTGCATCCTCACCAACAAAAAAACATTCCCCCATAACAACCTGGAAGCACTGGAACGGATCCTAAAAACAACAGCCGGGAAATACCGCACCCGCATGGTTATTATTGATGGCGTATACTCCCAGGACGGGGACCTGGCCCCACTGGCCGAGATCGTCACCCTGTGCAAACAGTACGGCGCTTACTCGGTATTGGACGATGCCCACGGAACAGGCGTGATCGGAAAAACAGGCAGGGGCGTGATCGAATTGCAGCAGCTCTACCAGGAAGTGGACATCATTACCGGCACCTTCTCTAAAACCTTCGGGCACATCGGGGGATACCTAGTGGCTGAGCCCGAACTGATCAACTTCCTGAAATTCCAGTCGCGCCAGCATTTGTTCTCCGCAACCGCCTCTCCCGCTTCCGTCTGCATTTCTAAAGCGATTGACCTTGTAGATGAGGAACCTTTTTGGATGGACCGGCTCAGGGAAAACACCGATTACCTGCGCAGCGGCCTGCTGTCATTGGGACTGAACATCGGGCCAACTGCTTCTGCAATCCTGCCGGTAAAAGTGGGTAACATCACTGCCAACGCAGAGATCTGTAAGCTGCTGCTGGAAGCAGGCATCTACGCCAACCAGATCAACTATCCTGCGGTATCGCGAAAAGATGCCCGCATCCGCATGTCAGTCATGGCTACCCACACCACCGAGCAGCTGGATAAAGTGCTGAACGCCTGGGAATGGGTAGTCACCAAATCCAGCATCAAAAATTTTGAATAGATAAACAGTAACTTATAAATGGCAACACCCCGCAAAAGAATCAGGACCAGGGACAAGGAAAGTACGATGCGCCAGTTTTTAAACGCCATCGGAACCATCCTGCGCAAAGAAGGTTTTGGCGGGCTGAAAGTAAACCGGATCGCCCGCCAGACCGGGAAGGACAAGACCTTGATCGCAAGGTACTTCACCGATCTGGCGGGATTGCAGCGCGCTTACATTTCCGAGAAAGATTACTGGATGCCTTTCTTTGAGCGCTTTGTGCTCACTGATTCCTCGGGGATTTTAGAAGTGCAGGAAATCTTCATTGCTTTAATGCAGGAGAATTTTAAGTTCTTTCACGGCAACCCGGAAATGCAGAATATCATCCTGTGGCAGATCAGTGAAGCCAACGCGCTGGTGTCCGAAATATCCAACGAAAGAGAGGATCACGGAGAGAAACTCTTTCAGTTCACCGATCATTATTTTTCCGGAACCGGCATCAACTTCCGGGCAGTCATTGCTTTGCTATTGGGCGGCACTTACTTTATGATCCTGCAGGCGAGGACCGGTAACAGTAAAGTCTCCGGAATTGACCTGAACCTGCCTTCTGATCAGATTGAGTTGCTTGGTGCCATTGATCATATCATAACCTGGGCCTGTGAAAAGGCCATTGAAAATCCCCCTATTAAAAGTCAACAAACCCAATCTTCACCTATGATGAATTACCAGTTTGAGCTGCTGGAGACCTTCGCCGCTCAATTATTAGCCTCTTCAAAACCAGAAACTGCGCCGGCGGATGCTGTGCTGAAAAGTGAGACCAAAAAACTCAGTCGTTCTATTCCCCACCATGTGATGGGCCTTTCTAACGATACGCAGATCCTGAGTTACATTAAGACCTGCATGACCAAACTCACCGAGGTCTGCGACTTGCTTTATCAGCCGGACCGTAAAACAAATGCTGATGCCGAACTGATCGTGGAACTGATCTTATCAGTCAGTAAAACATTCGGGGACGTGATCCCTGACGGGGTTACCCTTCCCAAACTGTTCTGCAAAAATGCAGCACTGCGGTTCAACGAGAAATGGCAGCTGATCAAAAAGAACCTGGAGAAACTGGGCGCGCATCCCTTTTTAACGGACATCATACATATCCCTTTTAAGGAATTCGGACTGGCGGGTAATGAAATGAGCTGGTATGATTATAAGTATCTGAAGCTGTATGCTGCCAAACTGGAATCTGAATCTTTCCAGGGCTTAGGGAACCAGTCCGATGTCATGGACCTGCTTGTAGGGCTGGGCATGAACCATCCTAGGTTTTGCGCCTACTGCTCGGAGGTCTTAAAAAAGCGGACAGAGGGTCAGCCCGAAATGATCCGCATCAACCTGCTGCTGGAAGCGCAGACCGCCATCGGGCAGATCAGCTCAAGGACCGACCTGAGTTATTTGCCCGGTAAAATGACCATTGTTGCCGAACTGGTCAAATGGATCGACCTGGAAATGAAGCGGGAATACGGGATACTCTCTAAAGAATCAGATGTGCCGGATCAGAATAGGTTCAGTTTGCAGACTGATCTGAATTCCGCGCAGCTGGCGTTCTGGCAAAAGCTGCAATATGATCATGGCATCTATACCGAACCTACGCTGGACATCTTCTCGGATAAGATCGCTTATAACTTTAAGACCAAGAACGGCACCTCTCCTTCCGGTATCAGCGTAAAGAGTAAACTGTACGCCAAGATCGAGGTGAATTATAAACCGTTGGAAGAAAAACTGGAGAAAATGCTGGAAGAAGTGAGGCTGTACGGGGCCTGATCTTGGGGAATTTAAAAACTAAATATTAAGACTTACATGAAAAATAAAAACAATGACCTGGGCTTCCGCATACGGCAGCTGAGGCAGAAACAGTTTAAAACACAGTCGCAGATTGCTTATGAACTTGGCATATCCATTCCGGCCTATTGTAAAATTGAGACCGGCCTTACTGACATTAACATCACCAGGCTAAAACAAATTTCCGCTTTGTTCGGCGTATCCACTGAGGCGCTGCTTACCGGGGATGAAAGTCATTTGTGCCTGAGGGGAGAACTGAACAGCTTAAAGACCAAACTGGATGAGAGTTGTAAGGAATGTATGGATTTACAGCGAAAGCTAATTGGTGCGTACGAGCTATTGGATGAACTGAAAAATAAGTACCAGGATACCGGGGAAGTGATCATGCTGACGCACAATAGTCAATAGTATGATATTAAAGGGGTTGGGACAAGCAGGATTATTTTTCTTCTTTTGCCAGCTCCTTATCAGCATATTTTCAATCACAAAAGCCCCTTGCAGTTATTATGGAATAAATGAAATCAGCATTCCAACTTTCAATTTCATCTCTCTAAAATTGTTACGATTTAGGTTTTGTTTTGGTATATACATGGATTTTAGCTCCTTTAGAATCCACCTTTGTTACATATATCTTTGCTTGCTTTAGTCTTTTCAATAAACTCAGAATAGAGTCGCTGTTGTCGAAACGTGGGTTCTTGTAAGAGATGATTTCCTTCCATTTCCCACCCATTAATATCAGCAAATTCGAAATCTCATTTTCATTGTACTGATAAAAATAAGTATTTAGCAGGTCTATCTTAAGGTCCACGGAGTCAATCTGCCGAAAAACCACGTCCATTATGCTGTAGCTAATTGCAGCTAGTATGCCTTGTTCGTTAATTACTTTTGCAAAAGTCAGGGAAAGTGCTCGACTGTCGTTTAAAAGATCTGGAGTAATTCTTCCTGCCAGAATAGCTAATTGTTCATTTTCAAGGTCATTTGAAGATAATAAAAGTTCGTAGTCTGCGGCCATTAAGACAAGGGAATCAATCTCGGTTAAAAAATCATCCCAATTGAATTCCACATAAATTTTTTGCAGGCCAGAGAAATTATTTTGCAGTTGTTCAAAGAGCTCCTCTCGGAAGTAAAAGCGGTTATGTTGGAGCATAATCTCTACACGGCTTCGTTCATAACCCTCAAGTGGTACATTGTCAAAGTAAATTTTATACCCCTTTAATAAACTATCTAAGGCTACCTCGGAAATTTCATTCTGCAACATCAGTTCTTGCGCAAATTTAGTAACTGCAATTTTGTCGGGCACTAACTCAGCGGCTAATTCATGATCAGCCAGTTGTCTGTAATTGTATTCTGTATTTAGAAATCCGAGTAATGTCTTATCAAAGCTATCGCTCTTTTTATAAATGTGATACACATTCAACCATGTTGGAGCTACTTTAGAATTCTTGATCACCAACTCCCATAAGGAATCGTTTACTTTTTGTATGTCAGAAAATTTAATTTCTGACTGATTCAGCACCTCTAAACGTAAGTCATCTGTAACCACTGCCGGATCAAGCATAAATAAAATGGTATCCTCGTCCTCAAACTTATTGTCAGGAAGTTCCTTGAAAACATGAATAATATATTCGTTCATATATTCTTCAATATATCCTAGCATTTCATCCAAGCCATTTAACCTGACCGTGGTTAGCAATGAACGTTTCAGATCCTCTCTGTCTACATCTTTATTTTGAAATATTGTTAATGCGGAAATCATATGTGGATTTAAAAAATAATGGTTGTGGACATAAATGTATTCCACTATGATATCACCTTGTTCAAGATCCGTCAGCCTATCGAATGCAACTTCAAGTTTTGATATGATTTTTATAGCATGTTCGTCATCGACAACAGCCCTGATCCAGGATACAAAATCAGGCATTTCACCCAAGAACTCGCTAAGTGACCCATTCACGTCTAAGGACGGTAAGTCTTCGAGCCGGCAGTACTTCAAAATCCAGCCTAGGTATTCCAATTGCTTTTCAGGAGGTAATTTTGCATCATTTTTGCTCCAAACATACATACGTTTCCAGTATCTCCCCAGTTCTTTCGTGAAAAGCTCTCGTGACCCGCCTAGGCGAAAATACTGCTCAATGAAAGCAAGCGACTTATCACTATCATTTGCCAAAATAGCCAGTACACTTTTCAATTCTTGCTCTCGTGATTTTGAGCTAAGCAGATGATTTATCAACGAATTATTAAGGACATTGACCGAACTAAAATCACGGAGTGCCAGTCTGTTTAATAAAGTTTCAAGTTTATCGAGCTTATGGTCATAACCTAAAAATCTGCCTTCCTTTACGGCAAAGAAAAACTCCATATCAGGTAGGCTTAAACTTCCAGGTAGGAAATAGGAAAGGTAATAGTGGTAGTCTTCCGTTATATATCCACTCGCAACCAAAAATGTAAGCAGGGCGTTTCCTGAAAGTTCCGGGGAAAGCTCCACCATCGAACTTTGACTTAATATTTCTTGCAAACTTAATTTCCTTATCGCGTCTGATGCTGCTTGGGCTTCAGATCGCTGACGCAGTAGTTTGCCAGTCTTGTTTTCAACCCTTTCTTTTAAATCTTTTAGCCGTTTAGAATATCCCTGATCACCGTCAACTGCTTTTTCAATCTCACTAAATGTACCTAGAGTACCGACACTTCCATTTGAACGTTCAGACCGCAGGGTGCCTTCAATTACCATTAGCTCAAAATCATCATTCGCAGCCAATATGCCCAAGTCAATGTTGCTATTGTTTATGCGAATGGTTCTTTGCGATGGCGGCAGTTTTTTTAGAATTTCACACACATAAACTGACCGCAGCTCTGCTATATTCTTGAAATAAATATCTTCCAGCTTATTGATTTCATCGCTTAGCATTTTTATCTGATCATCGTATTTGATACTCAGCTTAGATATAAATGCCTTTTTACTATTGAGAACCTTAAATGCTAGACCCTTACCGTCCTGAAGCCTAGCAAATTGCTTAGGATACATATTTTTGAAAAACATCATGGCCAATAATGGCAAACATCCTTCATTCGAACTATTCAGTCTGGTTTTATACAGCTTAAATTCATTTATTGTATTGATGATTAACCGCATATCTTGTACGTATTGAGCAATATCAGCAATAAATGTTTCGGGTATAAGGCCTGGTGTAAGGCCAATCTCTGTTAGTCTTGAGCTTATTTGTTCCGCAGAATTCTTGGTATCGACAACTGGGATTACGGGTATGATGAAGTCAAAAAACTTCGTTCGTTTTTCATTTCGAAAAACATCATCTCTAAGCGCATATAAAAAGGTGATCTTACGCCCCACCTGCTCGGAGTTATTTATGATCGCGTTGAGTTCCCTTAAGTGTGTAAATATTTCCGGATCATCGAACCGATCCAAATCTTCCAGTATAACAACATTAAAACGTGTAGCTTCAAAAAAATAAATTAGTTCGTCCATGTGACGATTTAAAATTGACAGTTCATTTTCAGGCGAAATTTCTACCTCTCCACTGGTGAGGTTTAATTTGTGAAATTTGGAATTGTTATACACCCTAAAAACCAGGTATAGAATAAATATTGCTCCGAAAATTGCAAATAGCAGTGGAAAGCTTTTCAGTATTCCTTCAGGCCATTGTATGTATCTTGCCCAGTCGGTTTTAATTGAAAAAATCTCATCATGCAAGATTAAATACGCAACGGAAATACACCAAGTTACAAAAAATAATGACCGCACAAAAAGAATATAGGATGGCAAGTTTTTGATCCTTTTAAATCTAGAGTACGGAATACGCCGGTGATCTACATGGTAAAAAATCTGTTGAAGTATACTGTATTCTATAGCCTCAATTTGAAGCTCCTGAGCAGATGTGCTTTTCTTTGCGTTTTGAGTATTTGGTTTCTTTTCAATTGATTGAACAGGTAGAGATTCCAAATCTGGTGGCGTATCTCCGACATTAAACGCCGCCAGTGAAATATTTAAATACTTAAATTCGGGATGTTCTAACTCCAGTGTCCTCAAAATACTGCTTTTTCCGGAACCGTAACGCCCGGTCAATGCAACGTTTTTGGTCTCCGGGTCCAGAATCTTTTCATTTAGTAAATCCAGGTAAAGGCCTGTTTGATCAGCATCTCTTTTTGGTGTCAAATTGAAATTTGCTGTGGACTCCTTTGACCCGATATTACGCTGCAAACGATCTAACCATACAGAAAGTCGCCCCTTTATTCCCATCAGATTCTTTGCCATCCATCTCAACAACCGAAGTCGTGCATCTAAGTACGAATTGCGTAGTACGACGAAGTACTTTATAATAACCAGAATAAAAAGAATATTAATGAAAAGGATGAGAATTAAGAATAACATAACGCGTTAATTTAGAACATTAATATTACAGAAAATTCACAACATTTATGATCTAGAATTTGATACTGGTTATTAGATATCAACCTTTATCTATCTTACAATTAGTGGAGTATGGTCTGCCAATACATACCTCAGTGATAGGCATCACCGATACCGATAGCTTCCCCGCCACCGGGAATTGGGATTCGCAAATATATACGTGGGGATGCTCGCCATACTTTCGATATTTAGCCCCGGCTGGCGAATACTCGTAGCGATCATCAGAATGATACTTCGTTCTGGCAGGATTTATACACCTGGTAAAAAACCGGAAAGCGGAAATGAAACTATTGTTCCGGTATCGGGCCTATATATTTAGTTATGTTCCTCTATTGCTGTGTTACCCTAACGCAGGCTAATGACCAAAGGCAGGAGACCTTACTATCCATTTATAAGAACAGCAGGCCCGATAGAGACATACCGTAAAGGCTTTTTCATAAGAATCTTTGATTTTGTAAGCCGTTCCGAGCGATGGCATAAGTTACATAATACTAAACAGCGAAAGGCTTCACAACTCAGTGAACTTTCTTATATTTATTCAAATGCATTGTTAATATGTTAAAATGGCTCTCAGAATTTTTTAAGGCTAGTACCGCCCAAACACAACCCCTAACTACTGCAAATATGAATGCAAACAACGACATATACGAGGCCGTTAAGAATCATTTGGAGATGAATACAAATGGGGCTTTATTAGTGAAAGGGAACTGGGGCAGTGGCAAAACTTACCATCTCAAAAATGTCGTTTTCCCAAAATTGGAATCCGAAACAGATTACATACCTATTATGGTTTCTCTTTATGGCGTTTCAGATAAGAATAGCATAGCAAATAAAGTCTTCTTTGCGTATCTGGATAAAGTTGGCGAAAATGATACACTTTCTACCGCATCGATCACAAAAGGTGCCTATAATATTCTAGAATCATTTACGTGGCTAAAAAAATATGTAGATGTGAACAAATTGTTTTCGGGCTCCGGGGAAGATCTATTTAGATTTCTGCCGCAAAAAAAGCTACTAATCTGCTTTGACGATCTAGAACGAATCAGCCAGAAGATCAACCCGGAAGATTTTTTAGGTATGGTGAATGACTTAGTTGAAAATAAGGGGCACAAAGTCCTAATTATAGCAAACGAAGCCATAATCGAAAACGGTATTCGATTCAAAGAAAAAACTATTGAAAAAACTGTTCATTTTTCAAATGACCTCTCATCAATTTTTGATAATATTATCGCGTCCTGTACTGATCAGGACTATGCTGCATATCTACAAGATAACAAAGAGTTTATCCTGACTACCCTGAAATTGCCCAATGCAGAAAGTGATGCAGAAAAGGAATTTATTACATCAATGGAGAATATCAGAACTCTGAAGTTTGCTATCGAACATTTCCGGATTACCTTTAATATCCTTAAAGGAGAAAAAAACATAAGCGATAAAGTTGTAAATAGCCAACTAAGCAACCTGTGGCTATTCACGCTAAGTATTTCCGTTGAATTCAAAAAGGAAAAAAGCATTACCTACACAGATAAAAGGAAATTGGATGATTATAGTGGTGGGATTTTAAGCCCTGACGAACTGGGAGAGTTTATTTGGGGGAATAATGTTGAAGAAACTCCCTCGCAGGGAGATGAATGGTCGTATGTAAGAAATTTTGATAAGCTTTATTTTACACGGCTATCCCAGGACTACATCTACCACTCTCAAATTTACAACCAGATCACTGCAGGAAAAATTATCGACAAAGATGTACTGATCGCTGAACTTGATGCCGGGTTTAAAGTCGAAGATGGAAACATCAAACCTGCTTACGAGACTTTAAGTACTTTCATGCACTCACGTTATTTTAATCTGTCTGAAGAGGAATTTGGTGCCGAACTCGAGAAACTTTTATCCGCTTGTGAAATAGGTGCCTTTGACAACCTTCTTTCCTATTTGAATGCTGGCGTGTATTTACTGGGGTTTCACGAAGTCATCAACCGGACGCAAGATGAAATTAAAGCAAAGCTAAAGTCAGGTTTAATAGCAACGCTGCAAACTGTCACAGGAAAAGCTAATATCGACCGAGAATTGGAGATGACAGGCGGAAACTATGAGAATGAGATTTTACAAGAACTGATCGCCTTTATTAAAGATGAATTGAAAGTTACGTTAGCCGCGGATCACGGGGCAGAAAATATGCGCAAGCAAGATTTATTCATCAATAATTTACCAGAATTACGGGACGAATTACGTCCAGAAAACCCTGACGTTCGGACCCCGGATGCCTTATTATTTGATAGTTTTACTCATGATGCAATAGATAGTGCGCTAACTAACTGGCAACCAAAAGATCTAAATGCGCTAGCCGAATTACTTCAGTTTAGATATCTGGATCCATCTTTTGCCGATCGTTTAACGAGTGAAATCCCCTTCCTAAGTCAGTTAGTTAAAAAAATTGAAAATCAAGATTTTACAGATAAGCTATTGTTGGCCCATGTGTATAAGGTGCGTCTGAAACCCACATTAGAGAAAAGTATTTTAAAACTTACGAAATATAAACAGACAATTGATGGAATGGTTACACCCACTATCTCTATTCCGGATGAAGATGAAGCTAAGGATTAGACATTAACAGAGTCATTGAATTAGACTTCACTGGTGGGCATAACTAGTATCTTTTGCCAATAATGTTTCCATATTTACATAAAGCTAAATTCAGGTTTAACTATTGAATGATTTTAAGAAAAGGCATACATGCTAAAATAACACTTATATTAGATCAAATCATAATATCAGATCGAAGCACTTTTGGCTACTGCCCCGATCTGATCCTAACTCTTCTATTTCTGTTTATTTATAAGTTAACCAATATGGTTAAGATGGTGATAAACTTGTACGCAATGTCTATCACCTTACCTAGCTGTATAAATCTGTCCGGCATTCCTCTTCTGATACCTTTTCGTCTTGTTTTTTGTTTCCTTGCTTTCATTTTGCATCGTATTTATTAATACAAAGAAATAAAGGGCAAACGAGGGCAAAAAATGGGGCATACGCCCTATTTCATTTGTTTCAAAATTTGACGTGCCTCATCAAGATACAAATGCGCAGTATATCGTGAACGATCTTCCCGGGAAATCTTATTTAAGACATTCAAATTTCCTTTTACCGTTCTTTCCTGGCAGCCCAGTACGGCGGCTAACTTTTTATGAATTCCAGATTTGGACTTTGTGATACTTGAATAAATATGGCTCGTGACGCCGATCTCATTTAGAAGTGCTACAGCAAAAGGCACCCCTCTTTCTGCAATCATTTTTATTAAATCCTGCTGTTGCTTTGGCCATAGGTTCCGGACAGTTTCTAAATCGAAAAACCCAAGCGGGGAAAGTCCCGCTCTGAGTTTGCTTGTTGTCTCGACTTGTATTTTTTGCGCTTGGACTTCCGGCGAGTCTTCAATTTCCCGGATCTTGTTGTTTAGCATCTTCCTAAACTCATAGCAATGAAAAAATTCATAGGGAAAAAGAAGTGCCTCTTTATTGAGGACTTCTTTTGGCTTTTCATCAGGATCAATAGGTGCACCTTTTTTTCTGATTATAGGAAGTTGCGTCATTGGGATTGCAAGCCCTTTTTCTTTGCGCCTATTAATTTCGGCATAGGTCTCCTCGATGCTGAATCGTGACTCCATTTCTTCCTGTTCTAAAAACAGGTAATAATCAAAGTCCTTATGAAGCAACTTTAATTTTTCCAGCTTAAAGTTGTCAGTAAGTTTCTCTGCAAGATTATACCGTTCAAGTTCGGTCAGCTCGCCATTTCGGACCCGATCAAAGTCATCATACATACTGTTTTCAATTTTATAATTGCTGAATTCTGGGCCAGCGTCTTCAAATATAATTTCCTCCTCCATCAGATCAGTGATTGAAAGTCGCTCTTTTTTACCTGGCATTTCAAATTCCAGGAATTCCCAATAGCGGTCTGAATTGATATAGGTAATGTCTTCCAAGTCTTCAACAAAGTCCTTATTCTTATATGCGTCACTGTTTTCAAAGTTACTTTTATCAAAATCAGTAGCCAGCTGTCCGGTCAGCGCATAGTACTGATTAAGTCTTTTGTAGTTTTTCCGAGTCTGATTTTCAGGGATCCTAGTCTTGTGAAAAATGATGGAAAACATGCGCCCGAAAGGAGAAGAACTGTAGGTATTGACATCTCCTTTGCCGAAGTTTTCCAATCTGAAAAAGGCGTCATTGATCAGTTCTACAGTATAGGTATAGCTCCAGGCCTGTTCCTCAGGGTCTAATACGATGGGTTCATAAACATAGCCACAGAAGCTGCATGCAGTGTCTGCAATCGGTATAAACCTATCGCAACTTGGGCAGGCTTTAATTAAGTCTATACCGTCATGGGTTGTTCGCATGATTAATCTTTGAAAGCAATTTATCGAACGAAAATATACAAAAGATTTCAACAATATGAGTCGTTTTCCTCAAGCGCATTAGTGTGGGCAGCCAATACGGGAACTTTTGGTTATTTTTCAACTCAAATTACTATCGTAAATGGATATCATAAAAAACAGCATCTACAGCAGGGTTAGAAATACCAGGATCGCGTTTCTGGTTGACAGGTCTTTTGAATCGAAAAATCTAGCGAAGCTGATTGCGGACAATTACGACCTTTGGGGTGGAAGCTACAATCCCATCATACCTGTCAGTGATTCTCAGGTCGAGGAAAACTGGGTCGGCATTTTGGAACAGGTAGACCCTGATCTGGTGTATTACAGTGAGGGAATTGCTCTGGAGCTTCTGAAGGAACAAGCTATTGACATTCACCCAAGGGAGTACAAGGAATTGCAAGCCAACAGAATTTGGAATTTCCAGGGAGTAAACGCGTACGCTTTTCTGGAAGAATATTTTAAGGCATCCAGCGAACGAAGGCATATATCTTTAGCGTACTACGCCCACAACCTGGATCACCATATGTGCACGTTTTATGGACTTAACTTTGGTGTGCGTCCACATTATGTTGAAGACCAGCGATATGTACAGGACTTTAACACCGCTTGGATTGGCGCAGAAAACATTGACCAGATTCTTTCCCAGATGTACTCCAGGTACTGGTATTCTAAAAACCTGCTTTCAGGGATGATGGTCACAAACGAAATACTGAATGCTGAAAATGCCTGGAGCGCAAATAATTTCGAACTGGTGATTTATGAGGGTGACGATTGCTTTGATGATCTGTTATACTTTTGGAACCGGAAAGTTTACCAGACGCCAGGTAAAAAGATCTGTCAGATGATCGTCAGTATTAGCGAACTCGATGAGCTCAAGAATAATCCGTTTTTCCTTTCGACACTAAAGCAAATATCCGAAGAGACTACAGTTGATCTGAGCTCCCGGAGTCTGGATAAAGAGCACCTTGAAAAGATTAAGGACACATTTAATGCTCTGGGGAATGGAATAAAATTAAACGTGAAAGCGAAAGCTACTTTTCCTTATGCTTTTGAACAGATAAGGCAAGTAGACGACACCGACTGGATTAAAACCCTGATCAAGGGAGATGAGGACTTCATAGACATCCGAAATCAGGGACCTGTAGCCCTGAATCAGGCTACCGGAACTTACGAACTGGATATCCGTATCATCCAGGATAAAAACAGGGATGTAAACAAAATTAAATTTCCTTACAATTACCTGCTCCGCAAAAGTGTCAGCAGCACACCCGGCAGGGTAAACCGTCTTCATGATCTCTCGTTTTCTATCAATCATACCGTTCATGGCATCGACATCAGGGTGCCGGAAACCGAGGAGATCCTGAGCTCCAGAATTCAGATTCGCCATGTTGCGGGCACGCTGGAACGTACTGAAGGATTGATAAGCGCTAGTATAAGTGACGCAGGAACTAAGCTTTCGGCCTTTCTGAAATTGTTCAAAGGTGACTGGAACCTGATCCGCAGAGATGTCATGGACAAATTCTGGCTGGAAGCATTCACCGGAACGTCCGGCTATAAATCAGTGGAGGCCCTGTTGACGGATCAAAACGATAGAACAGATCAGCCCAGAGATCAAGCCAAAGTAGAACCAGAAATACTTTGCAGTAAAGTATTGAAAGGAAACGGCATTTTCTCTTTAAAAGACCTGGAGTACGAATTAAAACTCATCTACTATAAATACCAGGATAAAATCGGCGAGAATTTCCAGGACAGCGATCTGTCGCTAACTGATGAATTTATAGCAACCGCCGTTAAAGAAGAAAGCGACAAGGACCTTTTACCTACCTTGGATAGCTTTGTAGAGCTGGAAGCCATATTTATCGGCCTCAACGTGAAATGCCCTCACTGCAGCTCCAGGCTATGGTATCCTTTGAAGGAACTCAGTCACCGGATGAATTGCAGAGGATGTGACCATCCGGTCAGCCCTCAGGCGGAAAGTGAATTCTATTACCGGGTGAACGATGTCATACTGAACAACCTGATGAGTGATCCGGTAAAAAGGACAAAGGAGTTTTATGGGAATTATGTGGTGCTAAAAACGCTCGAAGATTTGAGAAGCGACATAGAAAACGCCTACAGCAGCTTTGGCTTTTCGCCAAGCCTAGATATTGAATACGTGATCAACCCGGAAGCTGGGGAGGATAATCAAGTAAAAGCAATGACTGATGTGGATATTGTCGCCCTTCAAAGTGGGAAGTTGGTGTTGGGGGAAGCCAAAGTTCAGGCAAAAGCCTTTAAAGGTGATCAGATTAAACAACTGATCTGGATCGGTAGGCACATTAAGCCTGATGTACTTTTGCTGGCTTATAAAGAGGGTGAGATTGGGGATGAAAAGCTGGAGCAGATCCGCACCGGCATTGGAGATAAGCGCATTAAGATAGTGGCACATAAGATATCAGAACCATGGTTTCAGTTCGGACACCTGTTCGGTATACCTCGTTAACTCGAAGGGCCTTATGGAAATTGACAACGACATGAAAATAAAACCACTGGCCTAATCACAAGAAGATTCTCCAGAACATTGGCCTTTTATGAGGTAGGCATCACACTAGATTTGTTGTCAGTAGAATTTGCCCCTGGCAAATTACATTTGTTTTATTTCGACTTTCTTTAGGTCAGCACGTGTTTTCAAGTAATATGTTTAGAAAAATAGTTGTTATCAGAACAATAACTACCTTCAGCCACAATTCCGAAAATTTAATACTTACAACCTTCTTTTCTTATCCCGGATTTATATTATCCCAATTATAATTTCAGCCCTGCCACCTCCCCTGCCCTAAAAGAAACCTAACACAATTACAGCCTGTACCGCAGCGCCACATTCCTAGCAATCGCCTTCAATAACCCCGGCTGATCGTGAACGGTAGCATCATTTACATTCCACTCCCCCCTGGCATTTGGAGCCAGTTCATATTCCCGTCCATCAAGACTGATCCTGATCAGGGTAGTTTGTTTGTCAATAGATTTTGTTAAAACAAAGATGGTATAATCATTATCCTCAAAGGTAATGCGCAGCGGTAAGCTCATAGGTGCCAATATAACGCAGTATATCGGGAAAACTTATACTTATCCTGAAATTCACGCATAACCATCACGCTCATCATCCAGCAAATCACGTTCAGGCCCGTTTTCATCCAGGTCAGTATGCGCTGGTAAATCCTCTTCAGGTTCTTCAATTCCGGAAGCTTCATATTCTGTCCCCGGATTGGTGCCATCAGAATTTAAGCCCAGATCTTCCACCTGGAAGCCGGAGTCACTACCGGAACGTTCGGAGTGCTGATCCAATGGATAAAGCAGGGAAGACTTTTCAACTCCTTCAAAGTCAACATGGCCACCCGCAGGTCCCTCAACGTGACCAGATTCACCATTATTTCCCTGAATATGCTTTGGTTCTTCATTCATACTGTGCTATTTACAGCTTTAACACTACAGGTGGCATTAAGTTTCATAAAAAGCGACACCCTGCTGCCAATAAAAAAGCAGCGACAATGATCCCATATTTAATTTGATCAGCAAATTGAGTCAGTTCAATCTTACCTCTGGCCTATAAGTTCATCGATATTCGGTAAAAGGATTTTGCTTTATCAGCCCCGAAACCTTCCACCAAGCCATAAAACATTAGCTTATCAGCTGTTAAACCCCTGATAAAAAGAAAGCGGGAAAGTCCTTCCGACCACTCCCGCTTTTCTTTATCTAAATTAACGCTCTCAGTAAAATAAACGCTGAAAATCCCAAATTGTTTTACGTTAAAATTTTCATCACTGCGCAAGAATAATATGGTCACTATTGGCCTTTAACGCTGCTGCAAAAATGATCCTTATCTATAGAGAACTATTCAGATTTCAGTGACCTGGCAGGGTCAGCAAGTGCCGTTCTTACTGATTTATAACCTACCGTTAGCGCGACAATTGAAAATGTAATTACCAGGGCCAGTAAAAAAACACCTCCACCGATGTCAATCCTGTACGCAAAGTTATCCAGCCAGCGGTGCATTACCCACCACCCAAAAGGAGCGGCGATCATAAATGCGATCAGCATTAACCTGCCAAATTCTTTTCCAAATAAAAAAACTATACTTTCGACGCTCGCACCCAGTACTTTACGTACTGCCACTTCTTTTCTCTTTTGAGCAGCCATGAACGAAACCAGGCCATATAAGCTCAGGCAGCCAATAAATACAGCTATAAAGGTGAAAATCTGGATTAATTTCATCATCACGTTATCTGTTTCATAGAGTTTTGCTATCCTATCATCCAAAAAATCCTGCTTATAAAGACTGTTAGGAAAAGCTTGTTTCCAAACACTTTCTACTTGCGAAAGCGTAGATTTCATGTTTTGCATGTCTATTTTTAATGCACACTGCCCATACCATACATGGAAACTGGTCAGCGCTAAGGGCTCGATAGCGGAATGGAAGGACTTATTGTGAAAATCTTTCATTACCCCTACTATGGTACCGGTATATCCGTTTATCACCGCCGTTTTCCCGAGCGCATCTTCATTTGATTTTAGTCCAAGCATTTTAACAGTTGCAGCATTGATCAGAAATTCTTTTACCGTATCTGCAGGTTTTATATTTCTACCCGCAAGAATGCCGATACCGAAAAAAGAAGCATAACTGTTGTCTGCATACCTGCAGGAGATGCTGAATTTTTCGTTTTCCGGCCGGGATCCAAATTTTATCCTGGAAGCGCTTGCCCGTTCCTGTGCAGGTGGCGCATAGCAAAATGTGAGATCGTTCACTCCTGCTATCTTTAAAAGTTGTTCTTTGACTGTTCTGATCTTAGCGGGTTGATTATCGGGTACAGGCAGCATCATAATTCCGTTTTTGGCAAATCCCATACTTGCCTGCTGGGCATAATTCATCTGATTTACAATGACAATGGTACCAATAATCAATAACTGAGAAATGGCAAATTGGGTGATCACCAGTCCTTTTCTGAGCGAAACAGATCCCGAACTGCTGTGTGAGATCTTTCCTTTTAGTGCCAGCACCGGCTGGATGCCAGCCAGGACCAGGCCCGGGTAAAATCCAGAAGAAAATATCATAAAAACCAATAAGACCATCAGGAAGATTAAAAGATAAGGGTCGTTGATCAAATCAATTTGAATTTGGGTATTAAAAAGCTGATTTACAGCGGGCATTGCCATTTCGGAAATTACCAGCGCGGCTACTAAAGCCAGTATACTAATCAATGCGGTTTCAACAATAAATTGCCAGAAGAGTTGTGGACGGGTGCTCCCCAATACCTTGCGCACTCCGATTTCCTTTGATCGGCTGATGGCCTGGGCAGTAGCCAGGTTGATGAAATTAATACAGGCAGCAAGCACTAAAAACAAGCCTATACACCCCAAAGCAATCAGGCTATCTTTGCCAAAAAAGGCCCCGTAATCGGTATTCAGGTGGATATCAGCCAGGGGCTGAAGCTGAAACTGCCACTCTTTTGCATCTTTGTTTGCGTAATATTTAAGTGAAAAGGATGGAAATATTTTATTGACATCAGCTGAAGAGACGCCCGGTTTAAGTCTCAAAAAGCATTGCATATCATTGTTAACGTTTCTCCATTCACTTGTGACCACCCAGGGCTGGAGGACTTTCAGACTGACGAAAGGCAGGTAAATTTGCTGTGTGAAGTCGGTATTGACAGGCAGATCTTTTAAAATACCTGTTACCGTAAAATCCAGGGTATTGGCAACGCGGATGGTTTGACCAATTGGGTCGGAACCTGCAAAATACTTTCTGGCTAATTTTTCTGTAATTATCGCTGAGCGTGGGTCAGTCAAAATCGTGCGCTGATTGCCTTTAACTAAAGGAAAATCAAACAGCTCAAAAAATGACGGTTCGGCAAATGCAACATCCTCTTCAAATTTTTTATCCCCTGAAGCATCTTTAACAGAAACCAGTTGCTGGGTTGAATTATAAACAGAAGCTATTTTTTCGGCATAGGGGTAGTCACTTCGGAAAGCGGCGGCAAGTGGCGAAGGCACTCCTTTAATGTATTTCTTTTCTCCAATATTTAATTCCGTAGTGATCCTAAATATTCTTCCGGATTTCGGATGGAAATTATCAAAGGTTAAATTGTATTTGATGAGCGAAAAAATCAGTGCTGCACAGGCAATTCCCAGACCCAAACCAAAAACATTGATGGTCGTGTAAAGCTTATTACGTTTAAAATTTCTAAAAGCGGTAAGTAGGTAGTTCTTAAACATAACAATTGGTTTTGATTCAGCTTGCAAGAAGATTGCCATTATAAATGGCATACATTTAAGGCATGTGGAACTAGTTTTTTTATTCCAGGTGTTTGAAACTGAACACTTGCCTGTTCGTTATTGAACGGCGAATTGAGGTGCAAAAATATAGTTGGTGATAGACTAAACTCGCTGATGCCTGCAACAGCTCCAAATTTTATTTATAGAAATCTACCATCCACTTCTTAGATCTGAACTTCGATCAATCTGCGGAATCTGATAAGGCGATCATCACGGCCCCGGCAATCATCACCGTCCCGCCTACCAGGATCTGCCAGATCAGTTTCTCTTTTAAAAAATTATCCACATTACAACTGCCATCACCAGGAAAGTTCTTTCGATAGCGGTTACATACGAGGCCTGGCCTATAGACAAGGCTTTATAAGAGAAAAGCGCAGAAAGCGAAGTGCATACTCCGGCCGAAAGCAGAAATATCCAGGTTTCTAACCGCTGTAGTTAACCTGAAAAACTACAACCGACCAGGCAATAATGAAAATCAGTAGAGTCTGAATGGCAAAGACAAGACTTAAATCCACATTTTTTAATCCCGCTTTTATCATACGATTGCCAATGCTTCTAATATTGCCGCCAGTACAGCCCATAAAATCCCAATAATGATTTGCTTTTTAACTCATAACAGCAAAACAGAATAATAGAATTAACAAAGCAGAATATTAACCCTGCTGCATATAAAAAATCTTACCCCAGCACATGAAAAGCCAATACCTTCTGCACTTCAAAAACATTAACAGATTTATTGAACTTCTTCCTGATACTCGGAAGCGGTTCACTGGAGATCCATATTTTCAATTCCGCATCCAGATCAAAAGTACCGGCAGTTTCTACACTAAACCTGGAGATCGACTTGTAAGCCACAGACACATACTCAGTTTTACTGCCGGTAAGACCCTGTATATCTACAATGATCAGCCGCTTACTGGTAAATATAAAAGTATCCCTGAGCAGCTTGAATCCCAGTTCGATTTCTTCGTTATCAATTAATAAGGTGCCAAAGTTTTTCTTTAAATCATCTGTGCTTACCGCACCAGCATTGCCCATCAGAGCGGAGAATAATCCCATATATCCTTTTTTAATTAAGTAAATCCTTAAGTATTTGAGCCCTTTCGTGGGCTGCTAGCATCTGACGGCTTTGCTAATTTAATGTTACATAATATGTTAAAAAAAGCCCGGCTTAGAATGTTCAAAAAATGACTTGATCTGTAAGCACACCTGATCTGGAACAAGAATTAGAAAGGGCCAATTGTTCCGTTTTTTACCCCGGAGGGCACTATTAAGATCATAACAGAAGTCCCATCCTCCATACTTAAATTTTCCTAAACACCAGTCCGGAAGTATCTCCGCTGCTCAGCTCAAAGCCAGTGATCTTGTTTTTCGCATCCCGCCTGATCAGCAAATGGCTCAATAAATCACTTTCTGTAAACATGTGCTCCAGACCTGCAAACCTGACCTTGGCTGGAGCATTGTACTTACCAGAAATCCAAAGGCTGTTTTCTTTGACCTCGATTTTAAAAACACATTCCAGTTCCTCAGATACATAATTGCCTGCATAAGCCTGCAACATGGATATGGAAAAGGAAACTTCCTGAGTACGGGACATATCAATAGATTTTGAAAGCGCCGGACTGCTTAAGCTAGCCCTCACCTGTTTTGTTTTAGCATCAATGCTGAATTTATACTTTACAGAAGTGCGGGCCGTCATGTGAAACAGACCAGGCGCCTCGGCAGCCAGTTCCGAACTGCCAGCAGCATATAGTTTTCCCGCTTTATAGGATATAGCGACACTGTAGCCGTTTTTCGCAATGTAATTGCCGGCCCACTTTTTCAAATCCATTGAGTCTTTTAATACGATAACAGGATCATTCTGAACCACCGGCTGCCTTTCCTTCACAGATCGGTCCGGGATTAAAAGTTCTGCAAGCTCGTTAATTTTATTATATACATCCCGGTCACCCCCATTCCCAAACACTAAAAAGCCCGTCTTCAGTTCAGGATAAACTGCAATGACCGTCCGGTAACCCGCCAGCCCGCCGTTGTGAATCAAACGCTTGTATCCTCTATGCTGGACCACATCTATACCCATTGCATATGTTATCAGTTTGCCATCGTTTAACTTTCCGGAAGTGGTCATCAGGTCAATATCCTTCTGGGTCCCTGCTTTGGGTTGATAGAAATTGCTGACCCATTTTGCCATATCATTGATGTTAGTAAACAGCCCTCCGTCTCCCATGGTATAAACATTATGGTTTGCGTTGTGATAAACACCCTGATCCAAATTATAAGAATATGCTCTGTTTCTAATAATTTCACTATGCTCATCGATGAAAGCACTTGAAGTCATTCCAAGGGGCCTGAAAATAGCAGAATCAACATATTTACGAAAAGTTTTCCCGCTTACCTTTTTAACGATCTCCGAGAGCAGCACATAATTGGAGTTGGAATAAGAAAATTTCTCTCCCGGTGTAAAATTTAAACTGTGCTGTCTTTTCAGAATGTTAATCGCTAAATCCTGGGTAAGCATACCGTTAATACCCAATCCAAAGTACTGAGAAAGACCGATATCGTCCCGGATTCCGCTGGTATGGCTTAACAGATTTCTGACGATGATCTTCTTTCCGCCAAAGTCAGACATCCATGGAAGGTAGGTATGAATATCATCATCGAGATTGATCTTTCCTTCATTTGCAAGCAGCGCAATGGCGTAACCTGCAAACTGTTTGGACACTGAACACATGTAATAAACGCTGGATGGTGTATTTAGGGTGCTATCCTCCATACTCGCCAAGCCAAAACCCTTTCCGTATACGATTTTATCACCTTGTATGATGCCAACGACACAGCCCGGAGTGTTCGGACTGTTCCATCTGGCAAACAGCCGGTCAACTTTTAAACTGGTACTATCAGGCAAAGACTGTCCGATAGCGGCGTTTTGAGCGCAATTCATGATCATTAGAAATCCCAGTATAACGCCGGGTAAAGAACAGAACTTTTTTTTCATCTTGATACAATTAATTTAGGTGCTTAAGCCACACAAATTCCCTGACGCACTAAGCGCAATAAAAACAGACGCTTACCCCCGCAACACCAGAACTAACCTACGATTAAAATCCTAGCTTACAAATTATATATCAAAAAATAATATTCAGATAGCTTTCAAATCGATAAAGGCAAAGTGGAGGTCTTAAAAAATGCAAAGGCTACCCATAGTTACCCGGTCATAAGGGAACTTGGATTTGCCAATATATGCATGGGGACGCTCGCCATACTATCCATTTTTCGCCCCGACTGGCAAATGCCCGCAGCCATTACCGGGGGATTATACTTTGGCTTTGCAGGATTACTGCACCTGGTAAAAAAACCGGAAAGTGGAAATGAAGCCATCGCCTTGGTCTCGGACTTATATATTTTTGTATTCACGTTGGTTTATTGCATTGTTGCCAACATAGCTGGCTAGATGACCAGAAACCACAGCAGCTCGTACTCCCCCATTTCTCAAAGGCTGGACCCGCGTATGGGCACACCGTAAAGGCTTTTTGTTAAATCATGTGATTTAACAGGCCCCAAAGAGTGAAGGCCTTATTGAAGCGTGACAATTAAGCAAGACAAAAAAGAAGCACTCATACCACTCTATTTTTTCCCTTGCCTTAGCCGCTGATAATCCTCAAGTGCGATCCGGATGCAGGAGATCACCAGCATAGGATCATCCACATGCACGAAATGTCCGGCACCGGCACTGTAAAAGACCTTTCCATAAGGTGACTCTCCTGCGATCTTAGCATATCGCTGAAAAGCCCTGACCTGCCGGGCACGAAAATAGGCTTCATGGTCAAATTCTTTAATGCGCTGTTCAGATGCCACGCCGAACTTTCCCCCAATAATGAACTGTATGGGGATAGCAGGTAATTTGGAGCCCGAGATTTCCTTCCAGTCAGTCCATCGGAGTTCTCCAAGGACTTCCCGCTCCCTCACCGGGGTTGTATCTGCCGCAGAAGTGACTTTTGGTTTACTCAGGCGGTTAGCAGTGAAAGCATCAATCTGTTGAAGGGTTCTGCCAATGTCCCGAAGCGGCTCATTGAAAGCTTCACGTGTCTCAGTAAAATCTCCGGGATCTAAAAAAATCAAACCGGCCAAATCATCCGGATAATAGATGGCATATCCCCTGGCATACACCGCCCCCATGGAATGCCCGATAATCAAATAAGGCGGCGGAATGTTCATGGCACTAAGCAAGCGTTTGAGGCGGTCGGCGTGATATTTCAGTGTAGGAAGCTTTCCATCTTTCTCAGAGGACCCCATCCCGGTCCTGTCATAAGCCAGCACAGGCGCTGATTTGCTGACTTCACTAAAAAGCATCTTGAAATTGCTCAGCGTCACGCCCATCCCGTTTTCAAAAATAACCACAGGCTGTCCGGGTTTACGGTTTTCCAAACCCTGTGTAAACACCGTCAATTTTTTACCGTCCACAGGAACCTGGCGGGTAACACCGTTTCCAGAATTCAATTGTGCGACGGACATAGATGCCATCAGGCAGGAGAGCAGAATTAAGGTCAGCTGTTTCATATCAGTTTATGTTTAAAGTAGATATGTCAAATATAAATAGAAAAAACTTTATAACTAATTTATTAGTTATAATAAACCGCCTTATGCTGATCGTTCAGTATACTGATCTTTGTGTATTTGGATTATAGAATATATCCTAAAGTGTATATTTCACTAAAAATGGGGATGAACCACTTTTAGTGAAATACACAATTGCTCGACAATGGGTCATATCTGAGCAATAAGAATGACGTTTGTATTGATCTAGTGATCCACGAATATCAGCATCAATTGAGTTGGTTAGTGTAGAAGTCAAAAAGGAAAGCTGGCCCATAAAACATGTCTTCCTGAAATGTGCGCGCCAGAACGGATGGATTTTCTAAGAAAATAAAACAAATCAAAAAAATGATCCCACCTTCAATAGCAAGGCAGTATTTCCTTATTCAAATCTTATAATTTGTTGTATCTTAGATTTACAATGAAAATTTCATATGGGAACTTTAACGATCATGAACTCCTCACTTCGTTAAAAGATGGCGACTCCCTGGCTTTTAATGAAATATTCAAGCGCTTCCAAAGCCTGTTATTCCTGTTTACAAACAGGAGGTTAAATGACCCGGAACTCTCAAAAGACATCATTCACGACCTTTTTGCCGATATTTGGGATAAGCGCAGGATGCTGAATGTTCCAGAAAATTTAGAATCCTTTCTAATCACCGTAGTCAAAAACAGGATCTTAAATCACTTTAAGCACCAAAAGGTAAGCCAGCGCTACTTAGATAATTTTGATCAATACCTCGAAAAGAATATTAATAACACGGACCATTTGATTCGGCACAATGAATTAGCGGCACTTATCGAGAAAGAAATTGCAGCTCTGCCGGAAAAAATGCGGATTGTATTTGAAATGAGCCGAAAAAGTGGCATGACCAGGAGAGAAATTGCAGAACAGCTTCAATTATCGGAAGAAACAGTTAAAAGCCGCATGCGCCACGCAGTTTCTATGCTAAAAGACAAACTTGGCGCGCTTTTAATATTCGTTTTTATCTGATTCTTCCGACAATTCATTTTATTTTAAGTTTATTTTGACCCGAAGGGCTTTGATCGTTGTCTAACATTAAATAACCCTAAAACAAATGCCACTTAAAACAGCTTCAGATTTGCTGAATAAATACCGGAAAGGCACATGTAGCCAAGAAGAAAAAGCAATGATTGAGAATTACCTCGTTTTTGACGGGATTACAGAAAATCAGTTGAACGATGTCGAATTGGATACACATTTGAATGAATTAAAAACCCGGATCAGTAAAATTCCGGGGAAATTTAAATTGTGGCCATATATTGCTGCCGCAGCTGCAATTCTTTTGGTACTAAGCGCAGGTATCTTGTTTTATAATGCGCATCCAGCGGGATCAAGTGTTCAGCAACTAAATGCAAAAACAGACATTCCTGCTGGAAAGAATATGGCTACGCTAACACTTGCCGATGGCAAGGTCATTAACCTAAGCAGCAACAAAACAGGGGTAGTAGTAGCAGCTAATGGCATCACATACAACGACGGGGCTTTAGCCGGTCGTCATCCTGAACTTGCTTCAGGATCCCACACTAGCAATAACACCATGACCTTAACAGCAGCCACACCAACAGGTGGCACCTACCAAATCACTCTTCCTGACGGAACCAATGTCTGGCTGAACGCTGCCTCTAACATCAAATTCCCGCAACAGTTTTCGGGAAAGACCCGCAGGATAATTCTTGAAGGTGAAGGATATTTTGAAGTTTTTAAAGACCCTAACCATCCTTTTATCATCGAAACTGCCAGTCAAAATGTGGAAGTACTGGGCACTCATTTTAACGTTAATGCTTACCCGGATGAAAATAAAACCATAACTACACTGTTAGAAGGCGCCATAAAAACTGCAGGTGTTATACTGAAACCCGGTGAGCAGGCCATTCTTAGAAAAGGGAATGTGCAGGTACTAAAAGTAAATACAAATATTGCAACCGCCTGGAAGAACGGCGAATTTATGTTTAGCAATGAAAGTCTGGAAAGTATCATGAGAAAAATCTCCAGATGGTACAATGTAGAGATCAGCTACCAGACACCGGCATTAAAAAGCGAGCTTTTCGGTGGTACCATCTCAAAGTTTGGGAATGTTTCTGAAGTATTGCAAATGCTGGAATTAACAGGAACCGTTCATTTTAGAATTGAAGGAAGGAGGATTACCATAATGAAGTAGAAAACTACAAAAAATGGTGATGCTAAACAAAAAAGCCAGGAGTGCTTCTAACACACCCGGCTAGTGTTCAGCTTTATGTCAATAAAATTCTCAGATCCAATCAACAACCACTAAACATAACAAATGTATAAAAATTATACCACGAAATCGGGTAGGAATTCCTCCTGCTTTCGACGAATCTTATTCATTATGCGACTTACCACCGCCATTTTATTAGTTTCCTTAATACAGGTCAGCGCAGCTACTTTTGCACAAAGGCTTACTTATAAGCAAAAATCAACTACACTGATCGAGCTTTTTAATGTCATTAAAATCCAAACCGGGTATAATGTGGTATGGAATGAATCCATGCTGGACAAAAATTTACTTATCGAGGTAAACTTCAAAAACACACCCATAAATGAAGTGATGAAAAGCAGCTTAAAAAACCTGCCGGTAGATTTCAGCATTGTTAAAAACACGGTAGTATTGAAGACTAGGGAGCTTTCTGTTTTTGATGAGCTGATGGCCAAATTTAAGGAAATCGATGTCGAAGGTAATTTAGTGGATGAAAAGGGTAACGAGATGGCAGGTGCCACAGTAACCATTAAAGGCACAAAGCGCTCGGTAAGAACCAGCAATACAGGACACTTTTCCTTAACCAACACCGATGAGAAAGCGATCTTAGTGATCTCCTATCTTGGTTATGATAACCTGGAAATCCCGGTAAAAGCAGACCTAGGCACCATTACCATGGTAATCGCTGAAGGAAAATTATCAGAAGTAAATGTAACCGTAAACACAGGTTACCAGCGACTTCCGAAGGAACGCTCCGCAGGATCGTTTAGCGTGATCACCAAAGAAACACTCGAAAAGAGAAGTAATTATCAGGTGTTTCAATACCTGTCTGGACAATTGCCCGGATTGATGACTGGTGCCAACTTTCTGGTCCGCGGCCAAAGTACGCTTACCTCTAATACCGACCCGCTAATTGTTGTGGACGGCTTTATTGTCAACTATGGCCTGGAATCGATCAGCCCAAATGATATTGAGTCGATTACCTTACTTAAAGACGCTTCAGCTGCATCCATCTGGGGTGTACGTGCTGCCAACGGGGTAATTGTGATCCAGAGTAAAAGAAATTCACCGCTAAACAGACCCCTGGAGATCAGCTTCAATTCATCACTTTCATTTACACAAAAACCAGATCTGTCTAAACTGCCTCTTGCAAATGCAACCTCATTTTTAGAATATGAAAAATATAAAGCAGATAGTAAGCTGGTTGCTATTGGTGTGGCGCCGTTCAGAGCTGCCCTATCTCAGGGACTGGATGCCTTTATCAACAATCCCACAAATGCTGCAAGCATTACGGAAGGATTAAAAGGAAACAATGTATTAAATGAGTTCAGTGACTTATTCATGCAGCAGGCCATAAGGCAGCAGTATGGCTTTTCTGTTGCCGGAAAAGGACCTAAAAGTTATACACGCACATCTTTCAATTACGATGATGTTCAATCCAGTTTTAAGAAGACAGGCAACAATCGTTTTATGGGAGATCTCTATCAAAAAAATGACCTGACCTCCAAATTGTCGGTGGAGCTTGGTCTGAATTTGTTGATGATGAATTATAAAACAAATGGCATGTCCGTGGCTGACCTGCAGACCATTGCTCCATACCAAAGAATACTGGACGACAATGGCAATTATGTTTCCCAACCCAGGGGTATTTATCAGGCCGATAAAGATGCCTGGGTAAAAAAGGGTTATTACAATTGGGATTATAACCTTAAACAGGAGTTCGACAACAATAATGCGCTATCCACCAGTCAATATGTATCGGCAATGGCTGGTATCAACTATACCATTTTAAAAGGGTTCTCCTTTAACTCGGGTTATAAGTTTGAATTCAACCGGGCAGACAATACACTCCTGGATAATGATCAAACGTATAACATTCGAAACCAAGTCAATTATGGTACAAAAGCCAATGCATCAAATGTATTAGTATATGGATTTCCCAAAGGGGCATATTTATCCAATAATTTTGGAAAAGGACAAACACAGATCTTCCGGAACCAACTAAAATATGATGGAAAAGTGATCAATGACGATCATCAGGTCACAGCCATTGCCGGCATGGAAGTTCAGCAGGTCAATTCAACAAGCTCAGGTAATTCAGGGTACGGTTATGATGTCCAAACAGAGGCATTTACGCCGATAGCCAATGATGCAGTTGGTATTTTTGGTACGCCCATTTATCTCCAGAATCAAATCAGTCTAAGCTCCCGCAAAGACCGGTACGTATCTTATTATGCCAATGCCGGATATACCTACCTGGACAGGTATTCCATTAACGGATCTGCCCGTCAGGACAGGACCAATCTTTTCGGTGCCACTGCAAACTTCAGAAATGTAATATTATGGTCTACAGGTCTTAGCTGGCAGGCACATAAAGAATCGTTTTTACAGAACAGCCCTTTCAGCAGCCTGATCTTCAGGGCAAGTTACGGGGTCAATGGAAATGTTGACCGCTCAACCAGTCCGTTTCTGATCGCGAATATTGCAGCTGCCGACCGGAATACTACCAATCTTCCGTATGCTTATGTTACAAATCCCGAAAATCCAGCGCTGCGCTGGGAAAAAACTGCCGTAGCAAATATCGGTATAGATTTTATCACACTAAAAGGAAGGGTAAGCGGAAGTGTGGAGTATTACAATAAAAAAAGCACGGATCTATTGGGTAATGCGACGGTCAATGGTACCTATGGGTTTAACAGCGCCTATATAAACTATGCCAGCATGAAAAATAAAGGTATCGATGTCAGTCTTAACGCACAAATTCTTAAAGGCATTGTTTACCTAAACACAACAATCAATTACAGTTACAATAAAAATAAGGTAACTGACGTGCAGTTCCCGGAAAGCACTGCCGGATCATTCATTACAGGTGCACCACAAACAGGACTCCCGCTGAATTATTTGTATGGCTATAAATGGGCCGGGCTGTCTCCTGCAACGGGCGTACCCCAGATCTATGATGCAGCAGGAAAGATCGTTGAGTATACCTCCGAAATGACTGACCCGCTTGCTTTGGACTATCTGGGATCCCGGGTGCCATCGCAATATGGTGGAGTTTTTACCACAATAGGGTACAAAAAACTGTCCATAACCGCAGGTCTGACCTATAATGCCGGACACAAATTTCGTATTCCTGTGATTTCATACAGTCAGCTTTATAACGTTACAGCCACAGGTGCCTTAAGTAGTGACTGGGACAATCGTTGGAAGACTCCAGGTGATGAAGGCCGGACTAATATCCCTGCTATGCCTTCCTCCTCGCTTTCTTTAGGGAATTACGATTCCTATTCAACTTATGCCAATGTGAATGTGCAGGATGCAGCAAACATCAGGTTCCAGGAATTGATCTTGAATTATCAATTACCGGCCAGTATTTTTTCTAAAACACCAAAGACCATCATTAATGTAGGTCTCCAGGTGCGGAATTTAGGAGTGTATACTTTTAATAAAGGAAAGCTGGATCCTGATCACCTGTCCTACAGTTACTCCAGTAATTTACCCCCGCCACCCGAATTCACCTTTATGTTAAAAGCAAACTTCTAAATACAAAGTCATGAAGAAATTTTTATATGCTATATTAAGCCTGGTGTTATTGACAGGTGCTTTTTCCTGCAAAAAATACCTCGAACTGGTACCTACCGGACAGTTATTGCTCACCAAAGCTTCAGACTATAGGCTCCTTTTAGATCAGGTTACCAAGAATGGTAAATCAAACGGTTTTTACGAATCTTATAGTAAAGATGCCATGATGGATGATGACATCACCTACAATTCCTATTCTATTACTACCTACACCAACAACGATCTTGCGGCATTTCATTTTGAGGACCATTTATACTCGGAGTCTGAAGCAGATTTGGATTGGGAAGCTTTATATAATCAAATTTACGTGGCCAACCTCGTAGTGGCCAATGTAGATGCTTCTGAAGGTAACGATACAGAAAAGCATGGCCTTATTGCCGAAGCGCGTGTACATCGTGCATTTGCATACTTTGTTTTGGTTAACTTATATGCCAAACAATACAACCCTTCAACAGCAGCTACAGATCCTGGAGTGCCGATCCGCAAGGAAACCGACTTTGAAGAAAAGCTGGTAAGGAAAAGTGTACAGGAGGTGTATGATTATTTGAGGAATGAACTAACGCTCGCCGTTCCTGATCTGCCGGCAGTACCCAATCCACAATATGGGCACCGTCCTGTCAAACCAACAGCCTTAACCTTATTGGCAAGGGCAAGTTTATTTATGAACCATGCACAGGAGGCACATGACTATGCAAATGCTTCTTTGCAAGCGTATAGTACATTAGTAGATTATAACAAATTGACTCCAAATTCTTATTTCTTAGACTATCAAAATACCCTTGTTTGGGAATATCCGCTGCATTTTAAAAATCCTGAAGTTTTGATGGAGAGAACAAATATCAACACCCAGCTATTATTTATTTCCGATGATTTAAAGAGCCAGTATGATTTTACCAACGATATGCGCGCAAACACTTTCTTTATTGACGGCAAATTGTACGGAATTGATTACGGGTATCTGAACTTGCTATCTTCCACCCCATACAAAGGCCCTTCGGTACCTGAAACCTACCTGATTCGTGCAGAAGCCAATGCCAGACTAGGTAATACCAGTTCGGCAATAGACGACCTGAACTTTTTACGCAAGACCAGGTATAAAACAGGGAGCGATTATACCGTTGCCGCTTCAAATGCTTCAGATGCATTAGCACTGGTTAAGTCAGAACGCAGAAGAGAACTCACCGGTTGCGGGCTCCGGTATTTTGACATCAAAAGATACAATGTTTTTGACAATGCCAATATCACCATCACGCATACTTATGAAGGGACATTTACACTTGCGCCAAATAGTCCGCGAGTAATATTGCCCATCGGCAGAAAGTATATTGACCTGAATGCTGAACTGATCCAAAATCCCCGATAATGATGAGATATTTATGGAATACCATAATCCTGGTTTTTATGTTTAGCCTGGCTTATGGCCAGACTAAACCCGGGACTTATACCCTGAACGGGAAAATTGCTGGAGTAACCATTCCTACTAAAGCTTACCTCCAATATATTGTGACTGGAGGCGCTCATACCGAGTCTGCGGAAGTAAAAAATGGGGTATTTGTATTCAGCGGCCACATTGATGCACCAGTGCGGGCAACGCTCACTTTCGATCACGATGGCTCAGGTCCTCATAACGACGGAAAGCCGGCTGATACGAGAATAGTGTATCTGGATAACGAAAACTTTATTCTCACCGCCACTGATTCCATTAAAACCGCAAGCATAAGCGGTTCAAAGATCAATAAGGAATACTTGCGTTACCGGGCGATGCTTGCGCCAACACAAAAGGCCATAGCCATAGCATCCGCCGCGTACAAAGATGAATCCTCGCTAGTAGGAATGGAGAAAATAATGGCAGAAGAACGGGCGCAGCAGGTGATTTATGCCAGACAAAATCCCCACATCTACTTTAGCCTGGAAGCGCTAACAGAAATTAGTATTTATGGTATTGATGTAAAAGAGATCAGGCCAATATTTAACAACCTTTCTCCTGTTTTACGTGCTAGTCCAGAGGGAATTGCGTTTGCAAAAATACTAAAAACGGCAGGAACAACTTCTTTGGGAAGTGTAGCCCCGCCCTTTACGCAAAATGACGTCAACGGGAAATCGGTTCGCTTATCTGATTTTAGAGGCCAGTATGTATTGCTCGATTTTTGGGCGTCATGGTGTAATCCTTGTCGCACTGAAAACCCCAAAGTGGTACGGGCTTATCAGCAATTTAAAGATAAAAACTTTACCGTACTAGGCGTTTCCCTGGATCAGCAAAGTGGAAAGGCAGCATGGCTGGCTGCTATCAAAAAGGACGGCTTAACCTGGACGCATGTTTCGGATCTTAATTACTGGGACAATGCGGTGGCTAAACAATATGGCATCAAGTCTATCCCACAAAATTTCCTGATCGATCCCAGGGGTAAAATTATCGGCAGAAACCTTCACGGCGAAGATTTAATAGCAAAACTAACTCAGTTGTTAAAATAGTAAAGTGCAAGAAAATCGCACCAATTCGTTTCAGCTAGCTCATATATGAAGAAACTACTCTTTGTAATACCCGTATTGTTGTCTTTGCAATTCGCAATTGCACAAACTCAAAGTACTTCCAAATACAATAATCATGCGGCCTTTGCACCCTCATTTTATTTGGATAATGGAAATCAATACAGAAGTTCCGGTGGAGGGCCGGGAATAGACTACTGGCAAAATAGGGCTGATTATAAGATCAGTGCCCTGCTGGATACCGCCAGTCACCATTTAACAAGTACAGTGGTCATTACCTACACCAACAACAGTCCGGATGAGTTGTCCTTTTTATGGCTGCAGGTCGACCAGAATATCTATCGTGCTGACTCCCGGAGTGCAGCGGTAAACCAGGGCGGCCGCTTTGGAAACAGAGCCTATACAAAAGGCTGCGAAATAAAATCCGTTACGGTGCTCCAGGACGGCAAATCTTACCAGGGAGATTACCTGATCAGCGATACCAGGCTGCAACTTAAATTAAAGCAAGCTATAAAACGAAAGGGTGGCAAACTCCAGATCAAAATAGACTATTCATTTGAGATCCCCGAATATGGAACCGATAGAATGGGATTAACGCACACAAAGAATGGCTTGATTTACCAGGTGGCGCAATGGTACCCCAGGATGGAAGTATACGACGACATTATTGGCTGGAACACTTTACCTTACCTGGGTGCAGGAGAATTCTACCTGGAATATGGCGACATTGATTATACCATTACCGCTCCAGCTGATCTTTTGATCGTTGGTTCAGGTGAATTAATCAACCCCACTGAAGTATTGAGCCCGAAACAATTGGCACGCCTGGAACAAGCGAAAAAAAGCGACAAAACAGTTTTTATCAGGACAGCAGCCGAGGTTTTGAACGACAACTCTTCCAAATCCATGCTTAGGTGGCACTTTAAGTGTGACCAAACGAGAGACGTGGCCTGGGCAGCCTCGAAAGCGTTCATCTGGGATGCCGTAGGGATTAATTTGCCAGGTGGAAAAAAAGCATTGGCGCAATCTGTTTACCCCGTAGAAAGTGCCGGTGATACGACCTGGACCCGGTCCACTGAATATGTAAAAGCGTCGATAGAACTGTACTCCAGAAAATGGATGGCCTACACTTATCCTGTAGCCACTAACGTGGCTGGCAGTGTATTTGGAATGGAATATCCTGGCATTGTTTTCTGCGGGTCAATAAGTCAGCGCAGTGAACTATGGAACGTAACGAACCATGAGTTTGGTCACAACTGGTTCCCGATGATCGTGGGTTCTAACGAAAGGAAGTATGGCTGGATGGACGAAGGCTTTAATACTTTCATTAATAATGTAGGGACCAAAGACTTCAACAAAGGAGAATACTATTATTCTTATGACGCTCAAAGTTCTGCAGTAGATTATTTCGGCCCGGCCTCCGAATCCGTGTACACGATCCCCGATGTACTTAAATCACAAAATCTGGGCAATGCCGCTTATTACAGACCTGCAATGGGTTTGAGCCTGCTTCGTAAATATGTATTAGGTGAACAGCGTTTTGATTTTGCATTTCAGGAGTATGTGCGCAGATGGGCTTTTAAACATCCTACGCCCTACGACTTCTTCAGAACTATGGAGAATGTCGGGGGTGAAGATTTAGCCTGGTTTTGGCGTGGATGGATCCTGAACAACTGGAAACTGGATCAGGCGGTAAAAGCGGTAGGCTATCCCGATAAGGACAGTCTTTCAAAAGGCTCATTCATCACTATAGAAAATTTAGAAGAAATGGCGATGCCTGTGGTGATCTCCATTCGGCAAGTCAATGGCAAAACCGATACAGTGAGCCTGCCTGCAGAAATATGGAAATCAGGGGCGACATGGACCTTTTTATTTAAATCGGTTTCCAGAATAAAATCAGTAATCATAGATCCGTTAAAGGAATTCCCTGATATTAATCCGGCTAATAACGTTTGGAGGGATACTACTGCAGCCAGACCGGTAACCACTGGAATTACCGCAAAAGAGGTGATCAGTCGATACCTAAAATCTACAGGGGGAGCAGCTAAGCTAAATGAAGTCGCAGACCTGAGTATTTCTGAAACAAGGAGTCAACAAGGAATGGACATGGAGGTTAAAACCAGATTTAAAACCGGCAAATACTTTAATTCCCTCTCCATACCTGCTCAAAACAAACTGATCCTGGAAATGACTGTAGAAGGAGACAGCATCAAAATGGTTCAGGGTGGGAAAGTCCTCCCTATTTATGACAAAACCGCAAGGATCAACTACATGGAAGATGCGACCCCTTTTCCGGAACTTTTATTTTCCGGACCTGGGTATCAAATGATACTTACCGGGATTAAAGATGTTGATGGTAAAGATGCTTATGAAATCGTCGTTACTTCCCCTTTAAAGTCCGTACACTCCTATTACTACGACCTGGTTTCAGGACTGAAACTCAGAGAAACTTATAACTATCCAGGTTCTAAATCTATAAATATTACGGATTATAGTGATTTCAGAACCATTGATGGCATCACCTTTCCTTTTCATTCTTTTATCGATTACGGATATGCGAACTATGACCTGTTCGTGAAGGAAATTAAATTGAATTCCGGGCTAAAAGACGCTGATTTTAAACTTTAAGAAAACTGACTATGAAATTTAGATTATTATGCGCTGCTTTATTATTTGCAGGAAAGCTCTTTGCCCAGCAACCCGGCCAAGACAGCTTCAAAGATGGTACATATGTAAAGGTAAATGGGGCTAAACTATGGGTGTTCACCATTGGAGCCGGTGATCCGGTGATCATAATTGCAGGAGGCCCGGGCGGCGCGCATCCGGGACTTCGCGATTTCGATCCTATTGCCAAAGGCAGTCACCAGCTTATTTATTTCGATGCCTTTGGCAGGGGCAAGTCAGATACGGCGAAAGTAGTTTCCGAGTATTCACTTGCGCGGGATATTGAAGACGTTGAGGGCTTGAGAAAAACATTAAAACTGGAAAAAATTAACATATTGGGTCATTCTTACGGTGGCCTGGTTGCCCAGGGGTATGCCATTAAATATCCTCAAAACGTTAGCCATTTGATACTGGCAAATACCTTCCATAGTTACGTGATGTGGCAGGAAAATGACGACAATTCTAATCATGAGATCAAAACTAATTATCCCGAGGTATGGAATGAACTCATGAAAGTAAGAGAAAAAGGAGGTGTTTCCAGCGACCCAGACCATCAGGCAATTTATAGCAGGGTTCCGTACGGTTTTCTATATTCCTATAATCCGGAAAGTTCCGGCTTAAATTACAGTAGTCAGCCTTACCCGAACAATTTTAACAGTGCGCTCTACTATCAGATGGTAGGCCGTGATGGTGATTTCTATGTGGGCAGTGATATTGGAAGTTTTGATTTCAGGAAGCAGCTCAAGGATTTAAAAATGCCAATTCTTATCATCGGAGGTAGATTTGACAGAGTTGCAACGCCCTGGATGATGATAAAATATAAAGAATACTGTCCTCAGGCTAATTTTGTGATGTTTGAAAAGTCGGGTCATAACCCACAGGTTGAAGAACCGGAAGCAGAATTTAAAGTGATTCATGAATTTCTAAGTCATTGATATGCGTAAAAGTTTAAAATTGTACATTTTGGAGCATAAAGTTGACTTTGATGTGTTAAGCCCTCGGCCACAAGTATGGGATAGAATATCCAAAGCATTAGAAATAAAAGAGAAAAAAAAATTTGAATTAGCACTGTTGGATCTAATACAAAAGTTATAGCAAATCTTTTTAGGCCACAACAAAGATTTTATTCCAATCGCTAAAGTTTAAATTCAGTATATGAATTTTTAAAGAGAGTCGTGCAAATTTTGTGCAAATTAAAAGCCCACCTCGAAAAGTGGGGCTAACTTGTTGCTTGACCTCCCCGAGACTGTGTATTTTTCAAAAAGATTTGCTTGATGATTTGACTAGAATTTCAAAAATTGGCGAAGATCCTTTAGAGGATTTTAAATAATTACAATATTTATTGTCAAAATTGAAAGACGATTAGTGTGATTTACTTAATACTATAAAGCATTGTAATCTTTGAAAATTTGCAACTGAGATATAACGGTGCGATACATTTTCAATAAAGAGGAATAAACATCAACCTTAAAGCCGAAGACTTTGGCTTTAAGGAGGTAGTAGGTTTTTAATTCTTTGAGAAGATAATCAAGCGATTCCGTGTTTTAGCCGGAAGTCTGGGTCGCTCATATGGCCGTAATAAAAAGTTGGAATGACTTCGGGCTTACCGTAACCTATGCCACCCGCAATTCTAGGAAGCGTTATCTGTACTGAGGCATGCCTTAGCGGTTTCAAGGCCTTGGCAGGGTAATCAACTACCACTGTCATCAAGACATCAGTTCCCGTGGTTTTTATAACGACGTCGGTAATAAAGTCCATTTCTTTTGGATCCATTCCCATCATTCTAAGATTTTCATGTGCGCGTTCATCGGCAAGAGCCATCGCCAACTCATGAAAATCTGGCCATATTATCCCGGAAAATTGTTCATTGGCAGATATGGGCGCATAAACGCCTTCAGCAAGAATATCGCTGGGCGGAAGTCTTGACGGTAGGTTTTACGGCGCTGCTCAACGAAAAGTGCGGAAGTGTTTAGGATGGTGATTTCTGTATCCTTTAGATTACCAATGGAACATTTTTTGTTTTGGCCTGCATATTGCTTTTAAGCCAGTGTCTAATATGCACTGCCCATGATCAATGTTACCGTCCTCCCAATCACCGAGTCCAACCTCAAACCAGGTACTCCATTAGTGAGGATCATGACTGAAAGGCTTAACGGCTTTGCAGCCGAGCTTCAAGTCCATTTTCAAAACAAGTTTAGCGATGAAAAATATGGACAGGAGCTGGTGGTGTATATCAGCTACAATTCAAATTATACCGTCAGGTGGAAAATCGTAAATGATGTATCCCAGTACATCCAGGATGAGGTAACCAAACGTTGCGCCGATCTCGGGTATATACAATGGAAGGGGTTTGAGTTATATAGTTTCAGAATATATCAGCAGCACTAGCCTGTTCGCCCGAGCCTCTATAATACCAGATTATAAATTTATTTTCCTTATTTAACCTGGCAAACTATATATATTTACCGACATACTAAGAAATGGCCAGACAAACTCATATTGTTCCTGTAAAATCTAAAATCAATGCTGAATTGAATTTCAAGATAAGTCGGATGAAAGAAGTCGTAAAACCTACCAAGCTTCACAGGCACAGTGATTATCATGAAATGATATTTCTATCTGAAGGGTCCGGTTCCCACGAGATTGACGATACGGTTTTTGATGTTGTGGCACCGGTGGTTTACTACCTGCGTCCCGGTCAGGCCCACTGCTGGAATTTCACAAGTATACCAAAGGGTTTTGTCATTTTGATCAAGGAAGACCTGCTGCTTAGGGAGGATATAGACTTACTATTCGATATGCCGGTGCAGTTTAGCTTAAAGGGTTGCGAGCCTCTGCTTAAATTGGTTGAGGATATACAAAATGAATTTGTCAACATGAATATACCTTCAAATGTATGGCAGGCTTATTTTCATCTACTACTGGTTAAACTTAAACATACAAGAGGTACTGCACGAGGCCTGCCACAAGCCCAGATGGGTACAGTTCAAAAATACAAAAGATTAATTGACACCCATTTTAAAGACCAAAAAAATCTTGGCTTCTATGCCAGCTTATTAAGTAAAAGTACTGCCTCATTAAATGAGGTTTGCAAGAAAGCTGTGAACAAAACAGCCTCAGCATTGATTTCTGAACGAGTCATCCTGGAGGCCAAACTTCTTCTCTCCGCAACAGGCCTTTCGGTCAGTGAAATCTCCAATCAACTGGGTTTTTCAGATGCGCCGCATTTTGCAAAGATCTTCAAATTAAGGACAAATCTTACCCCCGGCACCTATCGGGACATGAGTCAAAAAAAGTAGCTATTGTACAATTCATTTAGTGATTTGTACAATGTTTACCGATCTGGTAAACCTAATTTTGTCGATGCAACAACAATGTTGAATTTCTTATGTATTCCAAATACCTGGTTCTGCTCCTGTTTATATCCAGTTCAATCGTGTCTATTGCCCAGACCACTTCTTTAAAAGGAATTGTCATAGATGCGCAAACCAAACAACCCATTGAATATGCAAGCATTGCTGTCTTAGAAAACAGCACTTCCGGCGTTGTTTCGGGTGGTGTTTCCAATAAAACAGGGGCTTTCAAACTGGAGAAAATCAAACCGGGAAAATATGACCTGCGTATCGCTTTTATCGGATACATTACAAAGTCTTTAAAAGGTATTGACCTAAAAAGCTCACAGCCCTTAGATTTAGGTACCATCATTCTGGAGCCAGGCAGCAAGGTTCTTGAACAGGTCAGCGTTACCGGAACCTCATCCAAAGCGATGTACACCATAGATAAGCAAATTTACAAAACCAGCCAGTTTGAAGCAGCCAAAGGCGGGACTGCAATTGACGCCCTTAAAAACCTGCCTTCAGTGGCAGTGGATGGAGAAGGCAACATCAACCTGCGCGGATCTTCAGGGTTTTTAGTTTTGGTAAACGGTAAGGCTGTACTCACAGATGCTCAAACCGTTCTAAGCCAAATTCCGGCAAATGCACTGGAAAACATTGAAGTCATCACATCGCCCTCAGCTAAATATGATCCGGACGGAAAATCAGGTATTATCAATATCATCACTAAAAAAGGTGTTACAGATGGCTTCACCATGTCTGCAAATGCACTGGCCGGACTTCCTTCGACACAGGACTATGACAACAAAGAAAAACCACTGCGTTTTGGCGGAGACCTGACCATTAACCTTAAAGAGAATAAATGGGACATCACCATCAGCGGCAATTATACCAGAAACGACAACGCCGGGTACAGAGAGGGAAACGTGTTCACAAAAAATTTCCAGAACAACACCATCACACGCTTCCCGTCTAACGGAGAACGGAGCTTTGACAAATACAATTATGGGGGCCGTACAGCGGTAACATTCAGTCCTGATGCATCGAATACTTTCTCGGCCGGTTTTTTCGCCGGACATCGTTATCAGGGGAGACTGGCAGACATATATTACAACAACACGACTTCCGATCTGAGTACAGGAGAATTGATTTCTAAAACCATTTACTTCAACTCCAACCTGCAAACCAAGAAAGGAAATTTTACGCTTGGCAACCTGGACTATACGCATACTTTTGCCAATAAATCGGCACTTACAGCCTCGGCACTTTACGAAAGAGCAAAACTGTTCGGTCAAACTGTAAACCGCAATCTTGGCTATCCCGATGTTTCAACGCTCATTCAGGAAATCATCAATCCTTACGAAAACCCAATAGCGGGATACCGACTAAAATTAGATTATGTGCGCTCTTTAGGAAAGGGCAAACTGGAGACCGGCTACCAATTCCGGCACGATACCCAGGATGGTAAATTTGACTACTTTGTCTACCCCATCAGTTCTCAGCCTGACGCCGACCAGTTCAGGGGCTTCGCAAAGGCTAAAAATCAAATCAATTCCATATATACACAATACTCGGGGAAGTCAAAAGATTTAGAATATTCGGCCGGTATGCGTTATGAATATGCTGCAAGGACAGTGACCTTGTCAAACGACCCCGATCCTCATATTCTGAATCTCTCCAACTTATTTCCTTCGGCCAGCTTGCTATACAGTTTCAACACCAGGTGGAAAGTTAAAGCGGCTTACAGCAAACGGGTGCAAAGACGCAGCAATTTCGAGCTCAATCCTATCCCGGAGCGGGAACATTCCGAAACCTTAGAACAGGGCGATCCGGATTTGTTGCCCGAGTTTATAGACCTTGTGGAACTGGGTATTGTATCTTCGTTCAGTAAAGGCAATCTGTTTGCCAATTTGTATTATCAGGGGATCAAAAATCCAATACAACGGGTGAATAGTGTATATGCAGATACGATATTGAACAGGGTATTTACGAATGCGACAAGAGCGCGATCACTTGGTTTAGAAGCTGGCGGCAGTCTCCAGCCTGCCAGCTGGTGGACGATATATCTCGGCACCAACATCTATAAATACAAGATCAATGGTTCGATAAATGTGCTGGGACAGCAATCTGCCATCTCAAATGCCGATTGGGTATACTCCATAAATGGAAACTCCAGCTTTCGTCTATCACAAACCATTAGCCTCCAGGCCGCAGTAAATTATTTATCGGAACGGCCAACCGCCCAGGGTTGGGATTCCCGCTTCCTTGTACCCAGCACTATACTTAAGAAAAGTTTCATGGGAGGAGCATTCTCCGCTTCCCTGCAATGGCAGAATATGGATCTGGGACTTAAAAAAACGCAGCGTCAGCGCATCACCACTATGGCATCTGATTTTTATACTACAACGAATTATATCTATGAACCAGATGTTTTCCTCCTAAACTTCAGCTTCAACCTTAACAAACTAAGCGGGAAAAGTAAACTCCCTTCCAGTGAGTTTGGAGATAAGGAGTTTTAAATTGTCCTAAATATGCCAACATGAACTTCAAAGTCATCTTTCCGGAAAAACACCTCGCGAATTATGTCCGGTTCTTTTGGTTTGCAGAGGGCAATGCCTCAATAAACCAACCCTACATTCACAACGCATTTGCTTATACTTATCCTGAGTTTAGCTTCTGCTACAAAGGACAGTTCCATTACAACTGCGGATCGGGTTTTGAGACGACATTATTTCCCGGGATTTATGGACAAACGCAGACCTTCAGCAAGGTAAATTCGAAATCTGAATTCGGCATATTTGGATTTTATCTATATGCCCACGCCTTACCACAATTATTTCACCTGCCCGCAAACGAACTTACAGACCAGGCAGTAGACACTAAAACATTGTTTGGCAAACAAGGGGAGATTCTTGAAGAAAAGATTATGCTGGCTTCAGGCAACTATGAAAGGGTAAGGATCGTATCCGGCTTCCTGGAGGAGAAACTGAAAAATGCCCGAATCAATTGTACCAATATTATTTCGTCGATCATGGCCATATCAAATTCCTGCCCGACAGATTCTATCAAATCATTAGCGGAAAACAGCTTCTTATCAGTGAGACAATTCGAAAGAAGGTTCAAAGAATTTACTGGCTTTAGACCCAAATTATTTTTTCGGATCCGAAGGTTTAATTCCCTTCTCAACAAATCTTTTGAAGGCAAATCGTTGGCACAAATCGCTTACGAGTATGGATATTATGACCAGTCACATTTCATCCATGATTTTAAAAATTTCTCCGGATACAATCCAGGCGATTACTTTGATCAAAAAACCATCGCCGCGACCGACAGGGGAACAGTTGAATATTAAGATGTCGTATTTTTACAATTTTATCATCCCGGAAAGAAGTAGTTTAGCAAAAAAAACTTATGATTTCATCCATTCGCCATACGTTACCTGTTTTCATCCTTATAGGATTTCTCATTTTCGCATCCGAAAAAACATGCGCACAGACGGCTAAAAATGCAACCGAAACGCAAGCAGCGGATGAAATTACCACAAGATCTGATGGCACCGCTTATGTTTCCGGTGTCACCCCCGGCAGGGCCAAATCTATACTCACCGGACTATTGGGGCTGGTTAGTCTTGCCATCAGTTGGCGGGCAAAGGCCCGCTCCGCCAAAACGGGAGCTAAAGTAGCTTTGGCGTTGGGGCTTGTCGTAGTTGTACTAAGCATTATTCATTTGGTTACAACTGCCGGTGCTGTGTTCGGTTCAGGTAGCGGAAAAGCAGGTACAATCATTGCGCTATTGCTGGGACTGGCCAGCATCATACTTAGTGTGATAACGATTCGTTCCAGTAGAATAGAATAGCTACCAAAATGTTGCAAAGTTATTATTTGGTTAGCCATTAAGTGCTTTTCAATTAGCGACTGTAATTCCGTTAAATTCTTCAACTAGCCCGAAGCTTGGCAAGAAGACAGACAGCATTCAAGGGCAGGCACCAAACTTCCAGTTGCGTAATTTAACGATAATGTTGTACTTAAAGCTGATCCATGCCAATGGGATGCGGCCGGATCAGTTCTTGACTTGATTAGATATTATTTTCCTGCCCATTATTAATTTTTTCGCTGACCGGGCGCGTATGGCTTTGCTGATTTAGAGCCGCTTGCCTTTTTTGCCTGACCCGGAGGAACTTTGCCACTATTACCAGCGGTTCTGGTCGTGGAACATGAGCTGGCTATCATAATGCCGGAAATCAGAAGAACGAAATATAATTTTTTCATAATGTTGGTTTAGATATCATGTACGAAATCCATGCCACGACTTCATTTGGTGTCAGCAGATACTATTTCACCCTGGCAAAGCGAGCCGAAAGTCATGCCAGTTATTCAACCGGCCAGGTAAATGAGGATGCCAGCCGTGCAGGCCAGCCTTGACAGAATAGTGCTTGTTAGCGCGTTGCAGGATTTTTATGAAGTTCGGACGCCTTAATAATCATTATTTTGCTGATCCCAAAGAATAATAGGGATAAAGTAGCCTTGTGTAGCCCGCATCGACTGTCAACTTTAAGGCAAATGCCTATTGATAGCGAGATAACCTCTAAAAAAAGATTTATCAACATTAATCAACTGATTGTTAATAAATTAAACTTTATATTCTGTTATTTCTACAGATCTTCATACTATAATTACCGCTTCCGAGGCGTCATTTGGTTAGTTAAACATTCAAGTCCTGATTACCCAGGTCAATGGGGCCTGGGTAATTCAGGCACAAACACCAGGACTGGAACCCCGAAATCCACAGTTAGAGAACAGTTGAATTTGTGGCAATACCGAGGCGATTTTTGAATACCTTAAGGGAACTCAATCTCCACACACAGGATCTGATCCGGAATGCTTAAGGAAACCATACTAGCACCTGAATAAGAACTTACAGGCTTTATCCCATTGCCATCCGGCATGGTGTTAAAACTCGGACGATACACTTTAATTTGCTTTGCCTTTTTGCTGAGTGTCAATCGGAGCAGCCGTTCCGGATTATTGACATCACTGTAGTCATTATTTTTCGTGCCGCCTTTCGATCCTTCAATCCCTTGCCAGATCAACAGCAGAAATTTACCCTTGCTGTTTTGAAATACCTGCTGCTGGATACCGTCCAGGTTTCCCTTTAGCGAAAAGTCAATCACTCCTGGCTCGAAACTCCCGCCCTGATCACCCATAAGGTGAATAAAGTTTTTTAATGCCGTATACTGCAACCGGGGCGAGCCATCTGTATTGAGCAGCCCAAAATCTTCCGAATTATTGATCAGCTGGTAGAAATACAACTGGTTGATCCCAGCCTTTAATCTTGATAAGACCAACCGGGGTGCATATTTTGCTGCCGTCCTTTCGGATACCGCCGGGTGCCCATCAGCCCCCTCGCTCATTTTATAACCCGATTCGGTCTCGATGATGGGATGATCCCCGGAGATGGTTTTGTAGCTGCTGATGGCCTGATCAAAACTGATTCCCCAGCCACCAGCCATGGACGCCTCGGGGTATAAGCCGCTATACGCGTGCAGGTTTCCCATATCCATCAATGCAGCTGCATTCTTGCATATCAACCCAAAGTCCAGGGCACTGTTCCGTGTATTGGCAAATGATGGCCCCAGTAAGGGAATGGTTTTAGTCACCGCATTTCCCTTAAAGATGTCCCGGTAAGTTGCCATATAACTACACAATTCCCCCCAGTCAGCTTTCCAGCCGATATCCCGTTCATTGGCCGGCTCAATAAGATCGACGACTGCTTTCGCGGGAATAAACTGATTTAACCTGATGATCTCGTTCCTGCTCTGCTCCAGATCCTTTCCGCTGTCATCGCTGATCAGCAATAATTTAATGCCATGTTGATGTGCGAGTTCGGTGTACCTGTCGTTGACCATTTTATTGCCCAAATGATCACGGATATGTTTAGTACCCAGTTCAATCAGCCGTGGTCTTACGATGTCAGCATAATGCAGGTCATACACGCTCTCAAGATAGTTTAAGTGGGTGTTCACCCCGATTGCATTCGCAGCTACGCTGCTCCTTACCGCCTTTACAGATTTAAAACGAAGCGTAGTATGGTTTTGCGCTGCACCAGTCAGGTACATCATGGACAGGAACAGTAAGGGTTTAATTTTCATCGTAATCCTAAAGTAAACACTTTCTGGCCTTTGTTGTATAGGCTGTTTGAATTTTGCACCGATAAGTTTGAAGCCATCCCCTTTGTAACGAGTGATGCATAGGCAGCGCCTATTTATACTGTTAAGTATCACCTCCAGATCAAAAGGCATTGAATAAACCCCTCAGCACAGGACTCCCTGCCCATCTTTCTTGCTGGAGTAGAAAAATACGGGGTGAAAACCGATTATGGAGACCTATAGGCACCTACCGCAAGCAGAATTAACAACCTTCTCAGCAATTCTTTATAACGTGTCTTTTGAAATAAAGGGCTTAAATCAGCCCTTCATCGCCAAAAGAATAGTAGCCGTTACTGCTAATGATCAGGTGGTCATGGACAAACAGATCCAGAAGCCTACCACCTTCAGCCATTTTTCGGGTTATCTGTATATCCTGAGTACTTGGCTTTAAGTTTCCGGAAGGATGATTGTGTGCTAATATTATACTAGACGCGTTCGCCTTAAGCGCAGTTCCAAATATGATCTTCGGATCGCAGATAGTACCGGCAACACCTCCGGTAGAAACTTCGGAAATACCTATCACATTGTTTGCCCTGTTTAGCAGCAGGATATAAAACTGTTCTTGCATCTGGAGTTTGCCAAGATTCCAGTTGTTGTATAAAATGTTGTAGGCATCCTGACTGGTGGATATCTTAGGACGTTCAGAGGCCTTGAATTTTGGATAATAACTGACCTGGATCTCGGATACCTGGAATAGTGACACTTGGGATTTCGCTTTCATAAAATTGGGATTTTGTGTTGTTCCTTAATTAATTATGAAGCATTTACCTTTAGTTCAGGGGATAAAGCAAATTCCCAAGGCCTGTAAAATGCGGAGGCTCCCACAGGGATACCCATTTTATGGGCCTGGAATTTGAGCGTAGCGAACTGCTATAACCTGACTAAAGAAGTTTGGTGAGAAATTATTGAGGAATAAACCTAAAATCCATGAACAGAATCACTGAACTTTTCAGCATCTTCATTCAGGAAACACAAAACACAATGCAACACATCATAACAGCAGAACCTGAGCACCATAATGTATGGTTAGAAATGGCAACTGACTTGTGGCCGGATTACATAACAGCGGATCTGGAATCAGTTTACCAGGAGATCATGAGGTCTGAAAAATTCGAGATCCTGCTATACCAGCAAAATGGCTCACCGATTGGCTTTATATACCTGGGTCTGCGCGCAGATTATGTGGAAGGCTCGGACTCCTCGCCTACCGGGTATGTTGAAGGAATTTACGTCAACCCGGATTTCAGAAAAAAAGGCATCGCCAAGGCATTATATCAGGCTGGAGAAACCTGGGCAAAACAGCGGGGTTGCAGTCAAATGGCTCAGACATTTATATAAACAATACGGTAAGCTATGATTTTCATACCCGGATCGGATTTAAAGAAGCCGGGAGATTGATCGCGTTTATCAAAAACCTATAACACATACGAAAAAACATAGCTACCATCATGACATCCCATAAACTTATGGCCATGCCCCCTTTTATTTTGCCTAAATTTGAACTTAGTAAATTGCTATGGCCAAAAAACCCGCAAGACCAGTCGTATTCAGCCAGAAACAAATTCAAGCTAACGCAGCCAGGTTACTGGAAAGCACCTGCGAGCAGCTGGCGGGTGCGGGAATTTATGCCAAATTACCCGCCTACAGTAAGGCGCTGATCTTAGCCAACAGGTACAACCCAGTCAAACTCTATGGTTCTGCGGATAAAACCCTGGATGAAATCTTCCGAAACAGCTTAGCCACAACTTTCATCACCACAGTTATAGGCAGTCAGATTTCCCTCGCCAATTACCTTAGAGAAGGCCTCATGCTGATCCAGTATGTGGAAATGATGGCCAGGGAAACCAGCGAACTTCATCCCGATCTGATCGAGGCTTTTAAGCCTTATTTTTCTGAAACTGACAGGTACCGATCGGCAGTTGTAGAAGTGATTGGCATCCTGCGCCGATTAGCCGTCATCTCCTCGGACTGGTCGGATTCCATACTAAGCTACGAGTTGGATAACCTTTGTGCCATCAATAGCATAACCGCTTCCAACCAGGTGAACGTGACCATACACCGGCCTGAGCAGATCAGCATCTCGCTGGAGGGCAACAAACGGGAAATGCTGCGCGCGGGATGGCCGGAACAGTTAGGCGGCATCAACTGGATCAGCATCCCTCCTGCTAAAATAGGCTTCTATACCGGGGGAAACGACAACCGCCCCGTCTACATTCAGCGCCACGCACTGAACCGGCTGGATGAGCGCCTGGGTATTCATAAAGGGCTGATCCATGAAGCGATTGCAGAAGCACTGCTTGCCGAAAATTGCCATTGGCAGCGGTACAATGAAAAAACGCTGATCCCCCTGGAAATTCTAAATAGAAAACTCGGGTACCTCGTGGTCTCTTACGACCAGGAAAAAATCATCATACGAAGTTTCCTTTTTCTGACCAACAACGGCACCCCTGAAGGAAACAGCATCAGCGAGCTCACCAAACTAGCCCCGCTGGACAAAAAATATCTAGGCATGGATACCCTGATGGGCTTCGCCAGCTATGAATTTTCCTCCGACTCCGAACTTTCGGAACTTTTCAAACAAGCCGGTTGCGAGGACCTGCTCCAAGTAGACGATCTGATAAAATTCAGCGAGGCCACAATCCGAGTCAAAAATCCACAGGATATAATGCAGTACCTGACGCTATCAAAGCGGAAATGGTCAACAGACAACGGCACTTTCCCATTGGGCACCTGAAGATCTACAAGGATAATCACCTATGGCCTGGATGTAAGTTCAATGCTATCCTAGCGATATCGGTCAAGTTGAAAGATAGCATTGCGGGAAAATCATTACCCTCCAGCACGACATGGTCAAGTCAGCCTGCAGGATCTTATTTCCCTAAATACCCTCAGGAATACTAAGCTTTGTAACAGGAAACTTAACAACAAATAATCTTCGAACATCTTCATCATGTTCATACACTCGTACTACTATTCCATCCGATCGCCCAATCGGCTTCCCCTTACAAAACAGCTCTAGCATAGCCCGTATAGGGTACACAATGACGCGATAGTCATACTCTGTTATACTAACTCTCTGCTCAGGGGTAATTCGATATTCATCAGCGAAATCCTCAAAACTGACCTGATAATCACTATTTTCATTTATGAGACTATCCACCCAAGGATTGAACTCACTGACATTGATTAAGCCTTCAAAACTTGCTTTTTTCCAATCATAGCCCTCCCCAAATGCTTTAAGACTACCAGTAAACTTGTCGTATTCCCGCACCAGTTCAAGACTAGGTCCATCCACTGTAGCCTTAAAGTTCCTGTCAAATCTCTGTGTGGTAGAGGCCACCTTAGACAAGGAGTCTGGAAGAAAAAAACCATTCTTCCAGCCGATTACATTTTTATCGATGAAGTTTGTATTCTCAGCAATCCTTAACTCCAATTGAGAAGTATTTTTGAAAATCTCCGGTGAGTTCTCACTTGCCTCGCCGATGTAGAAGGTTACTCTCGCGGTGATGTCACCAATCTGAACTCTTGGCGCCACAGGCTTGGGTATATTTTTATTAAGGAAGTTTAAAACGATATAACTCCCCATCATTCCGATAACCAAAATTACAAATGCGATGATAAGCTGTGTATAAATGCGATTTTTCAATACCTGTCGAATCAAAGCAGCACGTTCATTCCTTGGAACAGCCGTTATATCCATGTGAAGTTTTTCAGCAGTTTGGATAATCACATTCGCCCGTTCAGCTTCGGGAGCCGATTCAATTAACTTTCGCCGGTTAACATCCCGGTTGATAAAATAAACCATTACAGCAGCCGCAATGTAGGCTAGCAAAGAGATGGGATGCGTAATGTATTGAGTTACACTAAAGGCATCAGCGATAATTAGGGTCATATTTGAGGCAATTAATCAGATTCGTAAATCATGTAAAATTATCTTGTAGTCATACAATATAATGAATTAAAAGTTAAAATGGATTAACCCTATTCGTAAGAAATTATGATTTCACTTCCGCTTCTTACTCTCAAACTTATACTCACCCAAGTCTCCTGTAATGCCCGCAAAGGCAAATGGCAGGGTATAGCTTCCGTTTAGATCGTTACTGGATGTTAATCTGGTTGCAATCGCTGTAAGAGTATCAGGAATCAGGGCAAAAGGCCTCTCAAAAGAGATCCTGTAGCTACCACCCCTCTTTTCTTCAACAGAAAGTATCTTCGAGGTGCTATCGCCGGCAGAAAGCAGCAATTGATGAGCTTGCTTTCTAAATGAAATAATTTGTCTTGTACCGAGTTCTGAATCCTGTTTCGCAAAAGCAACGCCCGTCTGAAGAAACTGTAACGGTTGTGCTGGACCAGTAATTTGCAAATGATGATATATTGATGCGATACCGCCCGGGGTGTTTCCATAAGACGTGCCGTTGCAAATAACAATTAAAAATTAAGATTTCTACCGGATTAGCTTTGCGTGCGTTATTTTTTATATCTTCATCATTCAACTCTGAAAATTTCTTAATTAAGGGATACATAAGTACAATAATTTTACAATTGAGCATGAATTGGGATGAAGTAAAAGTATCGATAGTCAAGGATTTAGAATCTAGAGACTTAAAAGACCCAACAATACGCATTGGGGCACTGAATTCAATCGACAAGATTTTAGTCCGTCATATTGAAGAACTTCGAAGCAATCCGATTAAATTTATTGAACTTTTCAAGAAAGACGATTTTAAGGCACTGCTTGCCACATACAAATCAAACAAAAAATTAAACGGAGCAGAAGAAAGCGTGGTTAATGAGATTTACACCCGACTATGATTAAGGCTTAGTTTACTAGAAGTACTTAGCCATTAACTCATTATCTGTCAAGTTTTTGCCCTTAATTGGAAAGTCTTTAATATCAAACCGACTGCTCAAAAAAGGGAACCTGTTTCCACCATTTTTGTGATACCATCGATCAATTAACACATTCTCTCGAGGAGACCCACTTCTTAATCCGTTTGCAGAAGGAGTATGTAAACGATTGGTATATATATTTGCTTGCTTACACTTTAACTCGATAATTCGCATCTGTTCTTCAAATGTATTGGGTTTCGTCTTCTTTTTTGCAGGATTTCCCATTTAGTAAAATAAACGGCCTCGATGTTATTCTTTAAAATAAATTCAACAATAGGCTCCGTGTTCCAAGTGAATTGATTGAACAACTCAATTTCGCTATCCAACACCGTCCTAATTCTTTCAACATGGTCCATATTCGACAAATCAGCATCATCAATGCTGATGAGCAAATCTGTTACACCTATTTCATTGATCTTCAGGAAGTTCAATTGAGCTACTAAATCTTGTCTTGAGACAGAAGAAATCCCGGCAAAGCGAGGGAGTACTTCCCAGAAATAATTCGTGGCTCTGCCATAATAATAATTAGCCGCATTAGCGGGGTGCCACGCTGGTTCAGGATTAAAAGTACCGACAATAAGTGTTCTTACCTTCCAATTAGGGATTAAACCACTAATACCTTCCAAATGAAATGGATGGCCGAAGAATTTGTGTTTGCAACTCATATGAAGACTTTGTTTATGTTCGCTTTTATTTAATTATAATAAAATAATAATAAAGAAACAAGAGTAAAATCAAAATAACCATCGGATTATCGTAATTGCATATATTCCTATTATTTGTATATATTGGCCATATAAATTAATTCTCAATGGCTCTAGTATTTGTTAAAAACGGAAAGGTTGAACTCCGTAAAGAAAGCGGTTCACTTATACACACGTTTGGAACAGGCAAAACAATCAACGCCAATATCAATTCTGACTTCAGTTTAATTATCTTAACATTGGCCGGTGGCAAAGTTGAACTTCGTAAAGACTCTGGAAGTTTAGTGCGAACAATCGGCAATGGCCATTGCAAATCAGCTTCATTTGCCGGAGATGATATTCTATTAGAACTGGAGAACGGCAAGAAAGAACTTCGCAAAGTAAGCGGATCACTCATTAAAACCTTTTAAATTACCTCACATGTCTTATCAAACAGCGTTCACAATCTCGGTCTTATCCGTCTATAGCTTTACAGTTTTTGGATAAACCATTCACTGTCAATGAAAGAAGAAGCAATCGCAAGATTTGATTATCCTGAGGAACTTAAGGAAAAGCTAATAGAGCTGGTGGTTTACCAGAACTATTCAAAAGAAGAAGTAGCTAAAAAGTACGGTCTGGTAAATACCTACATCCTCACCAACTGGATTATTGGATACAAGAAAAAATTAGAGAAAGGAGCCGTAACTTTAGCTCCCATGGAAAAGCCAAAGACTAAAGATGCCGCTGAGCTGAAGAAGCGGATAAAGGATCTGGAGAAGGCATTAGAGAAGGCCAATGTACTTATCTACGGCCTGAACTCGATGATTGACCATGCTGAAAAGGCACACAAGGTTCCCATTAGAAAAAAGGGTGGTACCAAACAGTAAAGCTGATCAGGGAGAAACGCATTACAAGGATGGGCGTCGGGCCACTTTGTAGACTGCCATAGTAAAATCTATCCCCCAAGTGCATGGTAGACAACCAGGCCTCCAAAAGGCGATACCTGCTGATCAGCCTATTTTCCACTGTTATACCGATATGAAACATCGAGTCAACCACGTCGTCGGTCGGCAACAGTATGTCATCAAATACGGCTGCGCTGACTGCTGTCTGTGGAATCACGAATGATTAGATCAGCTTTAACAATGATCTTTTGCGGGTTTTCGCCTGTTTTTTTTGAATTCATCATATTAAGTAATGCATTGATCGATTGATTCGCCAGTTCCATTAATGGTTGTGCGACTGCAGTTATGCTCGGCTTATAAATATTAAAAATTTCATGATCATCGAAACCGATGATAGCTATATCTTCAGGTATTTTGAGATTTAGCTGATTAAGTGCCTTGATTCCACTAAAAGCAAGGTAGTTGGTCGCGAAAAACAGGGCATCAATCTGTCCGTTTATTTTCATAAACGCTACAAGTTCTTCCACGGTTTGGTCAAGACTATTGGCAAAAGGAATTTTCTTTATCAAAGAAGGCATATCGTGAGCAGCGAGTGCGTTCTGATATCCCAAGAACCTGTCCCGCATCTGGGTTTGCTCAGAGTCCAGTTCAACAAGGGCAATGTTTTTGTATTTTTTACTGATCAAATAGCTGACGGCATCATAACTTGCCTGGTAGTTGTCCAGTATCACATAACTTGTATCTATATCCGGAAAAAATCTGTCAAACAATACCACGGGCAGCCCGTCATTACACAATTCCTGTATCTCCTGCTCAATACCCGCCGGGGGCGTTATGATATATCCGTCGACATGCCGCTCCCGAAATAAAGCAATTAATTCCCGGGTTTTTTGAATATCGTCATCCGTACTGCAATAAATTATCTTATATCCGTTCTGATAAGCAATTTCTTCAATATGATAGGCGATCTGAGCAAAAAAGTAATCCGATATTTTCTCCACCATCAACCCGATAATCATAGTTTTGCCTGTACTTAAACTTTTGGCCAGCTGGTTGGGTTTGAATTTTTTTTCCTCTATATATTTTAGCACTTTATCTATTAGAAGATTACTTATCCTGTTTTCTTTTGCCTTACCATTTAAAATAAAAGAAATTGTCGTTTTTGATATATTAAGATCGGTTGCGATATCACGTATTGATAGCTTCTTTGCCATAGGGTTTCTTTTGATAGGCTGTGCACTATCTTTACTTCCAGCTTAAATTAACTTTTTTATCATAAAGAACCGATTGGTTTCTTAAAAAATTTTTGTACTGCTCCGGATTCGCAAATTCTGTATCCGTTGGTTGCCAGGCTGCATAAAATCGAAATATCACAGGGAGACTGTTTGACAGGGGTTTAAACGTTACCAAATAGCTGTCCCTGATGTCCTTTTCTGTCTCCAGGCTCTTACCGAATGACAAGATTTCAGACCTGTTCCCCAGTATGGCCAAACCAAGGTTATCTATATTTTCACTTTGCAATCCATAAGCATATAAGATTTTGCTCTTTTGGCTTTCCAGTTCATGAGCGGTCACCTGATATAAATTGGCGAAACCAGTGACTAATTTTGCCGCTGCCGGAGCATTTCCAATAGTAACACTGCTCTGGTAAAAAAACTGTCCGCCCCAAATACTTATTTCTTCAGTAAGTGATACAGGTTTAAATCCGGGTGCAATATTCCATTCGGGATACTTTATTCGGAATATTGCCCTTACCGGTCCATCTGCCACTTTTTCATAGATGACTTTGCCCATATTTTTTCCACCAAGACGGATCAGTGTATCGCTCCCATTTTTAAGTTTTAGTATTAAGGCGAGGGCACCTGCACTCAGCGAGGAGCCCACTTTGTAGATGTCCATGCCCCAGGGAGCCCTGTTGTGATAAATCACAGTGGGATCTACCCCAACAGTGTCCATCATCATCGCAGTTGTTGTTTTGCCCCATATATCCTTCCCATTACGTACATCCAGGTAAAGCCTGAAGCCGACTTTATCGTTTTCCCATGCCGGTCCCTCAGTTAAAAAAGGAGGCAATTTCTCTTTTGAAAAGTCTGTATTCGGCTGGCCTGCAGGAATTGAATCCGTATCGACACTTGCAGCAAAAGTATTGTCCGCGTTTTTACGCCGTTGCCGTACATGCGCACGGATCATACCACTATTTAACCTCTCCGTGGTTATACCAACCGAAAAAGCAGCTTGCTCCAAAGGCTTCAAGGTGTAAAGGAAGACCGCTTCATCCCAGATTCCATCCTTGTCCAGGTCATCAAACTGAACCGTCTGAACTCTTCCTGTTCCGTCGGTGATCCTTAAAAACAAATCCTTTGTTAATGTTTTGAACTGCCGGGGGAGCGCTATACGTTTTAATACGATCAGTTCATCCTGTCTTTTATAAATTGCAGGATTTCTAACCAGCAGTTTTTTTGATTGTGCGGAGCACGCTATTGAGGCCATAACAACCAAAACAAAGCAGGCTGTAAAATAATTTTGATTCATTATCACACTATTATAAGTTCTTTACCTGCGGTTTTTACAACCGGCACATTTTACCATTATTTATCAATTCTAAACCAGTCAAAACCGGCATAGCCCCCTGTTACAGGATCCATTTATCTGATTTTTGGCTATAAATCTCTTTTAAGAAACTCAGGCGATCTGTTGTCTTTTGTCACTCATCAAACATGCCTCTTTGTTAGCCTCACAACCTGAACAATTCCAATTATTTTGAAGACTTCCAGGCAGTGGTATGCACATGGTCAAATCTAACTACTGAAGTAACTGTGCTTAACCTGGACGAAATGGAAAGGCCTACAAAAATCTCTTTTTTAAGAGGAAGTTCCGTGCTCCCTATCTGCGACCATGTTTTGCCATCGGCAGAAACATATCCTGAAAAATTGGTTCCCCTGCGCACCAACCGTAACCAGTAATATTCCATTAACCGTCCGTTCTGAATTACAGGCGAGGTTAGATCAAGGCCTGTGCTTTTCACCACTGTTTCTCCGCCTGTGGCTTCGCGAGCCATCAGCTTAGTGGTCCAGCCAGGCGCTTCTATCTGTTTAGTAGCCTCAGGACTGAGAATCAGTGAGACATGGGACGCATTGGCATTAAGGCCGTTTCTCATCATTACTCCCATTTGAGTAAATTGAGAACCGAGTTGGGGGATGAACCTGGCCGTAAATTCCCCATCTCCGCTCATAGGCGCGTATGCATACTGGAACTGGTCTTCTTTTCCCCCAATTGCTGTTCCTGAGCCTTCCAGTCTAAAGTATCTCCCATTGTATGATGATGAACCCGCGACATTAACATTGCCAATATCCTGGTATTTCCAGGGTGCGGGTAATCCGGAGCTAATTGACATCTCCGGTGCATTTGCACTTTCTCCGATGCTATTGACCGCGGATACCGTATAATAATAAAGCGCGCCTGACCGAACCTGTTGATCAGTGTAAAACGTTGTCGGTATGTTTTTGGCAATTATTTTAAAGGGTCCCCCGCTTTTTTCTGATCTTTTCACGGTATAGAACATTGCTCCAACAGAAGCGATCCATTTGAGTTTGATCTCAGCTGATGTCGCGACCTCAGCTATGATTGCTGCAGGAGCAACCGGAATATGCTTCACTGAAACTGACGGATCTATTGTCTCTCTGGTATAAAATAAGGTGCCATAGCCAGGATGATCTGCGCCCGGGAGACCCGGGCCTTCCGGGCGCAGTTTTTCCGCTGCCTGCTGAGTATACTTAGCGGCTAACCCTTTTCGTTTTACATAGTGATTATAAACCTGCTCGTACAAAGGCCGTAATTTTCCACGGCCCATTTCAGATACAATTTTATGGGCATATTTCCCCGTTCGGTCTAATGTCGGAGTAAAGGGTACATCATTACCAAGATTATATCTGGCAGCATATTCAAAGCCTTTTAATAGACGATTATCTTCATAAGCATACAGATCAAGCCCCTGATGCCAGGCCATCTCGCTGCATTCAGCCAAAATGCCAATGCCTAATTGAGCATGGGCCTGATCACGGCCGCTTTCCTGACATTGTCCGTTTTCGTTGATGATATAATTCGTTAGTCTTCCGTCACCCCATCCATTTACATAATACTGCAATGCATCTTCGAAAATAGTTCGGTCATTACAGAAAACACCAATGGCCATTACTGTTTTCATTGCAGCAGCATCCCAATTCCCATTCGCAAAGGGCGCATAATTTTTTACTACCGGATAGATGACCTCTTTGAAATGCCGTTCGGTTTTGTTAATATCCGAATCCGGCCAGCCAGCATTGCTGTAGCGCAAAAGCTCTGCGGCCAGAACCATCTTGTACGGGCCTAATCCAGCCATTAGAACCGCATCCCGGCCGGTGATAGATGTTAAGGTAGCTGACCAGGCATTTATGATCTCTTTTGCCTTGCTGGCATAAGCCGTATCACCTGTTATACACCACATCAGGGCATTTTGATGTGCTGCATTGGCATCAGCATCATAAACATTTTGACCAACTGTCGGATTGCGGCCTACCATAGCCATGGGGCCCTGCATCTTGTAATCTGACCGCGACATAGAATTTCGGCTAAAAACTTCATAGCCTGAATAAATTGGCTCCTGTTTTTCTGCCACAGCTTTTTTCATGCGCTCCAGATCCTCTTTGCTATGAAGCAGGCCGGGGTGAATAAATGATTGTGCGCTTATGTTTTGGGACAGGCACAAGAAAAAGATCAATACAGCTGCTGTGGTAACTTTCATCAAAACTTAATTATTTTGTATTAATAAAATTTTTTATCATTAGCCAGGCTAGTCCTGAGACAGATTACCCTTACGGGTAAACAGACAAGCAGATCTGCAATTGATACTCCTAAAGTTCTTTTTTGAATGTAACAAAATGGTGAGCCGGCAAGGGTTTATTTTCGGGCAAAAATTACGATACCTGTATCTTTGTTTTGCCCTCCATTGAAGATCACTTTAAGGGTTCAGATCTTTGCAGCCTGTCCGCTCTGATTAATGCTTCTATATAGTAATAATCGGCATAAGTAATTGAAGCATCTATCTCCAAGCCATTAGGCTTATGCCCGGTAGAATGTAAAAGAAAAGAGCTGTTCGTGTCCTTACTCAGATATTTGTCCGACGAAAGCACAGCCAATATCTGTTCTGCTTTCTTACGATATAGTGATGCTTTAACCTTATCGGCAACAAAAGTGGAAAGTTCTAACATCGCGGAAGCAGTTATGGCAGCTGCAGAGGCATCTTTAGGCGCATTTGGAATCCCCGGGTCATTGAAATCCCAGTATGGGATAAGGTCTGGCGGAAGCCGTTCTAAGTAAACATCGGTAACCTTTTGGGCAAATTCCAGAAATTCTGACCTTTTGCTTTCACGATAACACATGGTGAAGCCATAAATGGCCCATGCCTGACCTCTTGCCCACATTGATTCATCTGAATAACCCTGGTGGGTCACTGCTTTGATCTTTTTACCCGTATTTCTGTCATAAACAACTACATGATATGAAGAATAATCAGGCCTGAAAGCATTTTTCATGGTGACCTGAGCATGGCTTACCGCCATATCATACAGTTCTCGTCCTCCCCCATTTTTTGATGCCCAGAACAGCATTTCCAGGTTGATCATATTGTCCATAATCGTATTGTGCTGCGGCCATTCCAAATTGGGGACGGATCTGGGCCAGGATAAAATGGTTCCTGTGTTAGGATTGAAAAGTGTTGCCAGTGAATCGGCTGTCCGCAGGATCACCTTTTTATATTCTTCATTATGAGTAAGTCGGTAGCCATTACCAAAACTATTGAAAATTTGAAAGCCAAGGTCATGGTCTACTGCTTTTTGGACAGACAGCCGAGTTAATTCCCGGGTAAATTTATCAGCTTCTATTTTCCATTTTTCCTGATTTGTGGCTTCAAAAAGATACCAGAGCACCCCAGGCCAGAAACCACTGGTCCAGTCTTCATAGTCAACATAACGCCATTTGTCGGCACCGTTGTTTACATTTCTGGGTATATTTATGGCTCCTTTGGGTATTTCCTGAAGGGTTCTAGTTGCCTGTTTCTCTAAATAATGCAGTTGTTCGGAGTTCAGGTAGTTATTGCTGCTGCAAGCAGTTATTGTTATTGCAAGAAAACAAACTGCAATGCTTCTTTTGATGTAATTACGCATAAAATGTGACTTTGACTATTGGCGGATTTAATGATTTTTTCCGTACGGTTCTGTCCAAGGAGAAAAACAGCAAGATGAATTCAAATTATGGCCTTTTGTTCTCCCCCGCCGCTTGATGATCTGCAGACTTTTCATTCTTATCTATCTCAGCTATCCTTGCAGCTATTTTATCCCAGTGTGTTTTTATCTTTTCCGACGAAACTTCTTCTTTTTTAAAAGAGAATGCCAATCTTTCTTCTGCTAAATCGTTTGTAAGATTTCTTTTCTTCATAACTACAGGACATAGGAATTTCAAATAGATACTCAGTTGTGTAAAATTTTTGTGCTAATTTTATAAAGTGTCAAATCTCAGCAATTGTTTTGTTTATTTAAAATATTGATTTTAAACACAAAAGCTCTTAAATCTGAAAGATTCCATACCTGATTAAACCCCAATGATCATCGGATTACTGATAAATCCAGCTGGTCTTGTTTTAAAACCCGAAATTAAGTCCGGCAACCTGCACCAGCTTTAATTCATTTTTTTCAGATTTTATAAAATCGTCTATCATTGAGCTGGCAGACCTATAAAAACGATCTCTTATGTCACCGATTGAACCAATTTGTATTCTGTTTTGCCAGAATTCAACAAAAAGATCCTGTAAAAGATGATCAGCTAAATCCTGATTTCTAGTCATTTCAACTGTGTAATTCAATAAATCAGGATAGAGCGCAGTATGGAGCGAGGCGAAAGCTTCTATCTCACCGTTTATCGAATTGTTCCATAAAATCGTCAGTTTGTCAAGTTTGTTCATAAATTTCTCTTGTCTGTTCAGTCATTCGGTATCTCCCTAAGACACGCTTCCGTTTAAGGCATTCTATTAATGCATCCTGCTTTAAAAAAGCAAAATCCGTTTGACAGGCAAATGAAGGAAAACCATAAAATTTTAAGAAAGATTTTGACATTTTGTTTATTTGGTTGAAACAAATCTATAAAAGCTAAACCTGTTTAGCAATAGATTAGTAAATTTTATATTTTTTACTAATAAAGCACTCACTTGTTGAAGATATCAATATCATAATACAGAATTAAATATCAAAATAATACCATATATGGACTTTTATTTAAAATTTGACAATTAAAAAATAGATTATATTCGAGATAATTCCGTTCATTACAGCAAATAAACGTCATTAATACGATTAAAAGCAAAACTTAATTGATTTAAACTTTACGCTGAACTAAAATTTTATTTTCCTGTACCAAGGAAAAATAATGTTCCAAAGGCGGGCTGGTCACGGTCGTAGCCCTCAGGCCGCTGCTTTTTCAAAACCTGTTCAGTAAATGGCATAGATAACCCTTTTACCAAAACGTAGTGGTTATATACCATTTCATAAATTGGGATAAACCTGCCCCTGCTGATATCTGAAATTTTATTCCATACGCTGTATTTGCCCGTAATGTCTTTCCAGGTTAAAAAGGGTACCTCATTTCCCAGGTTATATTTTGCTATGTATTCAAATCCCTTAAGCAATCTGTTATCCAGGGCTTTATACAAGTCATCTCCCTGGTTATTAGCGATCTCGCAAATAGCAGCCAGACCACCGGCACCGAGCATAGAATGCCCCTGATCACGCCCGCTTTCCTGAATCTGGCCGCTATCACTGATGTAGTTTCTTATCGTTCCGTTATCATTGCCATTGTTATAAAAATCAATGGCTTTATTATACATCTTTTCATTATCAAGATATATCGCCGCCCCAATGTACATCCTGGTTACTATAGCCCCCCAGTTACCGTTAGTATATGCTTTGGCCTGATAGAATTTATCGCATACCGGGAGAAAAATTTCTGTTATCATTTTATTAATTTTAGCAATCTGTTCGGTGGTAATTCCTTTATAACCATATTTAAGAATTTCCATTGCATTAATTATTTTAGATCCTTCTAAACCTGCAAGTAAGGGCGCATCGTTTGTCGAAGGAATTGATTGTAAAGTATCCGCGTACACTTCTAAAATCTGAACTGATTTTTTTGCATGCGCTTCGTCTTTAGTAGCTGCCCACATCATCGCATTTAAATAGGCGGCGCTAAAGTCAGCCTCCATTTTACTTTTAGTATAGGCAAATTTACCGTCCCTTGAAATCACTTTAAAAGGCCCTTTTATCTCATATTGAGAATTTGAACAGGGGTGACTCAATAACAATTGATAGGAATCATACCCCGGCAGTATTTTTTGCTGAACCACTTCGTAAATGTGGTCCAGTGAAGCCTGCGAATGTAAAATACCAGGATGCGTAAAAACACGCTGCGCCTGAATTTTTTCAAGGGAAGATATTAAAAATAAAAGTAGAATGATTTTAATGCTGTGTTTCATAATGCGTATTTAACAAGTAAATTAAATTTATATCGAATCCCATCGTTTCAGCTTTTGAAGAAATCAAGCTTACTGTAATTTTTATAGCGCCATATTGCCTCCAGAAAATAGTAATCTGCATAAATAATTGGCACATCAATTTGAGAATTGTTGGGTTTATGCCCCGTGCTGTGTTTCAATAAAAAATAATTATTGCTTCCTTCTGTGGCCAGGTACTGATCTGCACAAAGTGCCTTTAACAATTGTACTGCCTGCTGGTAATAACGATTGTTTTTACCAGCATATTTACTAAGCTCAAATAATCCTGAAGCCACAATTGCAGCTGCTGAAGCATCCCGCGAAGCATTGGGGATATCTGGGGCCTGGAAATCCCAATAAGGAATATGGTCCGGGATTTTATTCGTCTGAGCCAGAAAATAATCAGCCGCTTTTATAGCCTGGTTTAAAAATCTGCTGTCGCGTGTTTCACGGTATAGAACGGTGTACCCATAAATCCCCCAGGCCTGCCCCCTTGACCAGCAGGTTTGATCGGCATAACCCTGATGGGTCATCCTGCGCAATAACTTGCCTGTAACCGGATCAAAATCAAGAACATGAAAACTACTGTTATCCGCTCTCCATCTGTATTTTATATCTGTATTGGCATGTGCCAGCGCAATTTTGTAGAAAGAAGAATCTCCGCTCACTTTTGTTGCCCAAAAAAGCAGTTCCAGGTTCATTAAATTATCGATGATTACCGGGTAATGAAACTGTCTATTATCCCAGGATTTTATTGCACCTACCTCAGGATGAAACCTGGTAGACAAAGATATCGCTGCTTGTAATAATACCTGTTTATAAGCTTCATTATGTGTTATTTTATACCCGTTGCCAAAAGAGCAATACAGCATAAAACCCAGATCATGGGTACCTTTGTTGTCTTTTTGGCCGGCAATACCTGCGGTCCATTTCTCCGCATACTTTTCAAAGCGCTTATCACCAGAAAGCTGGTTCATATACCACAAGCATCCCGGAAAAAAACCACTGATCCAGTCCCCTGCCCGCGATTCACTCAAAGATCCGTCAGCACCCGTATCACGGGCATATCGTGTGGTGTCCGGATATTTCTGCACAAAAGCCTTATACTGGCTTGCAGCAAGCCTAATCACTTTTTGAACCGGTACATCAGCCTGCATTTGCGCGCTTGCATTTACTGCAGCCATCATAAAAACCAGCGTAAGTATTTGTCTTGTTTGAAACATAAGATATTGTGTTAAAATCCAGAAAATTTGTAAATAGAAGTACTGCCGTATACCTCTGCCGGTGTTAAAACAGTTGAAGGAAATGCAGGTTGGTTTGGTGAATCAGGGAAATGCTGTGTTTCCAGACAGAATGCTGTCCTTAATTCATCCCTACTCCCGCTTTTAAATGTCAGACTGCCGTCCATAAAATTTCCGCTGTAAAACTGCAAACCAGGCTCCTGTGTGTAAACATCCATTGTCATTCCGGAGTGGTCGCCCTTAACAGTAGCAGCATGTAACATACCCATACCTTTTCTCTGATTCAGTATGTAATTGTGATCATAACCTTTTCCGTTAACTAACTGTTGATTTTCATCGTTTATACGAGCGCCTATAGCTGTCATCTTTGTAAAATCAAAAGGCGTACCCGCCACCTTCTCAATTTCCCCTGTTGGAATTAATGAGGAATCGACAGGTATATATCTGTCAGAATAAATTTTCATACTGTGATTTAGAATGCTGCCGCTGCCTTCTCCATTTAGATTAAAGAAAGCATGATTGGTCAAATTTACCACAGTTGTTTTATCGGTTTTTGCCTGATAATTAATTTTCAATTCATTATTATCAGTTAGCGTGTAAGTTACCCGGATCTCTAAATTTCCCGGATATCCTCCTTCCATATCTTTAGATAAGTAATGAAATTCAATCTGATTTGAATCAGTTTGTTTGGCATCCCACACGACATTCTGGTATCCGCTTTTACCACCATGAAGACTATTTACACCGTTATTGGCATCAAGATGATAGAGCTTCCCGTCCAGCATGAACCTCGCTTTTGCAATGCGATTGCCATATCGGCCGATAGTAGCACCATAATAAGACCGGGAATTGATGTAGTCTGTAATGCTTTTAAAGCCAACCACCACATCCGTTAATTTTTTATTTCTGTCTGGGATCAGCAGGCTGACTAAACGGGCCCCATAATTCGTCAGTTTTGCCTCTGCATTTCTGGAATTTTTCAGGGTATAGAGCGCCGTGATCTTACCATTAAATTCGGTCTTAAAGGAATCGGCTAAAAGTATGAATATTTGATTGGAATCAAGGGCCGAGCTGCCATTTGTATCGGATGTTTTCTTTTCTGAATGACAAGATGATAACGCAAATCCTGCTATACCCGCAAGACTTAATATAGATTTTAGTTTCATAGGATGATTGTATCGTTAATGTGAGTTATTATTTAAATCATTGATAAAAAGCTGCAAGTGCAATAAGATGCCGAGGCACTATAAGTTGATATAGCGTGAAGATCTTCCATTAGGACGGCTAATCAATTTTTTCTTCTGGCATACCCCTTTAAATTACATAAATTTTTCCTGGTAACCACTGTGTGATTACCTATGTTTTATTGATGTAAAAGGTCCGTTCTACAGCTTTTGCCGTTTTTAGTTTAGGTACCTGGCTTTGACCGTACTGCCATGCAACTACAGTAACCTTCACCGGAAATTTAGCCCGTGGAGGTATTTGTGTGAATACAAGTACATCCCCATCTATTTCTGCAGGACCATTTTTGATATAATAGCTGACCGGAACCGGGGCGTCTGAAACAGCGCGAAGTTTAATTGACCGTATTCCGGCCTTTTGTGCCGGTATGTCAGGGAAATTAATTTTCTGATCCTTTCCTTCGGTATTGCGAAAAGGTATTTTCAGGTTCGCCTGCTGAACACTGGATTTATATTTTTCATCACCGGGCTCGGTGGCCATAAGCCAGATGTCATTCGTCCGTTTCTTATTCTCCATTCCCATCCGGTAAAAGGAAACCTTAAAGGTCGTGTCATTTACCTGAATTACCGGCCCGCATATTCTTGATATTTTAACGGATGGGGATTTTTCGGAAGTAGCACGTAATAGTGCGGAAACATGGAAAGTCAGTCCGTCAGACAAGGGATTAAACTTTAACTTATAACCTTCGAACCCTGATGCCGGCAACACGCTTCCGTCCTGAGCATAAGCAATTCCCCTGCGGATTTTTCCCCTTGCCGAAGCATAATATTTCTCGGTCGCTGTTGCCATCTGTTTGTCAAAGGCCCAGCCGGCTTCATCTTTTGCACCTGAATAAATACCATATGGGGCTGAAGGAGCTTTCAATATCTCATCCTTTCTCCAGCGGTCTACCCGCCAGCCTTTCGCCGGATCTACCGCTTTCAATACCACCGGCTTATCCAGCGGCCCGGCTTTAGGCAAGCGTTCTTTCGATACCTTTGAGAGGAACATGCATAGAAAATCAACCAGCTCATCAGAAAAGTCAAAATGACCATGTCCCGCATCACACAAATAAGCTATTGGTGCTTTTGGATTGGCTTTCACATAATTCATCGCAGGTGCAATTCGCTGGTCTCCCCATTCATATTCGCCCATCACAAACAAACCGGGAATGCCGTTGATATTACTTGCACCCCAATCAGGATTTGGTCTGCCACTGCCGGTATGATTGGTGAGCGGGGCATCTCCGTGCACGGATAATATCGCCAGCGTCCTCCTTGGGTTCCACGCTGCAAAATTCCAGGGATAGCTTGCAGCCGCTGAATGGCCTATAGGGATCACAGGGGCAAATTTAAGTTCCTGGTAACCGGATTGGGCAGCCAGACTGTCCATCATTTCATTGAATACTTCTCCGGCACCAGCCTTAAAATTGAAGACCATATCTGTTGCCGGCGTGACCCAGATCTCTGCAAAGCCAAGTCTACTTAAAGTTTTGCGAAATGCCTGGTGTTCCAGAATACCCTCCTCGAGCATATTGTGCTGACCAATTACCACGCCTCTTATTTGCCTGCAATTGGATGGCACCCAAAGAAAGGCGGTAGGATGGTCATTTGTTTCACCGGAAGTTATACTTTTAATTGGTACAGACCATTGCCACTCCGCTGCCAAACCACAAAATGAATCTCCTAACCCTAATATTACCAAAAAACAAAGCAGGTAAGTTTTTCTCATCATCAAATCTATCTTTTAGTCTACTGACAACAGGAGGTGTTTGGATATACTCAGTTTATTTTTTTGTTTCCTTTAACGAGAACAGTAAAGTGCCATATCCGGGATTATCTGCGCCAAAGCCCGCCTTTTCTGGCCGTAACTTTTCAGCGGCTATTTTAGTGTACTTATACAGTTCTGCCGGTAACCCTGCTCTGTTTTGATAATGATTTAAAACCATTTCAAAAATAGACCGCAGTCCGCCACGCCCGCTGGTAGAAATTTTTGCGGCGGGAAAGCGCCCGCTAATATCCATATAAGGTTCAAACGGCACCTCTTCTCCCAGGTTGTATTTGGCGGTGTATTCAAATCCTTTAAGTAAGCGGTTGTTTACCGCACTGTACATATCCATTCCCTGGCTCCAACCTATTTCACACATTTCTGAAAGGTGGCCAATGCCAAGCTGTGTATGCGGCTGATCACGACCGCTTTCCTGTATTTGCCCGTTTTCATTGACAATGTAATGCGTAAGGCTACCATTTCCGGGACCTTTATAGTAAAAATCAACAGCCCTGTCAAAAAGCGCATGGTTATCGCAAAATACCCCGATAGCCATCATTCCCTTCATGCAGGCCAGATCCCAGTTGCCATGCGCCCAGAGTGCAAAGTATTGGATAGGCGGATAAAAGACCTTCATAAACATTTCCTGGCACTGTTTGATATCAGCCGCTGCCCAGCCTGGGTAAGTCCGCATAATTTCCGCGGCACTCGCCATTTTAAAGCCACATAGTCCGGCTCCCAGCTCCACATCTGTACCATCAAAAACTTTAAACGTTTTTGACCATGCGTTAAGAATTTCGATGGCTTTTTTTGCATGAACTTCATTACCTGTAATGGCCCACATTAAAGCATTCTGATAGGCCGCGCATACATCTTTTTCCAAATAGCCAATATTTTTTCCGGCCCCGGCTAACAAACTGCGCTCGACATGTTCTACAGGGTGCGGGGTCCATTGGGCACTTGAATAAGGGCTGGCCTTAAAAAGATCGAAACCGCTTTTCCATGGTTCAGTACCTTTGGCTACCATCTCTTTCATCCTTTTTAAATCATTGGTGGTATGCAGTAACCCTGGATGCACAAATGCCTTTGGATGATATGCCGCCGGGGCTTCCAGCCGAAGGACTTGTGCCTGTAAATAAACGCAGGGACAAAATATCATTACCGGGATGATCAGTTTAAATATGGCTTTCATTGATTTATCAGGTAAGCACAGTTTATAAATAGTTTTCATGACGAGATTATTAATAAGCGAATAATAACTGGCCTTTAACGGCCGGCACAGGGTATTGGTAAAATGGCCCTGCTAATTTAGCAGTCTTGCCCGCCAGGGCTGCTCTAAAATCCTTGTTGACTGTTATAGGCCTGCCGTCAGGCAATTCCAGATACTGCTTGCTTAAGGTAAAAAAGCCAAGGAAGGCGGGGTTAAGCTCCGGACTTAAAATTTTAGGCACCAGATGGCTGTCAAAAATTAAATTTATTTGCTTGGCAGAGCTTACCAGTTTAAAATTGCTGCTTGTATTCACACGCTTACTGTGTTTATCTCCCCATGAACTCATTGAAGCTCCATCTGCATAAACATTATAGTCTGCTTCACAATTTGCAGCATCGTTTAACCCTTCAAGGCCACCTTTAATAAATAAATTACTGTACCAGCGGTTATCTATGGGAAGCGCAGGAATGGTTTGTTTGATTACCAGTGAATGAGACAGGAAATTACTAGTTGCAAATGATCTTCCCGGTGCCCTGTTATTGGTAAAGCCACAATTGTAAAAGAGGTTTTGTACAAATACATTGGCCTCTGCACTAATCATCTTCACACCTTCCCTTGTTGATATACCAGGACCAGAAAGTATGTTGTTGTCAATTAGTGCCGGGCCATGACTATTGTAAAGATAAATGCAGCTCTTTCTGGTATCTGCGATTACATTCCTGGAAATCCGTGCGCCCTGGAATAAGGGACCCAGAAACAGGCCATAACCTGATTCTCCATGAACCCGCCTGATCAGGTTATGACTGATCAGTACATCAACGGCAAGTACCAAACGAATCCCTCCGGATTCTGATACCGGGTAGTCTCCCTCGCCATTGATATCCTCTATCAAATTGTCTGTAATTTCACTACGGGTTCCATGAAGTAAACCGAACACACCGGCCTGACCACAACGGAAAATGTGGTTATGTTTAATTAAGTGATGCCCTACGGTGTTCATATCCTGAGAAAGATCGCTGTATTGTGGTTTGTTAGGGCTTGCTCCGGGATAAGCATGACCGGTTTGGCCGATTGAAATGGCTACGGACTTACAATCGCGCAGGATACAATTTTGGACCGACCAATGCGTCCCCCCGTTCGTTGATATCGCCCCTGCCTGCGCCCCATTAACAAATGCAGGCGGGCTGGCTATATGAGCAATGCTAAAGCCATCTATTGAAATATAGTTAACGCCTGGCTTTTCCGCGGAAAATGCGGACTGACGGACATTGATTTCCGCAAGCTTTAGATTTGGATTATTCTGTCCAAAGTTCGCAATAATTATGGTTTTTCCATTTCCCTGAACAGTATACCAGCTATTTTCCAGATTGCCAACCTCATCTAAACTCTTTTTCTCTTTCAATGGTTCATTTTCCAGATAAACTTCACCAAGGTGCATGGATGAAGAATCTTTATTAACCAATTCGGTGAACGGATTGAAATCCGTGAAAAAGCTATTATCGATTTCAGCTCGCCATGTGTTCCCGTTTTTTTTCCATTCTTTTATGCTTTCAGAGCCCTTAATGATTACCTCGTCACCGGGTGCAGCCACATAAACGATCCGTCCGGCGTCAGATGTCCCTCCCGAATGCAGGACAATCGTTTCCCGGTAAATTCCTTTGTGAACAACGATCCTGTCTCCTGGCTGGGCCATTGTCTCGGCCTTACCAATCGTCAATAAAGGAGCAGTTGCAGTTCCCTCGTTGCTGTCCTTACCTGTTTTGGCTACATTGATGATCTTTCCTTTTCCCTGAATTGATGACGCAGCCAAGCGGTTAAATTGAAAAAACAGCAGACCAACTGTCAGAACACTTAAAATACACTGTTTTTGAATCATAGTTTTTTATATTGACTTTTTATATTGACTTTAATAATCTCCTTTAGCTGTTTTGTTATCTTGCAGTTAAACAGGTCATCCTCACCTGCGCGTCTCTTTAATAATTCCAGTACCCAAACCTGCAAAAAGATATTTAAATATTTCTCTCTGGATGACCATTTTTACCTGCTGACAATGTAAAATACTTGTTCAACAGGTGCCGCTGACTGATATAATCGTCCGTTATTTCGCCCCCATTGATAGGCGACAACAGCAACTTTCACCGGATACTTACTTTTTACCGGGATGGGTGTAAATTTGAGCATGCCCTTTTCCACATAAGCCGGCCCTGCAATCACATAATAGTCAACCGGCAATCCGGCATTTGATTTGGCCTGCAGTATCATTTGCCTGGTACCCGGTTTGATGTCGGCTATTTTATTAAATGTTATTTCCTGAGGTCTACCTGCGGTTAACTTCGCCGGGATGTTTAATTTTCCCGGTTGCACTGCACGGCGGTATTCAGCATCGCCAGCATTTTCTTCCTGAATCCACAATTCGCCACCCATGCCTGAACGGTCAAACTGCAATCTGAAAGAAGATGGACCCGTTTGTATCGCGGGACCAGTAATTACCCGAAATTTAATAGGTGTTTTTTCAGTATGTCCGAGCTTTTGACCGGACCCTATAAGTTCCGGTGGTAATTGAGGCAGAAAGCCACCCTTCAGTTGAAAAGAAATGCCATCTGTATCGGGGACGAACTTCAATGCGGCGTAGCCCAGTTTTGCGACCGGCAACAATTGCCCATCCTGTATAAAAGTGAGCATTTGTTTCTTCCGTTTTATCCGGTCCCCTTCAAAATCTACTGCAGCCATAGCGGTCTCTTTATCAAAGAACCAGTAGCCATTGGCGCTTCCTCCTTTATATGACTGATAAGGAGCCGCTAAAAATTCGTCCTTTTCCATACCGCCTGTACCGGTTAACCAGCCAGACAATCTGTTGACAGGTCTTAAGGGGCCATTTGGTTTTGCGGATAAGCGGTATTGGCAGGCTTTGCGAATATAAAGGGCGATATACCGTGCCAGGTGATCTGACCAGTCAAAATGACCACCACCAGGATCGGTTACCACACCGATCAAATTGTCCTGATTTTCTGCCCTCAGCACCAATGCGCCCTTTTGAACTACAGGCCAGTAAAAATCGCGGTCTCCGGGTTTGGTAGCGGGATCCGGTACCCGGTATTGGGGCCATTCTGTGGTTTCACCCACTATATAACAAAATGGAATGTTCTTAAATCCCAGGGCTTCAGGCAGAGGTATAGTTTTGACAGGAATACAGGCGATGGTGCGATCGGGAAATGCGTTGGCAAAAGTCCAGGCAAAATGCCCGTTTGCGGAGTGACCCATTGGAATAACCGGCGTTGTTTTGAGTTCAGCATATCCTGACTGCGTGGCCAGATCATCCATCATCTGCTGAAAGATAAGATCCATTCCCGGCTTCATATCTGCCGTAAAAACCTGACTGCCCCGTTTATCTGGACCGACCCAAATGATACCCAGGCCAATGTCAGCTGCCGTACTTCTGATGATAGGGTCCTCAAGCCAGTTTCGCTCTAACAGATTAGAAAGGGAAACAATTACGCCTTTAACCTCCTTACAGTGAGGAGGTATCCATAAATAAACACTTCGTCCGCCCATTTTTACAGCATACTGATAGATCTGATCTTGTGGGCGGTATTGTGCCTTGCCATTTATACCAATAAAAATGAATGTGAATAAAATAATGAGCTTACGGATCATCGCTTTTCTGTTGATAATTATTTATTAGTGATCAAAAAAGTGCGTTCAAAAGGGACAGCAGTTTGCAGCTGAGGTTGATTGCTGTTGCCATACTGCCAAGCGACAACGGTGACCTTTACAGGAAACTTGCTGCGGGGCGGTATGGTTGTAATGTTCAAATGGTTATCCACTATTTCTGCGGGGCCATCCTGTACATAAAATCCAACCGGCACGTTTGCATCTGAGGTCGCTTCCAATTTTATGCCTTTTTTGTTTTTCGATTGATTTGGGATCGCTGAAAAAGCAATGTGCTGTTCCTTGCCTCTGGTATTTCTAGGGGGAATCTGCATCATCGCCTGCTGTACTGCCGGTTTATATTCGGCATTTCCCGGGTGACTGGCCGAAAACCACAATTCATAGCTATGTGAAGATTGCCAGAAACCCTTCTGAGGGTTAACCCTGAAAGTGGTGTCATTGATTTTGACAAAAGGACCTGTAATGCGGTCAACCTTTATGGGGAGATTTCCCTGTGCATGACCGATAACTGAGCCAGCCCGCATGTGAGCCCAGCCCGCAGGGCGCGGACTACCGCCGGGAACAGTATCATAAAATGCAGTGTGTATTTTAAAAGTTATACCATCTGCCTCCGGCTCAAATTTCAGATTAAACTGTTGATGAACATTACGTTGAGCTAATATCCGGTCCTGTTGTACATAACCTATTAATTGTGTTTTTTGGCTACGGTGTTTTGCCTGATAAGCGGCGGTCGCCTCAGCCATCTCCTGATCTATATACCAAAATGCCTGAGCAGGATTTCCTTTATATTGGTGAATCGGTGCCGGTTCAGCCGTGGCCGGCTCATCAAAATGCCATTTGTCGACCAGCCAGCCTGTCTTTGTAGGATCTATCTGTATCAATTTAGGGGCCTGACCCTCGGGTGCACCTTTCGGCATACGGTATTGCATTGCTTTTTTTATATACAATCCGATATAGGCAATTTTGGCATCAGAAGCCGCGAAATGAAACTCCGCCGGACATGCAAGCATACTTAAGGGCATTAATGGATAGTTTTGGCGTTCCTTTAATCCTTCTGCAGACCAGGAACCAGCCGATTCATATTCACCCATTGTTTCAAGACTGGGGATATAATTAATGTTGCGATCACCCCATATATCCGGAGCGAAGGGCTTAGCCCGGAAATATGGCCACTGGCCACTGACAGATATCGCAGCCAGCGCTCTTTCGGGATTCCAGGCAGCCATGTAATAAGGGTTACTTGCTGCAGCTGAATGTCCCATACCTATAAAAGGGACATATTGCAGTTCATTATAACCGGATACTTCTGCAAGATCATTCATAATACTGGTAAAGGTTTCTGCCGCACCCTCATTAAAACGAAAGAAAAGATCTGAAGCAGGGCTTACCCATACCTGCGCAATACCCAGCCTGCCCATCTCCTTCCTGAAACCGGGGTTCTCCAATATAGACTGCTCCTCCATATTATTTTGCGCAAAAATAACTGCCCTGACTTTTTTACAATCCGGCGGTATCCATAAAAAGGCTCGTGCCTGACCATTATTATCTTTCGCGTTTTTTACCAATGCTGACCACTGCCATACAGATGTCTGAGAGAAGGCCACTGTATTTATAAGCACAACCATGGCCAATATGCCAATAAAACCGCAAAAGATGTTTCTGCTCATGATCAACTATTATTTATTTATCGTATTTCCGCCTTGTACATATTTCCATTCTCCGGTTTCTACGTTAAGTGACCAGGGTTTTGGCTCCGGCACCCATAACTTACCCTCTCCTATCTCAAGAGGCATCCATATATATCTGGAATCCCATTGAGTTGAAGGTTTCCAGATGTCTGCCATAAAGATCACTGTGGTAGATTTCGTACCGGCTACCTTTATAAGCATTGTAGACTGAGAACCGTAGGTATTGGTCCCTGGAGGAGCTATATCCTTAAATTCGGTCCACGGACCCTCCAGAGAGGGTGCGGTAGCATATTTGTTTGGATTTGCCTTCCATCCTGTTAAAGCCGAGCCTATTGAATAATAAAGACCGTTATAATGAACAATGGCCCCGCCTTCCATATGCGCTTTAATTAAGCTCATTTCTTTTTCAACATTCATATAGTCCTCAGAAAGTTTTGCAATCCGGAAGCCAAAAGGACGGTCTTCAAAGACCAGATATGCCGTGCCGTCATCATCTATAAATTGTCCGATATCCCGGCTTTCATGCCCAAGAGGGCGAAAACTTTTTACATAAGTAAATTGTCCGTCAGGCTTGTCACTGACAGCAATACCAACTCTTGCCACTTTGTAACTTTTGTTATCCAGGTGAAAATACATTACATATTTTCCGGTCTTTTTGTTATGGAATACCTTTGGTCTTTCCAGTACCCATTTGCTGCCTAAATTTTCCGGATCAGACATCTTGACAACATCTCCCCGAAATTTCCAGTTTACAAGATCTGTGGATGAATAACAGCTTACGTACCGATAAGCTGTGTCAAGGCCTTTTGAACGCTCTTCTCCATACCAATAATAGGTTTTATTTATCAAAATGATGCCTCCGCCATGCGCCTGAACGTGCTTGCCCTGGTCATCCGGCCATATTTCTCCCGGCCTGATGATTTTTTGTTCTTGCCCAAAAGCACTTGTTACCAGTGCAATAAAGGAAAGGGCTATTAAGTGGTATTTAAGAAAAGTATTCATGTGTTTATGGTTATTTGTTATTAAACATTATTTGTTATTGTTGGGTTACGACAAACCCATAGCTTCTCTATACTCTAAAAATCAACAATTTTAACTGTTAAACTTATTTATTATTTACTGTTGCCGTGTATATCATCTCGTGCTCAAGCTTATCAATACCAGGTTGCTATTGTCTTTAAAAGCTCATGAAACTAAACGGGGAAATAGCAATGATAGGAACACCTTGCGATAAATTTTTTGCATCTATTTTTCTGATGTAATAAATGTTAGATTTTCAACATGTTCTCCGATAAAAAAATTGGCAAAGTCACCTGTCTTGTACCAGGCTGGTTTACCAGGCATTTTGTCTGCGATTACTTTCCCGTTTATCTTAAGATTTTCGAATGTGATATTTTTTATTTTTCGGGTTTCATCATAGCCAGCTATAATAGATAAGCCCAGAGGGCTGCCATTGTAGGAAATATTCTTAAAATAGATATTCTCAATTCCTTTTCCAGCCGAAGTATTGTATTTCGCATTATACATTACACGCATATTAATTAGCTGTCCTTTCCGGATATTTTCTACCCGGATATCCTCAAAGCTGATGTCCTTGATTAAGTTACTGTCTCCTGCATTTAAGGAAAGACAACCCTGATAATCGATCTGATTTTCACTTTCGTTAAGGATATCAATATTTGTGATTTTCATATTCCCAAGGATTTCAGGATTTTTAGAATTACCGTGGGTTCCTATTAATATTGGATGAGCAATATCGGCCCAAAGTACTGAGTTACTGATCCTGAGATTGTCTACATTCCCGCTAAAGCCCTGTTTGGTTCCATAAATTGCAATGCAATCATCCGAATTTCGCATAAAAACCCGGTCAATCAATACATCGGTACTACAGAAAATGTCTATGCCGTCACCCCATCCTTCAGAACTGAATGATTTGATATTGCTGATGGTCACATTTTTCGACTGTCCGGATACTATACTGTATCTGTGGGGCAATATAACAATCCCGCTCACTTCTACATTCTTAGCGTATTCAATTCTGATCTCATCATATTGTCTTTGTTGCTTGACAATCGGCAAAATAGGAGCTGTTTTGGAAACCGGATCTTCAAAATCTGCCATTTGTGTAACTATCCCTCTACCGATAATACGGATATTTTCTGCATTTCTTACTGCAAAATGAGCCTGAACAACAGCGCCCCCGGCGATATAGACTGTTTTATTCGAAGGAACTTTTACCGTTCCTGCATAATGTACCCCAGGTCCGTAATAAATTACACTGGTATCGGTTGGCGAAGGTCTTGAAGTTTCCAGAGGATTCGCAAACAAATGGAGATTATGATAGAGATCCCCATTGACTTCTATTGAGATATTTCTTGGATCAGTTAATGAAAAAGTTATCGTATTGCCTTTTACAACTGGAACAATACCATAAGACAAAGGCCGGATTTTTACGTCTTTCACAGTACCCTTAGTGTATGCAACTGATACTTCCACTTTTCCGGAAAAATCGAAATAAGCAAAAGACGTTGTTTGTACACGATTCTTACCATCCGTTACTTGAACTACCTTTGCCGGGTAAGACGGTAATGATTGCCACAATTTACCTTCCTCCCTGACGCTGACCGCGAAATCAGGATTTAATTTAACACCTGCTGGAGCTTTATATGCAATCAGCTGCGCACGGGCAGGTGTACAAATACTTAAAAATACACAGGCAAGAAAAGTTAAAATCTTCACTGGTTTGTTTAGCATGTTTATCATAATTCCATGGTTTTTATTGCGACAACAGAAAAAAGCATTTATACTCATTTTAAAAAAACTCCTTTGAAAATTGTTATTACTTAGTTTTCAGCTATCTCCATAGTGCCACCTCTCGGGGGGGTAATAATGCCAGGATCAGGCAGACCGAGGCCTTTAATTTCCTCCCGGGAATAGAGATTCAACCGCATTATTAAATAATGGGTAGAGGCGACCGGTGCTTGAAGGTCTACCTAGGGAGTTACCGGATCCATTGTTGTGGTTAAAGTGCCAAAACCCAACTGGTCAAAGCCGCCGCTATTTCCGCCGTAATTGCCTCCGCCTCCCTCAGGTCTTACTTTTTCAGCAAATCTCTTTGAATAAGGAGCCTGCAAACCTTTTACATTGACATAGTGGTTATATACCAACTCCCAGCAGGGGCGTATAGCCCCTCTTCCATCGGGAGAAACTACTGTTTGGTACGTATTTTCACAATTCCTATATGGCGTATAGGGCACATCTTCACCCAGATTGTATTTTGCTGTATATTCACAAAGCGCTAAAAAACGGCTACCACTATAAGCGAACAAATCTTCTTGCTGATTACAGGCCATCTGACAAAATGCACCCAATAGTGAGATATTTAAAGTCGCATGTCCCTGATCGCGGCCAGATTCCTGACCCTGACCAAGATTACCCGGAAAGATGACGTATACCGCGTTGTTTATGTTTCCCATCCCTATACCACTTTTGAAATAGGTCACTGCCTTATTAAACATGTCCTGATCATCACAAAGGACCCCTATAGCCAGGACTGTGGACATGTTACAGGCATCCCAGTTTGTCCAGTAATGTGATGAACAGGTTCCATTATGCCTTGTCAGGAAATCCAGGGATCTCTTATAAAACACTTCAACCATGAAATTTTTGAATTTTGTAAAATCCGCAGCTGACCACCCACTATAGCTCCGTACTATTTCAGCCGCGTTCGCAAACTGATAACCATAAAGTCCGGAAGCCAAGTAGGCATTGGAGTCGCCGCTAATACCAGTGCATGTTGTGGCCCATGCATTTAAAATTTCTACCGTTTTGGCAGCATAAGCATCATCACCGGATATTTTCCATCGTAAAGCTAGCTGATAAGCCGCAGCGGCATCATTATATGCTCTGGTATAATTATCACCCATAGGCTCTTCAATAGTACCCCCTCCCCTGATAATCTTAACGGTAGGATTAGGTTTATAATTCAGCGACGCATGTGAATTGGCAATCAAGACTTCCCATCCTGCTTTCCATGGCTGCGCACCGGCCGCAACTTTCGCTTTCATACGGTCAAAATCCTTCTGCGTATGTAATAAACCAGGATGAACAAAAGCAAAGGGCTTTTCCTGAGGAGGGTTTTCCGTTTCAACCGGGTCTTTAGTTGTTTTTTTACAGGCATTAATTACGATTAATACGATTAAAAAACATAAGGCGCCTAAGATGTCTTTGTAAATTCTTTTTATCACTTTCATAGTTTGATTAGATTTGTTTAGATACCATTGATTGAGCCTTATTTATCAGCTGGATATGAGGTCTCCCGAGAAACAACAGCTATCCAATTTAAATTTGATTGACACATCAACATTAAAAATTATTATTTACAGATCTCCCGTCATCAGAGCATGCTTTATCGCTATGACAACAAACCGCCGCTGGCAGTCAATCTCAGCGGCGGGTCATCATTTTAGTTAAGTATTACTGATTAAGCCATACTCTACCATCCAGACCCCATGTTTCTGGAGGAGTAATGGCCAACCAGCTTAAAATCTGACTTGGCACATCGACCGTATTAGGCACTAACTTAGCAAGATTTCCAGTTGGGGGTGGGCACAGCACATCATTCTGATCCGTCCATTGTAAGGTAGTTCCTGTACCCACGGAAATATGAAAATCATTCCCTGCAGGGCTTTCATCTTTAATGATCAATCCGCTTCCGTCATTAGCCGGCCAGTAACCAATCAAACGATTCCAATAAGGATGAGATTCAGTAATACGGCTATCGCAGGCATACTGAGCAATAACTGCATCAGACAACGGCGCTTTCCAGATGCGTATATCACTTAAAAAGCCATCAAACGGCTGTCCTGTGTCAACGGGAATAAAACCCATTTCCAACGGCGCGGAATTGTTCATCGTCCCCAACTTCACCGAACTGGCAATTGACAACTCAGCTACCTGTTTGCCATCTCTGAAATACCTTATCGTTCTTAAGAAATTTTTATTATATACAACTACAGCTAAACTGTGCCAGTTGCCATCGACAAGAGTGGTCGGATCATCAGCGGCCTGATGACCAACGCCCTGACTTCCCATAAAAAAGCGCCATTTACTTGATTCCCAGGCAAAAGCCCACCCATTGCCAACACTCTTGGTTTTATCAAATCTTTTTGAAAAGAATACGGGCCATTCATAGACAAAGCTGGTTCCCCGAATATTCTTTTTCACTTTTAATTCAATCGTGAATGATGTAGTATCTCCAAAATTGTATATGCTATTATTATTTTTAACCTCTGCACGTACTGAAGTTGCTATTGTTGCGGTATTGTTTGCCGGAGCAGAGTACAACCGTAAAAATTTGCCTGTATATTTATTTCCGGTAAACGGTTTGTTTATTAGATATGGTTTATAACCAGCATTGTAGGCTATTGTAAACGTATTTGCTTTCGGATAACTGAATACCGTTTTATCATCCTGGGCAGGCGGGATCATTGCCTGGCCCCCATGGTTCGAGGTAATGACAACCAGCCAGTCTTCTTTTGCATAATCTCTTCTTGATCTTAATGCGGTCAGCATTTCACCAAGATACTGATCAAATTGAAGGATCGCATTTCTATATTCAGGAACAGAATCATCATATCCAAATTGTGCTCCGGCAATATCAATAGCATCAAATTGTCCAACAATCAGTGAAGCTATGTCACTACCGAGTTCTGCTACAACCGCTGTCTTAACTTCTGCATCTGAGTTAAACGACTGACTTACATCCGCACCTGTGGTAAGATTGTCCTTAAATATTGTAGAAGACGCAAACGAAGCAATACGGGTTTCAGGTCGTGAAGCTTTGATCCGCTGGAATATCACCGGATACTGCGCCAGTTGATTTCCTGCAAAAGAATCATCTGTAATCTTATGTTTATTTTTCTTTACTCCTGTCATCAGATCTGCCCATCCATTACCATTAGTCCCTAAACTGTCACTTAGGGAATTCCAGGAATAAGTTGAATTTTTTAGTAATGACATGACATTTGGAGCATTAGCATCCCTTACCGACCATCCCCTTGCGCCGTCCACGATCAGGTAGAGTACTTTGCGGGTTTTAACTATCGCGCTTGTTGAATCATTGTACTCCCGCGAAGGCAACAGCTTATCGAATTCACTGTTGCATGACATGATCGATCCAAGGATAGGAATTAATAACATCCCTGTTATTAACCTATATTTCAATACTTGTGATTGTAAACTCATTATGATTTCATATTATATTTTAAACAATAAAACTATTGCCGATTTTCTGGTTTAATTCTCAAACACTAACCTGGTGATATTGGAAACCGGGGTACCATCTATTTCGGTAAATGCACCCAGGAGCATGACCGCTATTTTCCCATTGGAAGTGGTTGTCTCATACAGATCACTTAATGATCCTTTCAATTCACCGATAGCGTTGTATCCTTTCGCCAGTTCTCCGGCAGGCGTTAATACCATAAAACTGGCACGTCTGATACCGTTATAACCTGTAAAACTGCCGTTGACAATAATCAAACCATTTGACAATTGTTTGGCAAAGACAGGTATACCCTCAGATGAAAAACCCTTTGAGCTGAATGAATTATCCAGGGATCCGTCAGCATTGAGCAGCGCAACACCAGCTGCCGGAGTGCCGTTATAACTGGTAAATGATCCCGATATCAGGTACTTGTTGGAGATCGCATTGTAGGTTATTGTATAAATTGATCTGTCAGCCCCCAAACCGCTGTTAAACGTCGCGTCAACGGTACCATCGGATTTCAGGCGGACGATACGTCCTGCAGCTATTCCGTCAAAGTTATTGAAATTACCAACCACAACTAGCTTTCCGTCAGCCTGCATAAAGGAATTGGATATAGTTCCGTTACCGCCAGCTAAACCTGTGCGATATGTCTGATCTAAGGAACCTTTATCATCCAAACGTATAACCTGAGGCGCCTCGGTACTGTCCACAACGAGACTGTCACTTGTAATGGTGATGCTACCAATCGTAACAGGTTTTCTTGGAACGTCATACCTGTGTTTCACATAGTATCTGAAATTTCCCACAGCAATTATCTTATTTTGAAAATTGAAGACCTCATCAATGGTTGAATTGGTTCCTCCATTAAATACAGGAACATATTTCTTCTTCCCTGTCGCAGGAATGCCTGGTGCAATACTATGGGTAGTGCTGTACGTATCAACACCGACAGAATCCACTTCTCCGTTTGAGGACAACCTGGTGATATTGTTGATATTGGTCAGTGCCGATCTTTCGTGAAAGAAACTGGAGAAACTTCCCCCTGTAATGAATTTATCATTCAATGGGACGATACTGTTCAGTGTTCCATCTGCCCCCCCGGAACGAAACGTCACATCTGCACTGCCATCACTAAATGTGCGCACAATACGATTTACGGGTGAAATTAAGCCTCTGCCATCGTAGTCTGTAAATGAGCCCACCAGTATAAAACGCTCATCACTTACTGCCAGTGCATAATTTACACCCTTATCTGCCCCCCCTTTAACTCTGAATTCAGGATCAATACTGATCTTCCCGATCACCTTAAATTTAGGCCCGAAAAATACCTGATCGCCAATCGTCAAAGTAGTAGCGCCTGAGCTTGCAGTTTCAGGCACTTTAACACTTATGCCGTTTTCAGTAACCGCAATAATTTCTGCCTCCTGACCGTTAAAAGAGAAAACGATTTGGTCTTCGTAGGGGATCAGTCCGGTCGCTGCAAAAGTCGTAACGGTTCCGCCTTCCCCCTCTTGCGGGGTAGGGGGTACTGCAAGATTGACTTTTACCCCCAATGGTTCTTTTCCTTTTTTGTAAGGATCTTCGTAAACTTTACTTTTTTCGCAGGCACTAATAAAAGCGGTCGCCAGACAAAGTAATAATATGCTCGTATGTTTTAATTTCATTGTCTTAGTATTAAATATCTGTTCTTTTTTATCTGCTGGAATATATTTCATTGACAAAACCAAAGTCGAAACCAAATCGGTGATCTAGCCTAAGCGTATGCACAACACCATTGGTAGGTTGAATGTCTGAAGAAGAGACATCTGTTCTGAGCCAGTTTTCAAGGGGCCTGTTCAGATCAGGAATATAGGATATCGCCAGGTGCCTGTAACCTGCGTACTTAATTCCATTGATATCATCATATATCACCCCTATATTTAAGATCGTTTTGTTATAGGAATAGTAACTCTGCCCGGGATATACCGCCTGCAATGTCAGATCGAGCTGATAATAATCATTTACCTTGTTCGCTCCCTTAAACATGTATCTCATCAGGTATTTACGCCAAATCTCCGGACTTATATCCTCAAGAACCTTTAACGTGTCCCGGCCCCGTTGGTATAAAAGTTGATTCGCATCTTTTAAGGCAAGTCTGACCGCTTCGTCTGTTGGTGCGAAAAAGGTAAGGTTATCGTCCTGAAATTCTCTTTCGAGACCTGCTATTTTTATAATAGAAGAAATTGTGTCAAAAGATCCCGGCTTGGACTGCAGATACTGAAGCATATTGCCATCAAATACCGGATTCTGAACACCTCCGTCAAAATAATACTCATCTTTTCTACACGAGGCAAATACCAGCAGGAGAGCAAGACCAAGCCAAACTCCGGTATTTGTAAATGTTAAATACGTTTTCATAATTCTTTCCATCTTGTTATTGCCAGTATTCATTTAATTTCATATAAGGATTGTTATGGAGTGCAGAACTATTTATCGGCCAGGTCCAGCCCCCACGATTAAACTGATCTTGTGTTAACGGATTAAGTGTCCATAGCGGGTCCAGAATCCTGTTTGTACGTATCAAATCAAAATAGAGATATCCTTCACCCATCAGTTCTTTACAGCGCTCATTAAAAATTGCATCTTTTAATGGCTGTCCTCCTGCACCTGTATAGCCCGGAGTAATTGCCCGCGTTCTTACCATATCCAGCATTTTTATAGCATCACCATCCTGCCCTAATTCAGCCAGGGCTTCCGCACGTAGCAAAATCGCATCCGGATACCGGAAAATGATGAGGTCCCATTCCGGAATACCCGAAGGCCCTGTAACGTTTGAAGCCAGGCTTCCTTTAAATTTCAATAGCTGAAAGTTGCCATCCTGAGATAACATAAAATTGTCAAACCAGAGATCCCTCCGCTTGTCTGAAATACCTGTCGGGTACAGTCTCAGCAAATAATCCGCTCTAAAATAGCCATGACTGGAATTGTTCTCCCCGCCGGTGGCCTTATTGGGATACTTCAACATGATTTCCCCAAAAAATGCCCTGAAATTCGGCGCTGTTGGTTCGTAGTTAATACTTTGGTTGAATTCGAATATTCCCTCAGTACTCCTTCCCTTCATGACTTCACTAAAATTCTCCAGGGGCATCAAAGTATAGACATTACTTTTTATCAACTCATCCCCCCTATCTGCAGTTTCCTGATAATATTTGTCCTTGTTGGCTTTGTCAAATCCCGCATTCCACATATTCATATTCATTAATAAATCCAGTGCTGCTCCGCGGGTAGCCCGGACGGCTCTTAATGCCGGATCAGAAAACGCCAGCGGAAGATCATTTGCTTTGGGTTTGAGGTCCGCTATGCATTTATTTAATACGGAAACAAAATTTTCTCTCGGCAGAGGATCTTGCTGATACGGTAGTATATAGTAAGGCACATCACCATACAAACGAACCATCAAAAAGTAAGTCAGACATCTGATAAAAGCGGCTTCTGCTTTATACTGGCTTGTTTCTGCAGCACTTAGTCCGGGGATTCCCTTGTCGACCCTGTCATATAATATATTAGCGCCCTGTATCACTGAATAAAAATCATACCATTGGGTGATGGAAGAAAATCCTAGACCATTCCATGCAGCATTAGTGGAAAGTACACCCGTACCACCCATGAGGTTATTTACAGCAAATTGTTCATAAACAAGACGTATATTTTTTTCGGCGGCAGCGTTGGTATTGTTGGCAATTGTGGCTCTGATATAACCGGAACGAAGTTCGCCGGTTGCCGGAATGAAAGAGGTACTGGTAAGTTTACCCCTAAGCTTTGCATATAAATCGCTGGTGAAGGACTCGGCATCAGCTTTAGATGCCCAGAAAATATTCCCGCTTAATTTATCAAGCGGTTTTACATCCAGGAATTTCTTACAGCCAATCTGTCCTAAGAAAATCGATATAAACAATATAAAAATAGTATATTTTTTCATACTCTGTTGATTATCATAAATCATTAAAATTCTACATTAATTCCAAGGTTGTAAGTACGGGCAACAGGATAGCCACCTGAAGCATCGTACCCCAGGGCAGTTACGTTTTCAGGGTTTGGGCCAGAATAAGAAGACAGCGTAAATACGTTGTTCGATGAGAGGTAAAATCTTAACACATTTATTCCCAGACTTTTGGTGAATTCTTTGTTTAAGGTGTATCCCAGAGAAAGACTATTCAGCTTGAAGTAGGTTCCGTCCTCCTGAAATATAGACTGATTAGATCTGAAGGGATTAATTGTACCCGTTCTGGTATAATCAAAAGGATTCGGATATGTAGCATTCACCGCACCTGGACTGTAGTAATTTAAATCACTCAGCGGTAAGTAAACGCGATCACCGAAAGGATTGTTGACCAGTCTCAGTCTGGAGGCCAAAGCATCGTTGATAATATCTCTTTTCATTGTAAAAGAGCCACTAATGTTTAAAGAAAAGTTCTTGTAGGCAATATAACTGCTTAATCCTCCTGTGACAATTGGCTGAGAATTACCTAAAACCTGCCTGTCCTTTTCTGTAAGTACATAATCACCGTCTGTATCTTCCCATATGGGGTCGCCTGCCTGAAAGAAAGCTGTGGCAGAGGCATCGGTACGGTATAGAAATCCGGTACCAGGATCCACAGGAACACTGGAATTACTGCCATAGACTCCGTTATTTTTTAAGAGAAAATTGGAAAGTGTATTTCGGCCAACACGTAAAACTGTGGCCGGATCTCCTACAGCAGCACCATTCTGAACGATCTGATTCACGTTTCCTGGCAATCTTGTTAAGATGTCATGGTTTATCGCGCCGTTAACTGACAAGCTCCAGTTTACAGGACTGCTTTTTGACAATGGCCTTACCGATACAGTGAGTTCATATCCATAATCCACGAGTCCGGCGTCGTTACTCGATACATTTGAGAATCCGGCCATAGTAGACAGGTCTACAGAACGGCTGAGATTGGTTACTCTTTTTAAATAAGTATCAAATATCAGTCCGACCTTACTGTCAAACAGGTCGACATCTACTCCGAAATTATAAGTCGTATTTGTTGAAGGTTTAAGAACACTATTTGGTAAAGTACCATAATTTAATCCTATTCTAGGTACACCAACATAATTTCCTGTAGGCGTATAGGTGCCATATAATGAATAGATATTACCAGTAGGCTGTATATTGCGGCCCCAGCTTAAACGCATATCGGCAAATGTCAGCCACTTAATATCGGCCAGAAAATTTTCTTTGTTAAAGTTCCAGCGAAAACCTATAGAAGGATTCTTAGAGAACGGATTGTCAAACCCTGAAACAGAAGATGCATCTAAACGGTAGGTCAGGTCCAGTACATATTTCTTTTTATAGTCGTAGGAAAAACCGCTGGCGAATGACACTGTATGTTCTTTGTTGTAATTACCCAGAACCCCCCCTCCTCTTGAATAATAACTGCTTGCGCCAAGAGGTCCCTGGAACTGGTCATTCGGCGTTCGCTGTTGGATAATGAAGGAAGCCTGAAACCTTTTCATGTAAACCTCGCTGAAGGTATTCAGAAAAAAGTTGTGGTCACCGTTTCCTAAGCTTTTAGAATAGGTAAAGCCACTTCTGTTGTAAAGGGTAGAATTACGGTCATTATAAGAGTATACCCCTGAATAAAGGGAATTGGCAGCCGCCGGGGTAAAGGTTTCCTCTACCCCTACAGCGTAATCATAACTTCCGCTTGTAGAAACCCGAAAACCAGGGAACAGCACATAACCCACATCGACATTTGTTCGGAGATTCTTCGTCAAATTGTCATTCTTTATCGCAAGTGATTTTAGCACATCGCCACTGGTTTGAAATAAAGAGGGTCCGGGAAGCAATGTTGAAGCAGCAGCATTGTTACCTACGCCGGTCTGGAAAATCCCCTGGCCGTCGCCCTTATTCTGTTTGCCAATACCACCGGTCAGGTTAATAAAGACACTGAACCTTTCATTGGGTTTATAATTCATATTTGTGGTCAGCGTATAACGCTTAAAGCCAGTATTCTCGATAATGCCATTTTCACCGTAATAACCAAAATTGGTTTTATAATTAAATTTATCGTTACCACCATCAATGTTTAAATTATGACTGGTATTATAAGTAGTACGATAAAAGACATCCTGCCAGTCGGTGGAATTATTAAAGTAAGGACTCAAACTATCGGCTAACATGGGTGTAGAAGCGATCCTTTGTATATCAGAATAGGTTCCTGTTGCCAATATTTCATTGATCTTAGCCTGCCTCTCTGATATACCACCCAATGTTTCACGCAATTTGGGGCTGTTATTGGCAAAGAAATTAGCCGTATAACGAACTCGAGGTATTACTGAATTACCGCGTCGTGTGGTAATCAGGATCACACCGAATGCACCTCTGGAACCATATAATGACGTTGCCTGAGCGTCCTTCAGCACTTCAATACTTTCAATATCTTCAGGAGGGATCAGTGAAAGCGGACTCACACCCGGGCCTGCCGAATTAAATCCATACGTAAATCCACCTGCATCATCTGCTTCCACGGGAACCCCATCAATAACATATAAAGGAGAAGTCGGATTTAAAAATGAACTTGTTCCGGAACCGGATATATCCATTCCTGAAATACCCCTGATAGCTATCGAACCCCGGTAACCTGGTGCTCCGGTATTGACCTGTACATTAAGTCCTGCTACTCTACCCTGCAGCAACTGTTCAGCATTTGAAACCGGTATATCCTGTATCTCTTTGCCACTTACTGTAAAAGAAGCTCCCGTACTGGTCTCTTTCGAACGTTTCTGATAACCTCGGACTACAACTTCATCCATAGCCGATGAAGACACAGCCAAGCCTATATTCAGGGAAACCTGGTCCGGTTTCAATTTAATTTTCTGTTCTTTATATCCGATGTACCGGAAAATAAGCCCTGCCTGCAGGGGAACTGAAATCGTATACCTTCCATTTCCATCTGTTGATGCGATCCCCCTGGGTGCAGTTCCATCTAAAAAAATGGACACTCCCGGAATACCTTCTTTCGTATCTCGATCAACTACAATACCTTTGATAATCACCTGTTGTGATTGCGCAGCCAAATAACCCGGAAAAGCAAGACAGGTTATAAAAACTACGGACAGTAATAATAATTTCTTTGTCATTTTTATAATATTTAGCTTAAGGATTAATACTCATCTTGAAACCTTGGACTTTCATTGCGGAAGTGGAAAATAATTTCCCAGTCCCCTTCACGAAAAATGCTGAAATTAAATGCCAGCCTCCCTGTTTCCCTAATCCCGTCAAAACCCAGCCGGTCATAAACAAATGCTACTGCAGCTTTTGAACCATCACTGGTAGTGTATTTTGTTGGTATTTTGACCAAAGGAATTGGATAGGCAACGTCATACCGTACAAAATCAGGAGTTTGTACCATGTTAAAGCCGTGGATCAGCTCACTCCATTTTGTTTTATTAAAAGCATTTGTATTTATGGGAGCATTGTTCTTATCGATAAACTTAAAAGTAAGTGAATGTCCATCCCCTTTTCTTTTGAAATAAATGTAAACGTCCTTATTCGTGTTAGATAACAGGATTCTGTTATTTTGCCCTACCATGCCGCTCAATTCTGTAGGTAATATAGAATCTTTCTGGAGACCCGTAACTGCATCCCGGTTTGTCGGATCATACGGGCTTTCTCTTAGTGGATTTAAAACCAAATTTTTAATGGTCTTTTCACCTCCTGAATTGGAGACTTTTATGTCAAAAAGATAGCCTCCCGGATTCAGCAGGCCAGAGCCCTGATAATTCGGAATCAAATTATTCGTTGCAGACCTCCATAGCATGAGTTCACCGGATTTTCTCAGTTCCCAAAGAGGATGGTTTTCCAGTTTGCGCTTTGCCTGAATCTCTTCCATACTTTTCTCCAGTCCGTCATATGCTCCTGTCCAAACCAATACAGGCTGCCCGTTGGTAAGATTGTCAGCAGCAGTGCCGTCCATATTCCTGACATTTAACATTTCGAATTTTAGCGGAAGACTAGAATTGTCATAGTTAAGAATATTTGTAAATAGAGTTGTCCTCCCAAGCACGGGAGAGAAGTTTTGTTGCGTGTAGTCTACCCTGTCGCTAAAATAGTCAAGATCGGCAGGAAGATCATACCATTTTTTACACCCGGAAAGTGTTGCAAGCAAGAGGATCAGCATACAAATTGACCTAATGGCAACAAGTGACTTATGTATATTTATAAATTTCATATTGAAACGATTTAATTGACACGTTTAATTACATAATTATTAACCTGAACATCATTGGAATCGTGAAAGAAGCGCATCGAATGATTGCCTTTCGTGAGATGAAATACCGGGCTGGGTACCAACTGCCAAACCCACCAGCCCTTGTTATTTGGAAACGTCATCCGGCCGGTAACATTTTTAAAATCAAACTCAAAATGAAAAAGCAGAGGGTTGACCGCACTTTGATTACCAACCCTGGCGGTTATCATATAATCACCTTCCACCGGAACATTTACCGAATAATTAAGCCATTCGCCGGCCTTTGTCCATCCAAGTGAGTAACTGGCCGTATAGGTTCCGGCAGCATCACTGTACATTTGGCCCAATGTACCGAATGGGGCATCAATGTCAACAAATTCTGCTGATCGATAATTTCCGCCATTTTTGGTTAAATCATCATGAAACCCAATTCCTTCGCCTCCGAGATCAAAATCCTCAGCTTCAATAACAAAACTTTCTCCGGCAACAGAAGGCAGCACAAATGGCCCTGAATAACCGGCCGGCCTGAAAATGCTTTGCTCAAAAGGTTCTGGTTGAGGTCGCGTATACTCCCCGAAACCAAAAGGATGCATTGGATCAAGCACATGAACAATTCCGTTTGAAGTATGAATATTGATGGCATTTGCAGTTGCCTGTATCCAATCCTTTACAAACAGACTTTTCTTGGTGAAATTAAAGTTGATAATCGAAGGTCCGCCACCTTTATACCCACTGGCGTTGGCGGTACTGAGTTTGCCATTCATGGGGTATTCGTAACGCACTGCGGTCAGCATACGGCCATCTGTTGCGACCAGTGAATCTGCAATATAGGAGCCTCTAATGATATACCTGCAAACCATGCTATCCAAAAGTTCGGATGCTATATCTTTCAGATATACCATAGGCTTGCCACGTAATTTCCTGGCGATATTTAATTTAGTAACCACCTGCTCGAAACTTCGGTTGTTAACCGCAAATAAGGTTACATCATTGTTTTTCAGCGTATCGGCCAGGTTAAGTTTGTCAATGACAAACAAAAGGGAATCATATAAACCCGTCTTACTTTTCAGGTAGTCATAGGTGTTTCCTGGAAACACACTGGTCTCATTTACATACTTGTAGTCACCGGTGTCTTTTTTACAGGATGTCCAGATCACAGAAACCACAATCAGTAAGCCTATATTTTTATATAACATTTGTATATTCTTCATAACAATCACTATTTATTTCCAATACGTAGTTTGTTCCAACAATGGGTTTTGAGCGAGTACCGCCTTTGAGACCGGCCAGTAGATCCCTCCGTTTTGGATCAGGGCATTAAATGCCGGATCATTATTTTTGATCCGCTTATATCTGATCAGGTCATACCATCGCCATCCTTCTCCCATCAGTTCCTTTCTGCGTTCCTTGAAGATGGCATCAATAAGACTTCCATCTACGAGCGGATCATAAAGTGTCAATCCCCGGTTGCCTGGTCCGGTAGAGCGCCTCTCATTTAGCAATTGGGTAGCCCCGGCAGCATCTCCCAGGACAACTCTGGCCTCAGCCAGAAGTAACGCCATATCTTCAGGCCGGGTAAACACTACCGAGCTTGCGTATTGAGTCATGGAGCCGTCTGAACCATTTCCCGTTACAGTATTTACAGGAGGGTTATTATCCCGTATAATGAAGACCTTTGTAAAAATCGGGTAGGTTCTGTCGAACGCGCCAAAGTACTTGTCTGATGTTGGTGAAGATGTTATTCTGTCGATGCTAAAACGCTGATCATTGGCCAGGTTAAATATGGATAAGATTGAATCTTTAGGAACATAGATTGCCGGTAAAGGCTTGTTGATTACATAAGGTGCCGCAAGGGTTAGCTCTTCCAGAAAGCCGGAAGATCCGCTCTCTGCATTTAAAAACATATGACTAAAACCGGCAATTATATTAAATTGATTTGTGCCATATTCTCCCCTGAACATTTGGCGACTCTGATCCACATTCATATAAAACATAGATTCTGCAGGAAGAGCCATGTTGTCCAGTACCCATTTTGCCCAGGTGGCGGCTTGGGCATATTTGCCCTGCCAGGCATACACATGAGCCAGAACAGCATAAGCTGAATGTTTTTTTGCAATTTCTTCCTCAATTGCGTAATAGGGAGTTCGGGTCTGTTCCGGTTGATTTGCGTTGTAGACACGAGGCAGGTCAGCCGCAGCGGCAAGCAATTCAGATTCCACAAAAGCAAGTACTGTCTGCTGATTTTCCCGAGGTTTGTTTTCGAACTGCCCGTCATGTGATGTAATGATGAATGGCACATCCCCCCAAATCCTAACGATATAGAAATAGGCAAATGCTCTTAAATAGCGTGCATGGGCCACATCGAGCTTAAGGTCCTGGGGCAAATACCTCGCATCAGATTGTACTATTCCCGGAGCACGCTCTAAAAAGATATTGGCGGCATTAATCACTGCGTAAAATCTTCTCCAGTCTGACAGAGATTCTACAATCGGAAATGCAGCCTGAAGTTTATTTTCCGATATGGATTTCAGGTCAAGCCGCGTAACGCTTCTGAAGTCTCCACCCTGCTTTAATGCAGTCCGTAAATCCCCATATATCCAATGGCGGTCATTATCACAAAATGCGGCCCGGGCCAATCCGTAGATTCCCATCAAGCCTGCCCGGGCATCTTCAACAGACTTGTACATATTAGCTTCGCTAACCAGCCGGCTGGATTGCACATCAAGCATCTTTTTACATGAAGTCAGTGTGATGCTTAAAACCGCAGTTAATAATATTAAAATTCGAATTTTCATTTCTTTAATTTTAAATCTCTATAAAGTCTTATTCCTATAAATCCATCTTAACGCCCAATGTAAAGGTTCTCGGGATCGGCAGACCATAGCCAGTATCATAACCGGTATAGTCTGTTAATTCCGGATCACGACCTGTGTAAGAGGTTATCGTAAATACATTATTGACTGTGGCGTAAATGAACAACTTGTTAATTTTAGATTTTCTACTTTTTAGAAAACCAGTGAGATCATAACCTAATGAAACTGATCTCAGCTTTAGGAAGGAAGCATTTTCAAGAAAAAGATCCTGATCTGCCCGATATGGGACAACACTGCTCCAAGGATTATACATAGGGTATTTATTGTAATCGCCGCGTTTTTCCCAAAAAGTAACCTCTTTGACAGAAGTAATATCATTGGTACTTTGTTGATTGATAAAATCAAAGCGCCTGGACATATCCTGATTGATGATATCACGGCCCAGGTTATAATAAAAGTTCAAACCAAGACTCCAGTTACTATAACGAAAATCATTATTAAAGCCTCCCGAAACAAGCGGCAACGAATGCCCGACTAATTTCCTGTCTTTATCATCAATGGTGTAATCTCCATTTTGATCTTTCCATTTTGCATCACCATTGTTCAATGGTATACCTTGAAAGTTAAGAGGTAGATTTGTATTCGGGTTTACCGGAATTTCACTGGAGGCCGTGTAAATGCCGTCATTCTGCAGCAACCAATATTGATCTACCGATTTACCAACCTGAAGCAATCTGTTACCAACAACAAGTTCGGTTAATCCCCCCGGCAATGCCTTTAACTTATTGCGGTTATAGTTTACATTTAGCGAAGATGTCCACTGTAATCTGTCTTTACCGGCTAATATATCGGCATTAATCGTGGCATCAATACCAGAATTATTTACTACTAAACCAGACTCATAAGCCTGAGCGTATCCATATTCCGCAAAAGCAGGGATACCCATTAACTGATCTTTATCAGCCTTGGAATACACGTCTGCAAAGATATTGACCCTGTTGTTCCATACACCGATATTTAATCCGGCGTTAAACTGCTCACTATAAGCCCAAGGAATATCATATCCAACCCAACCCTGTGTATACGGCCTGTTAAGCGGTGCCACCCCGGAAAATGTACCCAGTCTCGGCTCCCCGGTATAACCAATATCTACTGTATACTGGGGTCCTGCAGCATAACGGTCATCTAACTGAAGACGGCCTACACGGCCATAAGTCGCATGTAGTTTCAGCTCCGAGATTTTAGATCCCGGGTCTAAAAGGTCATTTTTAATGTCCCAGGCTGCAGAAACTATAGGCGAGAAAAACCATCTGCTTGTTGGCTGTGCACCTGAAGAACCATCAGTCCGGAGCATTACTGATAAGCTGTACTTATCTTTGAAACTGTAAGTTCCTTTTCCATAAAAAGAAACCAGGTTATTCTGGACATTATCCAGGAATCGGTACATCAGCGTATTCAGGAATCCCGTGTTCGGCTGGTTTGAAAAATAGGCCGTCAAAGGGTTTTTAGGATCATCGAGTAAGTTGATTTTAATGTAATCACTGGAGCCGCGATAGGCATATCCGTAATTGTAATGATAGGTATCCCATTGGAATGACTGGCCAGCCTCAAGATCAAGGGCATGAATTTGATTCCAGTCCAGTTTATAGCTAAGTGTATTCTCAGCTACCATTCGCTGGTTATACCCGAAATAATTAGAAACGTAACTGTTTGTTTCCAGCAGCGTACTTGGATAAAATATATCCCGGTATCCTTCATTGTAATCGGCAGAAAACCGGGAGTTGATCTTTAACTTTCCAAAAGTAAATCCAAGATTCACATATCCGTTAAGCACATTGGTTTTATTGTCGTCAAACGATTTATCATATTCTCCCAGATAATTCGCATAAAAGTCTTTATTCGGTGAAATTGGATTACTTAAATCCGGAAAATATCTTTCCTCCGCAAAACGGTCCCGCTGATATCTGTTTCTGTCCCTTACCAACTGATTCCCGTTAATTGAAGTAATTATGCTCAACCATTTGATCGGCTTCATTAGTATGGTAAAAGCGACGCTATATCTGCTTATGCCTGTTCCGTCTGCCACACCATTATTGCGCTGGTTACCTAAAGAGGCCCGGAAGTTTGCCCTTTCCGAACCACCAGTAATACTTGCGTTGGCGGAATATTCCAGAGAATTCCTGTAATACAGATCGGTCCAGTTCGAAGGACCATAATAAATGGAATACAGGGAATCCCGAAGATAGGCAGGTATATTCTGACTGTCCTCAAGCGTCCCGAACTGATTATAGAATGGTTTTCTGAAATTATATTCAGAAGCCCCGTTGATGGTTTCAATACTGTTATGGGTAGCAAGACCGATATAAGAATTGAAAGAAACCTGTTTTTTCAACTGGGGATTCTTGGTGCGTATGTATATCACCCCGTTAGCCGCCCTGGGTCCGTATATTGCAGCTTCTGACAAATCATTCATTACTGTAATGGAAGCGATATTATCCGGATCGATCCCGGCCAATAAATTGGTTGCCGGCCCTATTCTGTTAAAATCATATTGCTGGATGTCATATACAAAGGGGTGCTCCTTAGAAATCAGCGGAACACCATCCAGAACAATTAGCGGCTGGGAAGCGAATAAGTCCTTTGCAGAAAGCAGTGGTACCGAAGTGCCGTGCATAAAAATATTCTGCTCAGTCCCCGGCTCACCATTTGGCTCCTGAACATATATGCCCGCTGCCTGACCTTTTATATATTGCTGCAGGGAAACTCCAGGAAACAAAGAAACCTTATCAGATTTTATAGTGGTGTTGTTAAACCGCCCGATGTGGATCGCTTTCCGGGTAGCACGCAGCGTATCCCTGTCTAAAGAATCCGATAAAGAAGTGTCAACAGCACTGGTATCCTGCTTGCCTATCTCCTGAGGAGAAAGCTTACTATACCTTAAGGCCTTGTTTTCTATTCCATATGCGAGGCCGGAGCCCAAACCGGAAAGCACAAAAGAACAGAGCCACAAAAAAAATACAAAACGCATAATCATTGAGTTTAGATAGTATAATTGGTACAAATGAATAAGTCTGGAAAATTAAAAGTACGTCTGCAGAGGGTTCAACGCTGAATGCGGACAGGTCTTAATGCATTTCCAGATTTCATTGCAATCGCCATGACTGCGCTAAAAAAAAAATCAGAATGATTGGTAAATTTGAACAAGGAATCCTGTTCATAGTTGAAGAATGCCTGTATCAATTTAAATGTTTTTTTGACATTTAAATTTATGGGCAATTGATTTTTGAAGTAAAAAAAATGCATAAATTCAGATTTAAATATTTGGTTTGTTAGAAATAAAGAAAATGTTCCCCTATCAATTTATTACTATAACAACACGAATTCTTTTTCATACTCATTAGAATATAAAAAATATTCATGCGGCTTTAATTTTCGTAGAACATCCCGGAGATACATTTTGGTTTTAGGGACCACCTAACTATTAAAGAATTGGCATCAGATGCTTAAGTGTTCACAAGCAGGTACATTAAAGCCGATTATGGTTGGATCATCATAGCCAAACCACCACTTGCCTTGATTTCAAATGGAAAATAATCGCCTTTTTTTACATTGATAACGCGCTTTGAAATGTTGCCTTTAGCTGAATCTTCATAAATGGTTGCCGTATACTTTTTACCGGATTGCAGGAAGTCCAATACGATGTTACCTTTCCAGTCCTTTAAGCCGGCAGCACTTCCGACGAACCAAGTATCATTTTTACGGCGGGCAACACTTATATTTTCACCGATTTCGCCCATCAGATACCGGGACTCGTTCCATGTTGTGGGCACATATTTAAAAAATTCAATTTCATCCCAGTTGGTGTAATCTTTGGGTCTTCCATACCAGAATATAGACTGAAGAGGGCTAAAATAAACAACTGTTAAGGCAAGCTGCTGGGCTTTACTGACCTTAAGATTTTTACTGAAACTATTTTTAGGGTTTGGAAAACAAAATGTAAAGTCAGCAGCTCCCGCCAGAAACCGGGTATATGGTAAAACTGTGGTATGAAATGCATCCGGGCTGTTTTCATCCCCTCTGATTCCTTCCTGGGATAATAAAGCAGGACGTGTTCTGTTTAAGCCAGTGGGCTTATAATTATCATGAATATTCAGAAGTAAACCGGCGTCGTTCACTTTTTTAATAGCACCTGCCAGCCAGGTAATTCCTTTTTGGGTAAAACCGTCTACGAAACCAAATTTCAATCCACTTATGCCCCACTGCTTATACAATGGCAGAATGGTATCTAAATGATTTCTAAGCCCTATATAATTAACGTAAAGAATTACACCAATCCCATTTTCTTTTCCATATTGAATCACTTTTTGAAGATCAAGCTGTGGGATAGCAACTGCAGGGTCAGATGAAAGTGCCCTTTCCGGACCATACCAACCCGCGTCAAACATAATGTATTGAAAATTAAGTTTTTCTGCCAGATCTATGCAGTCCATTCCGCTTTGTGTGTTGAGTTCGGATCTGATTAATTTACCTGGTTTTATCCAGGCTGGTATTTTTTTATAAGGCTGTTCACTTAACTTAAGCGGCAGTTCACTGTACCTGTGAAGTCCAATGGCAGATTCCGAAAAACTAACAGTCCGCCAGGGTGTTTGAAATGGCAAAACTGCATTAACCAAGACATCTCTGGCGAAAGAAACTTCCAGACTATTGGAAGAAGCCCCGCGTGCGAGTTCCGCTTTCGTATAATTGTCATTACTTGCCTCACCAATACTCAAGAATAATTTTCCGCTGGTCAAAGTAGATGGAAGATCACTTGTGGTCTTCATAGAATCGATTTCTATTGGTGTAAAAACTGATTCATGATGGTACTGATAGATCTTGAAAGAATCGGTAAAATTGAATTGCGTAACTTCTTTTTTGACGATCAGCTTTTTTATGCCATTTTGCTCGGGTAAGATGTATCGAAATGCAATGCTTCCATTATATGCACGAATCAGAATTTTGTATTTTAATGTTCCAGCGCTGCAGTTAATATTTAACTCGTTGTAACTATTTTTTATGACATCGTTCTCTCCTATGCTCCAGGAAATATTTTCAGAATGACTTTTTTGTGATTGTGAGCGAATGATCGTTTTGTCACCTGCACCCGCATCGTTTAAATCCAGACCAAGCTTGGACCATGCCAATACTTCTTTGCCAGCATAAACAGTCCGGTATTGCAAATTGCCTTCGGAAGTGAGGTTAAGTTCAAATCGGGTCTCTTTATCCGGAGACTGTGCTGTTGCTATTTGTTTTACTTGTGAAATAGCCGGGAAACCAGTTATAACCAAAACCAATAAAACGATTATGGATTTGCATTTTTTCATATTTTTATCTTATTACTATTTTTTTAATTCTTGAGGCTTGACAACTATCTTCCGCAAATATAAACTGCGTTATTTGGTGGGGGAGATGAATTTTACTTCTTCCACATGTTCACCAATAAGAATATTTGCCAAATCTCCCGTTTTATACCAGGCCGGTTTTCCGGGCATATTATCAGCAATTACTTTTCCATTTATGATGAGGTTATCAAAAGTAATGTTCCTGATACCTCTGGTTTCATCATAACCCGTAATAACAGATAAATTGGCCTGATTACCTGTATAAGAAATATCTTTAAAATAAATATTTTCAATCCCTCTTCCTGCCGATGTATTGTATTTTCGATTAAACATCACCCTCATGTTTACCAGCTGGCCTTTCCTGATGTTTTCTACACGGATATCATTAAAGCTGATATCTCTTATCAGGTTACTATCCCCTGCATTCAGGGAAAGGCAGCCCTGGTAATCCAATTGATTCTCATACTGGTCAAGAACATCTATGTTTGTAAATTTCATATTCCCAAGGGTTTCAGGATTCTTCGAATTACCGTGTGTTCCGATCTGTATCGGGTGAGCCACGTCGGCCCACAGTACAGAGTTCTGCACAGTTAGGTTCTTTACATCGCCATAGTAAGCCCATCTGTGTCCATAGATGGCAATACAATCATCTGCATTTCTCATAAATACCCGGTCAATCAACACATTCGTACTGCTAAAGATATCCAGTCCGTCTGCATTTCCTCCTGAACTAAATGATTTGAAATTACTGATCGTCACGTCTTTTGATTGCCCAACAAGCACACTGTATTTATCAGGTATCACTATAAAACCGTTGATTTCAATATTTTTGGAGAATTCAACTGTTATTTCATCGTTGCGTGTTCGTCTGAAACTTGTCTTTGGAGCAGGATTTTCAGAAGGAATCTGAGCAATCGCTACCTGGGTTAGAATCCCCCGGCCAAGAATACGAACGTTCTCTGCCTTGCTAATTGTTAAACTTCCCTGTACAATTGCTCCCCCTGCAATGTATACGGTTTTGTTGGATGGTATTTTTAGATCTCCTATATAATGTATTCCTGGTCCGTAATAGACCACACTGGTATCAGATGGCAAGGGTTTTGTAGTTTCCAGGGGATTTGCAAAAAGCTGAAGGTTGTGAAAAATATCACCATTTACTTCCACAGATAGATTTCTTGGCTCTGTTAAAGAAAAAGTGATTGTATTGCCCTTTACAGATTTAACAATGCCATGAGAAGACGGCCGGATCTTTACTTCTTTTACCGGACCTTTATTATAGGTAACCGAGACTTCCACCTTCCCGGAAAAATCAAAATAAGCAAAAGATGTAGTTTGTATTATATTTTTATTATTAACCACTTCAGCAACTTTGGCCGGGTAAGAATGAACTGATTGCCATTGCTTTCCCGCTTCTCTTACTTTTACGGTATAATCCGGATTTAAAATGCTGCCTTTGGGTGCGCTGTAGGTGATAAGCTGCGCATAGGTATACTGGCAAAAGATTAAAAACAGACACAGGGAGAATGATGTTTTATTCATTAGATATTAGGGCTAGGGTTATAAATCTGCGTTTCAAAAAACATACAGCTGCTGAAGCAGATCTATGCCTTTTTGAACTCAGACACCGAATTTTAATGCTTATACTCTTAAAAGAAAAATTCTGTATTCAAACACACTTAAGTCCTGTTAAGGGATTCGAATTAATCTTTGCTGGGGATTTTATATAAAGTCATCTTCATCGGCATAATAAACCGGAAACCATAGCTACCTGTTTCCGGGCTGCAGTTATCTCTTAATTTTCAGGGCAATTGTGGTCACAACGGAGTCTAACAGTCTTGGATCTATAGAAAATATAATCCCTGCTTTATCCTGTTTGAAATTCACTTTTTGACCGTTTAAAACTTTGCAGGAAACGACTCTTTGCGCTATAGGCGGCAACTTAACTTCATTACTTCCTGCAGGCAACTTTAACAAGTGGATATAGATCATATTTCCTTTGTAAGTCGCACCATAGACCTCATCAACTGGCTGAAAAGGACCTGGACGCGTCCCATAGATGCTTTCTCCGTTTTTTGTCAGCCAATCCCCCACTTCCTTTAAACGGGCAACGTGAGTAGGCGGGATCACGCCATCAGGATCCGGCCCAACATTCAGCAGCATGTTGCCACCCCTGTCCACGGTATTGACCAGCATATCAACTAAGCTTTTAACGGACATTAATCTTTGTGCGGTATTATAACCCCAGCTTGAGCCGTTCAGGTTTAAACATTTCTCCCATGGAATAGGGATGATCGGGCCTTTAACAGGCGCATTGCCCTCATTCGTCTCGAAATCACCGACCATGCCGGACCTTGGATTGATCACGATATCCGGCTGATAACTGCGTACCATTCCATTGAGCTTCAATGGCTCCCAAAACCAGGCTGCGTCCGCGTCACCTCCTTTATGTGCCAGCCACCCCCCATCATACCATAAGATATCCACCTTGCCATAATTTTTCATCAGTTCTTCGACCTGCCCGTAGGTTTGTTTTTTCAGCAATGCAGCGTTTTCAGGTAGTCCTTTTGGATTAAAGTAGCCCGGAAAGCGCCAGTCAAGAGGTGAATAGTATATACCCACCTTTAGCCCGGCTTTGCGACAGGCATGTGTATATTCCTTTACAAAATCGTGGTGGGCCGCAGTTTCCCAGCTATTAAAATGAGCATAGCTTGCCGGACTGTTCCACATCGCGAAGCCATCGTGGTGCCTGGCAACCATGACCATATACTTCATCCCGGCTTCCTTCGCTACCTTTGCCCATTCGGCGCCGCTGAAGTGTTGGGGATTAAACTGACCAGCCAGTTTTGCATATTCTTCTGCGGGGATCTTTTTGTTGAACATCGTCCATTCCCCGGTAGCCGGGATGGCATATAGTCCCCAATGTATAAACATGCCGAATTTTTGGTCCTCCCACCATTGCATTTTTTCCGGAGAAAGGTTCGAGCCTGGGCCTGACACCCCTTTACCTGCACCTTTCAAACCTGCATAATTCGTTTTATCCATAGACTTCCGTTCATCAGCACCCATGTCCTGGCCCTTTACTGAAAGTGAAACTATCAGCAATCCAAATAACAGGGCAAGCATGTTTAGGTGGAAAATTTTTGTACGTGTATTTTCTGTTATTCTCATTTTAGCATATTGATTAATTGTAATTGAATAATAGATGACATTTTGATTTATATCAAAGTGACGACAATTCATAGGTCACATTTTCCTCTGAATCTAAAGCAAGTATATAATTTCCATTCTCTTTAACAGTCTTTGTGTTCTGTCCCGTTATATGGAAAGGAACACTGGCTCTTATTTTGCATACTTCCCCGCTCAATGATTTGATTTTAGCGTTTGTCAAACGGCCATTCTTCCAATTGATACTCACTTCAAAACCACCTCTGGCTTTAAGCCCGGTAATTGATCCATTGGGCCAGGCTGCAGGCAGGGCAGGTAAAATATCAAGTACGTAGGCATCGATTTCAGATTTTTGAGTAGTTTGGTAACTTTCACTGCTTTGCAGTAAGGTCCCCGTAATCCCCGAGACCGCCCCAAAGTTGCCGTCAATCTGAAATGGAGGATGTGCATCAAAAAGATTTGCATAAGTACCTCCCGCATTTGCCATTACTGTTTTAGTGTCATTTGTATATCTGAGCTGGTAAGAAAGTAATTTATGTACATGGTCTCCATTTCGAAGCATTGCCCAGAAATTTTCCTTCCATGCAATAGACCATCCGGTTCCATCATCACCGCGCAATTCTAGTGACTTTTTTGCTGCTGCAGCTAATTTTGGAGTTCCCAGCGCAGTAATCTGATGACCCGGATATAGTGGAAACAGGTGAGAAACATGGCGGTGACCCATATCATCTGAATTTAAATCCCAATCCTCATTCCATTCCATCAACTGGCCAGCCCTACCGATTTGAAGCGGGCGAATCTGGTTCCGGGCCTTAATCACCTTTTGCTGAAAATCAATATCCAGATTCAGTTCAGCACAGGAATGGATAACATTATTAAACAAATCCCATACGATAGCTCTTTCCATTGTAGCGCCTTCAGTAACGTTACTTTTAATACCGCTGTTAGTAGTAAAATTATTTTCCGGAGATGTAGAAGGAGAAGTCACCAGGTATCCGGACTTATCCTCAATCATTGTCGCCATGTAAAATTCAGCTGCACCCTTAAGGGTAGGATATATTGATTTTAAATATGCTTTGTCCCTTCCAAATGCATAATGCTCCCATAAATGTTGGCAAACCCAGCCACTGCTTCCTGAAAAGACACCCCAGGGCAAAGCAGCCCCCGGACTTGTCCAGCCCCAGGGGTTAGTGGTGTATCCATAAAACCATCCAGGCGTTTCAGGCCCATAATAAGCTTTTGCCGTTTTTATACCTGATTCTTTCAATGCCTGTGTCATTCGGATCATTGGTAAATGCAGTTCAGAAAGATTTGTCTGTTCAGCCTGCCAATAATTCATTTCATAATTAATATTCGATTTATAATCGCACTTCCATGGCAGGTCCAGTCCGTCACCCCATATCCCCTGAGAATTGGATGGCAATGGGTTGTCCGGACGACTTGATGAGATCAGCAGGTAGCGGCCATATTGATAGAACAGTGCAACAAACGCCGGATCTTTTGTACCATCATGATATGTCTTTAAACGCTGATCTGTAGGCTTTTGGATAGCATCCGCATCACCAAGATCAAAATTTACACGTCTGAAATATTTTTGATAATCCCGGATATGTGCCTCTTTCAGTTGGGCATAAGATTTTGACAAAGCCACCTCCGTGTGCTTGGTGACTGCATTGTGCGGATTTTGTCCTTTAAATCTCAGGGCATAATCAAGGATATAAGATGTACCGGCGGTAACTAGCAAAGTAACTTCATCTGCATTCTCCACCAAGAGCCTGTCCCGGTCGCCTTTTATCATTCCGCCTTTATTAATTACGGTTAACTGTATTTCATAAGCCAGGGTGTTACCAGTATTTCCGATCATGATCAATTTATTAGGAGCTACAAACCTTGTTTGGGCTCTTTCAAGCCTTGTTAAATTAACATTAAAAGTGAGCCCCGCCTTTTTACTACTGGTAAGATGTTGCATCATAACACCATCTGCTGCACTTGAAAAAGTCTCGCGGGCATAGCTGACTGCCCCCGCTTTAAATGAAACACCTGCAAGTGCCTTATCAATGTCAAGCCAGCGATAATAATCAGTTATCACACCTTTTGGTAAACTAAATTGCAGCGAAAGGTCTCCCAGTGTCTGGTAGGAGGCATTGTATGGGGCAGAAGAAGTAAAATGTGTGCTTGTCAGTTGTTGAGCTTCTTTATACATTCCCTGCCGGATTGCTTTTCTGATTGTGTCCAGATGAAGGTATGCTCCTTTTCTGTCCGCATCAGGTTGTGGGTCACCGGACCATACTGTAATGTCATTCAATTGAAAACGCTCCCGTTCAGGCTTTCCGAAGATCATTGCGCCAAAACGGCCATTTCCGATTGGAAGAGCCTCTGTCCATTGACTTGCCGGAGCCTTATACCATAGTGTGGAATTATTTATCGCCATGGATTTTATTCCCAAAACCGGATGCAAAAACCCAAGCTCTAGTCGATTTGGGCTGGTAGATCTATAATTTCCGGAATTGCTGTTTAAATCCCATTCAGTTACAGGCAGGAATGGACTCCTTTTCAAGGTTCTTTCTTTCAATTTTTCAATTTCAGTACCTGTCAATGCCCGGTTATATATTGCAATCCTGTTCATATCGCCATGAAAATAATTCTGGCCCTGAGCATCTGCACCAATTCGCAATGGGTAACTTGTATGTCTGATTGCCCTAAGGCCAGGCCGGGAAATCATCGCAATTTCCTTCCCATCCATGTAAAGCTTAAAAATTCCTTTTGACCGACTAAATACACCAGCGATGTGAATCCATTTACCTAAAGGCAAAGTTTCTGATTTGCTACTGATCTGCTCAGTTCCTGCAACCATCCACAATTTATTATTTTTTCCAACTCCCAGCAGGAATCCGCCTGAGCCTGAAGATTGGTATTTATCAATAATTCTTGTATTTTCATACTGACCTTCATTAATCTTTATCCATGCCTCCAGGGAAACTTCTTCGGAAAGGTCTAAATCTGGAATATGATCTGCTTCCAATATATTATTTTCATTGAATGAAAGACCTTTTTCTTCATCGGAATGAAATGAAGACATTCCAATCGATACCACACATGCGGTGGCGATTGCTACAATGAACTTGAATCTATTAAAGCGTTTCATTTATTGCATATATTAGGATATTTTGATCATCATGGTGAATTTCAAATATTAATGTTTGACTTTAAATAATTTAACACCAAACATAAAAATCACAAAATAGCAGATGATAGGCAGATAATATGCCTGCGCCACATCGTAATTGGCTATCTTTCCCATAAAATAAGGCAATACCGCTCCCCCAACTACACCCATAGAAATAAAAGAAGAGGCTTGCTGAGTATGCTTACCAAGATTCTTTAATCCTAAACTAAATATCGTCGGGAACATAATGCTAAAAAAGAAGTTTAAACTGAACAGCATACAATAGGATGCCCAGCCCCAGCTTTGCGCTATAATAACACAGGCCACTATACTGCAGAAAGCAAAAGCGGCCAGGATTTTATTTGGTGCAATATATTTCATCAGGTAAGTCCCTACAAAACGGCCTATTGCCATCATAGCCATGAACAGCACCATAAAGTTTCCAGCCTTTTCATCTGTAAAACCCATTTTTTCATGTCCGTAATTAATAAAATAACTCCAAGTGCCAGCCTGGGCGGCAACATTGAAAAACTGTGCAATGGCAGCCCACACAAAATGACGATGCTGGTATAACTTTTTATCAGGAGCCGTATCCACATTAACCATGTCAGGATCACTTATCTCTGATACAGAGGCATGGGGATCAACTAATGCAGGAATCTTTATAAAGAAAAAGGCAATAGCTACGAACACGATAAAGCCGCCTAAACCCACATAAAGAGTTTTTACAGAATCAAGACTATGACCCTGAGCACCTGATGTCGCGCGCAATAAAAAATAGGTGCCGATCGCAGGACCTATAATCGCACCCACAGCATTGAATGACTGGGAGAAATTTACACGCCTGTCACTGCTCCGCTGGTCACCCAGCGCTGCCGCAAAGGGGTGAGCAACTGTTTCAAGGGTAGCCATTCCGCAACCCAGGATAAAAAGGGCGATCCGGAAGAAGCCAAATGAATTCGCGTCCGCGGCAGGAACAAATAAAAAGGTTCCTGAGGCAAAGAGAGCAAGCCCCAGTATAACACCTGCTTTATATCCGAAACGCTTAAGGAACATCCCGGCCGGAATGCTCATCACAAAGTAAGCTCCAAATACAGACAACTGGATCAAACCAGACTGGGATTTTGAGACGTTCAACACATTTTGAAAATGCTTGTTCAATACATCACTCATCGAATGGGCTATTCCCCACAACATGAACAATGAGGTAACAAAAATAAAAGTAACAAGAAATTTCTTCTCGGTGAAGGCTGGTTTATCTGACATTGACTTTATATTTTGATTCTGTAAAAAGTTTAATTGAAATTATTATGCCTAATCCTGTCATTTGATGAATCAGACTGGGTTATTTCATCTGCTCTGAAAGCCAGATGGCCTGCCCGCCCGAAGGCATTAAATTAACATCGATCATAGTATTACGATCAATGGTTTTTTTGATGACCCCTACTTTAGTTGCTGTTTTAACACTGGGGTCATCAAAATATATACTGGCAGTATACGTTTTACCTTCCGGCAAAAAATCAAATTTTATTTTTAGGTTCCTGGCTTCATTATTTGTAATCGTTCCTAAAAACCAATCGTTCCTGCTTCTTCGGGCAGTAGTGATAAACTTACCGGGAAATCCTTGCAGTACTTTTGTTTCATCCCAGGTTACAGGAACTTTATCCCAGAATTCCAATTCAGGTTCGTTGTGATAAAAAGAAGGTTTATCGTACCAGTACAAAGTCTGCAGCGGACTAAAATTGACAGCTGCAAGAGCAAGCTGGTGCGCATGAGTGGTCTTGATACGCTTGTCAAAATAACAAATCGTATAGTCTGCGGCACCGGCAAGATAACGTGTAAAGGGCAACACTGTATTACTCGTTGCATCCGGCATCTCTTCATTTCCACGAACACCCTCCGCAGTCATCAGGTTGGGCCAGGTACGCTGCTCTCCGGTAGGGCGCCAGTCATCATGAACATTAACCATAATGTGGTTCACAGCAGCTTGTTGAATGGTCTTTTCAATCCATGTAGTCCAGCGATGAGAGCCTGATTGCACAAAACCGAATTTGACACCTGCGACGCCCCATTTTTTATAGATGGAAAACAGACTGTCACTTTGCATCAAAAGTGCCTGCTGATTTACGTACAGCCATACTCCAACACCTTTTTCTTTACCATATTTTATGATAGCCGGAAGATCGAAATCCTTAATGGCAACTTTAGAGGCATCAGACTTGAAGTCAAAAGCGGGGCCATACCATTTCCAGTCAAACAATATATACTGTAAACCACGATTTGCAGCAAAATCAATATTATCCAGCGCATCTTGAGTAGTTTGAGACATGACGCGCATGATCTTTCCCGGCTTTATCCAGCTGAGATCTTTGATCCGGGACGGCTCATTCAAATTCAAAATTAAGTGATTGTTCTCTGCCAGTTTACCCGGGCTTTCGGCGATCATGATCACTCTCCAGGGAGTGGAAAATGGTGAAATGAGATCCGCAGGCGTAAACATGGAGATTACGATGGTGTTGGGTTTAACAGGATCTAATTTAAATTTTGCGCGTGCATAATCAACCATTCTCGCTTCGGTCAGAACAGCATAAAGACCATTTGCAAGTTCTAAAGTCAAAGGTCTTTCCGCCTCCCCTTCCCAATTATTTAAGGGCAATTTATGATAGGCTGCCTGAGCCCATTTGGCTACCCATGCCTGTGTGCCAGCCGGAAGGCTAAACTCTGTATTTTCAGAAACAATGCGGTAATAGGTTCCTTTTTCATTTTCAGGAAAAAAATAATGAAATGCAACCCCCTGGTCATACACACGGACCTCAATATTCATCAGATAAATAGGATTGTCATCCTTTACCGTTTCTATAGTCAGCGCATTAAAATGGTCACGAATAATTGCTTTTTCACCATACACAGGTTTCCAGGAAGTATCTCTGGTTACACTGCTGATTTTTTTTACCTGCAGGTTTTCAAACCAGCGCTGATGTTTGTCTATTGGAAGGGCCATTGCACTTTCAGAAAGGTGATTGTCAAGCTGCAATTCCATTACCGATTCTCCGATAACAATTTTATTTTTATAGGCCACCTGATAATAAAAAGTCTTTTTACCCGCCGGATCACTTTTCTGGTAAAACCTAAAGGAAGTATACTGATCAGGAGAAAGCAAAACTGCTTCTGTTCCCGGCACAATGTTTTGTCCGGAAGAGGAATAGATGCAAAGAAAAAAAAACAGATAGGTTAATACACATTTAATTGAAGTCATATTTATTTCACGTAAAGGTTTTGGCTTGAGCAATGCAAACAGAGAATACCAATGGAGCAAGTCCGGTATGCTCTTATTTTCCGTAATGAGAGGGGCAAATCATATTTGTTTTTTCTAAAATTCTTTTCCTTCATAATGGTAATGACAGGAAAAACTAAAACAGATACTCTATTGTGACCAATTAAATTTGTTCAGGCCGCATATATCTTGGAAAGAGAGCTGGCCTCCCGCAATACCTGAACAGCTCTGTAAATATGATTGACTACAGACTGATATTTTATACCCGTAATCTCTGCAATCTCTGTATATTCAAGGTTCTGAAAAAAATGCATATGAATCACCTCGCGTTGTCTTGCCGGTAATTTATTAATGGTATTCAATATTACCCCTTTAAGTTCGGAATCGAATTCATCAGCGATGATTAACTCCTCGTGTGAAAATTCAAACTCAGTTACAGGCATTGCATCCAGCTTTGACTGTTTTAATTGGGTGCTTCGAATATGGTTTAAAACGATAGAACGCGCGGATTTATAAAAATAAGCTTTCACATTAAGGATATAACCAATACGCAGCTTATTTTGCCAGAATTTAATAAAAAGATCCTGTAACAAATCGTTGGCCGAATCCTCGTCCTTGATCATTTTGACAATATAACTGAATAAGCATGGATAGAGTTCCTTGTGCAGTAAAGCAAACGCTTTTTCTTCCCCGTCTCGCGTACTATTCCATAAAACTATTAATTTGTCAACTTTGTCCATAAGACTCAATATTTGGTTGAGACGAATATGGACAGTTAGGAAAAAATACAGGAGTATAAAATCGTAATTAAGGAGTAGTTTTTCGCCTTATGGCCTTCAAATGGATGCTGACAGCTATTTAATCAAAAAAACAGTGATTTTATCTTTTACGCTATTCCTTTTTTTTGTTCGGAACCTCATCTTGAATTTTATATTTCTTATTGAAATATTTTCTGTTCTTTTTTATGAATTCAGATGGGTTTGAATGAAACAATTTCAAAAATTGTTTGCCGAAGTATTTTGAATCATTGAAACCTGTTTGAAAAGCAGCCTCGGTAACATTACAATCCGTATTGATCATTAATTCAGCTGCCTTGCGCAATCGGATAAAACGGATAAAGGCACTCACTGACTGTCCGGATATTGATTTTACGCGTTTGTACAAATTAGAATGGCTCATGCCAATTTCATTTGCCAAAGATTTTATACCAAAATCTGCATCGTACAAATGGTTTTCCACAATGACGATACACTTTTCCAGGAATTTCTTATATTCTTCTGATATAGCAATCGTATTTGACTGAAGTGTGATTTCATTATAAAAATAATTCTGGAGGTTGTTCCTGTTCTTTAGCAAATTAGCAACCCGTGCCACCAGGTATTCTTTTTCAAATGGTTTTCTGATGTAATCATCAGCACCTCCTTCCAGGCTCTTAAGCTTTACTTCCTGTGACGAACTGGCCGTTAGCAGTATGACCGGAATAAATGAAAGCGCAGGATCCTCTTTAATTTTTTCGCAAAGCTCAATCCCGTCAATGCCCTGCATTCTAAAATCAGTTATGATCAGGTCAGGTAATTTCTCGTGCGCAAGGTATAAACCATTTTCTCCATTTTCAGCTTCATAAATGATATAATCGGACCTGAAAATGCTTTTAATATATTGCCGGATATCAGATTCATCATCAACAATTAAAATACTCTTTTTATCAGTAATTAAATTACCGGGTATATAATGTTGCTCCTGCTGGAGGTCTGTCTCAGAGAATTCATCGAGCAATAATTCATTGAATAAAACCGATTCAGTTTCAGGTGCAAGATTTTTAATTACGCTTGGAAGATGTTTAAATCCTTTTAATAACATTAGGGAGAACTCTGTGCCCCTGCCTAGTTCACTTTTATAAGTTAACTTTCCAGAGTGTGCATTTGTAAATTGTTTCGCGAGATAAAGACCTATGCCAAACCCTGGTTTTAATAAATGATCATTCCTCTTTGCCTGATAAAACCGCTCAAATAATTTGTCTCCTGCGTCTTCCGGAATACCGTATCCTGTATCGATCACTGAAACCAATATTTCTTTGGAGGTTTCATTCACCCTGATGGTAACAGAACCGTGAGGCGGGGTATATTTTAATGCATTTGAAATGAGATTAAATAAAACAATTTCTATTTTTTCACGATCTGCATAAACCTCCATGTCTTTATTCTCAAAAGTGAAATTAAAGCTGATCATTTTGGAATTTGCCTGTTGTATAAAACAAAGGTATACTTCCCTGCACAAGTCATAAAAGTTTAATTTTGAAGCATTAATGTTGTCAGACTCCGTATCCGCCTTTCTGAATAGCAGCAACTGATCAACCAGACTTAACATTCTCCGGGCGTTCCTATGAATAATATTTAATTCCGGGAGATAATCAGATTGATGATGATGAAATTTTTCAATCAGGTCTTTAACAGGATTTATGACCAGTGTAAGCGGTGTTCGGAACTCGTGGGAAACATTGGTGAAAAAGGAAAGTCTTTTTTCATTCAACTCTTTTTCCTTTTCATTGATTACACGTTCTTTCTCATGCTCTGACCTTTCCTTTTCATGTTTTGCAACTTCAGTTTCGTATTCAGCTTTCTTTCGCTGAGCTTCAAGATTAATAATCTTTACTTCGTACCGTAATTTAGTTTGTTTTGCCCTGTATATCAGATATATATATATTATGGACACCACAAAGCCTGTATACATCATATATGCCCACCATGTCCTGTACCAGGGTGGCAATATTGTAATTTTCAAGGCAATTTCCTGCTTATTCCAAACTCCGTCTATGTTAGTACATTTTACTTTAAAAATATAAGTCCCTTCATCAATATGTGTATACGATGCAATTCTGCCGTTCCCTGTATTATTCCATCCCCTATCCCACCCGTCCATATAATATGCATACATGATCTTATTGGGGGCAGAATATTCAAGAGCGGTGAACTCAAAGGAGAATACTGCTTTATCATACGGAACTTTTAGTTCCCTGACCCCCTCATCTGAAGTCTTCTGAATATAAGAAGGGTTTGATTCAAGCCGCATATTATTGACATTCAGCTTAGTTAACAGCAAATTTGGTGTCACGTTTACAGGTACAATTGAAGAAGGCTCAAAAATATTGAACCCTCTGATGCCGCCAAATACCATTTCACCGGAACTTAATTTGAGCGCTGCATTGATCTGAAACTGGCTACTCTGAAGTCCATCACTCTGATAAAAATTTTTAAATACTCTTTTTACGGTATTGAATTTAGATATTCCATTATAGGTACTCATCCAGAGATTTTTTTTACCATCGTCAAGAATTGTAAGCACAGAGTTGTTGCATAAACCATTTTCGGTAGTATATCTGGCAGTTATCCTGTTCGATTTTCGATTAAACAAAAGCAAACCGCCACCTTCTGTACCAATCCATAAATTGCCATTTAAATCATCGTAAATGGCTCTTACCGTATATCCGATGTTATAAAATTTATGTTTTTTGGTTATTTTGTCAATTTTAATCAGTTGATTTAAATTACCGCCCCACAAAGTTCCTTCAGAATCTTCATTCATTACAAAAAGATCGGTCAGGCGTGTATCAAAAAGCTCAAATTTATTTCTATCTCTGTTTAAACGATATAAAGCTCCCAGCAAACTTCCCCGCCGTAATGTGCCCGCCCAAAGATTTCTGTCGTGATCCTGGTATAATGTAAATACAACTTTGCTTTCAACTCCGGTTAACGGATTTATACATTTGTACCTTTCAAAGGAATTCGTAGAACGCTCAAACCGGTTCAGACCATTGGAAAAAGTTCCAAGCCAAATGTTATTTTTATAATCCGAAACCATAGAAGTTATAGAATTATCTGAGAGGGATCTTTGATCACCGGAGATATTCTTATAATTTACAAAGGAATTGGCGCTTCGATCCCAGATATTCAATCCGGAATCTTCAGTGCCGACCCACACTTTATAATCATGATCTTCGTAAAATGCAGAAACAGCATTTCCGGCTAAGGTATTTTTGCTATCAGAATCGTGAGCTATGGTTTGGAATCTTTTTTTATTAGGATCAATAGTATTTACACCACCTAATGATGTTCCAATCCATTTCCTGGAATCCTTGTCAAGGTAAATAGAATACACCGTACCCCCCCTTGGAAAAATCTTACTACCTAGAGCAGGCAAAGCTGAAACTTTCTTTTCATCAATATTATAAATGTAAATCCCATTCCCGCTCGTGCCCAGCCAAAGATTCCCTGATTTATCCAGTGTAATACTGGTTATCCCTCTCGAATTTACCGTTTTTTCTGATAAAACTACCTGCTCAGCTTTATGCTGCAATATATCGAATTTAAACAATCCGCTATTGGTCCCTATCCAGATGTCGTTGCCATTAATCTCCATGCAAAGCGCTAAATAAACAGCAGTGTTCACCACTCTGAGTTTCATAGAATTGTAATCAAGTGCACACAGGCCAAGATTTTGAACAAACACCCAAATTTTGCCTGTAGCATCTGTTTTTATAGCCTGGACCCCGTAAACGGTCGTTTCTTTGCCCTTGGTCAATAACGGAATCTGATCGGCAATGAATTCCCCTTTTCTGCAGTACAACAAACCCAAACCTTCGGACCCAATAAAAACATTCCCTTTCCTGTCCGTTTTAACATCCTTTATAACTTCTCTTATGGGATATGCGGTCTTTTTATTTGGACGGTACTTAACCGTAGCAAATTTTCCAAAAAGATCATTATAAACACTAACTCCCTGACGCGTTCCTATCCATAAATTGTACTCTGAATCGCTTGTGATGGAATGTATGATATTATGCACAAGGGAATTTGGATCATTGAATTCATTTCTAAATACTTTAAATCCGTATCCGTCATATCTGTTTAACCCATCCCGTGTTCCAAACCACATGAATCCTTTATGATCCTGGTATATACATCTAATCAGATTATTAGACAAGCCATGCTCTATCCCTAAATATTCAACCGCAGGGGGATCTGTTGCCTTAATCTCCGTCAGATTAAAAAGAAAAAGTATTAAAATAAGAAAAATTCTCATCCAGATCCTGTTTATTAATTTAGCATGATAAATACAAACCTTACGCATGTTTCATATCCCGTATCTGTAACGCTAATAATTGCTCGTGAGTGACTAATATATAATAATTTACCTGCAAAATTATAAGTCCAAGTGAAACAATATTGATGGATTCCCCGTAACCGATGACAATCCTTTATCATGTTTTGTTGCTTTTTGAGATTGTTTATCTTTCCTCTCTGGATGTCCCGGTTCTTTTACCGCTGCGAAATCAATTAATGTGATGTAATGCTCATGTTTTAATTTTTTTAGTATATACTTAATTTTTCGTATCCTAAATAATTACCTAGTGGAAAGCGGGGCTCACTGAGCTGAAAGAATCATTTTTGAAGTAAAAAGCGTCATTTTCAGCTCGGAATAATAGGGCCCTCATACACTGTCTACAATCACTTTTAGGACAAAAGAAAAGAGGGTATATCATAGATCATGATCACCCTCTTCATTCTTATCCATTAAAACAGCTACCAATCCGGGTTTTGTACCAGCTTAGGGTTAAGCAGAAGCTGTTGTGTCGGGATTGGATACAGGTAGTTTTTTTCACTGAACAGCCGTGCGGTGTTATCCAGTATTAAATAGCCATTTGCATCGCGGGGATTGGTTGGCGCCGGAACTAGCGGATTTGGGCCAACCTGTGCCTGGGTTCCTACATATTTGATACTTATCGGCCAAGGACTTACGAATTGGCTTGCATTATCATAAGCGGCACCACCAACATTGGTAACCAGATCTGTCCCAGCACTGTGCCAGCGTTTGATATCATCAAACCTAAAGCCTTCATAGTAAAGTTCAATGAACCGCTCACGCCTTATTTCTGTGCGAAGATCTAATCCGTTGGCCCCCGCAAAGGCATTGGTTAAAGGCGGCATATTTTTATTGACACGCAGGCGCACCAGGTTAAGCGATTTGTCTAAGTCGGCATCACCAATTGCCCCATTATGCTCGTAAACCGCCTCAGCATAGTTTAACAAAACTTCAGCGTACCTGATCACCGGATAATCTTCCGATTCCTTCTGATCGGGACAGTTACGTTCGGTCACCCACTTCTGGTTAGCATATCCGCCTATCTGGGTAATTTTTCCCTGCGAATTGGCAATATCGGCGGCATCATTTGCCCATGTGACGCGGAAATTGCTGGCACCGTACCAATAGTGCATATTCAATACTTTAATTGTATATCTCAAGCGATTGTCCCGATTGGCAAATTCCGACCCATAGGTTTGAAATCCCTGAAATTGCGGCGATTTTTCGATGGGCAAACCATCCTGGCAGAGGAATGCGTTAACATACTTATGTTGCGGACCGATCTGCGTGCCCTGACGACTGATATTTATACCTACATTTTTTAGCACATCATCATACCTGTAAGCTAAAACATACTCATGATTTGCTGCTTTATTTACCCCGGCAGGATTGGATTTGGGGTTCTCCAGCAGAAACAGATATTTCTGGGCAGAGTCACCAAGGATAGTACTGTTTCCACCCAAGGCATTGGAAGCCAAAGTACCGAAAAGCGCAAACTGATTACTGGTGATTACCGCGTTAGAAGCCGCTGCCGACTTCTCCAACAGTGCGTTGTAGCGGCCCGCATTGCCATTCCTGAATTTTAACCAGGTGCCCTCGTACAGTGCTACCCGTCCTAAAAATGCCTGGGCAGCCGTAGCGGTTATCCTTCCAAAATCCGGCGAGTTCGCTAACAGCGAGGCAGGCAGATCAGGGATAGCGGCTTCCAGATCCGAGATGATCTGGTCGGCAATAGCATCTCTGGTGGCCCGCTCACCGAAAAGCTCCGGTGATGACAGATCAAGGGGTTTAGTAACCAATGGCACCCCACCGTAAAGCTGAAGCAGTTCAAAATAGCAATAAGCGCGGAAGAACTTCGCTTCGGCAACAAATTGGGCAATGCTTGGTTGATCGGCAAAAGTGGCCGCCTTTTCCAGTAAATAATTACAGTTGCGAATGTTTGCAAAATTATTGTTCCAGTTGTTATCAGTAACCGGCACCGTGTTGGTACCCGCACCGAAAGCACCGCCACCCCCAAACACGTCAGCGCGGCCATCATAATGGGCGTTATCGGCAAATGAATTACCAAAATTGTGTAAATAGCTGTAATATTGGTTGGCCCATGTTTTAAAATCATTGGCATTTCTAAAATAAGCCGCATCTGAGAGAGTGTCCTGCGGTTTTAAATCAAGTATTTTATTGCAACCTACTTGTCCCAGTGTCAGGGCAATAGTGAGGTAATACAAAAATCTATATTTTATATTTTTCATGTTCGCTGTATTAAAAAGTAACGTTTGCACCAATGGTATAGTAACGGTAAAAAGGGTAACGCTCATTGCCCGAAGCGGTCCTGGTTATTTCCGGATCCCATCCATCATGAATTTTGGTGATCTCAAATAAGTCACTTCCGGAAACGTAAATTCTCAAACCACTGATGGCCTTGGTTTTTGCCAGTAACTCTTTTGGTAATGTATAACCCACAACTAGGTTCTTCAGGCGAATGTATGCGCCATTTTCAACTGACCAGGTAGAAGCCTGATAGTTGTAATTATTAATGGTATTATTAGTATGCAGGTTGGGGTAATATGCGTTTGTATTGGCTGGCGTCCAGGTCTTACCTACCCAGGAATCCACCTGCGACTGGCCAAGTGCCGTATACGGTATGCGCCAGTTGTTAACACTTCCATTAGCCCTGAAAATGGTCCGTTCACCTACACCCTGAAAAATACTGTAAAAATCAAATCCCTTCCATTGTAAACCAAGGTTTAAACCGAATGTATAGCGGGACACATCGCTTCCTAGGTAAACAAAGTCGCCCATGTCTGATGTAGATGTACCGGCTGTAAGTTTACCGTCGCCGTTAACATCTTTATAAAAGTTATCACCGGGACGCAGACCTGAAAATTGACCTGGAAGATTAGTAAGCGGGGTGGCAACCGGTAAGCCAATGGTATTGATCACACCTCCCGGATTATAATATTGATTATAGGCATCCACCTGCTGCTGTGTTTGTAAGCGGCCTGCATACGCTAAACCGAAATAAGAACCCAGCGGATAGCCCTCTACAGTGCCATTATAGCCACCTCCCAGTGTAGGAACGCCGTTGTAATAGATCAATTTGTTCTGGCTATCTGTTATGTTACCGGAAATGGAGTAGTTGAATTGACCGACTTTATTTTTGTAGGTCAGGATACCCTCCCATCCCCATGTTTTCAAATTACCGTTGTTGCTCTGAGGTGCACCAATACCCAATACACCCGGATAGGTAACGCTGATCAACATATTATCGTTATATCTCCTGAATACTTCGAAAGTACCGGTCAGGTGGCCGTTTAAAACACCAAAGTCTACACCCAGGTTTATGTTACGAATGGTCTCCCACGTACGGTCTAATGAAACAAGATTACCCGTTGAGTTAGTTTGACTGGCAAGGCTGCTTCCCAACAGGTTATTGCTGTTTCTCACCTGTAACTGCAGCAGGTAATCATACAGGCCAATTCCGCCCTGGTTGCCCGTCTTTCCGTAAGACGCACGTATTTTGAGTTCGTCGAAAATATTAAGCTTCTTTATAAATTGTTCTTCAGAGATACGATAGCCTGCCTGCAAGCTGTAAAATGCCTTCCACCGTTTGTCGGCTATAAATTTCGAAGATCCATCATACCGGCCGGTTCCTTCAAATAAGTACTTACCTTTATAGGCATAGGTCAGCCTGGCAAAATAAGAACCGAGCGCATAGTGATTCCGGGTTTCGCCATTCTCAACAAAGCCTGCTGTTCCACTGGATAATCCCCCACCCAGGTAAGGAATATCCTCGTTGCCAAGGTTATAGGTTCTGGAACTGGTCAAATTATATTCGTCGCGCTCATAGGAGCTACCCAGCATGAAGCTAACATCGTGATCAGCATTAAAAGTATTGGTATAAGCTATATTACCGATTATGTTATAATAGGCATCGTTAACATTTTGACGGAAATAATTGGCATTACCTGAAGTGTTGCCGGCTGTACCCGTACTTGGCGTAGTTGCGATCAGGAACCGATCATCATAGGAATAGTATTTAACCGATTTGGCCTGAACGCGGTTATCCTGAAACCATGCATTATACCCACCGGTGCCGGTAAAGGTTAAATGTTTCATGAAATTGTATGTCAGTGTAGAATTTAGCAACACCCGTGTATTATTTTCCAGGTTGTCGCCTCCATCTCTTAAAGCGCCCGGAGGACTGGCTACACCGCCCCACTGATAAGGCCGGCCTGATGCTGTAAATGAAGGTATACCCGGCTGAAAACCGTTACCTAAAGCGCTGTAAGAACCAACAGTATACAAAGTAGGCTGCTGAATATTATTTTTTTCCAGCGAAACATTGGTTGTAAGATTAACCTTATCATTAAACTTATAACCGTTATTAAAGCGCAGGTTATAGCGCTGGTTGCCATTTTTACCGAATTGTAACTGGCTGCCATCGTCCAGATAACCAAAAGATACGCGATAAGTACTTTTATCACTGCCACCAGATAAGTTTAAATTATGCTGTGTAGATGTGGTATTACCCCACAGCGCATCTGACATCCTTGTGTTGGTAAAATTCAATTCTTTTACGTCGAGAAAAGCCGGAACAGGAAGCCCGTTATAAACCAAATTTGCAGTAATAGACGATCCATTAGAGCCCGGTATTTGTGACGCCAAAACTACTCTACCTTCATTAGCCAAAGCAAAGTTTGCCATCTGATACCAAAGGTCTGTTGCCGGTTCAACGCCGTAAAAATCATTCATTTTTGCTTCTTTCAAACCATTGGCCCATTGTGACAGGGTAGCCATGTTTGGTTGCAGGCCTATCATTTTCCTGGAAACGGTTGGACTATATTGGATTTGCATTTTGCCGCTTTTTCCTTTTTTTGTGGTGATCAGTACCACCCCGTAAGCGGCCCGTGCACCGTAAATGGCAGCAGATGCATCTTTAAGAATAGAAACATTGTCTATATCATCGGGGTTGATGGAATTTAGTGCATTGTTGTTATTCAGCGCCACACCATCCAAAATAATCAACGGATCCTGGTTGTTAGTTGATGTTGCCCCCCTGATCTGGAAATTCCAGTTTTCCCTGCCAGGCTGGGCCGATGTACGGGTTACCACCACACCAGGTACCTGGCCCTGCAAATTGGCGATAGGGTTATTTGTAGGGCCGCGGTCCTCAAATACTTTTGAGCTAACCGTTGAAATTGCACCGGTCACCGTAACTTTACGCTGCGTTCCGTATGCAACGACAACCACTTCATCTAGATTCCTCAAACTTGGCTCTAGACTAATGGTCATGGGCCTATCGAAATCCGCCGCAACAGCGCGGGTATTGTAACCCAAACTGGTAATTTCCAATGTGGCCCCTGTCGGAGCACTGACAGTGAACTGTCCACTGGTGTTGGTCGACACACCCGTCTTAGTCCCTTTTACGATAACTGTGGCACCAATAACAGCCTGTTTGGTAGCGGCATCAGTTACGTTGCCGCTTACCACCCTGTTTTGGGCAAAGGCTCCGGTCATCGATGCCAGATAGAAGAAAATAAATAACAATCCTTTTCTCCAGGAATCTTTTAAGCAAAATTTAATCATTGTATCTGAGATTAGTTATTAATGTTTTGCCACCAGGAACGGTCACAATAATTTTACCGTTGGTTTAACACTAAGACAACATCACGTTTTGTTTATACTCAATTTTGTAAGATTTTTTTAGCTGATGTGTTTTGAACATACTTTCCGGCAGTGCTGATTAAGGGTAGAGTGCGGAGAAATGGCCCGGATGCCGGGGCGATGTTACCGCAAAGCAGCAATACCCCCGGGCGAATTTGGCATACTCTTTTTTTACCCGCCGCGATTCCGGAATTGAGATTTGGCGCAATGGTCATCAGGCCTAGAACAGACCGATTGACTACCGGGGCTTGCCACTACGATCCTGGAGGCAGGCCAACTGCTGCTTTTCATTGTGTCCAAATTCGATTATGGTCTTCCCGTCGGGCTTTTGAACTTATACGGTTTATCCTGGCCATGCGATTGCCTGGCCAGTACCAGGGCAATAAACAGTAAACAAAAACACGTTCTTTCTCAGTTTCATTAGGCTAAGTTTCTTAGACCGGAAAGATCAATAGGCCGCTCGATTGCCTGGCAATCAACACAGAAGATCACCAACACAGGTTGATCACCTGACATGCATTACCTATATCACGGCTAAAGCAATCCCATTTGGTAAATAAAATTAAGCGGTATGTCCGCGTCTCTTTTTCAGTTGTCAATCAGTGCCGGATCTTCTACCGCAATTTCCACTGCGTCAAAGCCCATTGCTGCTATCTTTGGAAACAGTTCGGCTATGGAGGAAGTCTGAAAAGGAGAGGTCCACAGCCAGGTGCTTACTCCGTACGTTACATTTAAAGACATATCGGTTTATTTGGTTACTTTCATTACCCCGTTCATGATCCTCCAGTGACCTGGGAAAGAACAGATGAACGGATAATCCCCCGCAACAGCAGGGACTTTAAACCTCAATTTAAACGTTTCTTCCGGATTTACCAAAGGCGTGTGAAACAATACTTCCGGCATATTCGGAACATACTGTTTTTCGGCACCTTTAGGGTCCTGCGCCATTTTATCTGCCGCCGCGCCCACCTTGTCCATACTCCCTTTTTGAAGGATCAGCACATTGTGCTGCATGAAATCAATATTGTCAAATACCAGCTCAACCGTAATCCCGGCTTTCACAGTAAATGTTTTCTGCGCAAACTTCATCGCATTTACGATCGGGCTGATCTTAATCACCTGGTCCACTTTTCCGGTAGCGCCTGCATCAGCAGTCCCCTTAGCCTGATCGGCTTTAGCAGGCATTTTGTGATCACCAGCAGGCATCACATGGTCCGCATGGGTATCTGTACCAGCTGTTTTCACATGTCTGGCAATGGCCACTTTAAGTGCCACACTGATCCAGCGGTCTTCGCTGTTTTGACTTAAACCTGCCGCAGACTGAAGTTCTTTGCCGGCTTCCGCCGATTCCGGAAGATCAGCGATCTTAAGTATCGCCGCCAGGCGGGTATTCAAACTGGCATCATTCAGCAGTCCGGCCTTTGTGATCGCCGCCAATGTAGCCGAATTCGCAGGCAGTACCTGCAATGCGGCTTTACGCACACCCGCAGACGGATGACTGAGTCCTTCGACTACAACACCGAAAGCTTCAGTATTTGATCCGTCCAGCAAGCCCAGACCATGCAAAGTCCATAGCGCGTGAATTGCCCCCGGGTTAATGCCCAGCTCATCCACCGATTTATCGCGGATCAGCTTGTACAATTCCGGTATGATCGATTTCTTTCCCGATTCCACGATCAGCCTTTGCGCAGTTGTGCGCCAGAACATATTGTCGCTTTTCAATCCGCCGATCAGTGATTGGTCATCATTTTTGTCGAGCGATTTTATTTTGGAAGGCACCGCCTTGTTGTAAGTGATTTTATAGATCCTGCCATGGGTGCGGTCCCTCAGTGGATTGATGTAGGCATTGCCTTTTCCATTCTCAAATCCCGCAGGAGTAGGATTGTGCTGAATGATGAAATTGTACCAGTCCAGTACCCAGACCGAACCATCAGGCCCTACTTCAGTCGCCACAGGCCCAAACCATTCATCCGCGCTGGCCACAAAGTTCCAGCCGTCTGTTTCAGTAAAGCCCGACCCTTTAGGCGCTATGACCGCCTGGTGAACCACACGTCCTGTCGGCTCGTTTACAAACGCAATACGGTTCCAGTATTCTTTCGGAAAATTCCTCGCCGTATACAAACTATGACCCGCTGCGGCCGTAAAACCATTGAATACGTCTACCTGACGCAGGTTTTTGGTGACCACATGCATCGCATAATGGCCCTCTATTTTGTCCACTGCTTTGTTTGCCGCCACGCCGATCTTTGAAAGATAAGGTGAAGGAATACCAAGGAAAGCACTGTGCGTATTGTTTGCCGTAGAAATGAATACGTCATTGTTCTCCGAAAAGCCCAGTCCCCAGGTATTGTTGCTGGTTGCGCCCAAAAACTCCAGATTTTTGCCGTCTTTGCTGAAATGGTACACGCCTTGGCTGAACTTCATATCCTGACCGCCAATAGTTCCCTTGAAACCCGAATAACCCACCGTGCCCCAGACCTGATTGTCCAAACCATATCTCAGGTTGGACGGGCCCGCATGCGTATCAAATGTACCCCATCCGGTGATCAGTTTTTCCCGGACATCAGCCTTATCATCGCCATCCGTATCTTTCAAAAAGATAAAATCAGGAGCCTGCGAGATGATCACCCCGCCATTGGCAAAAACAATACTTGTCGGAATGTTAAACTTATCTGCGAAAATCGTGAACTTATCCGCTTTACCGTCACCATTGGTGTCCTCACAGATCTTGATCCTGTCCTGACCTTCACCCTTCACATCCCTTACCGTATTCGGATAGTCAATGGTCTCGACAATCCATAAACGGCCTCTTTCATCCCATGCCATGGCAATGGGTTTCAGAATATCCGGTTCAGCCGCAAACAGTTCCATCTTGAAGTCCACCGGGATCTGCGTCATCAGCTGTGATTCCGCAGGGCTCAGAGGAGCCTGCAATTGGAAGCCGCCAGGCCTTTTCTCATAATTCGGAAGCTTGGCATCAGAATATTCAGCCACCGGTTTAGCCAGCTTGCTCCATTCTTTTTTAGCAGCATCGTTCACCGCCCAGAGTACGCCGTTTTCCAGTAATTTCAGGAAGTCCGGGTTTTTCCAGGTGCGTTCATCATGCCCGTATGCTGTGTAAAACACCTTGCCCTTGCCATATTTTTTGACCCAGGTATAAGGCTCATGGTGGTCACCCTCCACGCGTTCAGTAACCACATGAATATCTTTGGCGATCTTATCGTGAACATAAGTCTCATCCCAGGTAGTAAAAGCGTTTACACCCTTCATTACCGGATGTTTTTTATCTACTATAGTCGCTGCGAATTCACCTGTTTTATGGGTTTTAAACTGTCCGCCCACCATATTGATGTATTCCGGCGAGTTCTGGAAACAAAAGGAAGCACAGTGCACGGGGATAAAACCCTTGCCGCTTTTTACATAATCCAGCAGTGCCTTTTCCTGCGCAGGCGTAATCTGGTCGTGATTTGAATAGATCATCAGCCCGTCGTATTTGGAAAGGTTGCCGGCATTCAGATCATCAGGATCTGTGGTATAGGAAATGTTGATCCCGTCTTTAAAGAACTGCTGCGAAATGATTTCCGCAAATTTCTCCGAAAAATGATGCTCACTCTTGTGTCCAAGGAGCAGGATTTCGAGTCTGTGGGATTTTGGATCTGCTAATCTTTGCGATTTCGCATCCTTTATAAAAGTGCCTTTGAAATTGAGAACCGCCGCCAGACAAATGACAAGAATAGCAAGGTATTTCTTCATGAATTAAAATGATTTGGTTAGATACTTCTTTACAAAATGAGCGTGAATTTATTGAATCCCAATCCGAACTGCAAGTCCGCTTGATGAAGCGACAGAAAGGAGAGAATCGTGGTTTATGCTGATTAATTGACATTAAAAACAGCAATGCCGCGCATTTCAGCTCGCTTAAGGGAGCTTGTTACCGTAAATCGTAATGCGGTAGCTGTAATCTCATCAAACTTATCTATTCGCTTATGCCCAACAGTTTGTCCGTGTACAATGGTCTTCCACTGGCCATCAACCTGGACTTCAATAGTATATTTTCCGATTCTCTGACCATCTTTCAGGTCTTCCATGGTAACTACGTGGTTAAATGTTTTAACACCGTCGAACTTTAAAGTCTGGGAAGGATTTTTTGCGGTAGAAAGAACCACCGGATTGCTGAACCTGCGTTTAATCTCATCACCCATTTCCTTAGCTGCAGCAACCAGATCTGCGGGAATGAGACCCGTGCGATCCGGGGTCAGGTTCACAATAATACCGGATCCCCGCCCCACAGTTTCATAATATGCTTGCATCCGACGCTCAAGCGTTTGCGGCTTCCTGGGCCCGGCCCACATCCAACCGCCGGTACTTAAAGCAACGGTTGTTGGAGCCAGTTGCGGACGGTAAAACTTACCTGTTGGTTCACCGTAATTATTTTGGTCCCATCTATATGTAGAACTTACAGAATAGTTGGAGCCGTCAATAGTATTCAACACATTCCAAAGAGGATAGCTGGCGCGGGCATTCTCATTACCTACATGCTCTACATCCCGCCCTAAAAGAAGGCACTTTGGCTGAAGCTCGTGGGCATACTTCGTTAATGCAGCGTAAAACTCTCTGAACTTGCCGCCATGGGGCTCAGCATCCAGCACATCCGAACGACCGAAATGATCATCCCACACAAACACAAGCGGACCATATTTGGTCAGCAGATCATGGATTTGAGCTTTCTCTTTTTTGAGCGCCTCCTCATACATTTTTGGATCGTTTAGTTTCTCTATATTTCCTGTATTTCCTGGTTTATATCCCGGTTTCCTGGCTTCCCAATGCGAATCGATCCACGGAGCAGTATACAAGCCAACCTTCATATTGTGCTTCCTGCAAGCATCAACGAACTCCTTTACAACATCTCCCTTCCCCTTCTTATAAGGGCTGTTGCGTACACTATAATCTGTGGTTGTGGTGGGCCACATGCAAAAGCCCTGCTCATGCCTTGCTGTAAATACTACATAGGTTGCGCCCATTGCTTTAGCCGCCAGGACCCATTGCTCGGGATCGAGCGCTGTCGGGTTAAAGGCCGAGGCAGGAGTACTGCCCTGTGGCGCCCCACGTTCAGCGTATGTGTCAATGCTATAATGGATAAAAACTCCGAGCTCGAGATCATGGAATGCCAGTTGTTCCTGACTGGGCCTGGCCAATATTATATTCTGCGCCCGCGAAGGAAATGTGAGGATAAAGAGCAGCAAAGTGAGTGTAATCAATTTCATTTGTTTCATTATTCAATTATATGTGGTCTATTATTCTTCAAAATTCAGATCAGCGGTTTCAACCCGTACTACAACTGATTCAAAGCGATCTGTGCGCTTAGAAAGTCCGGTGCTATGGCCAGGGCTGCATTAAATTCTTTCCGTGCTTTGTCCTTATCATCTTTACCTGCATACCCGAGGCCCGCAGAATAACGGACAGCTGCAGTATTTGCAGAGGGATTCGTTACGGGAGGTGCAACCAGTTCATTGAAGACTGCTTCGTTACCATCATTCTGGCCAAGTTTCTGCCTGGCAAGCGCCTGGAAATATCGTTGTTCACCTTGTCCCTGTCCTCCTTCCCGGCGCCCCGGGCCATTGCCTCCGCCACCTGCCACGCCCTCAGATGCCCGGCCGGTGTAACCGGTAATCACCTTATTCCAGGATTGCCTGGCTTTTTCATGATCACCAAGTGCGGCGTAAGCTAAACCTGTATAGTAATTTAACTGGGCGACATGCTGATCATAACGTTGTTCCGCGCGTAAGTTTGCGGGCGGGGTAAGTGCTGTTTCGAAGTCTGTAATTGCGTCCTGATATTTCTTAGCGGCAAAAAACTGAAGTCCCCGTACAAGGTTTGCATCAGCCCAGGCCTGGCCTGCATTAAATGGCGTACCGCCTTCCCAAATACTAAAGATGCGGTTCTTCAACATATTCATTGCTTCATCCGCCTTGCCGGAAAATATCTTCAACGTAATCAGGCTTCCAAGTGCTTCATCATTTTTTATGACCAGTGCTTGATTTTTTTCCAAAAGGGCGAGCCGTTTTTGCACCGGCTCTCCTGCCGCCTGATAAAATCTATCGAGCTCGGCAAAGTGCCTTGGGTATGGTGTACCAATAGCGACCGCTTTTTCCAAACTGGCAATTGCCTTTTTTTGCGAATCTCCGTCCTGCTGACGGGCATACGCCACCGACAGATTTCTCCAGGTTATCGGAAAATCAGGATCGTTTGCCGCAGACTTTTCCCATAAAGCTACAGCCACTTCCGGCTGCCAGTCGTACAGCAAGTTGCCAAGATAATACTGCGCCCGGGCATCTTTAGGATTTACTTCGATCGCCCGGCCCAACACCGCAATGACTTCCGATTGGAAAGGGAAAACATATTCCGGCGATTGCAGCATTGCCTGTTTCCGGTAGGCCAGGGCATCAGCGGTTTTGCCAAGCTTTTCGGCAAAATGCCCCAGGTAATAATATACCAGGGGTGAAACGCCGGACTTATTTGATGCACCAGCAATTACCTGTAGCAGAACGGCGCTGCCATCGTTCCAAAGTCCTGCATTATAATATTCTGCTGCCGTTTCCTGAGCAGTTGCAGGATTATCGTTCAAGGTTGACCCAAGTAACTGTGAAGCTGAAAGGTCTTTAGTTGCCAGCCATTGTTCAGCCACCAGGCGTGCATCGAGCGGATCTGTTTTTTCTCTGGCGAACGTAATTAGCTTTACAGCTTCAATACTACGGCCCAGGTGGCGCAACAGGGCCACTTTGAGTCCGTACCCCCGAACGTTCAACGCATTGGCATCTAAAGATTGACCAACAAATTTCAACGCCTCAGTATAATCGCCTTTGGCCGATGCGATCTCCGCCAAAGAAAAATAGGCCGGTGATTTCCATTCCTGGCTCCAGGCAGCTTTATAGAAAGCGGTAAATGCTTCGTTTAACCGGCCCTGTGCTTTTAGCGCAACTCCGAGATAATAAAATGGCTCGCCATTTTTGGGAGAGGTGTACTGAGCGGTAAGGCGTTCATTTGCCTTCCTGAAATATTTCTCAGCTGCTGCAAACTTTGCCGCTTTCAAATTTAGTAAACCCATACCGGTATTCGCGGCTATACTACCAGAATCCCGGCGCAACGCTTCTTCCCAATAAGGATCAGCATCCAGCGTGGGATTATGAAACTGGTTGATGCGCTGGCCTGCAAGGAACAACTCTTCATCGTTCCTAATACTCGCTGGTGCGGCAGCACTGGCTGTTCCTACCGGCCTTGGGGTTTGCTGTAACCGAACGGGAGAGTAAGCCACAAGTTCGCGTCCGCCCGCGACTATCGAAGCACGAAGATCATGTTCATTTAAGCCAGCAGGTATGGCTACTTGTTTAGAGTACGGCTTACCGGGATTGATCATAATATTCTCCTGGCTAAGTATTTTATCCCCCGCTTTGATACTCACTGTTGCATTTGGATATGATTTAGTAGTATAAAAACCGAATAGTGCTCTTCCATCTTTTACATCAATGTTAACCGCAGCATCCAGATTTGCGTTCTTTACTCCATCAATTCCCCTGAAAGGATACCATGACATTGTAAACGATCGCTCTTCGAACGGTTGCATCCAGGAATAATCGGGCTGATTGTCTGAATAAGCACCAACCATGATTTCAAGGTATGGGCCATCATCGTCGGTTAAAATCTTATCCCACATATTGCCAACACCCCAGGTGAAGAATTTTTTGCCTGGAATGATATGCCGGTCGGCAATGGTCATTGTGCCGGCGTTCCTACCGTGATCATACCCGGCCACAAAATCATCTTTATCGTTGACGGCGAACCATGAGGCTGAGCTTTTATTATTTTTATACCAGCTCATGTCAACACCGTTCGGCGATGGCCACGATGAATAACTCTTTTTGCTATGCCCGGTGGACCATTGCGTAGAGGGGGGAAAGATCACCTGGTAATTTTCATTAGTGCTCACAGCTACGTTGGCAAAACATAACATCGAGGTCGGCAATGGCGTGCGATTAATAATTCTTACCGAGCATTCAAGCACAGAACTGCCGGGGCGAAGCGTGTAGCCAACAGACGAGCGCATCCGGTCGCGTACCTCAAGCTCACCCACCCAGATCGTTTTGCTTCCATCGGCATGCGACTCTTTTTTCCATTGCACGGGAGAAAAGGTAGTTGCCCGGTGATGATGTGGAATGTTCCATTCTATACCTCCCGAAATCCATGACCCCAAGAGGCCAATAAGTGCAGGTTTAATCACATGTTGCTTGTATACGAAGTCGTAATTGTTGGTCTTGTCCAGGGCTGAAAAGATTCTTCCGCCCATTTCGGGCATTATCCCCACTTTCAAAAACTCATTTTCAATGTATACCAGGTGATAGGTTTTCTCTCCCTTTTTGTTGGTGAGATTATCATACAAGGGATAAGGATAAATTCTTCCTTCGGCACCCTGCGATTGTTTGCCGAAAAAAAACATGGGGTTTGGTTCGGGCGGACCAGCCAGGTAGGTCGGGATCATTTCATCTACTTCGCGTATAGAAACGGTTGATTGTGCCACCACTCCTACCGATACCATCAGGAAACAGCCTGACAATAAGGTTTTGGCGAGCTTAGTTTTGCGCATTTTCATGTTGATCATTCGTTTAATCGGCACCAGAAGATTTCTCAAACGCCTCGGTTACCAGTTTTTTGTAATGACAAACTATCAGGGTTAATATACTCACCAACTTGATGTATATACACCCTGATGATCTGTTTTGCAAGTATATTAGGATATTTCCGAAAGCCGATTTATACGATTTCTCTTTACTGCCATCCATGCATACCGATCTTGAAGTGGATCACATCAAGTTGAAAATATCTAAGCTGTTGTTGAGCGCTATGCAATAACAGAAAAAGCTGATCAACAGTTTTTTTTACATCTGTCCATATATTCCAGGATTATTTAATGCTTTTACGAAAAACAATACCCTCTACATGGTCCCCAACGTACATGTTGCTCATATCTGAGGTTTTAAACCAGGCAGGTTTATTGGGCATATCATCGGTGATCAACATTCCATTTATCTTAAAATTTTCAAAAACAAGATTTTTCACCTTCCGTTGGTCATCATAACCAGCGATGATTGAAGGCTTTGCATTTTTTCCATTATAGCTGATATTCTTAAACAGCACATTCTCTACCCCACGACCCGGAGAAGTGCAATACTTTGCATTATAAAATACACGGATATTGAGCAATTGGCCATATCGAAAATCTTCTACCCTTATATCTTCAAACCGGACATTCCTGATCAGATTACTATCCCCGGCATTAAGACTCATGCAGCCCTGGTAATCAACCTGTTGTTCCTTATGGTCAAGGATATCAATATTAATATAGCTCAGGTCCTCCAACATCTCAGGATTGGGTGTACTTCCATGTGTGCCCACCAGAATCGGATGGGCAACATCTGCCCAAAGTGTTGAATTTTGCATAGTTACATTTTTACAGCCTCCCACAAAACCTGAACGTGTGCCGTATACCGTTGTACAATCATCTGAGTTGCGGTTAAATACCCCATCTATCAGCACATTTTTACTGGAAATAACGTTCATGCCGTCTCCCCATTTATAATAGCTCATACACTTCACATTACGGATGGTCACGTTTTCCGAACCTCCCGTCATACACTGTGTTACAAAGAGTCCGTTTACTTCTACATTTTTTGACCTGGCGATACGGATGGCTCCCTTAATGGAATGATCGATCATGCCTCTTCCTAAAATCTTGACATTTTCAGCATTTTCAACTAGAATTTGTCCCATAAGGATAGCCCCACCCGCAACGTAAACTGTTTTCCCCGAAGGGACTTTTAATCTCTTGCCGGGTAATTCATGAATGCCGGGGCCATAATAGATCACGTTGCTATCAGCTTTATCAGGAACGTATGTTTCGACGGGATTGGCAAAAAGATGTAGGTTATGAAAAATATCGCCATTTACTTCAACGGAAATATTGGCGGGTTTATTCAACTTAAAGGTGATGGTCCTGCCTGCTACTTTATGCTGAATGTTATAGGAAAGTGGCCGTATCTGGGACATGTTTATTGGTCCTTTATTAAAAGTAACAGCAACCTCTACCTCTCCTGAAAAATCGAAATAGCTCATCGAGGCATTTTCTTCCTGATGATCAATTCCCTTTATCTGGTCGACCTTAACCAGATACTCCGGAAGATCCCGCCAGGGTTGCCCCGATATACGCACTTTAACGCTGAAGTCGGTGTTTTGTACGGCAGCTGCAGGGGCCGGATAAGCTCTCAATACGTCATTTGCACTTGCATGAGATGCTGTGAACACTGTCGTAGAAAGCATTAAGCAAAGTACGCAAAAATGCTGATTTAAAAGGCTTAGATTTTTCATGTTATTAATGACTGTCTTCGGCACACTGCCAATTCCTATATTATTAGTTATTAAATATCTCAGACAATATCAGGACACAAAAAAATATATCAGATACTCTATCAATTAGCAGAAATCATACGACCATACCCCCTTCTGTCCCAATACTCTATTCCTTACGGCTATTTTTCGATCCCGAACCAGTTGATACTTGCTTAGCCTTTCGTTCGTGTCAAGGAACTGAGAAACCGCATTTTAGCCTTACTTCATTTACCTGGTATCAAATTCGAAATCTATTGGGTCATAGCGTTACTACTGATCATATTTCCTTTCATTAAAACACCTTTGATGCCGGAAGGGTTTATTCCCCTTTTACCATTATACCAAGCGCGGTTATTTTGAAGACTACCACCCGAAGAGGCGACCGTGTGCACATCAAAACCGATCCCGTCCCCATCATTTCCCTCTATAAGGTTGCCATCGGCCACTACCTCACGGCTATCGGCTACATACAAGCCGTTGAGCCGGTTACGCGCAAATTCGTTCCCAGTTAAAGTTATCTTGCTTGACTCGGTAACCGATACCCCGTTTCCCCAGGGCGAAGTATCCATCCTGCTGCCAGTAATGCTGGCTTCCCTGACATGAGCTATCAACAGGTTGTGGTGTATGCCATTTCCTGGCACCACGCTCGAGCCGTTATCACTGAAGTCGCACCGGCTGATCGTCACCCCTGTTGCACCTGTAATAGCAACGCCGTTCTTAGTGCAATTCCTGACCGTTATCCTTTCCATTCGAATATTCTTCATCTGTCCCTCATAAAGTCCCATGAAAACTATTCCCGCCCGCGGCTGGGCCATCTGGTACGAGCGTTGCCTGCGGTCCTGATTTGGATCAGAAGACGGCTGCGGAGTCATGGCTCCTTCGATCACCAGGTCGCGGATCGTAACATCACTCATCTCCGGACCCTGGTTGATAATTGCAGTACCCGTTTTATCTGGATTGATCTTAGGATCCACAAAAAGTACCGTTTCCTTACCCTGCCCGGCAAGCGTGATACCACTTGTAATCTTTAAAGATGTTTGTACAGTATAAACTCCTTTTTCTAAAAGCACTGATCCCCCTGAGGCAGCGCAGGAATCAAGCGCCGCCTGGATGGAGCCTTCCGGCCCTACCCTGAAGACCTTCCCCGGCACAGCAGGAACAGTACCAGTCAGTACATTTGCACCGGCCCGCTCAGCGATCTTCACCGGTACCAGAGGTGTGTTCCCGGCAAGATTCACAGCACCCGGTAAAGGAGCCCTTACGGAAGTTAAAAGAGAAAGCCCTGCCCTGTTCCTGTTCGTATCGGCAGCGAGTTTCGTGTAGGGCATTTCCAGGCCTTTCACATCATGATAATGACGGTATACCGACTCATAAATATCATTGAATCCCTTGCGGCCCTTGCTTGAAATCTCCCCGTAAGCATCAACATCTTTACCCAGCATGTACCTGCTGGTGTATTCAAAGCCAAGGGCCAGCCTGTTCTGCGCGGCACCATAAAGGTCTACGCCCTGCGTCCATGCAATCTGGCAGGTTTGGGCCAACTCGCCCAGTCCTAACTGTGTGTGCGACTGGTCACGGGTACTTTCCTGGCACTGCCCATTGGGATAAACATATTTGGTAATTCCAGAGTTTCCTTCACCGAACAGGTAATGATCAATCACCTTGTCGAACATCACATGGTCATCGCAAAAAATGGCAATACCCAGCATTGTGTCCATAATGGCGGCATCCCAGTTTCCGTTTGCCTCCGGGAAAAAACCGGTAATGAGCGGATAATACGCCGAAAGCAGCATGTGCTTGAACTGGGTAATGTCCTTTTGTTGCCATCCGGAATTAGAATATTTTAGGATCTCGGCGGCATTGCAGAACACATGGCCGGTCCAGCCAGCTAGCAATTTCGCGTCGTTATCATCAAAATCCCACAGTCTGGCCGACCAGGCATTAATTATCTCAATTGCTTTGTCCGCGTATTTTCTCTCGCCGGTCACATACCATAATATGGAGAGATTGTAAGCTTGCCCAGCGCCGGATGAAAGTTCAGAACCTCCGATCGCAGGTGAACCATACGATCCCCTGATCACATGTGTGAACGGCTTAGGATCGAAATCAAGGCGCGCGGACTTTAAGATCCTGTCAAAAGCGCCTTTCCAGGGCTGCTCACCTGCAAGTACCCGTTTTTTCATCAGGTCGAGGTCGGCACGTTGCTGCGAGATCCCCGGGTGAATAAATGGTTTAGGATGGTAAGATTTACCGGCGCCCTGCGAAAATGCCTGGCCAGCCGGCCCAATTAAAAGGAAAATAAGAAATAGCCGGACTGGAAGCGGGCCAAACTTAATACACCACGAAGCTTTGCTAAAATCTGTCATATCAATCAGACAGTTATACTTGGGGTTTGATACTCTATCCCCGAGATGATAATCCTGAAAAGGGTAACAATTAGTTCAGACCTCTTAAATTTTCATGCCATCTTTACCATGTGCAGGTTCCCAGTAACCCACCAAACCTTTCTGCTCGTCGAGTAGCGATTCACCTGGTCAAGGCCGTCTGATAATACCGGGATACCAGCTCAATGCATTTCTCCAATTAATGGACAGCAACTCGCCAGTTCTGTCTATTTCAGAAGAATTGGTCACAGTAATGGGCGCCTTTGTAGTTGTCTGTGAAATCGTCTGATGAGAAATCAGGATTGAAAGGACCAGGAATTTAAATAGTATTTTCGTTGTGTTTTTTTATCATCTTTAAACTGGAACCGGGAGCATAAAAAAGAAGCAGGTTCTCCATCCAGAGCACCTGCTTTTTAACCAAATGTATTCATCCATTAAAAAGAAATGAACAAATTCCGTATGGGAACCACACCAACGGTTTATTGTAAGAAATGAGCTTATGCACCATAATCTCAAGCCTTATTACAAATAAATTATTGACTGTCAAAATTTCCTTTATTAAAAACGGAACTCTCCGTTCAATCTTTATTTGTGATTAACTAACTATAGCATTGATAGCGAAATAAATATTCTATACTCAAAATTTATCGAATATTTATTTTATGTGAGTGTCCGATTTTGTTAGAACATGTTTGGCGCAGCCTGACTCTGCGACAGATCTTCAGATTTACCCGGTTGGCTAGCCCTGAAAATGTTTGTCAGTTGGTATAAATATTCGAGTGCATCAATATAAAAGCTTTGTTATCCGGGCGCTGGTATGGCTAGAGGCTACCTAGAGAAGATATGCCATCTTTTAGACCATAAAACCTGACGATTTGAGCGATTGTTAATGATGATTCGACCACTGGTTTACGCTATTGAGATCAGTGCTAAGTCAATAAACGTCAAAGCAACAATAATTATTTATTTGTGTAACTTGGCAGCCATTATTGTGTATTGATTTATGATCACTTATTCTAACCAGACCAGGATTCTGGTTGCCATAGACTGCATTATTTTCGGATTCGACGGAGAGCAATTAAAAATCCTGCTGATCAAAAGAAGCTTTCAACCTGAGAAAGGTAAATGGAGTCTGATGGGTGGTTTTGTGGCACCGGACGAAGGTATCAGCCAGGCAGCCGAAAGAATTCTAACCGAACTCACCGGACTGCACGATGTTTATCTTGAGCAACTGCAGAGTTATGGGGATCCCGACCGAGATCCTATAGAACGGGTAGTTTCTGTAGCATATTTCGCATTAATTGACATTAACAAATATCAAACACAAATCAGCAACCGTTACCAGGCCGAATGGATACCGATTAATGAGGCCCCCGCATTGATTTTTGATCATGACCTAATGGTAAAGGATGCAAAAAAACGAATCAGGTATAAAGCAGCGTTACATCCCATCCTCTTTGAGTTGCTCCCTTTAAAATTCACCATTCCCCAACTGCAAAACCTGTATGAACAGGTCTACCAGACCCCCATCGACAACAGGAATTTCATTAGAAAAGTCAATTCCACGGACTTACTGATCAAAACACTGGAAAAAGACAAATCCGGCTCGCGAAAAGGAGCATTTTACTATAAGCTGAACAAGACCAAATACAAGGCAAAATTCCAGTCTTTCCTGAATTTCATCCCTAATCCGGAAAGCCTGATAAACTAATCATCAAATGTTGCTAATTAATATTAGCTGAAGATTTCTTTTGTTAAAAAAATAAAAGTTAATTAGACGTTTATTTAATCATGATACAAACCAAATATTTCTGCGGCCCTCATCACCGCCGCCTGCATCAGCAGATCGCCCATAGGCGCAGAACCAGAGTTCCAGTCGCTGTAACTATCGAATTCACAGTTGGCCGGCAGGGAGAGTTAAAATATCCAAAGATCATCAACGGCTTGGGCAAATATTGCAACCAGGTTGTTATTGATGTCATCGATAACAGCCCGAGGTGGGTTCCCTGCTTAGTAAGAGGCAAAAAGGTAGAAGTTAAATATCAACTGGACATATCCTTTAAAATCGCAGGGCAGATGCCAACAAAAATTTAATCTGCGAAGACTGAAGTTTTCTTCCCAATACTCGGAAGCAGTTCATTGGAGATCCATATTTTCAATTCAGCATCCAAATCAACGTACCGGCAGTTTCCGCATTAAATCTGGAGATAGAACAATATACTTAAAAGCCACTTGCGTTCTTGGCCAGACTGATAGTTCCGGGTGCCAACGATCGGAAGATGTTTGCCTGGATCGACACTGTAAACAACTAAAGCTGAACCTCAATGCAATAAGCAACAAGAAAACAGGCAATTTATGTTTCCTAAATGGGCTGTATCAGTTCATTAATTATATTTGCGATAATTCCCTGGCGCTTTGTATCGAAAATCCTTGCCATTTAATATGACAGGTTACAAATTGAATTTTAAATATTGCTCTGCCAATAGCTTGGCTTTATCCTCATTATTTGCCTTGATATATCTTAGAAAACTTTCCTCTGTGGTGTGTCCGGTCACCGACCTTATTAGAAGGATTGGGATACCTGCTTTGAACATATTAGTAGCGTAACTTCTTCTGCAAGTGTGTGACCCTATTTGTTTCCATAAAGGCATTAATTCAACATTTACTTTATTCCCTTTAGTGTTCCTTACCTGTATTAATTTGGTTAATCCCGCTAACCTGGCTATCTCTCTGATGCCGTATAAAAATTTTATGTAAGGTGTATTTGGAAGTCGATCTGAATATTTAGTTAAATAAGGTCTTAATTTACTCATTATAGGAATCGTCACTCGTTGACCTGTTTTGATCTGTTGTACCCTGATAAAATCATTCTCGACTTTTTCAACCGCGAGATTATTCAAATCGCTAAATCGCAGTCCGGAATAACAGCCTATTAGAAATTCGTCTCTTAACCTTTCGCAAGCATCATAAGACAGCCTCGTGGTTTGTTTGCCGATGGTTAATTCGATATACTTCGTTTGATCCGAAAAGTCAAATTGAGCCAAAGCTTCAAGTTGTTCAGGTGAAAGTGCGATATCATCGCTTTCATACTCCGGACAAACAAAATCTTGTGGATTAAAATTAACGCCGGGTGCTTCGCTCATTATAGTTTTAATGTCTTTAATATGGTTGGAGAAAGTGGAGACTTCTCTGTTTTCTACATCAAAGCAAAAGGATCTGTAACTATCATAAAAGCTTTTGTCTATACAGCTGAATGTTAGGCTTTTCTTACCTTCATGCCGAAGATACCTTTCAATGGATTTTAATGTTTTACTATAATTTTTAATTGCGCTCACACTATATCTTCCACCTCTGTTTTTTCCTTTTTTAAGAATTCGTTTGCCAGATTTTGTATCGTCTATAAGTTCACTAAAAAAAGAAATGAAGTTTTCTGGGTGTTTCGGTAACCCTATAGGATTCTCAACTTTGAGTTTCCTGACGACGGCTGTTGGCTTATAGATCTCATCAAGAGCAAAAGCCAAGTCTGTTTTGGTAAAGTCTTTATTTTTGGCACTAGATACAATTGACACAGCACTTATCGCGAGATCAGATAATCTTTCATTGTAGGCAACTGCGTTAGGCGCAATACTTCTAATTGGTTTTATTGTTGTACTTTTATTACATTCTGGGCGAAAGAATTTTTTATTTGTACTTATTCCCGTGTAATATTGAAGTCTCTGACTGCTGAAGGAGTAGAACATATTTATCGCTTGATCGCCTGTTGATCCGACATAAGAATCTAGGTAAAATTTTGGTTTGGACATGTTAAAAGTGTATTTAATTCCATCAAATATTACCAACAAAATTAGCTACACTTTTTACTAAAATCTAACGATTACCAACACTTTTACCAACACTTTTTGTGATTGTCAGGGAGAGTTAAAAGAAGTACATGATCTTAAAAAACCGCGTTTCGGATAAAATAAGGCCGGTTTCAAAATTCAATGAAATTCTATCAAACTATATAATCTCATAATCGGTACGTCTCCCCGGAGCCTTTTTTATGCGTTTAAAGTCCAATTTAACCTAGTTTTTCATTTCATACATACAGATTTACATACACTTTTTTAGATTTTTAATGTATAAAATTCTCCAGTCATCACGATTTTTCCTGATAAATTAGGGGAATGAAAGAATACGTAATGACCATTAACTGTAACTTTGCTGTCAAAGATTGTCAGTATTTAAGCGCTTAGAATGGCAAGCATAGTATTAAAAGCAGTATTCTCGGCAGTACCATGGACAACCATTTGCTGCGCACACGGAAAGGATCCTGCTGAAATTGAAAATGCACTGAGCGAATACTGAATTTAAAAGATAAACCAAATGCAATTTTCTCCGCTTCAGATCGCATCATTACAACCACACTTTCAAAACTCAATCACCTTGGTAAGTTTACCTGTACAGTATTTTTACAATTTGATTCTGAACAGCATCAAGTACCACAGACCGAACCACGCCCCTGAAATCAATATCATCAGCTATAAACTAGACGATCAGGTCCGGATTGTATTTAAGGACAACGGCCTGGCATAGGCCTTCAGAAAAAGGCGGGGAAGTGTCTGGCCTGTACAAGCGCTTTCACGACCATGTGGAAGGAAAAGGGATCGGCCTGTATATGGTAAAAAAACAGGTGGAGTCCTTAATAGGCACAATCACGCTTGAAAGTGAAGTGGATCAAGGCACGGTATCTACCGTAGAATTCAATTTGTAACAAGCGGAGGCAAGACCGCAGCGATACTAAACGATCGACATCCGGAAACAACAAAGCAGTATTGGGTCTCCGGCCGATCGCTCCCGCGAAATACAGCTTTCCCGGCTAAGAACTCACTCTTTTCGTCGCCAGGGAGATCCTCCCGCATATTGGTGTTAAGTTCGGGTAATTTCAAGAAGGCGAGTCTTCGTTTACCTACTTCGCTGTCGGCGTCTATTTTACCTCCATGTTTTTTAATGATTTCCGCGCTGATATAAAGCCCAAGCCCTAAACCCGAAATTGACTTCCATTAGTTTCTGCCCGGTAATAGCGGTCAGGTATCGGAGAAAATCAGCGAGATTGGAGAAAAACTGAATTTGCTGTCTTGAGGATTTCAAGAATCCCTTCATTTTCAATGATCATCATACCATGTCTGTCTGTAGTAATTCCTCTTTGAAGTTTATAGGTATAGGTTGGGACTGCCCCATTCATTATTGTTGGCAGGTAAACAAATTGCATATTCTCGCATCTTTCTCTCAGCTCTTCCCCAACCTCAATGATGTGAGTAGAGATGACAAAAGAGCAATTTTTGTTTTCTCCGAATGCCTCTGTAACAGAAAGCGTAGCATCGTAGGCATCTTTAACATTTGTACCTTTAAACAGCTCATCAAAAATTACAATCAGATTTTTAGAGTCTCTAACTTCAAGTGCAATCTTTTTAACCCTTAATACTTCAGCGTAGTAGTGACTGTATCCCATGCTCAGGTTATCCGGAACATTTATAGAAGAATAAATACCATCTCTAACAGAAAACTCCAATTCTTTTGCAGATACCGGAAAGCCCATGTGAGCGAGATACAGTGAAACACCAAAGGACTTCATGAACGTTGACTTACCAGCCATATTAGCACCTGTTAAGAACATAATATTACTATCTCCGTTAATAAATAAGGAGTTATGCACAGCCTTACTGATACCAGGATGAGACAGGTCCTCAATGCGAATAGTATTACGTGTTCCCGGCAAAGTATGAGCATAAGAAAAACCTCTTTTTTTAGCAACGGCAGAAATGGCAATAACTACATCAAATTCAAAGATCATATCTGTAACCATCTTCAATTCCTGCCATAATTCATTTCTTAAAAGATGGCTGTATTTGGCTACGTTAAAAATAGTTATCGGTTGGTTTTCCTGCTCATTAAGCAGTGCTGTAATTCTTTTATCAGAAAATATTTTGTTAATAGACCTGATCTCTTCGTGATATGGATTTTTAGGATCTTGTGATTCAATCGTGTTTGTAAAAGCTTTCAAATCCTTCAATATCTTTATTGTGGCATAAAGTCCGGTTTTTACTAAATTATATTCAGTAGGCAAACCAAGATAATCCAGCCATTTTTTACGAAAGGTAGTCATGTACACCGCTAAAAAATTTTCAGTACCTGACACGCTAAGATAATTCTGCATCTCTGTAACCTTTTCGCTGTTAAAAGGAAACTTAAATTCTTTGTTTCCAAAATACCCGAAACGTTTACTCCGCTCATTAATCTTTACATCATCTGTTAATGGATGCTGAAACATTTTATCAAGTAATTTCTCTCCTCCCACGGTAATCACTTTATTGAAAATGCTGTAGATGGAGTTGTTTTTATACTTGCCCAGAATATTCAGATCGTCCATTGTCTGCTTATCTGTTACAAAGCCCGGTGAAGTGCTGGTATTATTCTTTCTGCTTTTTAAAACATCAATAATACCCTCATTATCAATAATGACCATTCCATGCCGGTCTGCCGAGATTCCCTGCTGAAGCTTATAGCTGTATACAGGCTTACCATCAACAATATCACTTGGCAGATAGCAAAAATTGATGTTATCAAATTGTGGTTTTAATGTTTCACCGGCTTCCAGAATATGTGTGGACACAATAAATTCACAATTTCTTTTTTTGGCAAATGCTGATGTTAATGCTACAGTTGCATCATAGGCATCCTTGACATTTGTTCCTCTAAAGAGTTCATCAAAAATAACGAACAGGTTCTTAGATAGCCTCAATTGCTCGGCAACCAATTTCACCCTTAATACCTCAGCATAAAAATGGCTGTATCCCATATTTAAATTATCCGGCAGGTTAATGGTGGTATAGATACCATCTCTAACAGAGAACTCCATTTTTGATGCAGCTACCGGAAATCCCATATGTGCCAGATACAATGCAATTCCCAGCGATTTCATAAAGGTCGACTTACCTGCCATATTCGCTCCGGTAAGAAAAATAATATTGCGATCAGGAGAAATATGTAAAGTATTGGGAACACCTTTTGCTAATGATGGGTGATAGACATCGTCCATGTTGATCACATGTTGCTCCTTACTTAAAGCCTTAGGAAATACAAAGCCACTTTGTCTGGCAACATTTGCTACCGTAATATAAACATCAAGCTTATAAATATGATACAACAGTTTTTTAATGCTGTCTCGATGCTCATATCTTAATAATTTATCATAAGCAGCAGTTTCAGCAAAAGCTAATTTAGCAAGTGCCTTTATATTAAACAGACTGCCTAATTCCGGGTGCTCTACTATTTCCAGCATCTGCTCCAGATCTTTTTGATAAGGAGTTTTTGACGCTGATGTATTAACCTGATTTAAAAATCCCCGTACACTGGTTAGAATTTCTATTACGGCACATACCCCATTAAATAGAACTTTATACTCAGCATCTGCACCAATCAGGTTATTAAACTTTCTGCCAAGCGTATTTTCTTCCTTCGCCAGCATACTTCTGCTATCTGTGTTATTCAGATATTGTTCTGCTGTATCAAAATAATCTGTTCTAAAAGGAAATACAGCAGCTATGGTATTAAAGTATTGGATGATCTGGCTGCGCTGATTAATGTCATCAATATCAGCCAATGGATAAAGAAAAAACTGCTCTAAAATTACCGAACCACCACGAGTGGCGGTTCGGTTAAACAGTTCATAAATAGATTTTCCTGAGCGCTTTCCAAATATATTAAGATCATCTAAGGTCTGTTTATCTGTTATAAAATTCATTATACTGGTTATTTTCCTCTACGGCGTATCCAAATAATTAAACTGGTAATAATAAGTGCAATTGGTAATCCCCATTTGAATATATAGACAAATACAGCCCAGGCATCCTCACCTATACTTAAAGAGGTATCTAAAGATGGGTCTCTCCTGGTATCGATAGGAACTTCTCCATCAGAAAGCCAATCAAATGCGGCATTGATCAATGAATAATTACTTGACATTATCCTTGGTCTGCTCATACTCAATTCTCCATTACTTAACCAGTCTGAATCGCCTGTAACCATTATCTTTTGTTCTTTTCCATTTACTTTTCTTGATAAAGCCAGAACAGTAGGATAACTTTTCTTTATCTCGCCTATTTTAGGGTCACATGTTAAAGAATCATCGATAAAATTGGTGGTTTTCAGTTCAGACCAGCTGGTTGAGTCGGTACGGAACAATGGAAGTACATCAAATCCTTTATCTGTTTTATAATCCAGTGCGGCAGCGCCCGGCATAGTTAACGGTAAATTGTTCTCACCCTGACGTTCCAGATAGTAAGAGAATTTACGTGCTTCCGGTGTAGGGCGCATCATCATTAGATCCGGTGTGAAATCTGGAAGTGGATTAACCAGTACACCTGTCAGGAATTGTACACCAATAAAATCTGCTATTGGATTTACATTTGCGATCTGGCCCGGTTCTCCTGAAAGGATCAGGTTTCCTCCCCGGTTGATATACTGTTGTAAATGACCCAGCTCTTTAGCACTTAGTGGTTTTCTAGGTTCTGCAACTATCAGTATTCTAATTCCGTTAGGAATATCCTTATCAAGTGTTACATCTTTAAAATCAAATCCCTGGTTAACTAATGCATAACGGAACCTTTTATCCTGGGCAAACCTCTTATAACCACGTTCATTCATCGAATTGCTGCTGCGCTCGCCATGACCATTAAGGAATCCAACTACCGGAAGTTTCATCGTCATTCTTTTAATAGCAGCGGTAATCTCAGTTTCAGATGGATAACGCATGAGATCGTCAAAAACCCTTAAAAAGGTTTTCTGGCCATTATCCGATTCTAACAAACTTACAAAGTGAAAATCTTCTGATTCCAGATCTGCTTTCTTTTCCAGGCCCTCATAAGGACCAGCGGTAAACTTCCAGTCATTTATCCTCTTTAATGAATCATAACGTTGTTTATCCGGAAGATCTGGATATCTCTTATCTAGAAACGGGTTCTCAGCTTTATGGTAATAGTAGTAATAATTTACTTTGATGTCTGGTTTAAACCGCAGATATCTTTTATAGCGGTCAATATCTACCTTTTGACCAATCGGCAAAGCCAGGAAGAAATCCTGGGCCAACATATTGGTAAAGGTAGAAATAGTCAATTTACTGTCGCCTAATCTTTTTATTACTTCCTGACTGCTTTTTGCTAAAGTATTTGTTTTATTCCTGGTCACATCAAATACTACCATCATTTTAGGTATGGTACTTACATAACCTACAATAGCTGCAAGTAAAAAAACAAAGGCATATCTGCTTGCAGCTACAGCAAAACTATTCTTCTGTTTACTCAACTGAAGTCTTAGAATGGCAAAACCTAAGAAAAGACCAGTTACAAGAAGAAAATATAAGATATCCTCGACGGTTAACATCCCTGAGAAAAAAGTTTCTGTTCTTCCGGAAATAGACAACCAATAGGTAATATCACGTACCATCGGAATATCCTGGGCTACACCATTTACATAGCCAAGAAAAGCAAGAATAGCCAAAGTCCCCATAGCTGAAACTACAGTATAGGAAGTAATTGATGACATAAAAAGCCCTATAGCTGCATAAGCACAGATCAGTAAATAGACTCCTAATAAACCGGTAAGCACCACCGGTGTGTCAACCATATTTAAGGTACTGATGGTAAAAACTGCGAATATGGCCGTAATGGCAGTTAATGCCAATCCATATATCATTAAAGACAAATACTTACCAAGAATAACCTGTCCGCTGGTTATCGGAGAGGACAACAACAATTTGATAGAGCCATGATTGTATTCCCGGCTCATTACCCCCATAGTAAGTAGAGGTACATAAAGAAACAGGTATTTACTGATCATTGAGTAGAACCCGAAAGGTCCTGAAAAGATCCCTAAAGTAGCACTATTGAGTTCTCTGCCCATTGCCTGGGCCCTGACCAAATTACTAAAGATATCTGTATAAAGGAGAGCAGATTGAAATGTGAAAATGACTAGTACCAGCCATGCCACAGGTGAATAAAAAAGGACCTGTAATTCGGCCTTTGCTATTTTATAGATTACTTTCATTAGAATATTTTATTCGCTGTTTAGTTTGATTGGACCTTTTTCTTAGATAATTCTGCAAAGACTGTATTTAATGAGCCTTTTTCCAGGGCGACTTCAATTAACCGCCAGTCTTTGTCGACACAGAACTTTATAAATTTCTCTATAATTTCTTTGTCATTGTCAAACTGCAAACGGTATTTTGTATTTCCAATGATCTCTACTCCCTGTATGCCTGGAATGCTTAACAGCTCTGCTTCCGGCGGACTGGCCAAAAGCGTTGCTGTAAACGTACTTGGCATGATGTAATTGTCGAACTCATTTAAAGATCCGGAGAAGATAATTTCTCCTTCATTGATCATCCAGATGTCGTCACATAAGGCCTGTACTTCCTGCAAAATATGTGTAGAAAGTAATACTGTCCTTTCCGTAGCAATATCTTTAATCAAAGACCTTGCTTCGAGGATCTGGTTTGGATCCAGACCATTTGTAGGCTCATCTAAAACAATAAAATCCGGTTTATGAATAATTGCCTGGGCTATACCAACCCTTTGCTGATATCCTCCTGAAAGGTTTTTAATGATCCGCCCTGAAAAATGACTGATCTGACATTTCTCCATCACCTCTTCAACTGCAGATTTAATGGTATTTTCAGGCATCAGTCTTAAACCGGCACAATATTCAAGATATTCCTTGATGGTCAGTTCCAGCTGTAAAGGTGGTTGCTGAGGCAAAAAACCAATGTGTTTCTTTGCAACAACAGGCTGTTCCCTTAGGTTGATACCATTAATATAAACATCTCCCTGACTTTGGTTCAATACTCCGCAGATGATGTTCATGAGCGTTGATTTGCCGGCGCCATTAGCGCCGAGCAAACCATAAATACCCTTTTCTTTAAATTCAAAATTGATGTCCTTAATCGCCCATTGCGCATTGTAGCGATGAGAAAGATTAGTGACTTTAATGATTGGTTCCTTCATGTGTCTAATTTTATCTAACTTATTTTAATTATATTTTGTAGCTTTTAAATGCAACATGCACCACTTTACCCAAACCAGTAAGTCTATGCACCTCTTTGCTTTTACCTGACAGCAATACTTCATTACTGATATCATAGATGATAACTGTTCCATTTTCCAATCCAACAGCGATAGTTCTGGAATCATGATCCATTTCTACTGTTGTAATTTTATCAGTAAACTTTTCATATGTCTTCATCGTCGCACCGGTTTCCACATCAAAATAATAGAGATCTTTACCTCCCGTTCCCGTAAAAAACAGATAATTCCTGTTCCTGATCGCCAGATAAATACTCTTGTTATCTACAAGATCAGAACCTAAAAATGGAACTCTTCTTAAAGGAGTTAATATCGGTCCGCTGGTTTTAAATTCGAAATTCTGAAAATATAATTTACGATCATCCGGACTTCTGATGAGCATACCGCCATTTATATTATCATAATTGTCAATAAAAGAACTACCCCATACGTATTCCCAATTACCCAGATCCTGCAATGAAGTATAATTTCCAGGATAACCATTTTTAGGTAATGGAAATTGTCTTATTACAATTCCCCCTCCCGGATAAAATAAAGAGCCATCAGCAAATAACATTCTTTTATTTAGTTTATCATACATAACACCCAGGTTAGATGTCTTATACCACGAATCCCAGATATCTGTAATTTTCATACCCTTTTCTACGCTCAGCGGAGAGCTCATCCAGGGAATAGTAAAAGCAGCGGCTCCATTAAAAAATCTGCCATACATATCTCCATTGCTATTAACCAGTAAGTCGGTTGCATTAAAGAAAGCTAAATCTACTGGCTCAAATGGATTTGGTACTTCACGAGTAAAAGATTTAGAGGCAACAAGCTTCTTCTTATAATCATTACCACCTAAATCCAACGAACCTTGTCCTCCATATTGGATCACAAATATTCCATTAGTTCCCCTCATCGTATATGGGAAGATCTTATATGGCTGTTTACCCATAGGTTCATTATTTGCTTTCTGATACAATCCGGTGTAATCGGTATACTTTGTTGTAGTAGCATTATAAGTAATGTGACCAACCTCAGAGTTACCTGCAGCATCTTCATATAAGAGCGACCATCCACTTGTAAACGGAGATGATATAGATATTCCTAAATAAGAGGGTGTAGTATAAATCAATCCATTCCTTCTATCTGTCATGTAATACTTTACAACTATGCCGGCAAATTCGCTTGCATAATACTTGAACTCTGGAGTATTAGAGTAAAGTTTACCCGCTACATACCAGGCATGATCAAAATAAACAGAATCATTTTTGTCTTTAAATGTTCTTACCGGCTGATATTTAATAGAATCGCCAACAAAGGCCGTTATATTAGGGCCGAAATTAACAGAGACTGCATCAGCAGGCGAAAAATCGTAATTACCCTTATCTTTTACACATGAGCTTATAAACAAAGTACAAAGGCCCAGCAGGATAGATGTTAATATGAATTTTATTTTCATTTTAATATTGTTTAATTAAAAAATTAAGATTAACCAATTAAAGGGACTGATCCCAGCATATCACTACTATCATCTTCTAATACCGGAGTTCCAAGATCCCTCATCCTGATTAAATAATACTTAAACTCGAGCATAAGGTCTCGTCTCTGTTCTGTAGTGAAGACCTCCAGATCTCCTACTCCTGTTACTTCAATAAATGTTCTGAATTTTTTATCAGAATATATCCCCAGGTAAGTACTTGTCATCGTAGCATCCCACCATGCAGGTTTAGAAATTTTGTCTGTAATGCGCAATACCTGTCTTCGGCTGATCAATTCTCCAAGATTAAAATTATTGTTGGCAACAAGATCCAGCACCAGTAAAGTTTCTTTACCTTTTAACTCGTCTTTTCTAAATACATTAACAATGATGGTATCTTGTGCCTGGCCTTTTTTAAAAGTACCTTCATGATCTACTTTGAACAACGAAGGAAAAGCAGTTGTAGCTTTATCATCCACATGAATTGAAAATGGTAGATCCTCAGTTGTTTTAAATCCAATCATCTTTACCGGTAACTTAACCTGAAACTCATCCTTATCAGGATACAAGAAGAATGAAACAGGAATTGTATCTGTATATTTATTAACAAACTGCAGGTAACGATCTCCATGATACGGCAGAATTTCATTACGTTTACAAGAAGTAATCCCAATCAAACATGCAACAGCACCTAAGATTAGTTTTGTTTTTATAGTGTACATAATTTTTACTTATTCAGATTTATTGATAAATTATCTTTCTTCTTCTGGAACCGGAGCTGTAAATCTGTCATTTACCTCGATTGTCTGATTACCCAGTACCATTGGCCTGTTTAGCCTTTTATAAGCAAATATGGTCTGACCCTCAGACATGTACTCACGTCTGTACTCCAATAACAATTCCGCATAGTATCCATTTTCAGTGATATCCTGAAAGGCGCTGGATTTTCCACGGGCACTGCGTATTTTATTCAAAAAAATCAATGCATCAGTAGTATTCCCTTCCCTGTACAAACATTCACTATAAATGTAATAGGCCTCGCTTAGCCGAACTACCGGCATAATCAGGTTTTGTGAAGTCTGAGAAATAGATTCCAGCCATTTATAAGAAACGTTATCACTCGTATTGATTATATTTCTACGGTAATCGCGTTCAGCTGCAGGAAAAAAAGCCTGATAACTTGTATTTAGCTGAAAAGTAAGATTTCCTCTGTAATTTTTGATATTTGTAATTAGTTTTGGATCGTAAAATGCCAGCAACAAATCTTCTGGTAACTTTTGAGATCTTGTAACATTATTTGTAAGGTATTCCGGAGTAAATCCAAACCACTTTTTGCCATCCGGTCCAAAATCGTAAACAAGACGAGCCGCTTTCTTAGCTTTCGCATAATCACCTGCATACATTGCAGCTCTAGCCAGCAAAGCATTGATACCTACATAGTTCAATCTGTTCATGCGAAAAGTGAAGAACACAAGATCCTGTGAAGAAGTCCCATCCATTCTATATACTAATCCACCACTTAAGTATAATGGATTGGTAGTAAGATCATTTTCTTCAACAAGCGCCTGAGCTTGTTCAAAATCTCTGATAATTCTTACCATGATCTCTTTTGTAGTTAAGGCTTCAGCTATATGTGCCGGATATATTTCCTGATAAGGCACAAACGGTTCCTGATTGTTTCTTATAGCAGCCGGCGAAAAAATACGTACCAGATCAAAATGCAATAATGCTCTCAGCGCCAGCGCCTCACCTTTGATCATGTTTTTTTCAGATCTGCCATATTGAAAAAAGGAATCGTCTTTAGATTCTATTTCACTAAGCAGTTTGTTGCAGTTAGCAATCACGGTATATGCTTTTCTCCATATGTCAGCCAATGATCCTTTAATATTATTGTTTTTTAAATCTGCATTTGAAGCACTTTTGAGCTCATCATTCAAATAAAACGAATAATAATCATTTGCCATTGCGCTGTTAATACCCCAGGTAAGTTGTCTCCCGTATAATTGTGGAGCAGCTACCAACTGATAAATCCCATTCAATGCAGTTCTAAATCCCTTAGAGTCAGAAAAAAGTGATTCATCACTTACTCGATCTGTTGGTTGTATATCCAGCCACTTTGTACATGACGATAAAACGGTCATAACAAAAGCAGTAAATATTATTAATCTGATATTTTTTTTCATAACTGGTTTGTTCTAAAATCCTAAATTCAATGAAAGGTCAAATGATCGGGCAAAAGGATATTCTAATCCTCTCTCTTGTTTCACAGTAGATATTTTAAATACATTATTGGTATTTAACTGAATACGAAACATGTTTATCCTGCCTAATCTTTTCAATGCTTTTTGATCAAACTGGTATCCTACACTTAATGAATTAAGTGAAATGGAATTGGCCCGTTGTATAAACCTTGATGTCGGCCGGGTAGTCCAGGCGATATCTGCTATGTTTTTGAAACTTGCAACATCTCCAGGTTGCTTCCATCGGTCATTTAAAAATCTGATGTCTGCATTACGGTTATAGATATCAACATTTTCTACTTTATCAAGCAATGTACTGTTGTATTCATCACGCCCATATTCATACAAGAAAGAGGCAAACATTGATATATTTTTATAACTGGCGTTTAAACCAAATGCGCCTTGTCCTTTAGGACTTAACTCACCAATAATCACTTGATCTTCCGCACTCCATTCTGTGGTAAGCGTACCATCTTTGCGTACAAATATCTCCTGTCCATCCATGGGATTGATGCCTAAGGATTTCATTCCAAATAATGATGTGAGTGACCCACTCTCTACATATTTGATGTGCGGTGTAGAAAATTTGGTTTTGGCAGCTGAAGAGTTTAAAGCAGCCGCGACAGAATAGTTATCATACTGGTTGTCTACCAAATCATTATAAGCTTTTAGTGCTTCCGAGATATCTTTTAGTTTATTAGTGTTGGACGCATAGTTACCATAAACCGCTAAATTGAAATCTTTTCTGCGAAGAACATCATAACGAAACCTGATTTCATACCCTTTATTTTCAACTTCACCAATATTACCTTTATACTGCGGGAAACCTGATGACAAAGGAAGATTAATATCAGTTACAAGATCCTGAGTATTTTTTCTGTATAAATTGAAATTAAGTGTTAAACGATCTTTCAACAATCCTAAATCAAATATCAAATCAAATGTTCTTGTTTTTTCCCAGCTTAAAAATGGATTACCCATATAATACAATGTCACACCAGGCCCTGTACTATACCAGTTACTGGAAATCGAGTAGTTATCTTTAGATGCAAAAGGCGGAAAATTAGTCTTTCCTAATTGTCCTGTATTTGCAGTAATACGGGCCCTGCTTATTATTGGGATATTTTTAACAAAGTCATATTTATGTAAATTCAATCCTGTTCCCAATGACCAGAACGGTGCAAACTTACTTTTTGAACCAAATTCTGATGAACCGTCAAGACGTGTAGAAACATCAAAAAGGTAAATGTCTTTAAATGAATAGTTCATCGTTAAAAACGTACCAAATAATCTTGATTGTGATTCTCCATATAATGGCTTATCCACAACTTTACTGGCAAGGTTAGGTGTATGCTGACTTCCTGAAGCAAAGCCTGTATACATTGATGAGTTACTTGTAGCAGAATTTTGAAATGCATTGATACCTAATGACAAGTTGATATTGTGATTGTCTATACTTTTCACATAGTTCGCAAAGGCATTGGCATTAATACCTAATGATTTGCCTGATCTCAGATCCAGACTGCCAATTGTGGTATAATCAGTTTTTGCATCAATATAATATCTTCCTGATGCCGGATCAATGAAGTTCTCACTACTATTTTCAGTCCTGGTAATAGATAAAGTACCTCTAAGTTGTAATCCCTCTATAACTGTCCAGTTAAGAGAGAGGTTGTTACTCATCGTTGTAGTATTACCAATACTATAGTTTTGTGTATTTCTTGCCTCATATAATGGGTTAACCAGATTTAACATATTTGTTATACCACCATGCCAGCCAAAAGTATTTTTCTGGATTACTCCATTAATGTCATAAATCTCATCATATGGCGCCTTCCATGTATAATCTCCAAAGCTACCATAAGGTGAATTTTTAGAATCTACCACATCAAAATTCATATCGTTACGAACCTGAAAATTTTTCAGCCTGTATTCCAGCGATAGGCCTGCACCAGCACGTTTTCTGGCAGATTCTTTCATTACACCATTTTGATGATCCATTCTAAGCGCCACACCAAAACGAACTTGATCAGTACCTCCATCTATATTTAAGGTATGCTTCTGGTTATATTCATTAGCCAGAGGTTGACTTATCCAATCAGAATTTACACCTCGCAATACCTGAGATTGCTTTCTTAAATACTCATCAGTTAAATAGAGTGCGTTGGCGGGCGCTGTTATACTTTTTATTACATATGATCCGGCTAAACGCTCTGCCTCTAGTTTTTGGGCGGCATTCATCAGGTTATAATCAGAAAGATCAGGAGCGGTAAGCGTCCCTACAAAATTATAACCGATACGCAGTTTACCGGGTATTGGTGGAACGGTCTCAATAACAATAACACCATTTGCCGCCCTTGAACCATAAACAGCGGTCGCAGCCGCATCTTTTAAAATGGTCACCGATTTGATCTGATTGATATCAAAATCATAGATCCTTTGCGCGGTAACTTCGTATCCATCCATGATGAATATTGGCAAGTTCGGGTTATTTGTTAGTGCTGTTTGAGATAAATCTGTATTTGCATCTAATTCTTTTACACCGATACCAGAACGTCCCCTTACATAAAACTCAGGCATTGTATTTGGGTCAGACCCTCTCAGATTATTTACCTGTACCCGAAAAGATGGATCAAATACCTGGAGTATATCTACTATATTTCGGTTACCAACTTGCAAAAGCTGTTCCTTGGTTACTTTAATTGAATTCCCGGTAAAACTTTCCTTGCGCACATTACTGTATCCGGTAACAACGACATCATCCAAATTAATCAAGCGGTGCTTCATAATAATCCGAAGGGACAATAGGGGATCTTTTACCCTTATTTCTTGCGGCTCCATTCCTATATAAGAAAAAGTAAGGATGGCATCTTTTGAAGCTGAAATTATTTCAAAATGCCCGTCATCTTTAGAAAACACAGTGGTTTCTTTCCCTTTAATGGCTATGGATACACCCGATATCGGCTTACCCAGAGAATCTGTTACTATGCCTTTTATTACAATCTGCTGTGCTTTAACATCTGCCGTATCATCAAAGAAGTTCTTTAGTTTATCAATCAAACCCTCGTCTCTTTTTTTTATGATAACAGTTTTGTTATCTTTTATTTCATAAGTAAGCGTTTGGTTCTGAAAGCATTTGGACAGCACTTCCTCCAGATCGGCATTTTTCACTTTTATTGTGATGCGATCCATATTCTTAAGTAAGTCCATATCCATGAAAAAATCATACCCGGTTTGATTACGGATTTCGTTGATGATGTCATACAATGGTGCATTTACTTTATCAATTGAGATTTGCTGCGCATGTAAAATCCCGGCAGATACGTTAACAAGAGAGAAAGTAATAAAACATACAATCAGTGTAATTCGCATAAATATTAATTTTATTAACATCATATATCGTAATTTCGGGTGGGCAGGCATGTCGTAATTGTAAACTGATTTACCTTGCAGAAATTTGAAAATACGATGATTAGAATAGCCAAAAAATGGCGATTTAAATTCATACATTTGTTAGGTTAGGTTTATCTCCACAGTATAAGTAGGTCATTACTAGACCTCGGTCTGTGGTGGGGGTTTTTAATTTTGGTTGATCCTATAATTTAAAATCCGATTATTTCATCGGGGATAGACATTAACTTTACACCAGGAGTGCTTGCAACCACTCCTGGTCTGTTTTAAGGCTTATCCATTATGTAAAGTTATTTCATAACGGTAACCCTCCTTCCCTCAATCTTAAAGTGAACATTACCAGCTGATTCTATAATATCTAATATTGCAGAAAGATTCTTTGTCCTGGATATTTTACCCAGGAACTTTAATTTACCATTAAAATTATCCTGATATATAATTTCCACATTATACCATCTTGCCACTTTTGCCATGATGCTTTCCAGGCTTTCACTAAATTTAAAATACCCGTCTTTCCATGCAGTAATTTCTTCGAGGTCGGGATTTAATATCAGGTGGCTTTCTGATTTGGAAAGCAGCATTTGTTGCCCCGGATTTAGTATAGTTTCCTGCAAACTGTCTTTCAATCTGTTTAGGATTTTAACTTTGCCTTCTAAAAGGGTTGTCTTGGTTAGACTTTCATCCAAATAAGCCGCTAAATTAAAATGGGTACCCAATACTTCAACTTCCTGCCCCCTGCTCTCTACTATGAAAGGATGCTCCTTATCTTTTCTAACTTCAAAATATCCTTCTCCTGTTAGTAATATCTTGCGTACTCTTCCATTAAATTGTGTTGGAAAACTAATCTTTGAATCAGCGTTAAGCCATACCTTCGTCCCATCGGGCAAGGTAAACTGGTAAGTTTGCCCGCGAGCCGTACTAGCCGTCAAATTCTGCACCCCACCTTTGGATTCTGTAAGTGAGGAGACCGGTACTTGGCTACCATCATCATATTTTAAATGCATCCCACCAACCACCACTCCAGTCTTAGCATCACTCAACTGTATCACCTTACCATTAGCTAGTGTAATCGTTGCACCGTTCTTGCCCGGTGCGACGTCTTGAGAGCGGGCTCCGAATTCAGTTAGGAGTCCGGAGTCGTCATGACGAGCCGCATTAAAGAAATAGACACCGAAGACTATAGTAGCTATCGCTGCAGCGGCCACCGAGATATGCGGCCACAAACGGTAAGACTTTTTAACTTCTGAAGAACCTAAATCAAGATTACCCCATACTTGAGCTTTTATTTCCTCGTATTTTTCCTCGGAAATGAATTGGGTATATTGATTATCCTGAAGGTTATATGCACGCTCTACCAGTAACCTTTCTTCAGGAGTACATTCTCCTGCAAAATACTTGTCAAGCAACTCTTTAGCTTCTTTATTGTTCATATTCTTATCTCCTCTCGGGTCCCCTATAAATATATGAGCCCTAAAGGAGCATTTGGTATTAGATAAAAATGAAATTAATGTTAAACAAATAGGGAGAGGCTCTTATTTAGTGTTTCACGCATGATTTTGAGGGCATTGCTTACCTGCCTTTTTACAGTATGATCTGACAGATCCAACTGTTCTGCAATCTCTTTATACGAAAGTTCATGCACTCTGCTCAGTTCAAATACCTCACGCATCTTTGGAGGCAGCTTTGCTAATCCCGCTTCGATCTTTTTGGTCAGCTCTTTTTCTGCAATACTTTGATCTGTACTTGCTACACATGATTCAAATTCATTTCGTAAAGTAGATAAATACTGATCTGCAACCTTACTATGCCTGATCCGTTTGAGTACCCGATACCTGGTAGAGGCATATAGAAAAGAGCGAATTGAAGTATGGATTTCCAGCTCTCCCGCTTTTTCCCAAAGCATCTGGAAAATATCCTGAACGACATCCCTGGCCTCATCCTCATCATGAAGCATATCCAGAGCATGCCGGAAAAGTAACTGCAAATACCTTTCATAGATTTGGGCAAATGCTATCTGGTCGCCCTGCTGTAACAAAACAAACAGTTCCTGATCAGTATATGAATTATAAGCCGCCATCGTTTCGGGTTAGTGCCTCTGCACTAAATTAATAATAAGTACAGCAATATTATACTATTCCCATGATATAATGTTAAATACGGATGAACTATTTATGATTTTTCAGTGCTAAAAGCGTTTAAAGGGACTAAAGGTGAATTCATTTAAGAAAACTGGAGAGCCATGCAGGCTAACTCAAAGGGTACGGCTTCGACGATGTTTTGCTGCAAATTGGGTATTTCATCGAAAATGGCCAGGCTGGATATTCCGCTGCATAGTACGCCACGATTCCGCTACAAAACACTTCGTATTTAAACTGACGGCTAAATTTCCTATATTATAAATGACCTAGAATTGCATCAATTCTACACCTATTTATGTAGAATTAAATATGATTTCAGTATCTTTAAACTATCCTGATCAGGACAATCAGGATTTTATTTTCAGAGGTTCGACGTTACAAATGTTCCGCAAAGAGAAGAAAGATAATTCAGCTACTGATGGCAAATTAATTCCATTCATGATCTCCTCATCTGCCCGCACGGATTTCCCTGCATTCCTATCAAGGTTAGTGCTTTATACTTTAATTGGTTTTAATCTTCCTGCTACTGCGCAACATAGACCTGCGAAGATCTATGTTGCGCAACTGGACCCAAAGGCTTCTGATGCGGACAATGCTCAGGGAACGGCAGAACATCCGTTTAAGACGATTGCAAGGGCATTCCGCACGGTTAAACCTGGTGACCGCGTGGTCATTCGCAAAGGTATTTATAGGGAAAGCGCGGATCTGGCAACCTCAGGCACCAAAGAAAAGCCAATTACTATTGAGACCGCTAAAAATGAACAAGTCATCATGCGGGGTTCCGCACTGGTAAAAGGCTGGACAAAACAGGCTGGAAGCGATGGCATATTTGTTCATGAAAACTGGTCAAAGTATTTTGGCAGCTGGAAAACAAAGCCAGAGGATGCAAGAGATAAAGCTCGCAACCAACTCTATGCCAATGGAAGTTATCTGGAAGAAGTGTCTTCTTTTGAACTTTTGAAGGAAACACGTTTTATATCGGTCAGAATGAAAAAAAGATCTTTCTCAGGTTGAAAGATAACGCCGATCCGGGTAGCTCAAATATCGAGGTATCTGACCGGGACTATTGCCTGAATATACGGGCAGACTACATAATTGTCCACGGCATTCAGATAGAATATGGGGCCAATGGTCCGCAGGGTGCTGCGATGCTGCGCCTTATCGGTAGCCATAATCTAGTTGAAAATTGTAGCGTTAAGTGGGCTGCAGGAGCAGGTTTCACCCTGACGGGTAATCACAACCTGATCAGGGGATGTGTATTTAATTACAATGGCCAGCTCGGATTTGGTTCTGGAAACGCTAACTATTGTCTTTTCGAAGATTGTGAAACTTCCTACAATAACTTCCATGGTGGAAAAACATATTCGTCCGGATGGGAAGCAGGAGATAATAAGGTCGCCTTTGCAAAGGCCGTTAATTTTCTGCGGCATGTCGCTATTGGCAACAACGGCCCGGGTATCTGGTACGACATCAGCAACGATTCCTGCGAGGTAAGAAATTGCTTTACGCAGGGTAACAACGGCTCGGGCCTTTTTTACGAAATCTCTTACCGGCTGCACGCCACAGATAATGTCATGATCGGCAACGGATTAAATTCCGGGCCGGAAAGCTGGGGTGCAAACGGTGGCATAACCCTTTCCAGTTCTCCGGGATGTATCATTGAAAGAAATATCCTGATAGGCAATATAGATGGATTCCAGTTCCGGGAGCACCCCGCAGATCATCGAAGGAACAGGAAAAAGGTTTGGCAAAGAAATACCGGTCTGGAACCACGATCAGCTGATCCGGAACAATATCCTCGTATACAACACGGGCGCCCAGGCCAGAGGATGGTTTGATATTCCGGACGGGCGTCACTGGCCTGCAGCAATAAGACCGAAACTGCCCGCAAAAGATGCTACCTCCAGCAGCGAAAAAGACTGGGCGGCAGGCTACCAGGCAAAGAGCAGCGCGGGTCAGCCCAAAGACATCAGCCTGGAAATGCTTAACCTGAATATTGATCGCAATGTTTACTGGACCACAGATTCTACCCAAACAGTATTTCATTGGGGAGCGGCCTGGAAATACAACCAAAAATACCGGGACCTTCCAGCGCTAACCCAAACGCTGAATTTTGAAAAGAATGGCACAGTTTGGGATCCGCAGTTCAGAGACTGGCAGCATCTCGACTTCCGTGTTCCGACGGGTAGTCCACTAATCAAAAACAACTGTTATCCGAAGGGTAAAATACCCAGGGTCAGGCTTCAGCGATTATAAAATTCAACGTCAGCAGCCAATATATGATCCGGTTAATATGGTGTATATATAGCGTTACCCATTTCTAATAGCGTGTACCGCATTTACATTTGCTGCTTTCCCTGTCTGCAGGGATGCAGCGATCAGTGAGATCAGCAAGTGAAAAGGTTTTTATCTACATATTGCTTTTATTAATCGGTACCGATGCATTGACACTGGACCAATGTGATAAGCTGCCTATGTTTTTACATCACTTTAAAATACATCAGCAGGCAGCCCCTCAGTTGACTTTGCTTACCTTAGAACAGGGGCATGACATCGCTCACAGAGTAAAAGATCACATCACCAATAGTTTCCCCCGCTTCTCGGACATTATGATCCATGTAGAACCGGACATTTAATACCAGGATAAGCTTAAGGCTGAAAAGAAGAAGAAGAAGCGACAAAAACAGCTTGCAGCTAAACCAAAATCGGAAATGCTGCAGAGACTTCCTTAGTTTCCTGATTTGTTTCAGCCTCATGTGCCCCTTCTGCAAGCTCCTCAACGTAGGTTAATAGTTCTCTAACCGGGTTATATACCGGGTAATCAGATATCGACGGAAATTCTAAATAGATTGACATGACAAAGCTCGTGTTACCGGTTTATTAAATTTACGTTATTTTTAATGTTGGAGGCAATAAATCCCAAATGTATATATACTTTAGGATTATCAAAAAAATAAAAAAGCCCTGACATCCATCGTGGCCTTTCATATCAACTAAACCTAAACGTATAAATACTAACCAAATATTTATGCCGCAAAGCTAAAGCCCTTTTGTTAAGGCTTTGTTATTCGCGCGTTATCAAATTCGTTTGTTTTCTCTCGAAGGATTAAACTAAATAGTCAAATAGTATTTGATAAAGAAAATCACCTATCTTAAGTTAAAAGATCTAAAGGACGATAATTTAGGATTACAGGTGATTACAACGAAAATATGATCAATTCACAATTTCAGACTGCTCAAGGGCTGCTACGGACAAGAACAGAAATAAGTTTTGTTAGAATAAATACCTGATCCCAAATTGAACCTGATAAGTTGAATTAATGCTGCTTTTTGTTCTTAAAAGTAGGATTTCGGCCTTACAGCACTGACTTTGGCTACGTCCAAATGGCAGGTTCAACAGGATTTTTTGTTCAACTTCACACAAAAGCCTTACAAAATCGTAACGAGAATTTTAGTTAAGTCATTATAGAGCTTTATGTTAAATCCTATTACTGCAAATGACACTCTCTTTTGTGCTTATCTTAGAATTTGATCCCTAACAAACGTACAGCTTTGTGTGATGGAACCAATCATATCCGGCTTATAGTTCGTCTCGTGTTCCACAAAGAAGTATTTCATTCCGGAAAGCTTTGCATGTTTGAAAATATCCTTATAATCTATAGTTCCCGAACCAATCTCTGCATTCAAATTCGGATCTGATTTATCCATGTCCTTGATATGCCACATCACAAACCTCCCAGGATTGGCCTTGAAAAGTGCGTATGGCTGAAGACCTGAACGAATGACCCAATAGATATCCATTTCAAAATCGACCAATTTTTTATCTGTGTACTTTAGCAGGATGTCCATTCCTGTTTCATTGCCATATTTGATAAACTCAAAATCATGATTATGGTAAGCCAATTTCAGTCCTGCATTTTTGCAGAGCTGACCTGCATAGTTGAGCCTCTTCGCTAAAGTCCCATAATCTTCAGCATTGGTCCTGATACCTGGCTCTAGCCACGGAATGGTAATATATTGCAGTCCCAGAATTTTAGCGGCATCGATTGCGGCCTTAAGCTCGGCATCGTCACCTGTTTTTAAGTAGGGAGACATATTAAAATGGCCGCTAATTGCCTTGAGATGGTTCTCATCAAGAATTTTTTTAAGTTCCACCGGTTTCAAACCCCAAAATTGGTCCTTGATGCTAAAGCCATATAGCTCAACTTGATTATAGCCTGCGAGGGAAACTTTTTGCAAAGTTCCCTTAACATCTTTTGGTATTAGTTCACGAAGAGAATAAAGCTGTAGTCCAACATCTTTTCTTTTTTGTGCATTTGATGTCAATATCCCTGTTCCGAACAGGATGGCAACAAGTAGCATTTGTAATAGATTTTTCTGTGATTTATACATGTGTTTTGTTATTTAATATTTGGATTAAACATTGGGTTTCCTGAATGCATAACTTAGGGCAACACTTAAAAGCAATGCCCCGGTAAAGGTCAGCGCAGCGGTCAGGGAAAAGTGATAGGCGATAAATCCGAGAAGGGCGGGCCCCGCGAGTTGACCTGCATAGCCCATAGTGCTTATTGCGGGAATGGCGGCCGAAGCAGGTATCCCTTTAAGCCTGCCGCCCTCACTAAAGAAAACTGGTACTATGTTTGCCGCCCCTACTCCCAGGAGCACAAAGCCCAGAAGGGTAACCGGGATCCACGGAGTTGCCACAGCAACGAAAATCCCTAAGGCAGCGATGAGACCACCACCAACCACTACTGTTTTTCCACTAAACCGCTCAACTATGCGATCCCCCAAAAGCCGCATGGCAGCCATTGCAACCGAAAAGGTGGCATACCCAACTCCCGCAAGCGCTGCATCTATTCCTCTGCTCTCCTTTAAAAAAAGGGCACTCCAATCGAGCATGGCTCCTTCGGACAGAAATACGGCAAAACATGCTGCGCCAAGAAAAATTACGCTGGGACTAAGCCATCCCGATCTGGTTTTTATTTTATTTTCCTTATGTATATTATTTTCTGGCATATCCCCTTCCTGCTGTTTGGAGAACAGCAACTGGTATTTCCATAGCAGGATGACTATAAGCAGTATCGAAATTGAAATTGCCGCTGTTAAAGGTTTGAGCCCTGCCCTCATTAATAATCCCAGTCCCAGAGAGCCACATAAGCCACCTACACTAAAAAGACCATGAAGGGATGACATTATGGGACGCCCATAATGGTTCTGAACATGGATACCATGGGAATTCATCGCTACATCAATGACACCGATACCCCCTCCAAAAACAAAAAGTGCAGCTCCCATCATCCAGGGATTTGGCATCAATAACAATAAGGGAAGGAAGATAGCAGCGACCAGTCCCGAAATCAATATAACGATTCGTGTACCATAAAGCTTAGAGAAGTATCCACTTATCGGCATCATTGAAATCGCACCTGTCCCAAAAAGCAATAGAAGCAGCCCAAGATTACCATCATTCAAGTGTAGCCTTTCTTTTGCGAAAGGTACCATCGGCGCCCAGCTTGAGACAGCAAACCCGCACACCAGGAATATGTATTGTGTTGCTTTTTTTGCTTTCGTTGTTACCTGGTTATTTTCCATATTGCAAACTAATGCAATTATTTGCAAATTCGCAAATAATTGCAACATATACATTTTATGCAACGGGCTGAAAGAATTATATTTGTTGGGAAATGATCAGAGAAAAACGGTTCGAGTATATAATCTCCAGTTTGAAGAATACAGGTACGGTCACCTATAGTCAAATGTCTGCGGGCCTGTCAGTTTCCGAGGACACAGTTCGCAGAGACATTGACTACCTGGACGAGAATGGTCTTTTGTCAAAAGTTAGAGGGGGAGCGATATCGCGTGATAAAAATCCACTTTCCTTTCAGGACCGGGCTGACTTTCAGTCTACAGAAAAGGAGATCATTGGGATGAAGGTCCAGCCTTTGTTTAAGCCTGGGATGAGCGTGTTCATGGATGGTGGAACCACGATATGTGCGGTTGCGGAATGTTTACCAACCAATGCCTCATTTAGGGTTATAACAAATAATATAGCCCTGGTTCCTTTGTTGGCGAGGTTCCGGAACATAGAGGTAATTGTACTTGGCGGGAACTATAACAGGGATACACAAACAAATACGGGCGCCAGAACATGTGCTGAGGCATCGGAGTTCGTTGTCGATCTTTATCTTATGGGTACTTGTGCAATTTCAAAGGATTTCGGCATAACCTCAGCAATAAGAGAGGACGGGGCTGTAAAGAAGGCAATGTTGAAAGGCTCCAAAACGGTGGTTGTGCTCAGCAATAGCAAAAAAATAGGTACCAGCGAATCTTTTGTAGTCTGTGGCCTGCATGGAGTGAATGTTCTGGTGACCGAACTTCCAAGTGATGATCCCAAACTGGACGATTTGCGCTTTAAGAATCTTAAGATCATCTGATTACTTGCCTTTATTGAGCCTTACCGAAGCTTTCCTAATTTATCTTCCTGATCTTGATGTTTTTAAAAGCGACGCCCTTGTTCCAGTCCTGTAGGGCAATACGTCCTTTTACATACTTTCCGAATTCTATCAGGATATCGAGGATATCTATTTTAAGATGAAATTTTTTATTGCAAAAAAAGTGCAAAATTGCATTTATTTGCAATAAAAATACTATGAAATTGGAACATGTGACATTATGGGTCAGCGATATGGAGGAATCGAAAGCTTTTTATTCAAAATATTTTAATATGATAGATAAGCAACGAAAAGTATGAGAGCTTAAGGCATCCATTCAGTTCATACTTTCTAAGGTTTCAGCGAGAAAACGGGGAATGGTCCGAGGTTATGCCCATATTGCCATATCAGTTGGCAGCAGGGAAAAGGTGGATCTGCTTACTGACCGGATCAGAACAGACGGCTATACTGTGGTAGGACAACCACGTATTAACCGAGACGGTTATTATGAAAGCATTGTTGAGGACAATGAGGGAAACTGGATAGAGATTACAATATAGGTTTTGCAAATATTGCGGGGCCAAAAATAAAATATATGGAAATCAAGAATATAATATTCGACTTTGGAGATGTCTTGCTTGACTGGAACCCCAGGTATCTGTATGAGAAGCATTTTGTAGATAAAAATGAAATGAATTATTTTCTTAAAAATATATGCAATGATGATTGGAACCGGGAACAGGACAGGGGCCGGTCTTTTGCCGAGGCGGTACAAATCCTTCAGAAACAATTCCCAGAGTACCGTGAGCAAATTGCCATGTTCGATGATTGCTGGGACACTATGCTGCGATCCGATATTCCGGGAACGGTAGAAATATTGAGCCAGGTCAGCAAAACACACAATATCTTTGGTCTAACGAACTGGTCAGCCGAAAAGATTAAAGTAGCTTATGAAAAATACGGCTTTTTAAAGCAATTCGATGGAATCATTGTTTCGGGCGAGGAAAAATTAATCAAGCCTGATCATAGGATATACGAGTTACTTTTGCAAAGGTTTGGTATCAAGGCCGAAGAATCTTTGTTTATAGATGACAATCCTGCAAACGTTGAAGCTGCAAAGAAGGTGGGCATTTATGCGATACAGTTTTTAGATCCTCAATCATTAAAAGAAGTGCTCAAGAGTTTTAATATTCTCCCTTAATACAAATAAATTTTAGGCGTATCATTTGATATCAAAAGAGAAAAGCGGATCAAAGCCATTAATGATGACGATTTAATATAGATGCAGGTAAGTGATGTAATCTCCATTTTTATCAACCGCATAGAGATCGATGCCGAATTGAGCATCGCCAGGAATACCATAAGCAGGTACAATGGTATGGCCAACAATGATGCGTTTCACATCGTATAAACGAATTGTTTCCTCAACTTCAGGGTTTTGCTTTTAAAACTTCTCCGTTTTTTAAAATATATCTGTTACTTCAAAACTATATCTTAGCCGAGCAATTCGACAGAATAATAGTAGTCTTTTAAAAAGCAATAATGTTATGGAGCAGCACGGTAATTTAAACAGCGCAATGAGGACCAGAGACCACTTCAAAAACGTGGCAGGCCTGAAAAGCCATATGAGCAGGGTAAATTTCAGAATTGCAAAAACAGTTTCAATATGGAGTAAAATAGCTATGATCGCCATTACAGCACTATTTATTGCAAACATTACTAATGCTCAAGTAGGGGCGATCAGACAGCAAGTAAACCAACAAAGCATAAAACCTGTTTATCCTACAAAAGATCGGGTCATATCCGACTTTGTAGTGACCGATCCTAGATTTGGTGCGAAAGCCAAGCCGGGGTTTGACAACAGATCGGCTTTCCAGGCTGCAATTGATGTCGCATATAACAATGGCGGTGGTATAGTGTATATACCGGCGGGTAATTATGAGTTCCGCAGTACGCAAACCGCCACCAAGAGCGTTAGAGTGCGTCAGGGCGCAGACCAAACAATGAAAGACTTTAAACACGAATATGTTCTGAATCTCCCAACGAGTGTACAGCTTCGCGGCGACTGGGCGGATCCTGAATCAAACAAAGGGAAAGTTCTTGGAACCATTCTTGAAGTGCGCGTTGGCAAAAACGCACCCAATTATAACGGAACCGTTGAAAGTTGGTGGAACGACTCCCAGGCTGGCAACGCACTCCGCACTACCTATACAAACATAGCCGACAGGTTTATAGATATGAATTCGGGAACCGGCGTGACGAACCTGTCAATTTGGTATCCTGAACAGGATATCAACGACATAAAACCATATCCATGGACATTATTTCAACCAGGCGGCGACTGTGTGACAATTGAAAACGTAACTCTTGTAAACGCCTACAACGGTTTCTATTCCGCTCCCAGCGAACTGCATTATGTTTTGAATAGCTACATGACCGCCCTCAGTACAGGGATCGAGGTCCATGTATGCACCGATATCGGACGTATCGAGAATGTCAAAATAGACCCGAAGTACTGGGCAAATTCAGGGCTTCCTGGTTCACCCTCCCTTGCCAAGGTAGCAGGGTACACGAAAGCGAACGGCACAGGATTCAATATGCACCGCTCAGATTGGGAATATGTATCTAATCTGTATGTATCCGATTATAAGACGGGTATGTGGGTCGGCAGAGAATCCGGTTTCTCCGATACCCCAAACGCGCAGTTTTACGAAACTCATATCAAAAATTGCCGAACCGGTTTATATATTCAGGCCGTCAACCCATACGGTTTGCTTATTTCCAACTCTACATTTGGAGCTGAAAAAGATGGTAAGGCCGTATATTTCTATAACGATTTCAAAACTTCCGTCCAATTCAACGGTGTAGATTTCACCGGGCCTATCGTCAGCGATGGCAGCGACGGAGTTATATCCTTTGAAAGCTGTACGTTTAGCGATTACAGCAACTACGCGCTTAAAATAAACAATGGTAATGTACTGCTCACCCAGAGCGAGTTTAAAAAACCTGCCGGTCATGTGTTTCTGGGATCAGACGTGAATACACTCAAATCGGTGAACTCCGGCTATAACGGCAAATTGGAAATCAAAAATGACAGCAGATCTGCCAAAGTTGAGATCAATAATAGCAAGGAATATTTGTTTGACCCGATTCCTAAAAATGTAGTAACAGACATTAAAGTACACCCGAGGCCGGCGTCCAACAAAGTGTTGAAAGTCGATCTGCCAAGAGCAACGGGCTTTAACAACGACCAACCGACAGAAGATGTATCGGCTCAACTGCAAAAAGCACTTAACGAAGTTAAGGCTGCCGGCGGAGGTACAGTGTATCTGCCCGGTGGAAGATATTTGGTGAACAATCCTATCAAAGTTCCTTCAGGAGTGGAATTGAGAGGAACATGGGATGTACAGCACCATACTCAAAGTGGTGGTGTAGGCGTGTTTACAACTTATGCTGGCGGTGCTGCCGGAGAAAAAGGCGCTTCACTTATACAGCTCGAGGCAAGTGCTGGTATCAGAGGACTTACGATCGTGCAACTTAATATCGCAACTGACGGTTTTAGCGCTGAGAACCCCAGGGTAACCCCGTTCCTGATCCAGGGACAAGGTCCAAACGTATATATTGTTAATGTGACCGTAGGGGGCGGCGATAAAGGAATAGACCTCGCTTCATACAACACGAGCAAACATTATGTTGATTATTTTGCCGGCGTATTCGCAAGAGCAGGCATTTGGGTAGGCGGAGGTGCTGAAGGTGGATTTATCCGGAATATGCAGCTCAATCCGCATTATGGATCACGAATTCCACAAGGAGGGCAGGGATATCCGAGAATATCTTTGACACGTTTTGTACAATCAAATTGCAGCGCGCTTAAATTCGCCGATATTAAAAACCAAACGATCTTCAACAATTTCGTTTTCGGGTCATTCTACGGTATACATTTCCTGAAGGACGCAATAACCAGTAAGGATCCAGGAGAAATGACGGTCATAGGTCACGGTTCAGACGGATGCTCGTATTCTTTATTTGTAGAAGACGCCGACAAAAACACCAAATTGATCGCGATCAACTCCGAATTGGTTAATACACGGACAGCAGAACCTGTCAGGTCATATGTTCTTATGGGAGGCGAAGCTAATACCGATAAAGTTCACCCTGATGCTCAACTTATCCTGTACAACAGTGCATTTTGGGGCAGTCCTACCGTAGGAGCTATCATAAATAGCGGTACAGTACGTTTTCAACAGGCGAACTTCCAACGGTCCGGTGCTCCCGGCATAGACAACAGAGGCGGAAAAGCGCATGTGTACTCTTCTTACTTCGCACAAAGAATGCCAGGGGACGCTACCGGGGATAACGTACATGCGAAGCTACACGCGACCGGAGCCTCAACAGAGCTAACCAATAACTATTATATCTCTGGGTTTAGGGAAAATAACGCGAAACCGGGCAAGATCTACGGATCTGATATTGTTCCGGATAAGAAGAGAAATTCTCAGTAGAACTTTCTGTAACGTGAAAATTTAATCACTTTGGCATCTTATCCGAATTGCTTACAAATGCGACCTGTTTGCTGTCCGGCGACCATGAAGGGGTATTCATAGAACCCTGCCCGCCGTAAAAATAAGCCAGTACTTTTGGCTTACCTCCGGTAATTGGCATTAAGCGAATATAGACATGCTTGTATGGCGGGTGGTCTCCTGGTTCAACTTCTTCTTTTAAAAAAGATATAAACACGATCCACTTCCCATCCGGCGAAATATGCGGAAACCAGTTGTTGAGATTATTATCATATGTAATCTGTTCCTGATTACTACCGTCAGGTTTCATGCGCCATATTTGCATCATACCGGTACGCACTGAATTGAAATAGACATATTTGCCATCCGGGGTATATTCCGGCCCGTCATCAAGCCCCTTAGCATCAGTTAACCGTATTTCAGGTCCACCTGCAGCAGGAACTTTATAAACATCAAATTCATTATTTCGCTGTCCGCAAAATACCAGATCTTTCCCATCCGGAGACCAGCCGTGCAGGTATGACTGTGCCAAAGGAGTAATTTGCCTGGCCACACCACCCAATGTGGGTACCGTATAAATTATAGACCCCAATTTGGTATTACTGCTGATGCCCAGCATTTTTCCATCAAAGGAAAGTACATGGTCATTATTGCTCGTCACGCCACCGGTATTTATAGTCTCTGTTTTTGAATCCTCAAGACCAAAACGGTACAGTATTCCCTTTTCATCGTTAAATATAAGGCTCTTATTATCAGGCGTCCAATTTGGTGCCTGTATAGAATAGGGCACTGAATGTACTATCTTTCGATTTCCAGTAGCTATCTCTGCCAGTTCAACATCACTGCCCAGTGTCATGGCAACTTTTTCATGATCAGGAAAAGGAACAGATATGCGTACATTGCTGAATACCCCACTTTCATTGGCATCTGCATGATGTGAACCTACAAACAGGCCTACATATACTTCATCTCCCAGCTCTATATTTGCTACCTGGGCAGTTACAAATTGCTCACCGTACCTGGCTATCCTCATGGTATAGGTATTGCCCTTCCGCTCCAGCTGAAGAACATTAGCAGAATCAACCTTTGACCTGATTTCTTCTGTCATAGCCCCATCTGTACGCCGGAACTGTAGCGAAGTAAGGCCATCACCATGTTCAGATACATTAACCTGGGCCGAGTTTGCCTTCAGGGATTTTCGTATCATCCAGCCCAGCTTACGGTGTGGGTCTACTCCCTTCCAGCCAACAAAATCGGCACGGGAGTGCAAGATGAAATCACCCTTCATTTTTTTGTATACAAAATGAAACTCATCACTGTTGTTCCAGATATTTGTGCCTGCACCGGAAATGATGTATTGCTGCGTTTGGGAAAGATAGGTTCCGGATCCTGCTTTAGTTCCTGTTCCAATGTCCGCTTGTCCCTCAAAAATCCCTAATGAATTTTGCTGTGCCGAAACTGAGAAACTGGTTAAAGTTATCAGTAATACCAATAAATTGTCTTTCATGTTTAACCTGGTTAAGCTTGTGTATCGCTACCCGTCGTAATCCAAACCAAATTAAATATAGCGATTAAAAAGCGTCCATCACCTTTAAATCAATAGTGTTACAAATAAATCGTGCAAATTTTCACTCTAACCGATCTGATTTAAATTAGGATGCAGCTGCCTAAGATAACATCATACTATAAATCACAAAAAGCTCCCAGTTCAGCCGGCAATAGTTTTTTAGTTACTTCCTGCTTCAAACCAATAAGGGGTCGAATTCGACCCCCTTAAAAGCTATGTTATTTAATTGCATCCAATTAACAGCTGTTATCGGATTCCATCAAAATATGTAAATTTGTTATGATAACACCAAATAAATCAAACACCACAAATGAAATCCGAAGGAATAAGCAGGTTTTTAGACGCACAGAACCAGGTATATCTCAAAGCCCTGTCTGAGATTAAATCAGGCCGTAAGACCACGCATTGGATACACTAGGTGTCCAAGAACCTCTGCAAAACCATCCATTCAAGCAGCGAAGGGGTCACTTCCAGCCAGCCAGTTTAATATTTGCAGCTTGGTCATTAGGCTCTTTTTAGCACATTGTCTAAGGCCAAAAAGGCTCATTCACCAGCAGCAATCTGGATTTCTCGTTTAAGCCCGAAAGTAGCATGGAACTGTTGCTGAATGCTAATACTGTCCGTCAAATCAAAAGTTAGTACCCCATCATAGTCAACTGTGATACCCGGTGCACACGGAAGCCGCCCCGGAGCCTTTTTTTATGCATTGGTTCTTGTGTGACCGCTTATACCGGCAACCTGTTCATTTCAATATCATCAGGCGTCACAAATATTAGCGGCACCTTTTCCACGTCAACGTAACTTGAATCCAGCCCAAAACTTCGCTCTTCCGACAGACTTAACCTTTTTAAGACAAAATAATAATCCATTATGGTTTGTTCATAAAAGCTAAGTTTTGAAAACCTGGACAGGTGCTTTTCGAGCAGTACAAACCTGAAATCACCCGCAATCTTATGCTTATTTAGTGAAGTATATTGACTCGTAATGTCCACTTCTCCATTTTTAACCAGCTCTTCGATTACTTTTCTGTACAGCAGGTTTACCCGTTGTTCCACCCTAAAACCCAGCTTAAAGTCTATCCTTATTAATTTACCGGGGATGAGGAACTCCACCTTATAGTCTCTTGTAAAAGGTTCATCCACCACGTCCACGTGCACCAGCCAGTAGACATCCGCACGCTTGGGCTCTTTTTGGATAATGGAATATATAATCTTCGATTCAATCTCAGTCTTGAAATTAGCGCTGGTGAGATAAACAAGCTGAGAAGAATACTTTGGAACAGAAATATCACTGCTCAGTTCATTAATGATCTGATAGTAATCCTCTATTTCGACATACTTAACAAAACGGTTCTTAATTTTTCTCGCTACATACCAGCTCCACATCACCGTAAATAATAGTGATCCAATCATTACGGTCACCCATCCTCCGTGAAAGAACTTTGCCATGTTTCCAATCAGGAAAGTAGATTCCAGCAAACCGTAGACTGTTAAAAAGATGACAATGATGTATACCGGAATCTTCTTACGCTTCATATAAGCAGCAACAAGTATCGTTGTGGCCAGGAATGTCAAATTTATAGCCAAACCATATGCACCCTCCATTCTGGAAGAACTTTTGAAGATTAGCACAATTGTGATACAACCGGCCCACAAGATCCAATTGATAGACGGAACGTAGATCTGCCCTTTTTGATTACTTGGATAATTGATCCTGACCTTAGGCCAAAGGTTTAACCTTACTGCTTCAGATATCAATGTAAAAGAACCCGTGATCATGGCCTGACTCGCAATTACTGCAGCACACGTTGCCAGGCCAACAAGAAACAACAGGTATTGGCCAGGGACCATTTTAAAGAATGGATTATCATGAACATCATAATTTCCATGTTGCAATGCCCAAACCCCTTGTCCCAGGTAATTCAAAATCAGCATGAGTTTTACAAAGATCCAGCTTACCCTGATGTTTTTGCGGCCGCAATGTCCCATATCTGAATACAATGCTTCTGCCCCGGTTGTACACAAGAAAACCCCGCCCAGAATGAGCAGCGCTAAGGGATTATTGATAAGAAGGTTAACCGCATAATATGGGTTCAGGGCTCTAAAAATAGTGAGGTCCTGGGCTACAAAATAAATACCCAGCGCACCTAAGGTACCAAACCATAAGAACATCACAGGGCCAAACAGCTTGCCAACCAGATCTGTCCCAAACTGCTGAATTACAAACAAAACTGTAATAATTGCCAGCACTATAGGAATCACCTGAACTTCAGGAAACTTCAGTTTAAGCCCCTCGATGGCCGATGTCACCGTAATACTGGGAGTAATGATGCCATCTGCCAGGAGCGCACAACCGCCAATTACGGCAGGTAAGACCAGCCATTTTGCATTTTTTCTGACCAAAGAATATAAAGAAAAAATCCCGCCCTCACCCTTATTATCGGCTCTTAAAGTAATAACAACGTATTTAACAGTAGTCTGCAATGTGAGTGTCCAGATGATACAGGATAAAGCACCAAGCACAAGATTTTCGTCAACGGCCTGTCCTCCTGTTACCGCAGCATTAAAAATCGCTTTCAAAGTATATATAGGAGATGTACCTATGTCTCCGTAAACAATACCTAAACTTACAAGTAACCCCCCAGCACTAAGTGCATTTAAATTTTTATGATTTGACACTTTCTATTTTTTTTACGGGGCAAAACTACAAATAAATAAATGACCTATGGAGTTGCAGTCCTCGTTTTTATTTAAAGCCAGGATCAGCTTTCGAGGTACAAAAGCCCATCCAAACGTAATAACTTGTTAAATATTGTTAAAAATCTGATTATCGAACAAAATCATTGATTATATTGTTTTATTATTTATATTTTTGGGCAATCATCAAACATGAGCAAGACAAACCATATAGCGCTTCTCCTTAACTTCTTTTGCATTATATGCATGAGCACCTTGGGCAGCGTTAGTGTTTTTGCCCAGAAACCGGATAGCTCCATTAACAGCATCGGATCAAGGAGAATCAACAAAACACCGCAAATTAAGGCCAGCGTGCCCACTTACAGGCCTAAATACGGGTTAGGTTTCATACAGTATAGTGATTTGATCTCCAGTACTAAAACTATCCCGCAAAATCCGGTTAAACCTGAAAAGATCCTTACTGTATTAAAAGTTTATCCAAATCCGGTAGACGACCAGATTAACCTCATATTGCGCATTGATCGTGAGTCAAATCTATTCGTAAAGGTCATGGACCTATTAGGTAACGAAGTTGTTACGCTTTCCAATGAGCGTATCCAGCCAGGGGAACAGACAAAAAATTACACAATTCCTAACCGCTTAAACACCGGCATCTACTTTTTAAAAATAGTGGCCGGAGCTGAAACCGTGGTAAAACGTATTTCCGTTTTATAACCCTCAAATGATTGTTTCTTGTGGGTTAGAATGAATACTTTAGCGATATTCGCATTATAAAAGTATAAAATGAAGATCATTGCAATAGGACGGAATTACGCGGCGCACGCTAAAGAACTCAACAATCCCATACCCGGCAGTCCGGTCATATTCCTCAAACCGGATACAGCTATTCTAAAAGACAATAAACCTTTTTATCTTCCTGATTTCTCGTCAGACATTCACTACGAACTTGAGGTAGTGCTAAAAGTATGTAAGGAAGGGAAACACATTTCAGAAAAATTTGCGTCAAATTATTATGAAGAACTGGGACTTGGCATTGATTTCACAGCCCGGGACATTCAAAATATACATAAAGAAAAAGGTCTGCCATGGGAACTGGCCAAAGCATTCGACAACTCTGCCGCAATCAGCAATTTTGTACCCAAATCCGGCATCAGCGATATTTATGACCTGGACTTTGTACTTCAGATCAATGGCCAGATCAGGCAAAGCGGCAATACCAGTAACATCCTTTTCTCCTTTGAAAAGATCATCTCCTTCGTATCTCAATACATAACGCTAAAAAAAGGCGACCTGATATTTACCGGAACGCCAGAAGGAGTAGGTCGGATACACCAGGGTGATAAACTCGAGGCATGGCTTGCCGGACAGCAGCTACTTAATTTTGATATAAAATAAATTTAATGATCAGACTAAATTTGATACTGGGATTGATCATACTTGGGATCACCGGCGCAAGCGGACAGCAGATTTTCAGCAATAATAAATATCCTTTAGTTGATTTCCGCCCCCCTCTCGACATTGTACCACCGGCCCTTGCGGGCTCTTTTGGAGAACTTCGTGCCAATCACTTTCATTCAGGAATTGACTTCCGGACAAACCAGCGCCAGGGTTATCCGGTTTATGCCATTGCTGACGGCTATATTTCGAGATTGCGCGTCCAGAACAGTGGTTTTGGCCTGGCCTTATATATCAATCATCCCAATGGTTATACTTCTGTATACGGGCATCTGCAACGTTTTAGCCCTAAAATTGCTCAACAGGTCAAATCCATTCAATATCAAAAGAAATCGTATGAGATCGATGAATTCCCAAATTCATTACTCATTCCCGTTCACAAAGGAGAAGTGATCGCTTATTCAGGCAATACCGGCAGTTCCGGCGGCCCGCATCTTCACTTTGAGATCAGGGATACCAGGACAGAAGCCACAATTAACCCACAACTATTCGGGATCGACATCCCCGATAATATTCCTCCCGTCATCTATTCCATATACATCTACCGGCTGAATAAAAAAGCATTCGATGAATTCACGCCAAAACAATATTTCCAGGTACTGGGCGGCTCAGGGAATTATCGGCTTAACAGTGTCAGCACCATTAACCTGAGCGGAGAAGTCGGCTTTGGCATTGTCACCACCGACAGGCACAATGGCGCATCCGGTCTCAACGGCGTCTACTCCATAGCGCTGGAACTGGACGGCAGTCTTGTGTATGTCTCTTCGCTGGAGAAGTTTGAATTTGAAAACAGTAAGGGGATCAATTCCCATATCGACTACCCAACCTATCTAAATACCAAAAGATCTATACAGAAGAGCTTTGTCGATCCCGGTAATCCACTTAAGATTTATAGTAACCTGGTAAACAATGGCCGGATCGAATTTACAGACGGCAAACTGCATCAGCTAAAATACACCATTACAGACTCCAGGGGAAATAAAAGCACGCTGGCGTTTCAGGTACAGGCAGACAGTAAAGCGACGATAAACTCGCCTGAAACCCAAACAGGGCAGGTCCTTTCTTATGCCACAGCCAACGAATTCAGCAACCCGGATGTAAAAGTAATATTTCCAAAAGGCACACTCTACAACGACCTGAACTTCATTTATAAAAAATTGCCTAAACCAGCCTCGAATGCTTACTCTGCCATCCACCAGATCCACAATAAGTTTACACCTTTACACACAGGCTTCCAGCTCAGGATTAAGGCCGACAGTACTTTAGACAAGTACATGGACAAAGCAGTAATTGTAAATACCGGAAGGGTTTCGCAGGGAGGATATTTTGAAGATGGCTATGTAAAAACGACCCCAAGAAACTTCGGCAGTTTCTTTATCGCTGTTGACACCATTCCCCCAACAGTCGTTCCCGTTAATGTAAGCAATGGAAAGCGAATGACAGGCATCAGCAAAATGACTTTTAAGATCAGGGACAACCTTTCAGGCATCAAGAGCTTTAATGGTTATATTGACGGGCGCTGGGTCCTGATGGAATTTGACACCAAAACTGCCTCTTTGTGGCATACCTTTGACGACAGTACCCCATCAGGAAAACATACCCTCGAACTCATCGTCTCCGACATGAAAGACAACAACAGGAATTATTCAATTACCTTTTACAAATAAGCATATGAGCGAATTAAAAGAAGGCCAAAAGGCCCCCGATTTCACCTCCAAAGACCAGAACGGCAATACCGTCTCCCTTAATCAGTTTGCCGGCAAAAAAGTGGTGCTTTATTTTTACCCTAAAGACGATACACCGGGCTGTACAGCCGAGGCTTGTGATTTCAGAGATAATTACCATGGACTGACCGCTCAGGGCATCGTCGTTCTGGGGGTAAGCGTTGACGATGAAAAATCCCATAAGAAATTTGTAGCCAAACACAGTCTTCCGTTTACATTACTTGCCGATACCGACCATCAGATCGTAACAGCCTATGGAGTATGGGGTGAGAAAAACATGTACGGCAAAACCTATATGGGGACCATCCGCACCACCTTTATCATTGATGAAAAAGGTATCGTCAGCCACATCATTAAAAAAGTAGACACTCAAAACTCTACCGCCCAGGTACTGGAATTATTAAAATAGCTTTTTCCCTACCAGCCGGCTGATCTTTTCGTACAGCTCACTTGCCTGAAAAGGCTTAGATATATAATCATTCATTCCAATGGCCATGCACCGCTCAAATTCGCCCTTAATGGTATGGGCAGTCATGGCTACAATTGGGATGTCCCCTTTACCGGGGCCCATTTTTCTAATATTTACAGTGGTTTCATAACCATCCATCTCCGGCATTTGCAGATCCATCAGAATGATATCAAAATCGGCATTCCAATACTTATGAAGAGCTATCTTTCCATTTTCAGCAACACTGGTTTCAAAGCCATGTTTTTTTAACAGTTTCAGTACCAGCAGCTGGTTGATCGCATTATCTTCAACAATAAGCACCTTCACCCCTTTTCCAACATCAGACGATGCTGCTTCCGCACCACGGCCATCTTTGACGTCAGAACCCGCCTGATCTTCAAACTTCAAAAAAGGAAGTTTAAAACTAAACTCCGAACCCTGTCCAGGCTGACTGCTTACAGAAATACTGCCATTTTGCAGAGTGACCAGTTGTTTTACGATGCTTAGTCCGATTCCAGTTCCGCCAAATTTGCGCGAAGTATCGCTCACTGCCTGTTCGAATACATCAAATATTTTTTCCTGCTTTTCCAGCGGAATCCCAATACCAGTGTCCCTTATGCTAAATTCAATTACTACCTGTCTCTCATTTTCTTCCACAGGCACCACATTAATGACCACACCTCCACTTTCCGTAAATTTAATCGCGTTTGACGTCAGGTTCAATAGGATCTGAGTAAGCCTTACAGAATCACCATAGTTAATTTCAGGCACATTTGGATCAACTGTATAGCTTAGTCCTATTTTTTTGAACCTGGCATTAGGTTCTGTTAGCATAAAAATAGACTGAACTGTCTCGGTTATACTAAACGGCATTACCATAAAATGGATCTCCCCCGCCCCAATCCTGGAAAAATCCAGAATATCATTGAAAATGATCAGCAAATGATCGCCAGACTTCAGGATCATCCTTAAAGATTCTTTCTGATCATCCGTAACCATAGATTCTTCCAAATGCCGGGCGAAACCCAATATGGCATTCATCGGGGTCCGGATCTCATGGCTCATGTTGATCAGGAAATGCTGTTTGGCCTTCTCAGACTGCTCCGCTCGTTCTTTTTCAGTAATCAGATTTTGTTCCGTGAGTTTTAACTCCCTAATATTTTGATCCAGCGTCGACATCATTTCATTAAACGATGTAGCCAGGATTCCGATCTCATCCTTTGAATAAACCGGCACCCGTTTCTTAAAATCTCCTTTCCTGATATTATCCGCCCCTTCAACTAAAGCATCCAAACCTTTCTTAAGGTTTTTGCTGATGGATATTGCAAGTACTATAGTGGCAGTACCAATCGTCAATGACAGCGCCAGCACAACATTCAGCACCAATGACTCCAGCCATCTGGCTCCCTCACCCAGCGTAAAAGAGAAGTCGTCTTCCAACTTAGTCAGCTCACCATTGATCCTGTCGATGTCCTTCAGCAACACAGCTATTTCGATTTCACTGGCATTAGCCGTGACCAGTACATGAAGCTTTTCACCAATCCTAACCAATTCTTCGAGGGCCGGCTCGGCATTTGCCCATGCGGTGAAAGCCTTTTTGAGGTAAGAAACATTGTGAAACCTTCGAAGGAGCTTCATCATTCCGTCAATGTCATCCGGATGGTTCCTGCCCTTCAGCAAACCCTGTCTCGCAATATCAAAATCGGGATTTGCCTTTTCAAGTTCGATCCTGGCAGCTTTATCACCGTAGGGAACCGCTAAAAAATTCTTAAATTCCAGGTAATCCTTTTCATTATGGGTATGTGCATATTCCCGAAGATTCATAATCGCATCCTTTTGAGCTTTAGACCAAAGCCCTTCACCACCTACATAAGACCGCACTGCAGAAAGAGTAGTTATGGAAAACCACAAGGTACACAGCTCGATAGTAATCAAAAGCGCAGTGAAGCCAATCGTAAAATACAATTTGCGGGAAATCGATACATCATTCAGTTTATTACTGAAAGCTGAGAACATAAGACGAACCGTTAATGATGTGAAGCCCTAAAATTCACATCATTAAAAGTAAGTTTTTTGAGAACAGGTTTGTCCACACAAGCGCTGTTCATTTTATTCAACTGCCAGCAGCAGCTTTTTTATGAACAAGACCGGGAATACTTTATGTTATGCGTGTTTCCCAACCCTGTGTCCATAAGCAGAGAAATACCATATATATAGGTAACAAGGCAATACACTGACAAAAAATGCCAGCTGGAAATGCATACCAGCATAGTCTTTTAGATAACCGTAAATTAAAGGCCATATCGCACCACCTGCAATACCCATGATCATAATGGCAGAACCCGTTTTTGTAAACTTTCCAAGACCTTTTATACCCAGGGGAAAAATTGCAGGCCACATTAAAGAATTTGCAAGGCCCAACAACCCAACAAATATTACTGAGGTATAACCGTCAGTAAAATATGCCGCAGAAACAAATATCACCCCAGTAATTGCACAGATTTTTAGCGCTGCCTGTTGCGTGATGTACTTAGGAATAGTAAAAATACCAATGAAATAACCGACAAGCATACTGGTTAAAGTTAGTGTGGTAAAATATTTGCTGATGTCCGCGCTGATCCCTAATTCCTTACCATACACACCAATAATATCACCCGCCATTACCTCGGCCGCTACGTACACAAAAATACAGAAGGCTCCTAAAAACAAATGCGGAAACTGAAAAATAGAAGTTTTGACTGTTTTTATTTCTTCACCTTCAATTACCTCCTCTTTATCTACATCAACCTCCGGCAAATTCGAATATTTAATGAACAGCGCAAAAGCAACAAATACGATGGCCAGAACAATGTAAGGCGTATAAACACGCCCTAAAACCTCGGTGAGCAAAGCCTCTTTCTCAGCTACAGTTGTAGCCGCATCGTTGATCTTTGCTTCAATTCCTGAAGCATTTTTAAGAAACAGTGTACCCATAATGATCGGTACAATTATACCTGCAAATTTATTGCACACGCCCATGATACTAATACGCTTTGCTGCGCTTTCTATCGGTCCAATGATACTGATGTATGGATTAGATGCTGTTTGCAATAAAGATAAAGCTGCCCCCTGAATAAAAATACCTGTTAAAAACAAACCGAAACTTCTTGAACTTGCCGCCGGAATAAAAACAAGCGACCCTACGCCGAGGATAATCAATCCAATAACCAATCCATTTTTAAACCCCAGTTTTTTTAATATCCAGGAAGAAGGAAGGGCGAGGAAAAAATAGGCTATATAAGAAGCAAAAGTTACCAGGAAAGCCTCAAGATCAGTCTTAAGTCCGCAAGCAAGTTTAAGAAAAGGGATAAGTGTACTATTCGCCCAGGTAACAAACCCGAAAATAAAGAACAATGCTCCAATGGTTACAATCGGGGAAATAACTGACGATTTTGTTTCGTTTGCCATGATTTAGCTTTAAGGTTTAATAAATAGTTATAGTGGTGGTGATTCTGTCAGGGAGATAATATCAAAAACCTCCTCTAGCTCTAAAAGTATAAAAATATCGACAACAATTCATTGAATTTTTTGCGCAAACGTTTGTTTTATGAATATGTTTATATTCGTCTTAAACCATAAACCTCATCAAATTAATTATGAAAGCCCTTTGTTGCCAATATGCGCTTGTATTTTTCATCGTCATCTCCACTGCACATGCGCAAACTGTTCTTAAAAACCAGGATCTGCAACATGCAAAATACCTGTCCTTAGATGGCAAAGCACTATCGGGTGGCAATAAAACAGGCACCGATGGAAAGGTGTATCTATTTAAAATGCCGCTCCTGCGTCTGCAGCGCACCACTTCTAAAACAGTACGGGGAACAGTCTTGCTCTTGCCCGGTGGCGAATATAAAACATTGACCATTAAGAATGATGGTCAGAATACCGCTTTATCACTCAACAAAAAGGGTTACGATGTCGCCATATTAGATTATCACATCGGCTCTGACCCCTATACCCGTGACCTGGCTTTAAAAGACGCCACATCTGCATTTAAATTAATAAAAGAAAGCCGGACTAAGTTTGGTTTGAGGGGCAGTCAAGCTGATATCGCAGGAATAGGGGCTGGCGGGCATGTTGCTGCGAGAATGCTGCAATACATGGATGAACAGGAACAACCGGACAGCCTCAGTCTTATTTCACCATCTTACCTGGATGAGACCCTACCGGGCACCGTCTTTCCCGCAGTACCCCCCCCGCTCAATCCTAAGGCCAAACTGGGCGTTACCTTTACAGGTGCCGAAAATATAGTGACAACCCAAAGCGGCAGGGAATATAAAAAGACCTGGACAGGTTACAGCAAAGGTAATCTGAACCCAAATCCGGCAGCAATTCCAATCGAAGGCTACAGCAGAAAACGTCACGACGAAAAATTAGCCCTGGTATCACAGAAAAAATTTGACCTCATCATGCTGGGTAATTCCATTACCAACAATTTTGAAAAACAAGAATACCAGCAGATATGGAAACAATTTTTTGAGCCGCGTAATGCACTGAACCTGGGCTTTAGCGGCTACCGTACAGAAAATCTTTTATGGAATATTGAGAACGGAGAACTTGAGAAGCAATCGCCAAAAGTACTGGTACTGGAAATTGGCACCAATAACGTTGACGAAAAAAATTACCCAACCCGCCACACGGCCATACAACTTGCCGAAGGAATGGAAGCCATCGTAAAATTATTGCGCAGAAAGCTTCCTTCCACCAAGATCATCATATTAAGATGTTTTCCCGGTGCATACGGCGGACCAAACCCCACCTCACACCGGGCTATATTAGAGCGCGCCTCTGACATTGCAACCAGGCTTGCCGACAATAAGGACATCTTTTACTGTGATGTAAACCATGTATTTTTAAACTTCGACGGCTCCATCAACAAGGAGTTCATGCCCGATTACCTGCATCCGAGCCCTGCCGGGGCAAAGCTTTGGGCCCAGGCCATGGAACCACTCCTGTCCTCGCTGATGGGAGATCATTCTTTAGATAACGACATTCCGAAAAACACAGCAATTTCACCCGTTGCAAAACTAGAAAATGACAGTTACAACTGGTGGGACCGCCATGCAGAAGTGCTCCGCATCAAAGACAGCGTCAACCCTGAAATAGTGCTGATCGGCAATTCCATCACCCATTTTTGGGGCGGACAGCCCAAACTGGTCAATAACAACGGACAACCGCGTACCCCAAATGGACCAAAAGCCTGGGATTCTGTGTTTGCAAAACACCGGGTGCTCAACCTCGGCTTTGGCTGGGACCGCACGCAAAATGCACTTTGGCGGCTGGATCATGGAGAAATTGATGGCCTCCATCCGCGCACAATCATTGTAGACATCGGCACAAACAATACCAGTCAGACAGAAAATGCGCGGATGAATACCGCGTCAGAGATCGTAGAAGGCATCCGCGCAGTCTGTCTGCGGCTGCGTTCGAAAGTACCTTACGCCAAAATCATTATTATGGCCATCTTCCCGCGAGAAAAAGATCCGCAGCACCCTAGACGTTTGCTGATCAATGAGATTAACAGGGAGCTTGCCGTATTTGCAAAGGAAAACCATTTGACATTATCGGATGTTGGCCCCAAAATGCTAAATGTCGACGGCACATTCCTGCCAGGCATTATGCTCGATTACACACACCCTGCCGACAAGGGCTACCAGATTTGGGCCGATGCCATCCGGCCGTATATCGATGAACGCTAAACTGCCTCTACTCCCCTTTTAGCTCTACAACGATCTTTTGGCCCTTACTTTTGAGCAGTTCAGCAGGAAACTTAAATTCAAGCCTCTTCAAATCACTTACCTTCATATCATAGTCCAGTGGAGGAGGATTTTTAGAAACCACTTTAATTTCCGCACCCTGAGGCTCCTTGATTACTACTTTAAGAGTTTTGCCTTTTTGCTTCAGCAAGACGCCATCCGCTATGATTTCAGCATCAGCCTGCGTCATCATGGCCCAGGTCACGTTTTTTGTCTGATCAGAAAGCTCCAGTACATCTGTGATCTCAAGACTTTGGTCGCCCGTTCGCTTAAAATCCCTTTTGGCGCTGTTAAGCTGTCCTTTAAATACAGCAGAAAGATCAAAACCTGCCTGAGGTCTGTTGCCTTTGCCTTTATAATAACTCAACGGTGCAAAACCCTTAGCCACATGCAGTTCATCATTAACCGTCAGCGTACTATGTCCAAAATTATTCTTACTCAGTAAAGTCCAGCGTTTGCTTTGCTGCCCGCTGTTCCATAAACCACTTACCCCTATGGCCTGCTCCAGCTGGAAATAATTCTGCATTCCCAAATCTACAGACCACCTTATCCCTTGCAGATCAAACACAAAAGATCCGGCATCCATGTTGCCATGATTTAAAGCCCCGGCACCCCCCTTTGCACCCAGGAAATAGCCATTCGGATCAGTCCTTCCACCTCCGAATACTACAATCGGATTGATTCCGTCACCTTTATAATTTGCTGATAAAGGCTTCACGGCCGATTCCCTGTGCTGTGCCAGCCAGGACAGCACAGCCCCGTTAAACTTTGAGCTGTTATACCCGTTTGTCGCAGACCTCGAAACCGCAGCAAGAAACTTATCCTGATCAAAATAAGCATCATTACCGGCCTTATTGGCAAACCACAACAGCAGCTCCTGGTTTTCCAGACCGTCGTCTCCGCCACTGCCAGAGTCAAAATAATTGAAATACAAGCCGCTCGAACCCACCAGTTTTTTCACAAAAAGTGCACTATTGATAAAGCCTGGTGACTTAGGGATATCAAAATCATTTCCAAAAGCACTTTCTAGTGCAGCTATGGTAATCAACGTATAACTCGTGCCATAAGACCAGTAAGAAGCCCCTTCGGGGTAAGCCCCATCCGGTGCATAAGCCTTCAGTGCTTTTGGAATATTCTGCAGCATCCGGGAAACCAATTGCGCAGCCAAAGCAGGATCTTCACCGGCAATAATTATTGCGGCCGATGTGATTCCACCATGACAGACCTGATTCCAGTTGTTGTCCACCTTTACCCAACCGTTGAGCTTGTCATTCAAACTGGGCTGTATAGCCTTGCCGATCAAAGCATCTTTTACCAGGCGTATCGTGGATTCCGGCAGATCACCGAGCGTCCAGTCCAATCCAATGGACACACCATAGGCCATCTCCCCTACATCCAGAAAATGACTGGGGTTCCAGTCCGAAAAGCTGCAAACGTTCAGCAGTTCCTTATCTACACGATCCAAAAACCGCTTTTCTTTCGATACAGAATAAACGGCAGCGAGCGTGCCAATCCTTGCGACCGCTTGCCTGGACACACCAAGCAACCTTCTGCCTTCCAGCTTTCTTTCCAGAACCGGCAGGCCCAGCAGCGACACCGCATTCTTATACAGGTATCCATAATAAGCTTTGACCGTTTCATCCTCTTCCACAGCTTTTCTGATCTGCTGCAAACGCTCATCGGTCAGGATTAGTTTTGGACTATTCTTTCTTAGATTTTGCTTTACCCATTCCGCAGTAATCTCTTTGGTTTCACCAACAGGTTTTTGTGCATTGCCAAACAGTGGAATACACAGGGTCGAAAAAAGGAACAACAGGATTGATTTCATGCCCCAAATTAGCAAATACTTTTTTAACAATTCATAATGTGAAAACTGCCATCTTCTTACATTTTCTTCAACAAGAGTTCAGCAGCGTCACAGCCAGTCTGGTTGCCAATGGCAATACCCATTCCGTTACACCTCAGCGCACAGAAAACACCATTGCCCAGTTCTTTTACAATCGGTGTTATGGAGTTTCCGAAAGCCATGATGCCACTCCAGCTTTGTTCAATTTCAAAAGCGGCACCGGGTAAAATTACTTCATTTAATAAATTAAGGAGCGCATTTTGAACAACAGCCGTACTTCCAAATTCAGTAGTCTGCTCAGCAGCGAAATCCAGGTGTCTTCCACCCCCCAGCAATACCCTGTTGTCCACATTTCTAAAATAATAATACCCTTTATCATAGTGAAAGGTACCTTTAAGTTTTAGACCAGGTACAGGCCTGGTGACGATCACCTGACCCCTGCCCGGTACAATATCCAGCTCAGGCACCAATTCTTTAGCAAAAGCATTGGTACACAGCAATAGTTTTCTACACGCAAAATTACCATCTGCTGTACATACTGTATACCCGGTGTCACTTTGCTCAAATGAAGTTACCTTGCAGTTATTAAAGATAAGTATACCGGCTTCCCCTGCCTTTTTCAACATTGCCCTCATCATTCGGCCACTGTCTATCTGAGCCTCGTACTCGTTCACAATCAGTGTATCAACACCATTAAATCCAAAATCAGCGATTTGATGATTGGCTGTTCTAAATGTATCCGGTTCACTTACAATGTCTTTTATCAGCGCATTAAAGTAGCTGATTTTGGATAAGCATACCGAGGATAACTCTTTTTCTGCAGGCCGGAACAATTCGTAGCCTCCATAATCCTCATAAGCAATTGCTTCGTCTCCTAATAATCTTCTTAATTTTAATAAACCTTTCCAGCGGCTTTCAATCAGCTGGTGCAGCCCATCTGTCCCACAGCTTTTTTCCTGCTCTATCAGCTCAGATACACTTCCGAAACAGGCAAACCCGGCATTTTTGGTACTGGCCCCTGAGGGGATTAAACCACGTTCCAATACCGCGATGTTCAAAGCAGGCTGTTTTTCCTTAAGTGCTATAGCCGCACTCAGACCAACAATACCGCTGCCGATGATCAGCACATCAAAATTTAAAAAATGCAGTTTTTCCCAGTAAGCGATAGCCGGTGTCATCTTATAAATTTATGGTATTTTTTCATTAACGGGTAACAATCCTGTATGGATGGTATTTCAAAGAAGTATGCTTATGACATGCTACCGGGATGTAACAAATTCTGGAGGCTGTTTGTCCGCTGGTTAAATACTAGTTGAGAGCAGGTTGGAAGCCATCAAATGGCAATCAACCTGCTCTCAACCTGCTCCCAAGTAGCTTCCAAACTGCTCTCAACATTTGTTGCATGTCGGTTTAATATTGGTTGCAGTATTGTTCTGGGTATGATGCATAGCAGGCATTATGGCGGGTAAATTGAAAATATTAAAAGAATAACTTCTAACAACCTTAATAGTGGCTTAATACGCCAATACATAATTTTGCTTCATCAAGATTATGAAGGGTAAATCTGACAAAGAACTTTTTCAGGCAATGCGTTCTGGTGATGAATATGCCTTTCAAAGCATTTTCAACCGCCACTGGCAGCCCTTACTCGCATTTGTCTGCAAACTGATCAGCGACGAAGACCAGGCCAAAGACATCGTCCAGAACGCCTTTATTGAAATATGGCATAAAAAAGAAACTTTACTTGTTCAGGACTCACTTATGCCCTATCTGACCGTCATTACAAAAAATGAGGTAATGTCCCTGTTCAGGAAAGATAAGATCCGCCTTGCCGGCGATGAGATCCTGATTGCGAACTTAAAACGTGTAAACCACCCCGACGAACATTTAATCGCAGGTGAACTGCAATCGGCAATTGACACTGAACTTGTTAAAATGCCGTCCAATATGCGTCAGTGTTTCCAGCTGAGCAGGTACGAGCAGAAATCGATTCGCGACATCGCAAATGAACTGATGTTGTCCGAGCAGACAGTGAAAAATAACATCTCAGAAGCGCTGAGGCGTTTGCGTAATCATTTAACCAGCTACTCTTCAGGCCACCTGGCATAGCTTTTCTTCTTCCCGATAAACTTAACCTAATCTTAATCCTGGCTTAAAGTACTTTTTCTGTTTTCAAACGCTTTACAGCAGAATGAAGGCTAAGGAAAAACAGTTTTTAACTGAAAAGTTTAACGACTATCAAAACGGGCAGTTAAGCGACCCCGAAAAAAAGATCATCGATGAATGGTTTGATTCCAGGATGGAAGATACAGCATCCGATCACAATAATTTAAAAGCCGCAAAGATCGGGGAAGATTTATTTGCAAACATCAAACAGAGCATCCGTTATTATCCGACAAAAAAGGCATCGTACAATAATGGCTGGGTTAAAATTGCCTGTACATTTCTCATACTTTCTGGACTTTCATTCTTTATTCTGACTTCTCCGACCGAAAACACGGCTAAACCTCAAGTTGCCTGGCAAAGCTACAGCACCTCAAAAGGCGAGGTTAAAAAAATCATTCTTCCCGATGGCACTGCAATCTGGATGAATGCAGGGACACAGATCCGGCTGGCTTCGGATTTCGGCACATCCAATTCCAGAAAACTGCAATTGGATTATGGTGAAGCATTCTTCCAGGTCAAACGCGATACACTCAGACCATTTTCCATCACTACTCAGGATTTTGTAACAACAGTGCTGGGTACCTCTTTTAACATCAAATCCTATCCGGAACTGAAATCCTATAAAGTTGCCGTAGCCACCGGTAAAGTAAAAGTAGATTATCATAAAAATGGGAAGCTCACTGCATTGAGCAGCGGACTCGTCAAAGACCAGGTGCTCACGTACAACCATGACACACACAAAACATCAGTTGTCCACCAGGATGTTGCGCATCTGAGCCAATGGAAATCAAACCGCACGCTATACTTCGAAAACCTGACACTGGCCCAGATCGGCGCAGAGCTTTCAAGACAATACGCTATCGAAGTTAAAATATCCGGCACGCCGGACGTAAAACAAACCTATACCCTTCAATTACAACACCAGGATTTTCAAACAGTGCTTCGGCGCCTCGTGTTGAAAACCGGTATCAGTTACCGGCTCAATAATAAAGTTTTAACCCTTAACCCAGGCATATGACATAGAAAACCTTGCTAAAAAAAGCCGGATCCCGATCGCCGTCAGGACCCGGCCCTGTATGGAACTGAAGCAGATCCATAACACTTAACTAATTCAGAAAATTAATCAAAGCAATTAAATATGCAACATTATTACCAGTATCTAAAAAATACGAATACAAATATTTTGTTTTTTATAAAGCAAAACCTGATACCAGCAATTGTCATGTTCTTCCTGATGACCAGTAACACTTATGCACAATCTACAGACGCGTCAATTACCGGAAAGGTCACTGACGAAAAAGGTCTGGCCATCCCGGGAGCATCCGTTGTGCTGCGCAATGAGTCCAACGGTTTCCGTACCGTAACCACAACAAATAAAGATGGTTTGTATTCATTGATCCAGCTCCCTTTGGGTAAACCCTACACCATCACCGTAACTTACATAGGCTATCCAAAACAAGTTAAGACCGATTTCGCCCTTAACCAGGGAGATAATATTGTGGCAAACTTTCGCATCGCTGAAAGCAATAACCAGCTAAAAGAAGTTGAAGTAAATGCCAATTCGCTGATCAAGCGTATTGACAGGCTGGGTTCCAGTACTGCAATTACCGCCCAAAACATCCAGCAGTTGCCTACACAAAACAGGAATTTCAACAACCTGTCCGCACTTGCTCCCACCACCAATGGAACAAACATCAGCGGACAACGCGCCTCATCAACCAATTACCTGATCGACGGGGCAAGCGCCAGGAACAACCTGACATCCGGGGCCATCGGAAGTGGCCCGTATTCCCTGTCATTAGAAGCCATCAGGGAATTTGAAGTTGCAACAAACGTATATGATGTAGTCAAAGGACGTGAAGGCGGCGGTACAGTAAGTGCAGTCACCAAATCAGGTACAAACACACTCACAGGTTCAGTTTTTGACTATTACCGTTCAGACTTTTTAGCCAGCCCGTATGACATTCGTGGTAACAAACGTGAGCAGAAATTTACCACCAACCAGTACGGATTCAGTTTAGGTGGCGCCCTTATCAAAGACAAACTGCATTTCTTTACCGCCCTTGACCGTCAGGATGAAAGTATGCCTTTCTTTATCGCAGACATTAGGGATCAGGATGACGAGATCAGCTTAGGGATCAGTAAAGGTGCTCTGGACAGTGTAGTCAACATAGGCCGTGCAAAATATGGTTTGGGCAGCGGCCCTCAGGTAGGTGAATTTAAAAGGAAAACTCTTGCCAACACTTTTTTTGCTCGTTTAGACTGGCAGATCAATGACAAGCACAGGTTGACCCTGAGAAATAACTATAGCGACTGGCTTAACCCTGTAAGCAACAGTGACAACTCCAACATCAACCTGTTTGAGGTTTACGGAGATTTTAAATCCCGTGAGAACAGCACACTACTTTCCCTGCGCTCACAATTTAAACCCAATTTCCTCAATGAGTTTAAACTGCAGTTCCAAAGCGCCACAAGAAACTATGTTCCAAATAGCGAATTACCAGCCGCAAACATACCAAGAGCAATTGTAACAGTCAGGTCTACCCTGCCTAATGGTACTTTGGGAAGTAAAACTGTACAGCTAGGCGGACAGCGTTTCTTCCCGGAAAACAACCTGGAAAACCAGTTCCAATTGGTGAATACTTCCTATTATACAGCTGGTAAATATAAGTTCACATTCGGTACGGATAATACCCTGACTTATATGGACACCTATATATCCAGTGAGCAAAACGGCCGTTTTATTTTTAACAGCCTTGCAGATTTTAACAACCTGAATGCTTCGAGATATGCCAGGGAAGCACCTATCAACGGCGAACCTTCAGTTCAGCAATATATCCTGAACGCTTCTGTATTCGGACAAGTTGAATTTGACATAGCACCAAATATCAACGCCATGTTTGGTGTACGCTATGATGTGACCAGTTTTCTTACACAAGCGGATTACAACCCGGTGGTGGAGAAAACCCTTGGCTTAAGAACAGACAGCAAAATTACTGATGCGGGTAAGATACAGCCACGTCTGCAATTGACATGGGACATTAAAGGTGAGAAGAAAGACATTATCCGTTTGGGCGGAGGTCTGTTCTCTTCTTATCCCGTCAATTACGCACAGGTAAATAACATCCAGAACAGCGGAACTAAGGTTGCTTCTATTGATGTATCCCGTCCTGCTACCGGAACAAGCCTGGTACCTGTTCCTGATTTCCCTTCTTATAGAAGAGATCCTTCTACCGCTCCGGGCATCATTGCCGGGGTGCCGTATGTATCCACCATCAACCTCAATGATCCGAACCTGAAGATGCCTTCTATCTTCAAAGCCAATTTAAGCTACAACAAGATCATAGGTGACAGGCTGAGACTCGGCATAAACTTATTGTACTCCTATACCAAAAACAACTATGTATACCTGGACAGGAACCTGGTCGACAATCCTTATTTCCGTCTTACAAATGAAGAAAACAGGGGTGTGTTCGTCCCTGCAACAACCATTACCGCTTCCGGTATCACGAACAACGTATTGGGCAGAAAAACCCAGGAAGTCGGCCGTGTGTTGATGCTGACCAACGGTGCCAATTTAGAACAAAAAGCCTTGATCCTTGATGCCAGTTTCCGTTACCTTAAAGATGGCTATATCAACGTGAGTTATACCCTCAATGACGCCAAAGACAACTCATCCTACAATGGAAACGTGGCCAATACCTCTACTTTCAGACCGGTAAAATCAGATCCGCGCGATCTGTCTGAAATGAACTACTCTGACAATCAGTACAAGGATAAACTGGTTGTATACGGTACCACTCCGACCTGGAAAGGCTTTTCTTTAAGCGGGACCTTCAGGGGAATTGGCGGCTCACGTTACTCGCTGACTGTTGATGCAGACTTAAACGGTGACTTTGTGGGCGGCCCCGGCGATGACAACGACCTGGCTTTTGTATTTGATCCGAACAATGCCAATACCAGTCCTGCTGTTAAAGCCTCTATGGAGAAGGTATTGAACAACCCGGACAACAGGGCCAAAGATTACATCAGGGAAAGCCTTGGCAAAATCGCCAGCAGAAACGGCGGTGAAAATCTTTTTTCAGGAACGTTTGACCTTAGGCTGATGAAAGAGTTCAAAACTTATAAAACACAGCGGCTTACAGTAAGTGTAGATGTGTTCAATTTTGCGAACCTGCTGGATAAAAAGAAAGGTGTGAATTATAACCTGGGCAACCAGAGCTTACTATTGGTTACCAAATTTGACCAGACCAAACAACAATATGAGTACCGTGTAAATGAGAACGTAGGGGTAACACAGGCAGGTGGTACACCATACCAGATCCAGCTTGGCGCCAGGTACTCGTTTTAACTTTTAATAAAAATGCAATTGATTTAAAAAATGGATTCACGCAGAGATTTTATTAAAAAAGCAGCCCTCCTTTCAGGAGGGGCTGCTTTTATCAACAACTTGCCACCGGTGATCCAGAAGGCCCTGGCCATCGATCCCGCTTTAGGCAGTACGTTTTACGATGCTGAACATGTCGTGTTCCTCATGCAGGAAAACCGTTCTTTTGACCACGAGTTTGGCATGCTGCAGGGCGTGCGCGGCTTTAACGACCCAAGGGCAATTGAACTGCCCAATAAAAACAAAGTATGGCTCCAGTCCAACAAGGACGGAGAAACCTATGCACCTTTCCATTTGGACATTAAGGAGACCAAGATCGCATGGATGGGATCTACGCCGCACAACTGGACTGATCAGACCGATGCCAGAAATGAAGGGAAGTATGATAAATGGCTGGATGTAAAAAAACCGTATAAGACCACCTACGCACACATGCCTTTAACCATCGGCTATTGCAAACGTGAAGACTTTCCATTTTACTACTCACTTGCCGATGCCTTCACCGTTTGTGACCAGAGCTTTTGTTCAGTAATTGCAGGCACACATCCAAATCGCTACTACTGGATGACGGGCACCAACAGGGAGAAAAACACCCCTGAGGGATTGGCCCACGTATGGAACATCAGCAACTATGACAAGCCTACATTAAACTGGAAAACATTCCCCGAGCGTCTCGAAGAAAACGGAGTTCCCTGGAAGATCTATCAGAATGAAACGACCATGGGTTTTGGGCTCAATGGCGAGGCCAGTTCCTGGTTAAGTAATTTCGGCACCAATGTGATGGAGTATTTTGAACAGTATCAAGTACGCCTTAATCCCGGTGCCATCGGAAATCTGCAGGAAAAGAAAAGAGTATTGCTGGAACAAATAGCCAATGCTCCAAAAGAAAATCTCAGCTCAGAGGAACAAACAAAGATTGAAGCAGTAAAAAAGCTCCTGCTGAAAACAGAAGAGGATGAGAAAAAATATACGATGGCCGCCCATGAGGCACTTTCAGACCATAGCAAAAATATAAATGCAAAAGCTTTTGGTTCCAATTCCGGAGACCCGGATTACCACAAGCTGGCACCATTTAAATACAATGAAAAGGGAACCGAACGTGAGCTCAATATGCCTAAAGGGGACATCTTCTACCAGTTCCGGAAAGATGTAAACGAAGGAACACTGCCTACGGTTTCATGGCTGATGACCCCTGCAAACTTTTCAGACCATCCGGGAACACCCTGGTTCGGTTCCTGGTTTGTAAATGAAGTCATTGAAATTCTGACCAAAAACCCGGAAGTGTGGAAGAAAACGATCTTTATCATGACCTACGATGAAAATGATGGTTACTTTGACCACGTTCCACCGTTTGTTCCACCGCATCCTTTTAAGGAGCATGCCGGAAAAGTTTCTGAAGGACTGGACACCAGGCTCGATTTTGCGACCAAAGCACAACAGACCAATCCTTCTATGAAAGAGGCCAATTACCGCGAGGCCCAGATCGGCTTGGGTTACCGGATACCGATGGTCATTGTTTCACCATGGACCCGTGGCGGCTATGTCTGCTCGGAAGTATTTGACCATACCTCTTCACTGCAGTTCCTGGAAACATTTTTAAAAAAAAAACTGGGCAAAAAGATTGTCGAAGAAAACATCAGCCCATGGAGAAGAACAGTATGCGGCGACCTGACCTCTGCTTTCAGACCTTATAACGGAGAAAAAATTGAACAGCCGCAGTTCCTGGAAAGAGCACCATTTCTGGAAAAGATCTATTCTGCCAAATTCAAAGAAGTTCCTGATAATTACAAAAAGCTAAGCCAGGAAGAAATCGTTCAGATCAACAAAAATCACCTGGAATCCCCGTATTTTCCACAGCAAGAAAAAGGTATCCGTTCTTCATGTGCCCTGCCTTATGAGCTGTACGTAAACGGAACCCACAACAAGGACAGGTTCAGTATCAGCCTGAATGCAGCCAATAAAGCATTCGGTAAAAAAGCATCAGGCTCTCCTTTTACGGTTTATGCCGTAAGCCCGTTTAAAAATGAGATGATGCGCAGCTGGGATTATACAGCAAAAGCCGGCGATACATTAACAGATGAATGGCTGTTAAAGGACTTTTCTGATGGAAAATACCACCTAAGGGTATATGGCCCTAACGGGTTCTTCAGGAAATTTTCCGGAGATGACCAAAACCCGGAAATACAGGTGGAGTGCAGGTACGAGCAGGACAAGAAAAACCCTTTAAAATTAAGTGGAAATGTAATTGTTACAATTACAAACCATGCCGCCAAAGCCCGTGAAATAGAGATCAGTGACCTCAGCTACAAAACTGGTGATAAAACAATGAAAGTTCCCGCAAAAGGTAAAGCGAGCCTCGTACTGGACCTTGCTAAAAACTACAACTGGTACGACTTCAGTGTCAAAATTGCAGGAAATTCAGACTTTATTCAAAGGTTTGCCGGGCGTGTTGAAACAGGTACTGCAACAAAAACAGATCCATTGATGGGCAGAATGATTTAATCCGCATATATGTTGTTTAAACATTGGCTATTCTTCCTTTTGTATGTCTTGCTGCAGACGTTGTCGGCAGCCGGGCAGTCTACAAAAACAAGTTTGTCGGGAAGGGTAATGAATGAAAATGAAACAGCAATCTCCGGAGCTTACCTTACCCTTACCCACTTACCAACGGGAACGGTTTACGGCTGCGCTTCTAACCTGTCCGGAGCCTATTCCTTTCCGGATCTGAAGCCAGGAGGCCCGTATCAGATCGAAACCAACATTTTAGGCTTAAAAAAATACCAGGTTTCTGGTATTTTTTTAAAGCTTGATGAACCTTCGGTGATGAACATCAGGCTTCAAAGCAGTATCAATGAACTGCCCGAAATAAAAATTATAGCCGCAAAATCCGCCAAACTACTGCAACCTAATAAAAGCGGCCCTAATTTCAATATCCACCATCAGGACATCAGCTTGTTGCCAACCGTAAAACGCAGCATTGCAGATTTTGTAAAGCTAAGTCCCCAAGCCTTTGGTCCGGCTATTGCGGGCGGCAATTACCGCCAGAATTTTATAACTATAGACGGATCAGAATTCAACAATAACTTTGGTGTTGGAGACAACCTGCCAGGCAACGGGGCACAACCCATTGCCCTTGACGCCATTGCAGAAATATCTGTAAACGTGGCCCCCTACCATTCCATCTGGGAATCAGGATTTATTGGCAGCGCAGTAAATATTGTGAGCCGTTCTGGGAACAACCAGACTGAGGGCTCCGTCTACTCCTATTTCAGGAATTCACTCAGCTATCACCTCGAAGGTTTAAGAATAGGCGGGCCCGTCGTTAAAAATAAGCTGTTCTATTTCTTTAGTTTCGAACAGGAAACGGAAAAATACCAGCCTCAGCTATTCCAGGCAGCCACAGAAGAAATGCCATATGGATCATCTCCCAACGTTGCCAGGCCATCCGATGCAGAACTGAACACGATCAGGAAATATTTACTCGATACCTACAATTATGAAACCGGCCCCTATCAGGGCTATGATTTTAAAAACAAAAGCAATAAAGTATTGCTCAGGCTGGACTGGAACATTGCTAAAAACAGCACATTAAGTATCCGTTACAACCAGCTGCACAGCTACAAGCCGGAACTGGTCAATGGATCCAGGAGCCCCCTTGTGCCCTATTCCTCAAGTCTTGGACGCAGGACCGTCAATGCCCTTCCCTTCAGTAATTCCAACTTCAATACTTTATCCGATTTCTATTCACTATCCGCAGAATGGAACAGCAGGCCCAGCTCCAAAATCACCAATACGATGCGGGGATCCTACACCCGGCAGTACGAACCCAGAACATCAGAGAGCCGCTTTTTTCCGTTTGTTGATATTTTAAAAGACGGCAGCCCCTTTACTTCCTTTGGCTATGAACCCTTTACCTACGGAAACAGCAGAGATGTGTATGTACTTTCCCTCACAGACCATGTCAGCTGGACATATGGCAGGGGAACCTGGGTGGCAGGTGTACAAACCGACTACAGCAATACGAAAAATAGTTATATGCCCTTTGGAACAGGCTACTATACTTACGCCTCGCTGGAAGATTTTACATCGGGCAAAAATCCCTTAGACTATGCGGTAACCTATACTCCGGATAACCGGAAATCTCCTCCCCAGTACAGTTTTGATTATTTAAATATTTCAGCTTTCCTGCAGTATAGCATCGCGCTCAGCGACAGGCTAAACCTTACTGCGGGCCTGAGGACTGACCTGCCTGTATTTCTGAAGGCACTTCCCGAAAACCAATTACTCGCCATGATGAATTTTGCCGGCGGCCAGCGGATACATACTTCACTGCTGCCAAAGCCTGCCTTACTTTATGCGCCGCGCATGGCATTTAATTATGACCTGACTGACAGCAAATCTGTTAAAATCCGGGGAGGAACAGGGATTTTCACGGGCAGAATCCCTTTCGTATGGATCATTAGCCAGGCAAGGTATTCCGGTGTCAGCCAGCTTACCCAAACCTGGCAGGGCCAGCAAAATACACCGGGAGCATTTAATCTGGATTACCAGCAACAATACGCTCCTCAGCAAGGGAACGCACTGCCATCAGTGACCAGTGTGTTGTCCAGAGATTTTAAGATGCCCCAAAGCTGGAAATCAAGTGTGGGTTTAGATATGAATTTACCCTTTGGTTTTAGGGGATCAGTTGAAGCCATTTACAATAGTGATATTAATGGCATATTGTTCAGGGATGCAAATCTTGTAGAGCCCCTGGCCTTAAATATCCCGGGATATCCTGACCACAGAATGGTCTATCCGGCCAGCAATAACCTAAAATTCATTAACCCCTTAAATGTATGGGGGCAATATGATAAAAAGGGAAACTCAGCTTTGAATGTAGTTGAGATCACCAATTCATCCAGGGGCTATTATTTTTCAGCCATCGCACAAATTGAAAAGCGGGTCGGCAAGGGCTTTAATTTTTCACTGGCTTACAGCTGTAGTATGGCCAGAAACTATAACGATGGCGATGGCGATCAAGCGCTTTCCGCACTCAATGCCACACCAAGTGTCAGCGGCATCAACCGGCCAATGCTGAGCTATGCGGGCTACGTTCCGCCAGACAGGGTCGTGTCCGCCCTTACCTGGTCCAGGCAATATGCCAGGCATTTAAAATTTAATATAGGTTTAGTTTATCAGAGCGCAAATGACGGACGGTTTTCCTATACGTATTCACGCGATTTCATCGGAGATGGCACAAACAGGTCTTTAATCTACGTTCCTAAAGACCCTTCAGAAATAAAATTTGTACCATTAACCCTAACAACAGGCAACCAGACAACGACTTACAGCAGCGAACAGCAAAGCACCGCTTTTTTCAGTTATATTGATCAGGACAAGTACCTGAGCAAAAGAAAAGGAAAATATGCGGAAAGAAATGGTGCATTGCTGCCCTGGCGGCAGCAGGTTGACCTGAGGCTAAGTCATGATGTTCTCACCGGTATTAAAGGAAAAAAACATACCATTCAGTTTAGCTGTGATGTGCTCAACCTTGGCAATTTAATTAACCATAACTGGGGATTGAAGAAGCTGGTAAATACAAGTGCTATTCTTGTTCCGGCCAACCTTGACCAGATCAAACCTGAAGGAAACATCCTGCCTGCATTTCAAATGGCAACAACCGGTGGAAAATTAGCAAACGAGACCTTCAGGTCAGATTACAGCACAAACTCAACATACCTGATACAGTTTGGCATCAGGTATCAGTTCGAGTAAGGGATCTGCCATCCCCCTTCCTCAGATGTATATCTTTCAGTTTTAACGCAGGGACGGGAAGCAGATGTTTTGCGTCTATTATGGCCGAACAAAAGCCTCAGGCACCAAAATGGTGGTATTTATCGACCTTATGCGCATCAATACAGACGGAAAAATTGTGGTCATGGGACCAACTACTACTCCTCAACCGAAACCTTTGACCAAATAGCAGTCACGCGCTCACCAAAACGACACGCTAAACAAAGTTAATTGACACGCTAAACAAAACCAGCCCTTTGGCAACCTCCTAAATTTGTTCTATCACATTTAATCAAAAACAAAATGGAAAAGAACAATTATCAAGGTGCGTTACAACACACCCTGGGTTCAGGTTTTAATGCTGCATCAACAGCAGCAGAAGTCATCAAAAGAATTGACCTGACAGGAAAGATCGCAATCGTCACTGGCGGAAATGCCGGCATCGGTCTGGAAACCACTAAAGTACTTGCAGCAGCGGGCGCAACGGTGATCGTACCTGCCAGGGATATTGAAAAAGCAAAGCAAAATTTGGAAGGCGTTTCAAACGTAGAAATTGAGGCAATGAATCTCGCTGAGCCGGACACTATTGATGCATTTGCCGAAAAATTCCTTGCCTCAGGCAGACCCCTTCACCTGTTGATCAACAATGCCGGAATCATGTGGGTGCCTTTGCAAAGGGATAGCCGCGGTATCGAATCCCAGCTTTCAACCAATTATCTTGGTCAGTTCCAACTAGTGGCAAAACTATGGCCTGCCCTGAAAGAAGCCAACGGAGCACGCGTGGTAAATGTTTCTTCACTGGGACACCACATGGCCCCTTTCAATTTTGATGATCCCAACTTCGAGGATAGGGAATACCAGACACTCCTGGGATACGGGCAATCAAAAACGGCCAGTAACCTATTCACTCTTGAACTGGATAACCGTGCAAAAGCACATCAGGTAAGGGCCTATTCTTTACATCCGGGATCAATCGCCGGAACGGAACTGGCCAGGGATGCCGATATGGAACTGTTCAAACAGATGGGCTTCTTTGATGAGCATGGAAACATGCGTCCGGAAATACTAGCCAGCCTGAAAACCATTCCCCAGGGTGCGGCAACTACCATATGGTGCGCAACCAGCCCGTTACTTAGGGACATTGGCGGCGTTTACTGCGAGGATGCGGATATCGCCGACCTTCTATCTGAAGACCCGGCTATACAAACGAATGCTAAACTGCATCAAAGTGGTGTGCTGGCCAATTCACTGGACGAAAACAATGCTAAAAGGCTATGGGATCTAACAGAGGAAATGACAGGTATTGAATTTAAAGTAAACTAAAACCAATAAATTTACACAATGGAACATCTATCTAAATACCTGACCAGGGATATCAAGCTTTCGAGCTATGAAGACAAGCTGTTCAAATCAGACCTGATGTTTGATGACCACATGCTGGTCTGGTTCATTTCAGGCGAAACAAAAATCATACAGGCAGATGCCACTTTCGCGTTTAAAACCGGTGATATTTTTCTGATCCCAAGGAATGAGCTGGCAACGATCATCAACTATCCTAAAAATGGCCTGCCACATAAAACCGTGGTGATGCATTTATCAGTCGAGCGGCTAAAGAAGTTCTATGAAAAAATTGACCATAGAAAGAAAATACAGCCCGAACAGAAAATATATCGCTTCAGCAATCATCCATTGCTGGAAAGTTGTCTGGCTTCACTGATCCCCTATTTCGAGCTGGAAAGTGAATTTCCGGAAAACCTGGCCACACTCAAAATTGAAGAGGCGATAAGTATCCTGAGGCTGATCGATTCCAGCGTAGACAGCGTTTTGGCTAACTTTGATGTTCCGGGCAAGATCGACCTGGTCGATTTTATGCAGCGCAATTTTATGTTCAACATGTCGCTGGAAAAACTGGGCTACCTAACAGGCCGAAGCCTGTCAACATTCAATAGGGATTTCAAGAAGCTATTCCATACCACGCCCCAAAAGTGGCTGACCGATAAAAGACTTGAACTTGCCTATTATCACATGGCAGAAAAAAAGAAAAAGCCGACTGAGGTCTATTTGGAAGTCGGATTTGAAGACCTCTCCCATTTTTCATTCACTTTCAAAAAGAAATACGGAATCTCACCGAATCAAGTTCCTTGACTAGATAATCTTTCTCCGGATTAACAGCTTTTTCCATCTGCCATAGGATGATCGCAGATCCTTGTTTTCACGAAACCTCTGTTGTTTTTCAAAATGTTTGCCAGCAGCTTTGGAAGACATCGCATTTTGCGATACCATCCTCCGGAACACCTTTAACCTTGTCTGGATTAGAAACCCATCCCTGACCATTATCCCATACGAATCTCACCCGGGGTTGACAGGGTCCCGAGCCCGTCAAACCCGGGTGAGATTCGTATGGGATAATGGTCAGGGATGGGTTTGTGAGGTTAAGGGAGGATAAGAGAAGGGTAAAGGCTCGGCCCTGGCGATATAGTCGTCTATTTTTTCACAACCGGTTTTACCCGGCTCCCGCCATTAATAATCGCCCGGCTGCAGACCTCGAAATAAAAGGATTAGTCCAAATCATACAAAACAACCGAAACCATAAAATCCAAAGTCCCTCATTATAAGCAGTTTATTCGCCATTCGATATGGGGCACCATTATTGGGCAACTAGTAAAAAACTTATGAACCACAATGCATTTGTAATATGGGGACATCAGGTCGGCCTCTCAGAAATCGTGCTGCTATTTTTAGCGTTTTTTGTAATGTACCTGATTGCCAGAAACATTATCCTTTACCAGCTAAAACCGAGACAGAAGTAAACACCTCTTTAATCACTTATACTCTTTCAGGAATTCCTGCGCTGTCTTTCTTGTAATGCCATAATAAAATTTTTGCCCGGAATGATATTTCTCCCTTAGCTCAAAATTTTCAAATGACGGTCCGCCGGGTATGTTGATATAGTCTTGCTTATTGCGGCTTGCCCCGCTCCAGTACTTTGCCCTCCCGTTTACACGCAGCACCAGCGAAGAATCATATCCCGACCCATCTTTACGCCAATACTGGCTTAGTTTGAGATTTGGCCGGTAACGCCAGCCAGTTCTCTCGAGATAGGACTTTTCCTGCGGCCAGGAGCTCAGGCTCTTAAAATCTTCATCAGATTCAGCAACTGCTATGAGATCGCCGTTCCCTGCCTTCCATAACTGTGCTGCCGTATAACTTTCCTTTTCTGTGAAATCAACCTCATCATACCCTTTGTACAGATCTGTTGAATTTACCACTTTATCTTTTAAATGCAATTTACGCAGGCGCGAATAGTTGCCCATGGTGGCGGTCACCGCACAGCGCTGCATCAGCGTACTCCCGCTGTGATTAAAAACCTCTATACCAAGTTCTTCAGGATGGTCACTGCGAATAAACAGCCGTAAATACGGATGCGCACCATTTTTAAAGCGTTCCATAAATATATATACCGACAATTCCTCAACCTCAGGATGCCTGCTATCGGGATGCAGGATAGCGCCGCGTGTTTTTGCACCTGCAAAGTAAGCTGTCTCGGTTGCGCTTTCTCCCGCCCACATCACTTTTCCCCACTGGTTATCAATAAGTGACGGGGATATTTCGCTGAACTCTATCTTGCCGTTCACCACCGGCTCGATGGCTAAAAAGTTGATCAGATAGATCTCGCCTTTATTTTCATAGCCAACCCTGATCAAGCCCCTGGGGCCGCCGGTTTTTTCCTGGCCGCCTTCTACGCCCGTAGGCCATATGCTAAATACAATACCATTGTTGATGCCCCACATGGCTTCGCTTTTTGCATTGGCGGGCCTTATCCAGTTTTTATCCGGGGTCTGCGACTGCAAATCCTGATAAAATAATAACATTAAAAAAGCGACAACAAAAATATAACGGTTGGTTTTCATAGGGTGAAATTAACAATAACTATTTGACATTGAAAACCCATGTTTCAACAGATCTTCAACCCATGCCTTGTTTTGTCATGTTCATACCCAACACCAAACACCAAAACATGATAATACTATTTTTAACTAAATTGCAGCCTGAATCAAACACAGTTCGTATGTCAGGAACCGTTATCCGTGAAATAACACCACTAACACCAAATGATTGCTTTACCATTTTTTCAAGGGCGAAAAAGGAGTTTGACTTTCCCCTGCACAGTCACGAAGAGATGGAACTCAACCTGATACTGAACGCAGCGGGGCACAAAGGATCGTAGGTGACCACAGCGGCGAGATCAATGAAACGGAACTGGTGTTTGTAGGAAGCAATCTGTCACATGGCTGGTTCAACCACAATTGTACCAGCGGGGAGATCAAAGAGGTAACCCTGCAGTTTCACAAGGACCTGCTCGACGAAAAATTCCTGCGGCGCAACCAGCTGTCGGACATCCGCAGCCTGTTTGAAAACGCCAGTCGCGGGATGCTCTTTTCGAAAGAGACAGCGAAGAGTATAGCCCCGCGTCTAATGAATCTGGGTGAACAAAACGGATTTTCGTCTATACTGGAGCTACTTTCGATACTGCACGAGCTTTCTATAGCTAAGGACAGTAAAATGCTTTCAGACCCCACCTTTACCAAAGAAGCATACAATGACAACAGCCGCCGGATAGAGAGGGTCTTTGAATACATGAACAGCAGTTTCAGCAGTCCGGTAACGCTGGCAGAGGTCGCAAAGATCGCAAACATGCCTGAGGCATCTTTCAGCAGGTTCAT